>Ga0302282_1001126_pt1 | contig 19405 bp, 23 predicted proteins | sample III_Fen_E1_3_FD_198763 | JGI IMG/M metagenome (GOLD analysis project Ga0302282, IMG submission 198763) | Peat permafrost microbial communities from Stordalen Mire near Abisko, Sweden - III_Fen_E1_3 | ecosystem: Environmental > Terrestrial > Soil > Wetlands > Permafrost | place: Sweden: Abisko... | reverse complement strand
TTGGTTCAAACCGGTCAAAACCGGGGCGCTCAACCGTGTGCAACGGACGCGACCAACACAATTTTCCCTTCGTAAAATACGACGACATCAAATCAAATGCTCAAAACCATGTTTTTCAGAGGTCTCCATTAATCATATCGAGACGCGTGCAAAACCTTTGGAATTAAGAAATGCGGCTTTCTGCCGAAAGCCGCTACGTCACTTTTGCAGAAGACTCCGATGAGTTCTGCGACGTGAGTGCGCAGCTACGCATTATTGAACGGGTCGCCAAACCTTATTTCTCGCCGAGCAGTTCTTTGATCTTCGGCTCGGTGGCTTCGGCCCAGATGCGGTAGCCGGCTTCGCCGGGATGAAGATAGTCCCTCATCATGGAGCGGGAAATGGAGCCGTCGTTCTCAATGAACTTGGAGCCGATGTCCATGAAGAAGATGTTCGTGGCGTCGTCGAGCCGGGCGAGGGCCTGGTTGACCTCCAGGATTTTGCCGCGTTGCGGGCTGAAGGTGGCGCCGCGCGGGAAGATGCCGAGCAGGATGATTTTAGTGTCCGGCTGCCGGGTGCGAATCTGGTTCACAATGGCGGTGACGCCCGCAAGGATGTCGGCGGTGGAGTTGTCCTCGATGCCCGCGCGGTTGGTGTTGGAGTTGTTGGTGCCGATCATCACGATGGCGATCTTGGCGCGGATGCCGTCGAGCTGGCCGTTGTCAATCCGCCAGAGGACGTGCTGCGTGCGGTCGCCGCCAACGCCCATGTTGATGCACTTGCGCTTGCCGTAAAACTCCTGCCATACAGCCTTGCCCGCACCCTCCCAGCCTTCGGTGATGGAATCGCCGATGAACTCGATGTCGTAATCGCCGGGGGCATCCTTGGCGCGCTGGAGCACGAGAGCCTGGCGGTTGGTGGTGCGGTCGGTGCGCGGCACGGGAATGATGGCGGTGTTGACGTATACGGCAGGTGCGGCCTCCGGCGCATTGGTCTGCGCGACGGCGGACAGTTGCACCAGCACCACGGCGATGATCGCGAAGAGAAGTGTCTTCATAATTTTTGTATTCAAGTTGGTTCGATTCGTTTTGGAACCGGTTTATTTGCTGGCAGCAACGGTCATTTCTTCACGACGCCCAGCGGCAGGACGATTTTACCATAAAGCTCGTTGAGGATCTGGGCCAGGCCGGTGTAAATGGCGGACAACCCGCACACCAGACCTTCGTAGCCGGTGAAATGCTTGAACTCCGGGCTGGCATCCGTGAAATCGCCGACGGCCAGCAAGGCGAACAGGATGGTCAGGGAACCAAACACGAACTGCAAAGCGCGGTTCAGGCGAAGCGTGCCGAGAAACATGACGGCGGTGAACAGTCCCCACATGGACAGGTAGGTTGCCAGTGCGGATTCATTTGTGGCGGCGACGGGGCTGGCTGGAAAAAGCTTGGGCAGCAGCACGAGCGTGACGAGCGAGAGCCAGAAGAAGCCGTAGGAAATAAAGGCGGTGGTGGCAAAGGTGTTTCCCTTCTTCCATTCCATGATGCCGGCGATGACTTGGGCGATGCCGCCGTAACAGATGCCCATGGCGAGGACCATGCTGTTGAGTTCGTAGTAGCCGGCGTTGTGGAAGTTCAACAGCACGGTGGTCATGCCGAAGCCGAGCAGGCCGAGCGGCGCGGGGTTGGCGGTGGTGTCCTTGATTTGGGTTGTGGTGTCAGGCATGGACGTCATTTGGTTGATGGTTAAGGGCCGGGTTGCGGGCGCGATAATGACATTATCCGAACCGCCGGGTCAAGCGCGGGTGGAGGAGGACATTTTTTGCCGTCGATTTCCTGCATGAATAATGCTTGATGGCAAATGGCGGGTGCGCTTACATGAAACCATTATCACAAAGGGAATGTCTTGATTTGTGGATCATCAACTTTATGAAAATCGCATCATATATAGCTGTCGCGGTGTTCGTGGTCTTTCTGGCAGGTTTTTCAGCCAGCGGCCAAAATACAAATAAATCAACCTTCACCGTAAATTTTGTGAACGCCTCGGCGGATCAGTTTTTGGATTTTTACAAAAGTTTAACCAAGTCAGAGCTGCTCATTGGGAGTCACGTTCTCCAAAGCAGAGGGAAGATCACGTTGCAATTTAGAGGTTCACTGGAGGCATTGACGCCGTTGATTGAGCAGGCGTTGGCGAAACAAGCTGGCATTGTGATTACCCACCTCGATGGCAAGCGTGTATCTGTGACTTACAACGATGAGTGGGAGGAGCCAAGAGCAGGAAGTCAGGCGCATTTCATCATTTTGACCTCGCAAGATGTTAAAACAAATTCAGTCCATTTGATCACCACACCGGCTGAAGGACCAAATCAAAACGTCCTATTTAAGTATGCAGACAAGACTCCGGCAGAAATCAAGGCCATCGCAAACGGCCAGACGACTGCCAAGATAATGAAGGACGGCGTGGAGGTGGCTGAAACCGTCCAAGGCGGATGTGCCGGATACCTTGACAAGCATACCAATTACGTCGGACTGGATTTGATTTTCGGCAATTACGACGAAGCCAAACTGGCCGCAAACACGTTGAGGGGAAATTAGCGTGAAAAGTCCTTGATGGGAAATGGCGGGTGCGGTTACATGAAGCGACGTTCGCAAAGGGTTCGTTGAAAATGAATTTGCCCGGCGTTCAGGCGATTTAATCTTATGAAAGTGCGAAGAATTATCTGGCCGGTGATGTTGATTGCAACTGGTTTGGCCTGCTGTCTGAGCTGGGTGTCGATTCCGCCACAATCATCGCAAGCGCGCATCAAGATCGAAAACGACAGCCCAGATATTAGAGGCCAGGGTTTCAGCGCGTCATCAAGGAATTCTCCCTATGACACATATTATGTGGCGGAGAACCATTTCAACGAGATTGTGATCGCGTCGAGAAAGCCGGAGTGAAGAATGAATTGGTTAGGCTTTCCACGTTAACCGGCGGCTTGCGCGCCAGCGTCTTGGACTGCGGCAGTCCCCTGCCGCTCTTGCGTCGCCAGTCCTGTCGGGGGAAAAGCGGCAGAGGGCTGCCGCAGTCCAAAACCTCGCGGAACTTTTCAGGCGCGCTGGCAAATAACGATCACGGTTTTATTGAACCTGCTCCAACCCGGCGGCTTGAGCGTCAGGCCTTTGTTTCGGCCAGTTTCAGGAGGCGTTCAAACTGTTCGCGCGACACGGGCGAGACGGACAGGCGCGATTGTTTTGCCAGAACCATTTCCTTGAGGGTTTTATCCGCCTTGATCTGCGCGAGGGTGACTTGCCGGACGAGCGGTTTTTCCGCCGCGATGTCCACCGCCGACCAGTCGCCGTCGTCCGCCGTGGGGTCTGTGTAGGATTCCTTTGCGACGCGGGCGAGACCCACCACGGACTTCTCATCGCCGGAGTGGTAGAAGAAGACGGGGTCGCCGGATTTCATGGCGCGAAGATGGTTGCGGGCGGCGTAGTTGCGGACGCCGGTCCAGGCGGTCCGGCGGTCGCCAAGGAGTTGCGACCACGAGTAGGTGTCCGGTTCGGACTTCACGAGCCAGTAATTCATGCGGGAAATCTAGCCACAGATGGGAACAGATGAAACACAGATTATTCAGGCATGAATTTCACAGTCCCCCGGAGTTCGTTTTTATCTGTGTTAATCCGGGTTAATCTGTGGCTAAAATGACGCCGTGATTCTGCAAGACAATCTTAATTCGATCCAGCAACGGATCCAGGCGGCGTGCGGGCGTTGCGGGCGGGCGGCGGAATCGGTGACGCTGCTGGCGGTCTCCAAGACGCATCCGCCGGCCACCATCCGCGCGGCGGCGGACTGCGGGCTGGTGTATTTTGGGGAGAACAAGGTGCAGGAGGCCAAGGCGAAGATATCGATGAGTCCGGGCCGGTTGCGGTGGCATTTCATCGGGCACCTGCAATCAAACAAGGTCCGCGATGCGGTGCATTTTTTTGAGATGATACAAAGCGTGGACAGCCTGGAACTGGCGCGGGAGATCTCCAAACGTTGCGATCAGGCGGCGAAGACGATGCCGGTGCTGCTGGAGGTGAACCTGGCCGGCGAGGCGAGCAAGTTCGGCTACCGGCCGGAACAACTGCTCGCGGAGCTGAAGGAGTTGAACGCGCTGCCGAGACTGGAGATTCACGGGTTGATGACCGTGCCGCCGTGGTCGCCTGAGCCGGAGGAATCGCGCCCGCATTTCCGGCGGCTGCGGGAATTGAAGCTGGAGTGCGAGGAGATTTTGGGCGCGCCGCTGCCTCATTTGAGCATGGGGATGAGCGGGGATTTTGAGGTGGCGATTGAGGAAGGCGCGACAATGGTGAGGATCGGGACGGCGCTGTTCGGGCCGCGCGCAAAAACGGTGATGAGGCGCGCGCCGGAAACTGACTGATTTGCAGACTAACGCTGGTGCCTGTAATTATAATACAGGCCCGACGCGATGCCCACCGCAAGCACCACTCCCACGATGACTGCAACCTGTAGTTCGCGCACATATCTGTCCTGCAAATATGGCGGCGCTTTCGGGAAAAGCATCTTGCCAAGGAATTTGTTCACGGGCCGGAGGCTAGTCGAAACGCGCGGGCAGGCAAGCATTGAAATCAAATATTCTGGCGACGATTTGGAGACGGTCTGGAAAACCGGTTATCTTTTTTAATTTACGCGCGGGCCTGTTGACATCATCCTCGGCGTGATGACAGTTGACACCTTCAAAAGCGAAATCGCCGCAGCCATCAAGGCGTACGACAAATACATCATCTGCATCGACAAGACGCCGGAGGACTTCGAGGCATCGCTGACGTCGCTGACGGCGAAGGCGATCAAGGCTTACGAGAGCCGGGGCGCCGGTTTCCGCCACGGCATCGCGCTGGACAAGGAAGTGACCGTCATTCTGAGCCAGTGCGACGAGCCCCTCCCGATGTGCGGGATTTATTTCAACCTCCATTCGCCCTACCAAAAAAAATCGCTGCCGAAAACGGTGAAGCCGCTCGTGGAGAAGTCTTCGAAGCCGAAGCAGTGATCACTGGTTGCGGACCTCGTCGCCGACCCGTGCGACGCCGGCGATCAAATCGGCGACGATGTTTTCTTGAATTTGCGGACCGGTGATTTTGACGACGGCGGCCTTCAATCCCAGGTGGTAAAGAAACAGGGTTTGTCCCGCAGCAGGAATCCGCCCGTCGGGAAAGTTCAAGACTGCAAAGCGCCCGTCGGAATTATACAAAACCACCTTGCCCGCGACTGAATCGTCCGGTGTGATGATGGCGACCGGGGCGGAACCGCCGCCGACAGGCTGTGAGAACGCCGGAGATTTCGAGGGTTGGTTGGAAGCACAACCGGCGGCAAACATTCCTGCGACCAAAAGCATCAACGGCACAAACTGTTTCATGGCGACAGTAAAACGTGCGGCGTCGCGCAGGTCAATTCAGGACCAAAACATTAATATTTTAATCGATAGGGAAACAGGAATGCAGACGAAGGTTTATTCAATGAGATGTCCGGAGGATTTTCTTTGGCAGCAGCGGGACTTGGTTTTCGGTCGCCCGACCTTTAAGATGGCAATGTGCCGACTGACATCAAATCCCTGACGAGCGAGGAACTGGAAGCCCAATTTAAAACGTGGGACCAGCCCGTCTATCGCGTCGCGCAGGTGCTGGACTGGCTTTACGTCCGCCGCGTGACGTCCTGGGACGCCATGACGAACCTGCCCAAGGCCATGCGCGAAAAATTGCGTGGGAATTATTCGCTGCAAACGCACGGACTCGTCCGCAAACAGGGTTCGCACGACACCACACAGAAATTCCTCTGGCGGCTGCACGACCATTCGCTCATCGAAAGCGTTTTGATTCCCGCCAACCCAGCGCTTTATGGCGACGCCAGCGACCGCCACACGCTCTGTATTTCCACGCAGGTCGGCTGCGCCTACGGCTGCAAGTTTTGTGCGAGCGGACTCGACGGCTGGAAAAGAAATCTCACGCCGGATGAAATTGTGGAACAGATTTTGTCCATCGAACGGTGGAACGAACAAAATGCGGAACGCGAAGTGCGGAGTGCGGAATCGCCGGAAGATTCCACTCCACATTCAGCACTCCGCACTCCGCGCTTGATCAATAACATCGTCGTCATGGGCATGGGCGAACCGCTGGCGAATTACGATAATTTGTTGAAGGCCTTGAAAATCCTGAACGCGCCGTGGGGCGGCGGCATCGGTGCGCGAAAGATCACCATTTCGACTAGCGGACTCGCGCCGCAGATCCGCAAGCTTGCGCGGGAGCCGATGCAGTTCCGCCTCGCCATCTCGCTTCATGGCGCGACGGACGAGACTCGGAATAAAATCATGCCGGTCAACCGCAAGTATCCGCTCCGGGAACTCGTCAACGCGTGCGAGGAATATCAGCACGAAAAAGGCCGCATGATCACGCTGGAATATATTTTGATCGCCGGCGTGAATGATTTCATCGCTGAAACAAAGCCGCTCGCCGTGCTGGCTCGCAAGCTTCATGCCAAAGTGAACCTGATCCCCTACAACAAGGTTGAAGGGTTGCCGTGGGAACGGCCCGGCGAAGATGCCTGCGAAAAATTCCTCGCCGCGCTGGAGGACCAAAAGGTCACAGCCACCTTGCGCCGCGAAAAAGGCCACGACATTGACGCCGCGTGCGGGCAGTTGCGTCTGAAGACGGAAAAGGAATTGTCGAATAGTTAAACCGTTGAATTGTTATGCGACCATCCGATTTAACGATTTAACATTTCAACACTTCAACGTATCATTTTCCCGTGATCGCCCTACTCGACTACGGCTCCGGCAACCTGCGCAGCGTCCACAAATCGCTGCTCAAGGTCGGCGCGGACGTGCGCCTCGTTCAGCGACCCGATGAAATAGGCGACGCCAGCGCAATGGTCCTGCCCGGTGTCGGCGCGTTCGACGACTGCATCAACGCGCTGCGCAAACAGGAACTGCTCGAAGCAGCGCGCGATTTCATCAAGACCGGCAAACCGTTTCTCGGCATTTGCGTCGGCTATCAGGCGCTGTTCGAGCGCAGCGATGAGTTCAATTCCTGCGCCGCCGGCCTGGGCGTCTTTCAAGGCAGCGTCGTCCGATTCACCGAAAAACCAGGGCTGAAGATCCCGCAGATCGGCTGGAACCAGCTGGACATAGTGAAGACCGATTGTCCGATTTATCGCGGCATACCCGGCGGCAGCTACGTTTATTTCGTCCACAGTTTTTATCCGCAACCGGTGGACTCCAGCATCGTCGCCACGCGTACGGATTACGGCGACACCTTTGCCTCGTCCGTCTGGCGCGACAATGTCTTCGCCACGCAATTTCATCCTGAGAAAAGCCAGAAGGTCGGCCTGCAACTCCTGAAGAATTTCGTGGAGCTTGCGAAAGGCTGAAGCTGTTTCCGGCCTATTCGGATTCTGCATTGGAAAGGTCTAATATGAAGCAATTGACCGAACATACCGGAGCCAGCTATAAGGGCAAAGCCCTCAAATACGCCGAAACCGTTGACACCAAACCGTGGAACGCCTTCTACGAACGGTCGGCTGTCATTTCCCTTCTGCCATCCCTGACTAACGCCAACGTATTGGATGCCGGCTGCGGTTCAGGCTGGTAACGCCCTGCCGATAATTAAAACACTTCCGCCACGGCTTCGCGGAGGGCGCGGATCATCTTCTGCATTTGCGCCGTCGTGGTGCAATACGGCGGCATCAGGACGATGACGTTTCCGATGGGGCGGGTGAGGACGCCGCGCTTGGCCATGGCTTCGCAGACGCGGATGCCTGCGCGTTCGCGCAATTCATAGGGTTCGCGCGTGCGCCAGTTTCTCACCAGCTCGATGCCCGCAATCATTCCCACCTGCCGGATGTCGCCGATGTGGGGCAGGGGCCAGAGAGACTGCAATTCTTTGCGCAGGACGTTTTCCAGATTCTTTCGCGCGCGCGCGGATGCGGGGCTTTGGAGGATTTCCAGACTTGCGAGGGCCGCGCTGGCGCCGAGCTGGTTGCCGGTGAAACTGTGTCCGTGGAAAAATGTCTTGAACTCCGCGTATTCGCCAAGAAATACGTCGAAAATATTCTGCGTGGTGAGGGTCGCGGCCATCGGCAGGTAGCCGCCGGTCATGCCCTTGGCGAGACAGAGGAAATCGGGCTGGACGTTTTCTGTCTGGCAGGCGAAGAGGGGAAAGTGCGAAGTGCGAAGTGCGGAGTGCGAAGTGGTGCGGCCAAAACCGGTCATCACTTCATCGGCGATGAGGAGGGCGCCGTGGTGTCGGGCGATGTCGGTGGTCTGCCGGAGCCAGCCGGATGGTTGCGGGATCATCCCGGCGGAGCCTTGCATCAGCGGTTCGAAAACAAACGCGGCGTAGGGATTGCCCTTGCGCTTTTGCGCGGCAAATTTTTTCTCCACCAAACCCACACATTCGAAGTGGCACTTGCGATAATCCCGCGCGTCGGCGCGTTCCGGCCTGGCGCGGTTGAACGGACAGCGGTAGCAATACGGCGACATGACTTTGTCGGTCTTGAACAGGAGGCCGGAATAGCCCTTGTGAAAGAGATCTATATGTCCGGCGGATACCGCGCCCACGGTGTCGCCGTGATACGCGCCGTCGAGGGAGAGGAATTTTGGGTGGGGCGAGGCTACTGACGAGCCGGCTCGCGAGGACGCTCGCCCCACCAGCTTGCCACGGGTGCGGCGGGTGAATTCGTAGGCGAGCTTGAGGGCCACTTCCATGGCGGTGGAGCCGTCGTCGGAGAAGAAGACCTTTCCTAGTTTATGATTTGAGATTTGAGATGGACGCGCTGCGTCGCCTTTAGATTTATTCGCCACTGAAATTAATCTTGAGGCGAGAAGGGAAGCGGGTTCGTTCGCAAAACCAAGCGCGGAGCTGTGCGCGATTTTTTTCAACTGCCGGCGGATGGCGGCGTTGATTTTGGGATGATTGTGTCCGTGCAGATTTGTCCAGATGGAAGCATTGGCATCGAGATATTCGCGGCCATGAACGTCGCGCAGGACGGCGCCATGACCTTCGGCGATGACGAGAGGCTCGCGCTTGAGCCAGTCGCGCATCTGGGTGAACGGATGCCAGACGAACCGGCGGTCGAGCTGGGCGGATTGGTTCATGGGTCCAAAGGCCTTGGCCAGTGGTCCGAGTTATTATTGAGCGCGAAGGCCACATGCGAAATATCTTCCGGCTTGTGTGCGGCGGTGATTGTCACGCGCAAGCGCGCCCGTCCGCGCGCGACGGTCGGGTAACGGATGGCGGGGATGAAGATGTTTTGGGCGCGCAATTTGGAGGATGCTCCGACGGCTTTGGCTTCATTGCCGATGATTAAAGGGATGATGGCGCTGGCCATTGCGGAATGCGGAATGCGGAGTGCGGAATGAAATGTTTTGACCTGCTTCCACAGATGCTTGTTGAGCGCCCGGCCTTCGGGGGATTGGACGAGGCGGATGGCGGCGGTGGCGGCGGCTGCGGCGGCGGGAACCGGCGCGGTGCTGAATATGAAACTGCGCGCGCTGTTCACAAGAAAATCAATGAGGACGCGCGAGCCGCAAATGTAGCCGCCGCTGGAGCCGAGCGCCTTGCCGAGCGTGCCCATCTGGATGTCTATTTCGCCGGCCACGCCAAGGGCGTCCGCAAGGCCGCGTCCATTTTTGCCGATGATGCCGGTGGCGTGGGCCTCGTCCACCATGAGCCACGCGCCATATTTATTCTTGAGCGCGACGATTTCACGGAGCGGCGCGGCGTCGCCATCCATGGAGAAGATGGATTCGGTGACGATGAGCACTCGCGTATGGACGAACCTCTCCCTGGGGGCATAGCGGGGCAGGGAAATTTTGGAGGTCCAGAGGAGAATCTTTTCCAAATCTTCCAGATCATTGTGGTCGAAGACGCGGAGGGTGGCGCCGCTCAGCCGCGCGGCGTCCACGATGCAGGCGTGGACAAGTTTATCAATGATGATGATGTCGGACTTGCCGAGCAGGGCGCAAATGGTGCCGATGGCGGCGGCGTAGCCCGTGGAAAAGGAAAGTGCGGCCTCGGTCTTTTTGAAGGCGGCGAGGGTTTCCTCAAGTTCGTGGAACGGCGCAAGGGAGCCGGAGACCAGACGCGAGGCGCCCGCGCCTGCGCCGAAGCGTTTCACGGCGTCAGCGGCGGCTTTTTTCAACGCGGGATGACTGGCGAGTCCGAGATAATCGTTGGAGGAGAAATTGAGGAGGGTTTTGCCGCCGGTCTTGATGCGCGGGCCCTGCGCGGAATCCACACGGCGCAGATTGCGGCGAAGGCCCTGGCTGCGCAAAGATTCAAGCCGACGGTTCAATTCATGATTGAACGGGTTCATTGTTCAACACAGATAATCACAGATGGACACGGATGGAAAGAAAGAGAGCTGCTAAAGCGGCGGGATGGCCCAGCGCCCGTCAATCATGCTGGCGGAAACGTTGCCGGCATGGGCGAGAACGGTTTCATAGATGTCGCCGGAGTTTTTGCCGGAAGGAACCGCAATCAAATCGGCGGAGGCGTTTTCGGAGAGTTCGCCGGCCTGCCCGGCAAGGCCGAGGGCGCGCGCGCCGTTGATGGTGGCCATCCGGAGAATTTCGGGCGGAGAAATGGACTTGTCGGTGGCGGCAAGCAGGCGCATCTCCTCGAACATGTTCAACTCCGGCTTTTGCTTGCCGATCTTGCGCGTCGTGGCGAGGCTGTCGGTGCCGAGGCAAAGATTGACGCCGGCGTTGTCGAGGCGTTCGCGCAGAAACGGCGGATGCCGGAAATAGGCGTGGCTGCGAGGGCAATGGACGACGTGAACGCCATGCCTGCCGAGCAGCCTTGCGTCGCCGTGCGCGAGCATGTTGACGTGGGCGGCGATCAGATTTTCGCCGAGCATTTTGTTGCGGGCGAAATGCTTGACGGGAGAGCCGTGGCCGCAGTCCGAATGGTCGCGCTCGTTGCGCTTCATCCAGTCAAACATTTTTCCGCGCGCATGGGCGAACATTTCAAACTCCTCCGCAGACTCGGCGATGTGCGTGGTGACGCGCCATTTTTTTTTGCGCGCGAGCCCGGCGGTCAGGCGGAGCAGTTCCGGCAGGGTGGAGTAGGGCGCGTGCGGTGAAAGCGAAGACGAACACCGCGCATGCGCGAGCGAATCGATTTTTTCGACGGCTTCATTTAAAATATCCCGCGGTTTGCGCTTGGCGCGGATGCCGGTCATTTCCAGAAATGAAAAAACGCGCAGCGGCGTGGCGTCCCAGACTTCAGGCAGCAGGTCGGGCATGGACTCGATGTCGGCGACGGTGGTCGTGCCGGTCTTCACGAGCATGTGGGCGCCGTGCAGCCATGAGTGCGCGTATTCGGCATAGCTCCACGCGGTCTTGGCGGCTGTGATGAGCGGAATCCAGTCGGTGAAAGTCGTCGGCGGAGGCAATTCCCCGGCCATGTCGGTGTAATCCAGGTGGCAATGGGCGTTGACGAGGCCGGGAAGCAGGATGACATCGCCGAGGTCGAGAACTTTATCGTCGGAGTGGGATTGAAAGTCCGTCCACGGGCCGACGGCGCGGATTTTATTTCCAGAGACAACCACGACGCCGTTTTCAATCGGCGGCTGTGAAACCGGCAGGACTGTCCGCGCTCGGAGAATCACATTACACTCCGGCTTCGCGCTTGGCGTTCTTTAACTTGGCGGCGTCCTTGTGCTTGTGGGCCTTTACCTTGCTGTGGCGTTTGCGGATTTGTTGTTCAATTTTTTTTGTGACGCGGTCAATGGCGGCATACAGGTCGCTTTCACGATCCTCCGCGAAAAGGTCGGGGCCGCGCACAGCCAGACGCATGGAGCAGCTGAACTGTTTTTCCGGCACACGGGTATGGTCGTGTTCCAGCGTGACGCGTGCGTCAACGGCGCGCTTGTCAAAATGGTCGAGCTTTTCAATCCGCTTGACGACGTGCTCTTCAATGGACTTGGTAAGCGTCAAGTTGTGCGTCGAAAGAATCAATTTCATATTTCAAAGATGCTACCGGGCCGCCGAAAAATCCAGTCTTTCCTTTGAATTTGAAAATATGTAGCGAAAGTTGTGCCACTTTGCTAATTTAAACAAGAATGGCACTTGGCTTACATCTTTCGCAGCGGCTGACGCAGTCAATGGTGCTCGCGCCACAATTGCAGCAGTCGTTGGCGATGCTTCAGGCACCGACTCTGGAACTCAAGGCGCTCATCGAACAGGAACTCGAACAAAATCCCGTTCTCGAAGAAGTCGCCGCGCCGGAACTTGAACTGCCGGAAAAGCCCGTGACGGACCTTGGCGACACGGCTGACGCGACCGCAACTCCGGACCCCGCAGAACGTGCGGATGATTTGCCGGATGCGCCTACAGATCCCGATTCCGAAAAAAATTCCGACGCGATAGGCGACGATTTTCAAGCAGAGTTCGACAAGCTTGTGCAAATGGACCAGGAATGGCGCGACAGTGTTTCGCAGACGAGTGCACCTATCCGACAATCAACCGAGGACGAGGAAAAGCGGCAGTTCATGTTTGACTCGCTCACCGCAGAAACCTCCCTGGCGGAATTTTTGATGGAACAGGTGCGTGAATCGGATTTGAACGACGAACACCGCATCATTGCCGAACTCATCGTTGGCAACGTTGATGATTACGGCTATTTGAAGGCGTCGGTCGAGGATATCTCAGCCGCGAACAACATCCCTGCTGAAACGATTTCTGAAATCCTCAAGACCATCCAGACGTTCGATCCGCCCGGCGTCGGCGCGCGCGATCTGCGCGAATGCCTCATGTTGCAGCTCGAACGTGCCGGCAAAGAGGAAACGCTCGAATACCGCATCGTGCGCGATTTCATGGACGCGCTTGGCAAACGTCGCATTCCTGAAATCGCCCGCGGAGTCAGTCGCACGGTGGAAGAAGTGCAGGAATCGCTCGCCAAAATCGCACGTCTTGAACCGCGGCCCGGGCGCGCGTATCTGCCGGACAACGACCAGTTTATTTTGCCCGAGGTCTTTGTGCATAAAAACGGCGATGATTTTGTTGTGACGACCAACGACGAGCAGATTCCGCATTTGCGCATCAGCAACGTGTATAAGGATTTGATGGCGGCGGGCGAAAACAACGCCGAGGTGAAGGAATACATCCGTGACAAAATTCGTGCCGGAAAATTCCTTATCAAGAGCCTGCACGCCCGGCAGCAGACCATTTTGAACATCGGCAAGGAGATTGTGAAGCGCCAGCATGAGTTCATGGAAAAAGGCATCGCGCATCTGAAGCCGATGACGATGGCGCAAGTCTCAGAGGTTGTCGGCGTGCATGAAACGACGGTGAGCCGCGCCGTTTCCGGCAAATACATACAAACGCCGCAGGGGATGTTTGAGATGAAATTTTTCTTCACGGCCGGATTGCATACGACCGGCGGGTCCGGGGAAATTTCCAACACGAGCGTGAAGGACATGGTTGCCGAGATGTTCAAGGCCGAGGATTCCATCATCCCGCTGTCCGACCAGCAGGTGGTCAAAATGCTTGCCGCGAAAGGCATCACGATTGCGCGCCGCACCGTCGCCAAATACCGGGATGAACTGGGAATCCTGCCGTCGAATCTGCGGAAAGTTTACTGATTGTTTTTGTATTGCGTGATGTTTTTGTTGCCCTATTTTCGGGCAATGATCCCAACGCGTTTCCTTTGCCGGTTTCTAATCATCATTTTGCTGCCGTCCTGCTTCACAGGCTGTGCGCACAACAAGCTGTTTTGGAAAGACTATAATTCCGGCAGAAACGTGCCGGTGAGCCTGAGTTATATCGTCGGGGCGGATATTTCCGCAGTCCCGGCGCAGGAGGCGCGCGGAATCAAGTTCAGCGACAACGGCGTGACCAACGACGTGCTGCAAATCCTCAAGAACCACGGCTTTAATTACATCCGTCTTCGCGTCTTTGTGCAGCCGACCAATCCCGGCGGATATAGTATGCAGGGCTTTTGCGATTTACCGCACACCATCGCCATGGCCAAACGCGTGAAGGCCGCCGGCATGGGATTGCTGATTGATTTCCATTACAGCGACACCTGGGCCGACCCCGGCAAACAGACCAAGCCTCTCGCATGGCGGCAACTGCCCTTGGATCAATTGATCCAGACCATGCACGATTATACCAAGGATGCCGTCGCCCAGTTGAAGGCCGCCGGAGCCGAACCCGACATGGTGCAGGTGGGCAACGAAATCACCCCCGGCATGTTGCTCAACGCATTGCCCGCCCGACGCGGCGGCGCATCCCAACAGGTTTCCGACCAGCCCGAAGGCAGCACGCACGACTGGGACATCCTCGCCTCGCTCCTCAAGGCCGGCATCTCCGGCGTGAAGGACGTTGACCCCCGGATTCTCATCGTCATGCACATTGATCGCGGCGGCGACAACATCACCACGCGACGCTGGGTTGATAATGCGCTTTCGCACGGCGTCGCCTTCGACATCCTTGGCGAATCCTGCTACACCCACTGGCAGGGGCCGCCCGCCGGCTGGAAGGCGAACTTTGACGACCTCGTCACACGCTATCCCAAGCTTTCATTCCTAGTCGCGGAAGTCGCTTACGAAACCACCGAGGCAAACGAAGTCATGCATAGCCTGCCGGATCATCGAGGACTTGGCACGTTCATCTGGGAACCCACACAGAATGGCAACCAGCAGGGATTGTTCGACAGAAGCGGTGCCGTCGTCCCGGAAAAAATGGTGCTGTATGACAAGGTCGTGAAAGAATACGGACTGAAGCATTGAGAAGTACCACGGCGCTGGAAAAGCGTGCGCTAAATGCCCAAGCTATTGTCATTCGCTTCTACGAGGCATCCTTCACGGGTCAAAAAGAGCCAATTCCAGACTAAATTCCCTGTTTTAAACTTGTTAGCTGATATAATCCGTTCGGCAATCGCCATTATCCCGGTTAAAAACGGCGTTTTTGGGGCAAAAATAACGATTCCAAGTCCGACTTCGGCGTTTTTGCCGGAAAAACGGCGATTTCAGATCCAAATTTGCCGTTTTTGGACCAAGAACGGCGATTCCAGGTCCAACATTGTAATTTTTTGGGGGAAAACGACGATTCTAAGTCCAAGATTGGCGTTTTTGGCGCAAGAACGGCGATTTCAAGTCCAAGTTTCACGTTTTCCAGCCCAGAAATGGAAATCTTAAGTCCAACTTTTTGGGTTTTGGCGGGAGAAGACGGTTTTGAAACGGCCCGGCGAAATTGGATTCAACTCATTTCTTTTGCAACTCCGCCTTCGTCGCCTTTTGCAGCGCGTCGAGTTCGTCGCGGATTTCTTCCTTCACCTTTTTGCTCATCCGGTCTATGAACAGGATTCCGTTCAAATGATCCGTTTCGTGCTGGATGGCGCGCGCCAGCAGTCCGCCCGCGCGAAACGTAATGGGCTTGAGTTTTTCGTTGAGAGCCTTCACGTCCACAAATTCGGGCCGCGCAATCTCCCCGAAAATTTCAGGAAAACTCAGGCATCCTTCGCCGCCGGCCACCGGTTCGCCGTCCGGCTTGATTTCGGGATTGATAAGGACGAGCGGCATGATGGCGTCGAGTTCGGCGGGTTTGCCGTTGAGTTCGAGTGTGGAGGGGCGATCTTCGCCGGCGCCACGCACGTCGATGACGGTGAGTTGCAGGGCCTTGCCAATTTGTTGTGCCGCCAGCCCGACGCCGTGCCGTTCATGCATCGTCTCGAACATGTCGGCGATGAGTTTTTTTATATCGGGCGTGATTTTTTCAATCACGGCGCCTTTTTGCCGAAGAATGGGATTTCCGTATTTCGTGATTTCCAGAATCATTTTAAGGTGACAAGTGACGTGTGTCGGGTGACAGGATTTCGTTGCGGGCGGTTTTCAATTGTTTGGATGGTCTTGGTCAATCCGCCGATTATCCGGCTCAAAATTGCGGCTCGTTGTGAAATGGTTTCGGGTGGAAGCAAATGATTGCATCGCTCGTAACGGCCACGGCTTTCTCGCGCTTCACCACGCGCAATTTTCAAATGCTGCGGCAATTCTTTTCCGAAGCCGCGACCGAATCCTTCCTCGATGTTGGCGCAGATGGAATCCAGGCTGCGGACTTGCTGCTTCATCAATTCACGGCCGCGATAATCCTTCATCAATATTTCCGAGTCCGTCCAAAAATCATCAAACAATTGGCGGGCGATCTGGTAAATGCCAAATGATTCCAAACGGTCTGAAGGATTCGCAGGTTCGTTTGTTTTCATGTCACCTGTCACTCGCCACTTGTCACCCCTAAGATTTGGAGAATCCGTTCCAGTTCCGCGTCGCTGAAAAACGAAATCTCCAGCGAACCTTTGCCTTGCGCGTATTTTAATTGAACCTTTGTCGCAAAAATCTCGCGCAGCTTCGCCTCCATGTCGGCAACATGCGGGTCGCCAGCCGGTGTGACAACGGTTTCGGGCTGCGTCGCGGATTTGGAGCCGCGTTTTTGCAGTTTGGCAACAAGGCCTTCGGTCTGCCGGACATTCAAACCGTCCTTGATGACGCGCTCTGCGGCGAGCTTTTGGTTCTTCTCATCCACCAATCCGAGAATGACTTTTGCGTGGCCAACCGAAAGACGCCCTTCCCGGACAAATTTTTGAATGGTTTCCGGCAGTTTCAAAAGCCGTATCGCATTCGCCACAACCGCGCGGCTCCTGCCAACTTTTGCGGAAATTTCCTCCTGTGTGAGCTGAAACTGTTCCGCAAGCTGCGCATAGCCATGAGCTTCTTCAATGGCATTGAGATTTTCGCGCTGGAGATTTTCTATGAGCGCTAGTTCGAGAACCGAGCGGTCATCGGCTTCACGCGTGATGATGGGAACTTCCGGCAGGTTCAGTAGCTGCGCCGCACGCCAGCGGCGTTCACCGGCAATCAATTCAAAAAATTCCCCGCGCGCACGGACGATGAGCGGCTGGACAATTCCCTGTTCGCGGATGGAGTCAGCCAGTTCGCGCAAGGACTCGTCCGAAAATTCTTTGCGGGGTTGCAACGCGGAAGGGCGGATTTTATCCAGCGTAACTCGCAGGACGCGTTCGCGGTTGTCAGGCGCGGGAGTTGGTAACGCTGATTGTTGGACCGTTGGCGCGGGTGGAGGTTGTGTGAGAGGCGGATTGCCACCCAATAACGCGCCGAGACCGCGACCTAAAGCTGGTTTTGCCATGCGCGCAGGGTGTCGCAGGGCGGGGGAGTTGTCAATTTGAAGCGCGTTGGTAACGCGGATAAAATAATATTCCGCACTCTAATAACATTAATTATTCCAAACTGGTGAAGTCGCCGACGGGCCGTGTGAATGTCGCCTGTGCGGGCTGCACGACGAGTGTGTTCGCGGTTTCCTTTATGCTGCCGGATGCGGCCGCAAAGGGAAAGGCGATGACGAAAAACGCCGAGCCGATCACTGTGGCGACGAAGCAACCCGGACGGACGAGAGTGACGTCGGCTATCGTATCGATCGAATGGTCGTCGGCAGCCGCCTGACTGGTGTTGATGCAGCCCAGACTGACCAAGCCCACGCACAAAGCGGTCATTAATTTTCTTTTCATAAAAATTGCTGTTGACGCAACACTGCACCCGGCCAGAAGAGTTTTCAAGTTATTTGTTTTTCGAAGTTAAATTAACCATTGAATCTGCGGAAGAAGAAGCGCGCAAAAAATGCACGGCGATCAGGATGTAGGGAAACATTTGCGCAGGCTGTCCGTCCATTTGCCAAGAAAGCGGCTGTTTTAAGGTTGGTATGAATATTGCATTAGATAGTGGCTCAACCGTCAGGCAGCGCGTATTTGGTGTTGTCTGGCAGCTTAAGAATAACGACAACCAAACTACAAAAGGACTCGCAATGAAACTTAATAAAATATTAGGAATGTGCGCGGTGGCTGCCACGCTCTGTTTGAGCGCGGGCACACTTCTGGCGCAAAATGGCGGTGGTGGTGGCAATGGTGGTGGCGGCGGATATGGCGGGGGAGGAGGAGGAGGTTTTGGCGGCGGTGGGCGCGGAAATTTCAATCCAGCTCAGATGCAACAACGCATTATGGATAACGTCCGTACCATGCTGAATTTCACGAATGACACCGATTGGGCTGCGGTACAGCCGTTGGTTCAAAAAGTGATTGATGCGCGGACGGCTGTTGGAACTCCCAATATGCGTGCCCTGTTCGGTGGTGGTCGCCGCGGTGGCGGTGGTGGCTTCGGCGGACAAAATGCCAGCGTAGAACAGCAGGCATTGCAGAACGCCGTTGACAATGACTCGCCTGCGGCACAAATCAAGGATGCCTTGGACAAATATGAAGCGTCTCAAAAAGTCAAGCAGGCTGCTTTGAGCGATGCACAGGAAGCCCTTCGTGGCGTTCTTTCGCCCAAGCAGGAAGCGCAGGCCACGTTGGTGGGATTGCTGCCTTGATCGATCGCAAAACAGAAGCTGACGTTCTATGAATGAAACAGTGACACCAGAGGCGTCGTTGAAGCAGTTGCTGGAACGCATGGTCGCGTCCCGGCAACTGTCTTCGATTGATGCGGACTTGTTAATTCATTCCAAAACCCAGGTTCAAACCGAGGAAGACATCCTGCGCTGGCTCGCGCATGAGTATGGTCTTGCTTTCACTAACTTGGACGACGTTGATCCCGACCGTCAGCTTCTGTCTCTTTTTCCCGCGCGTATTTTGTTAAAGGAAGAATTGCTTCCGCTCACGCGCAACAACGGCACGGTGGAGGTCGCCACCAGCCGTCTCTTTGCCACGCAAGGTCTTGACGCGCTGAAAACGATGACAGGCTTGAACCTCAAACCGGTTCTCGCCTCGACTGAAGCCATCCAGCGTGAAATCAAAAAACGCCTCGGCGTCGGTGCGGACACCATCGGCACGCTCGACGAGGAAAAAAGTTTTCAAGTCGTTGATGAAAATGCCGAGAACACGAATCTTGACGAAGCCGCCGAGGACGAAGCCTCCATCATCCATTTCGTCAACCAGGTTTTAAAGGATGCCATCGAATTGCGCGCGTCCGACATCCACCTTGAACCGTTCGAGGATGAATTTCGCATCCGCTATCGTATTGACGGTGTGTTGCAGGACGTTCCCGTTCCGGCGCAACTCAAACGCTTCCAGCCGGCCATTGTTTCGCGCGTCAAAATTTTAAGTCATCTCAACATCGCGGAAAAAAGACTGCCGCAGGACGGTCGTATCAAGATTCGCGTGGACGATGCCGAGGTGGACATCCGCGTTTCCGTGATTCCAATGTTGCACGGCGAGGCGGTCGTGATGCGTTTGTTGAGGCAAAATTCCAAGCTGCGCGGCTTGTCCGACTTGGGCATGGACAAGCGTGAGGTGGAATGTTTCGAGCACGTGCTTGAACTGCCGCACGGAATCATTCTTGTGACCGGCCCGACGGGTTCCGGAAAAACGTCCACGCTTTACACCGCGTTGAA
>Ga0302282_1001115_pt1 | contig 19551 bp, 10 predicted proteins | sample III_Fen_E1_3_FD_198763 | JGI IMG/M metagenome (GOLD analysis project Ga0302282, IMG submission 198763) | Peat permafrost microbial communities from Stordalen Mire near Abisko, Sweden - III_Fen_E1_3 | ecosystem: Environmental > Terrestrial > Soil > Wetlands > Permafrost | place: Sweden: Abisko... | reverse complement strand
GTCGAGCGCGCCTCCTCGCTCAGTCTTAACTCCGGCAATCGGCGTCCTCGTCTCATGACCTCGCTCCTGTCATGTTAGACGCCTCTCGCCATTATTTGTTTACTGAATTAATGACTCATGACACTAGGGTCGTTTTAACTCCAGGTCTAAATTGCCCCCATTTGTGGCGTTTGCGGGGCTCCAAGCTGCCAACCCGTCCCCCCTGCGCATGGGATTAAGGCAAGGATCCGTCGATGGAACCTGAATTACCGCTCCCGTGCTGTAAATTGATGATGCAACCCAAGTTCAGGGCGGAATATGCCTTTTCCGTGGCTGCCACGGGTCGAACTTCACCTGCTCAGTGGCCAGAAGCCCCGCTCGCCAGGCTGGGCCAGAGACCTAGACAGCGAGATCGGCACCTTGCAGGTTTTGCCCGCGGCGAACAATGGAAGTCTTAGATAACATCTCGAGGCTGCTGGGGGACGACCTGAAGGGGACCGTGCGCCCCAAGGCCAAGGTGAGAATCGCGGCCTCCAGTTTCTCAATCTATGCTTTCGAAGCTTTGAAGCAGGAATTGGAGGGCGTTGAAGCCCTGCAGTTCATCTTCACGAAGCCGACCTTCGTCGCCCAGGAAGCGACGGACCGGGTCGCGAAAGCCCCCCGGGAGTTTCACAGTCCCGAGGCCGAGGGGGAGAGAGGGTTTCACGGGTCCGAGTTTGAGATCCGCCTCAAAAACAAGCTCACCCAGCGAGCGATCGCCAGGGAGTGTGCCGAGTGGATACGGCGGAAGGCGCAGTTCAGATCGAACCGGAGCGGCGCACCTATGCAGCAGTTCGCGTGCGTCGAGGCGGCGGAAGGTTCCACGGTGTACATGCCGTTGCATGGGTTCACCGCAGTGGACTTGGGCTACCAACAGGGAAATGCGGTCTCGAATTTCGTCAACAAAATGGACGAGCCGGTTGCGACCCGCACTTTCCTCGCGCTCTTCGATCAGATTTGGCAGGACGCCGAGAAGCTCACGGACGTCACGGATCTCATTCGGGACCATATCGCTTCGGTTTACAAGGAGAACTCCCCACAGCGCATTTACTTCCTGATGCTGTTCAGCATCTTCAGCGAGTTCCTGCAAGACATCAACGAGGATGTTCTGCCGAATGAGCGGACCGGCTATCAGGAAAGCGCGATCTGGCAGAAGCTCTACAGCTTCCAGCGCGACGCAGCCACGGGCATCATCAATAAGCTCGAGACCTACAACGGCTGCATCCTGGCCGACAGCGTCGGACTGGGGAAGACGTTCACGGCGCTCGCAGTCATCAAGTATTACGAACTCCGTAATCGAACTGTCTTAGTGCTGTGTCCGAAGAAGCTTGCCGACAATTGGACGACATACAAAGGAAACCTGAAGAACAACCCGCTCGTAAGGGACCGCTTCAGTTATGACGTCCTCTGCCACACCGATCTGCTTCGTGATCGGGGTGAATCGCTCGGCATGCGACTGAGCCAGGTCAACTGGAGCAACTACGATCTGGTCGTCATCGACGAGTCGCACAACTTCCGCAACGATGACGCATTCAAAGATCGCGAAACTCGGTATCAGCGCCTGATGAACCGGATCGTGCGGCAGGGCGTGCGTACAAAGGTACTGATGCTGTCGGCAACCCCGGTCAACAATCGCTTCAATGATCTGAAGAACCAGCTCGCTCTTGCTTATGAAGGCGAGCCGGAAAATCTCAAATCTCCTCTAATCAATCATTTGAACGACTTACACGGAATCCAAGGGAATCCAAAACCCTCGCCGGGAAGGCGTCGGAATTTTGTTGTGAGGGAAGCTGTGAGGGAAATTCTGACCAGATTACTCACTCGGTAATCATATTTCCCGCCGCTTTCGGTTAATCCTTAATGTCGCTTCGTATTCGAAAACACGCAGGACGCTAATCCAGCCTCCCCTTCGCGGCAGCCTTTTGAAACGGCCAAACTCCTTGAATATCCGGCATTGCTGTTCGGAAAGCCTCCGCAATTCATGCCTTCTATCTCGCGGAAAGCAAAAGGCAAAATTGTATGAAAAGAGCCGTGCCAAAAGGTGTGGGTTCTGACACAGGTGAATTCAGAAATGACGGAATAGAAAGTCGAAATGGGCGTTAATCATGAAGCCTTTCAAGTACCGATCGCGCCCTTGATCGTCGAAGCAATTGTGTTTGAGTTGGTTGCCGCTTGGTTGAGCGAAGGTTCCTCTTTGAGACGCTTCGCATGTTCAATGTCTTTTTCGTCATCGGATTATCAAGATAGGATGGCCCAAACTCTTTGGGTGTTTCTCCCTCAGCCTCAAGTCACTTCTCGCCGATGTGAACTACGACGCCGGCACTGATGCGGAGGTTGTTCTGGTGGTTATTGGATCCATTATCGAAAGTGGTTAAAAGATAATCGGCATCGATCAGCCGCACGGAGAAGCGGCGAGTGGCGCGGAGATCGACGCCACCGCCGAAGATTGCGGCAAAAGCTGCACCAGCGTTAGCCGCTCCCGGACTTGAACCTTGAACCAGCGTTCCACTTGAATGCGCGAGACCGGCCAGCACCTGGCCAAACGGCTGCAGAGTTGAGTGGCCCAACCGCGGAAGATAGCGGCCTCCCGCAGTGAAGGTACTCAGTGTGAGGCTTTGACTTGAGTTGGAGACTGCACCCGCATAGGCCACGGTGACGTCTCCAGCCAAAGCATACATCCCCGACTTCAGCGGCCAGGCGAAGGTAGCATTGCCGCCGTTCATGTTGAAGCATCCACAGCCACCGGGAGGTGCGTTGCTGTGAAGATAGCTGTAGCCCAAGGCCAGTTCGGCGCGATAATCACTGCCTCCGACCTCAGATGGCTTAGCGGCGGGTGTTTGAGCAACGGCCTGAGCAGCAGAGGCCGCAGCGACGGTCAACAACAGAACGAATGCGTGTTTGATCCTGAGTCGCAAGGGGTCTCCTCTTACTCGACAGTCAACTGTACAGTCGTGGTTTGCTGCACGGTGCCGCTGGTTCCGGTGATGGTGACGGTGTAGTTCGTTGCGGGAGTAGTTGAAGTCATGCCGAATCCACCGCCGCATGCGGTAAGAGCCGTGAATGTTCCCAGTGAAGCGAGCAACAGAATGGTGAGCGTAATCCAGCGGCGGCGGCGCTTACCAGGAAGGAAGAAGAATCCGATCAGCGCCAGCGCCGGCGCTGCGAGCGGCCATGGAGACTTCTTCGTGGTTAGAGCAGCCACCGGCTTTGCGGTTTGAATCGTCAGCGTCGAAGTTGCCGATGAGTTGCCCGGTGTAATTGAGGTTGGCGAGAAGGTTGCGGTTGCGCCTGCGGGAAGCCCGCTGGCCGCCAGGGTTACAGAGTTTGGGAACGCTCCGTTTTGCGCGGTTGCTGTGATGGAGTACGTTGCAATGCCGCCGGGTTGAACGGTTTGAGGAGTGGTGGTTGAACTGACCGCGAAGGTTGGGGGAGCCGTACCTGTTCCTGCGAGCGTTGTCGTTTGTGGCGAGCCGGAGGCGTTGTCGGCAACCGTGAGGGTTGCGGCAAAGCTGGTTGCCGAAGCTGGCGTCAAGGTCACGTAGATCGAGCAACTGGAGCCGGCAGCCACTGTGGCGTCGCACGCATTGGCGCCGGTGGTGACGGCGAAGTCAGTTGGATTTGTGCCGGCGATTGTGATGCCGGTGATCGTCAAGGTCGCATTGCCTGTGTTTGAAAGCGTCGCAGCCTGCGCCGCGCTGGCCACACCCGTGGTCGATGCAAAGCTGAGTGAGGGAGGAGTGAGCGAGGCCACCGGCGCATTCACAACCACTGGGCTGAAATTGGCGGTCACGCTTTGTGCCGCATTCATGGTAATCGTGGTTGATGCACTTGCGGCGCCGGCCACACTGCCGGTCCAGTTGGTGAAGTTGTAGCCAGAGTTCGGCGTTGCCGTCAGGTTCACCACAGTGCCCGCGGCATAGTAAGTGCCCGACGTGGGCGTGACTGTTCCGTCAACCGACGGGTTGGCCGCAGTTGTCAATTGATACGAGGTGTTAAAGGTGGCCGTATAACTTGTGGCTGCCGATGGCGCCGTCACCGAGTGCGAGATCGCTCCCCCGTCGGACCAGGAAGCAAAGGTATTTTGGGTTCCTCCGTTCGTCTGCGGAGAAGTTGTTGCAATCGTATGACTCGAACCGACTGTCCAGCTCAGGGTTTGCGTGCTGGCATAACTCGTTCCGTCTACGGTCAGCGCGAGCCCTGCCGGACTCGTGCCCACAGTGACCTGCACTGTGGCTGCGGTCACTGTGACTGAATTCGTTCCCGTCGCGCCGTTATAGGTTGAAGAACTGGCAGAATCCGGCGTGTAATTAACCGTCAGAGTGTCCGTACCGGTGGCTAGCGAACCGGCGGGAATCGTAATCATCGTACCACCGCTCACGAGGGTCGTCGCCGTTGAGGTGTAAGTCCCGCTGCTCAGAGTCACCGAGCCGGTTGGCGTGGGATTCCCGCTGCCGCCGCTGACGCCGATCGTCACTGTGAGCGTTTGCGTCGTCGTGATGTTGGTTGGAGACGGCGACACCGTCACAGTAGGCGTGGTCTTTGCCGGAGAGGTCACTGTGACCGTATTCGATCCTGTTGCGCTGTTATAGGTCGAGGAGCTGTTGGAGTCGGGCGTGTAAGTAGCCGTCAGCGTGTCCGTGTTGGTCGCCAGCGATCCGGCGGGAACCGTAATCATCGCACTGCCACTAACGAGAGTCGTCGCCGTGGAGCTGTAAGTCCCGCTGCTCAGAGTCACCGAGCCGGTTGGCGTGGGATTCCCGCTGCCGCCGCTGACGCCGATCGTCACTGTGAGCGTTTGCGTCGTCGTGATGTTGGTTGGAGACGGCGACACCGTCACAGTAGGCGTGGTCTTTGCCGGAGAGGTCACCGTGACCGAATTCGTTCCCGTAGCGCTGTTATAAGTTGAGGAACTGGAAGAATCCGGCGCGTAGCTGACCGTCAGCGTGTCAGTACCGGTGGCCAGCGATCCGGCGGGCACGGTAATCGTCGCGCTGCCGCTGGTCAGAGTTGTCGCTGCCGAGGTGAAGCTGCCGCTCGTCAGAGTGACTGTGCCCGTCGGCGTGGGGTTGCCGCTGACGCCGATCGTCACCGTGAGCGATTGCGCCGTGGTGATGCTCGACGAGCCGGGTGTCACGGTAACCGTCGGCGTGGTGAGCACTGGTGTAGTGGCTGTGGGAGACCCGTACTCCCATAGGTCGCTGTAATAGAAGAGTACGCTGTCCCCGCCGCTTGTGGCATCGCCTCCGTAGAGCCAGAAGTTGCCGCTCTTGTCTGTCCAGGCGGCCGCACTGTTGCGGTATCCAGGAGTGTTCGAGGGGCTGGCGACGCCCAGCGTACCGTAGCTTCCGTACTGCGATCTAAGATTGCTGCCGTCCATCCACGTCCACTCGTTCGCGGACGGGCTGTAGGTCCAGAGATCGTTGAGCGAGCCGTAATTACCTGCGGAATCGAAGCCCTGACCGCCGAACAGCCAGAGGTTGCCCTGGGTGTCTGTCCAAGCTGAGGCGGTGTAGCGGCTGCCTGGTATATCCGTCGCGCTGGGCGATCCCTCTGTGCCGTAGACTCCAGGGTTTCCTCCGCCGGCAGGCACGGTGTTGCTTCCGCCCACCCAGGTCCATTCGTCATTGGCGGCATTGAACATCCACAGGTCGCTGAGCTCGCCACTCCGTCCGGTCGAGTCCTCTCCTCCCCCTCCGAAGAGCCAGAGGTTGCCGGACAAGTCCATCCACGCGGCAGAGGCTTGCCGGCTTCCGGGCATACTGCCGCTGGAGGCCGTGCCCTTGGTTCCATAGACGCCGGGTGTGCCCGACCCCGGATTGGTAGCAGCCCCAGGGACGACACTCGCGCCGTTGACCCAGGTCCAGGCGCCTGTGGACGGGTTGAACATCCACAGGTCATTCAATTCAGCTTGGTTTCCAGCTGAGTCCCCGCCCTCGCCGCCGAAGAGCCAGAAGTTGCCCCGGCTGTCTGTTGCAAACGAAGCGTATAAACGCGCGCCGGGGATATTGCTGGTGCTGGGTGTTCCCCGTGTTCCATAGACGCCGGGCACCTCCGTATAAGCAACCGTGGAGGGATTATTGCTTCCGCCCTCCCACGTCCACAGGTTCGTGGAGGGGTTGTACATCCACAGGTCGTTCAGATAGCCGAAATCGGATGTGCTCGGTCCAGCGCCGGAGCCGAATCCTCCGAAGAGCCAGAGCCGTCCGCCGTTGTCGGTCCATGATGCGGCGTACTCTCGGCCCCCCGGCAGGTTGCCCGCCGCGGCTGTGCCCTGGGTTCCGTAGACACCGAATTGGCTGTCATTCGCGCCGACTACGTTACTGCCGCCGACCCAGGTCCATGTCCTGGCCGTGGGGGAGTACTCCCACAAATCGTTGAGGTAGCCACTGGTGCCGGTTGAGTCGTAGCCGTATCCACCAAGCAGCCACAGGTTTCCGTTGCTGTCCGTCCAGGTGGAAGCGCCATAACGGTTCCCGGGAAGGTTGGCTGTCGAGGGTGTTCCCTGCGTGCCGTATACAGGGGCGTTCGCGGGTGTCACGGGGCCTTCGAAAATGAAACCTAAAACTGTGCCCTGATTTCCGCCCATCCAGGTCCATTCGCCGGAGCCTGTGGCTGCGGCGTTCACCGTGACGACAACCGCCGCCGAGGTGCTTCCGGCGTTATTGATGTCGCCGCCGTAGGTCGCCGTGATGCTGTGCGTGCCGACGGCGAGCGCGTTCGTGATGAATGGGGTAGTTCCATTGCCAGATAGGAGCGCCGTTCCGAGCGAGGTCGCTCCGTCGTAAAACGTGACCGTGCCTGACGGGATGCTGTTCCCGGCAGTCTCCGAGACCTGCGCCGTGAGGTTCACACTGGTACCCAGGGTGATCGAGTTCACGCTCGAAGAAAGCTGCGTCTGCGTCGCAAGGGGCGCGGCCGAGCCGGTTCCGGACAGGCTCACGGATTGCGGCGAGCCGACGACGTTATCGGCAATGGAAACCGACGCACTGTAGGACTGCGCGGCAGCCGGCGTGAACGTTACGAAGATCTGGCATAGACCGGTTGCTGCGATCGAGTTGCTGCAGTTGTTGGTCTCGGCAAAGTCGGCAGGATTTGCGCCGATGATGGACACGCTGTTGATGGAGAGATTGATATTGCCGGTACTGGCGATGGTGATTATCTGGGTCGCGCTGGTAGCGCCGGCCAATGCGCTGAACCGCAGCGGGCCTGCCGGGCTGATAGAGATGCCGGGCCCGCTCGCAGCCTCGCCTATGCCAATGACCTCTAAGGTCTGCGGCGATGTGACGGCGTTGTCCGCGATCGAGACGTAAGCTGCATCGTTTTCCTCGCCGGCTGGCGTGTAAGTAACGGAGACCGTGCAAAGCGCGGAGGGGGCCAGGGTTGAGGGGCAGTTGTTGGTCTGCGCAAAGACACTTGGGTTGGTCGAACCGGTGATGGTGATGCCGGTGATTGACAGGTTTACGGCGCCGCTGTTCGTGACGGTGAACGTCTGCGGCGCGCTCGTGGTTCCGGCGCTGGAGACAAAGGTGAGTGCCGCCGTCTGCGAGAGGGTGACCGCGGGCAGATTGGTAGTGTAGGTTGCGGGGACGACGGGCGAAGTGCTGGTGAGGTTGTTCGCATCGCCGCTATAGACAGCCGTGAAGCTGTGCATGCCGGCAACAAACGAAGTGCTCGAGAAGGAGGCCGATCCATTGGAGTTGACCGGTAGAACCGCCAGGACAGTGGAACCGTCGAGGAACGAGATATCGCCGGTTGGCGTTGTAGATCCGCTGGCTGGGGCCACCGTTGCGCTCAGGTTTACCGGGGCTCCGGTGAGCCCCTGGGTTGGAGTAACGGTGAACGACGTGGTGGTGGAGTTAAGAGACTCCGCGCCGAGCGCAACGGAGCTTGAAGTGCTTGTGGCAAAGAGCGAGTCGCCCGTATACACGGCAACGATGTTATGCGTTCCGCTGCCGGCCAGGCGAACATTCTCAAGTTTCACCGTTGCGGCTTCAGTCAGCCGGTTCTCCACGGTCTGGATGGCGTAATCGCCCTCAATCGAGAAAACAATATCTTTGCGGCCGCTGTTGTGGAAGTCCCCGGCTGCGATGCCCGTTGGATAGAATGGGATTTCACCCGGTGGTCCGGTGTGGCCGATGCCGACGGTGATGTTCTGCTGTGTGAATGTACCGTCTCCGTTCGATTTGAAGACGCTGATGGTGGTGTCGTCATTCGCGGAGGCGAATCCGTCGAAGCCGTTGCCGGCAAAGTCGGCGGTCACCAGGTTCCATGATTCGTTGGTTACGGCCGGCGTTTGCGTGGTTGTGGTAAACGTTCCGTCTCCGTTGCCGAGGAAGATGGGAATCTGGCTGCCGGGGCTCGTTACGGCCATATCCGGCTTGCCGTCGCCGTTGAAGTCTCCAACAACCGGCACGTAGGCCGGCTCCTGGTCGATCGGGGGGGACAGCGTGTCCGCCGTCAGCACGCTTGAGAAAGTCCCATTGCCCAGGCCGATTTCGGAGTACGCGCCCAACTGTGAGACAAACCCAACGTCGGGGATTCCGTCACCGTTGAAGTCGGACACAGCCGGAAAATAGGTTGGGAAGGGGACACTTGTCTCGAAGAAACTTATGGGAGTGGTGGCTGTCGCTGTTTGGAAAGTTCCGTCGCCATTGCCCAGATAGAGCACGCTGTAGTCGAAGTCAACGATGCCATAGGTCGCGAGAATATCGGGAATGCCGTCGCCATTGAAGTCCGCCACCACGGGCGCAGCCAGAAATGCGCTGCCGTCTACGGGTTGCAATTGCGTTTGCTGCACGGCAAAAGTACCGTCGCCCTTGCCCAGCAGGATGGCGATCGTGTTCGCTATGGCGGCGCCTGCGGTGGGTGACTGGGAAAGGCCGATGGCCAGGTCTGGAATGCCGTCCTGGTTGAAGTCGCCAATTGTGATTGAAGCCGAGTCAAAGATTGGGAGGCTCGCCACCCCGCTGGGCGAATTGGCCACGATCTGCTGCGGCGCGAGCGCGTTGAATGTACCATCGCCCTTGCCGAGATAGACCTGAATGGTCTCCGGAACATTGTTTCCCGCGAGATCTGCTACGCCGTTCACGACAATCACATCGGGGATGCCGTCGCCGTTCAGGTCGGCTGTCGTGGTGTACCAGCCGAAGCCCGCGGTGTCGGGAATCTCCGGCCCGACGACGTAGGATTGGCTCTCGGTTGCGCCTTCAAGCTGGACCGTGCCCAGCACCGCGTTGTTGTTGCTGGTGTCGATGAACTGCACGCTGCCGGTGGGCGCGTTTTTTGGACCGAAGCCGGCGATCGTTGCCGTCAGTTCGTAGCCGGCAGATGTGCCGGAAGACGCCAGGCCAGCTGTGGTGAGCGCGTTATTGATCGAGATTGCGGTGACGGGCGAAACCGAGGCCGCGAGCGTGGATTGCACCTGAAAGCGGGCCACAACCTGGTGTGCTCCAGCGCCAAAACGCATGGGGAACGTGGCCACGCCTTTGGAGTTGGTCTGCGCGATGCCGATCAGCCCCTGGCCCACGCACGAGGCATAGGCAGCATCGCAGAAGGTGACAATGCCCGGCGTCACGGGCGAGCCGTTGCTGGTGACCGTTGCCGTCAGATTCACCAGCGACGTGCGGCTGGCGCTGGTGACCGGCTGCCCACCCGCCAGAAAGACCAGCGCTGTTTGCGTAGCGGTGAGATTGGTTGGATAGGTGACGGTGAATGATGACCCAGCGCTGGTTGCCGCAGCAAAATACTTATTACCGGCATAACTGGCTGTCAGCGTACTGGTTCCAAAAGGAAGCTGGGTGGTGGTCATCGTAGCCACACCATTGGTCATCTGTTCGCCGCCCAAGATCTGGTTGCCGTCCCGAAAGATCACGATTTCGCCATCGGTCGAAGCAGCGGAATCTGAAGATGGCGAAAGGGTTGCCGTCAGTTTCACAGGGGCGAGCACTAAACTGGTGGATGCCGGAGAAGTGGAGAGGGCCAGGGTTGTTTGCGCTTGCGCAATTCCGTTGAGCGCGATGGGCAAGGTTGTGGCCGCATTGTCGGTTACGGTGAGCGTGGCCGCATTGAAGCCTGATGCGGAGGGAGCAAACGAGACCGTGATGGTGCAACTGGCTCCGGGCGCGAGCGACGTTCCGCAGGCATTGTACTCATTGAAGGCGCTGGCGTTGGCGCCGCCGATGGCAATGTTGCCAATGGTCAGCGCGGCCGCGCCGAAATTGCTAAGCGTTACCGTTTGCGCAGGGGCGGTTACGCCCGTCGGTGTGGAGAAGCTTAGTTGCAGCGGCGTGAGTACAGCCTGGGGCGCGGTGGCCGAGGCGGGTGGATCGTAGACCCAGAGATCGTTGAAGGAAAGATACGGAGCAGCGATCCCGGTATTGATAAACGGACCCCAGTTTCCTCCATAGAGCCAGAAGTTGCCCTGTTGGTCGGTCCAGTTTGCGGCCCCGACCCTGCCACCAGGAATGTTGGCGGCATCCGGTATCCCAAGCGTCCCATAGACGCCATTGACCGCAAACTGACTCACATCTGCCAGCGGTGTCCCGGCGACCCAGGTCCAAAGATTCGTGGTTGGGGCGTACTCCCACAAGTCGTTCAAGAGGATTGGCTGGTTGGCGGTGTTGACGGCGCCGCCACCAAATATCCAGACATTGCCGCTCTTATCCTGCCAGACGTTCGTGAACATGCGGCCTGGAGAGTGGTTGGAGCTCGAGGCAACGCCAAGGACGCCATAATCACCCGTTGAGTTGGCCACATTCGGCCCGCTCACCCAGGTCCACTGCTGGTTAGCCGGATTCAGGCTCCAAAGGTCCCCAAGAACGCCGACCTGCGACTGCGCGTCGAGTCCAAAGCCACCGAATAGCCAAAGGGTTCCACTGGCATCGACCCAGGTGGCGCCACCGGTCCGTTCTCCTGGTAGGTTCCCGGCTGCGGGGTTGCCCAGGGTGCCGTAGCTGCCCGGGACCTCGCCGCCGTACCAGGTCCACTCGCCGGACGAAGGAGAGTACTTCCACAGGTCGTTCATGGCGACATTTATCTCTGAGGAGTTGTCGAGGTAATCTCCCTGACCGCCAAAGAGCCAGAAGTTGCCGCTTGCATCCACCCAACTCATAGCGCTGTAGCGCGATCCGGGAATGTAACTGGTGCTGGATTGGCCGGCGGCTCCAAATGCAGAGAACTGATTGGCGAGGTTACTTCCACTCTTCCAGGTCCACTGGTTCGTGGCGTTGTTATACATCCATAGATCGTTCAGGTAGCCCTGAGTTCCCGCAGAGTCGTATCCCCAGCCGCCGAAGAGCCAGAGATTGCCGCTCTTGTCCACCCAGGTGACCCCCTGATAGCGCGCGCCAGGCGAATTGGCCGCCGCGGGCGAGCCCAGCGTGCCGTAAATGCCAGAGGCGTTCAGCGATGCGCTTCCGCTCACCCACGTCCACTGATTGGTGACCGGGGTGAACCGCCAAAGATCGTTGAACGAACCGGAGGCTCCGGTTGCGTCGTTTCCAAAACCGCCTAAGATCCAGAAGCTGCCGTCGGCGCCGGTCCAGACCGCGCTCCACTGGCGTGGACCGGGCGAGAACTGTGCCGACGGCACACCGAGCATGCCGCGCGCGGTTGGGATCTCGCCCAGCGTGCCAGGATTGCCGCCCATCCAGGTCCATTCGCCCGTCCCGGTCTGCGCCTGCACGGCAGGGCCCAGGACAACGCCGATGAGAAGAACCAAGGCGGCCGAGCGCAGCAAAAGAACCACGAGGCTGCAAGTCGAGGCAAAACGAGGATGGAAGGAAAGGAGCCGGGTCACGATCACGAAACGACCTCCGGGAATGCTTTTCAGTTGGGGGACTAAAGGGCCGAATCCTCAGGACGAACCCCCTGCAGGCCGGCCATAATCTTCAGCAGCAGCGCAAACACACTGTTTGAAGGGGGAACGGCCTGCGCCGTCGAAAGCCACAGTGGATTTGCATCAAGGCGAGGACCGAGGCGGGTCCGTCGCAAGGCAAGACTCTTACGCTCACATCCAAGCTCCTGTTGTTTAAAGCGCCGTTCTTCGAAAAAATGCGTCAAACTTCTTGCATGAGCGGGTTTGCTAGCCTGTCCCCGTCCGCGGAGCAAAGCACTCGAGGAAGGCAAACGCATTGAAGGCCACGGTTTGGAGCTCGCTTTAGGCGTTGCCGCTGGTTCCGTCAAATGCGATAATCAGGCCACATCGGGTCCGCGGCAAGTGACACCTCGGGACTGATTGAGACAATTCGTGACTTTTGCCCTGAACTTAAGGAAAGTTCATGCCGCCTTCTGCAAACCACTCGAATGGAGAAATGGGCGGCCCCGGCATGCGCCTGGACTCCTGGAAAGAAATTGCAACTTATCTTGGCAAGGTCGAACGAACGGTTAAACGCTGGGAGACGAATCGTGGTCTGCCGATCCATCGCTTGCCAGGCAGAGGTGGCGCATCGGTTTACGCCTTTACCCGTGAATTGGATGATTGGTTAAAGTCGACCTCTGCACGGGGAGCGGAAGTTGCCTCGGAAGCAACCGTGCAACTTTATCCTTCGAGCGCGCAGTTCTCCGGGCCAGAGCCGCCTGCGACAGAAAGCTCCCACATCCCGAGAGCAAGCGCCTCACAGCCGTTCATGAAACAAGAATGGCTGCAGGCATTTGTTGGTTTGCTGCTGTTTGCCAGTTTTGTCGGCATCAGCGTCTACTCCGCTGGGTTAGGCACGGCCAGCCAGCGGCTATCCAGGTCATTGGAGAACTTGTTCGCCGACAGAACTCAAGAAAGAACGCGTGGAACGCCGATATCAGTCACCGACTCCGAAAAGAGCCAGGCACGCGACCTCTATCTAAAAGGCCGCTACGAGTGGAATCAGCGGACTCCTGAAAGCCTGAATCGAGCTTTGGATTGCTTTACTCAGGCAATCTTGCACGATCCTGGTGATGCCCAGGCATACGTCGGCATGGCAGATACCTACGATCTACTTCGGGAATACTCCACTATGCCAGACAGCGAGGCCTATACTCGCGCGATCGCTGCTGCCAGAAAGGCCGTCGAACTGGACGATTCTCTTGCGGAAGCGCATCGTGCTCTGGCTTTTGCCGAATGGTGGGGCAGTTGGGATTTTGCGGACGGCGAAAAAGAGTTTCGGCGCGCCATCGAGTTAAATCCCCGAGACCCTGTTGCGCGCAAATGGTATGCAAATGTTCTTTCGGTACAGGGAAGATTTGCCGAAGGGCTGGAGGAGAACGAAAAGGCGCAGGAACTCGATCCCACATCCCATTCAATTCTTGCCGACAAGGGTTGGATGCTATTCAATGCTGGCAAGAAAGACGAGGGGCTAGCAGTAATCAAAGATGTGGAGCGCTCCGCCCCCGAGTTTCTCTCTCCTCACCACTACCTCATGAACATCAACTTGATCGTTAAGGACTACCCGTCCTACCTCGAGGAGGGCCAAAAGACCGCCGATGGTGAAAATGATCCGGTGCTGAAAGACATCGTCGCGTCAGCGCGAGCCGGTTATAAGCGGGATGGCGAGCGCGGACTGCTGACCGGACTCTACAACAAACAAATGGAGTATTTCCGGGCCGGAAAACTATCGGGAACTACGATGGCCAAGACATGCGTCTTGATGGGCAAGAAACACGAAGCGTTGCAATTGCTGAAAGAAGCTTACGACCGCCATGAAACTCATGTCCTCGCGTGCGTATCTGAATCGGATCTGCTCTTGTTGAGAGATGAACCAGAGTACAGAGAGTTGGTGAAGAAAATTAGTTTTCCCCAGGGACCACAGAATGCGGGGGCAGACACCTTCCCGTCGGAAGATCAGCCGTCCCTGCGCGCCGCGTCCGATCCGCACTGATCGAATACCAGATGTTCGAGGCCGCAATCATCACCGGGGTCGCAAATGTAGAAAAGCTTCCAACTGGCAGGCACAATCAGTTTGATCTCCGTGCCCTCTGCGGCCGAGCATCGGCCAGTTCTCATACAAGCACGTTCCAAAGAGATCACTGCAATCTAGGATAATCGATACCTCAGAGCGAAAAAACACACCGATAGATTGCGTCGATTCCGCTGTACGCTGAAGCTAAATTGCCTGACAAAAGAGACTGCGGAGCAATCGTCTGGAACCAAAAGGACAATTGCTCCAAAGTGTTTCAGGCGGCCGTCAACATTGCTTCAACCTTCAGAGCGGCTGCGTTTATAGCGTATGCGGGAGAACGTCCGAGTAGACCTCGAGCGTAAACGCCGCGGAGGCACGCCCGGGTTGCTCACTGACGAACTTGGGTTAGACGCCTGCGACCAGGGCCAGGGTGGCCGCAATATGGCGCAGACCGTATAAGCGGATGTTCGGGAGGCCAACTGACTCAAGCAATGGACCCGGGAAAAGTCTTGCATTCGCTTTGAACGATATCCTTACGGATAAGAATTTTCTTATTGCCACGAGCTCGGCGTTGATTGGGTACGTCGTGTTTGAATATCTCAGGAAGAGGCTTTAGTTCACGGGTACGACCAGAGCGTTGCGATCTTTGTTTGGCCAACGAACCGGGGGCCAGCACGAGACAGGATGCGTGCCTGCCAGTCCAGTTCACTGAGTCAAGCTCTCCTTTCCCCATCACTGTAGTGTTCAAGTAACTTCTCTACTGCTAGTCTTGGTCCGTCGCACCTGGCAACGACTCTGGCAAATGCGGCCGCCTTTCCTTTAGCCTCGTCATTGTGCAACAACTTCTCAATCGCAACATGAATCTTGGCCGACGGATTTCGTGATTTGGGAACCAGGATCGCGAACCCCAGACGTTCGAGGGAGGCCAGATTCGCGACCTGCTCCATCTGCATGCCGACACCCACAATATGCGCAGCCACCAGATCACCATCTGCTGATTCTGCAAAAGCCTTCTCGATCTGCCTCTTGTACTTACTGCGCCCTGACGTGCAAGCGTATTCGTAAACGCCGTAAATGAGGGCTCGATCCGATAATCCGGCAGGCCTTGGGCCGTCGAGCTGCTCCGTGAGCTCTTTCGCGAGAAGCAGGAGCGTCCCCTCGCCTACTCCTCTGTCAACGATCGTCCGAACGACATTGCCAAACCGTTCGTTGTATTCAGCGGTTGCGAAAACCTCTTCGGCGTAGATCTGAGGATTTTTTCGGAGGCGATCAGGAACAGCCAAGCCGATGTACGGAGTTCTAAGCAACTTGATGCCAATGGCCAGCGCTTCATTCAGCTCTTCTTCAAAATCTCCTCTAATCAATCATTTGAACAACTTGAACGGAAGGCGCGGGAATCCCAAGCCCTCCCCAGCAAGGGGTGAGAACTTTGTTGTGAGGGAAACTGTGAGGGAATTCTACTCGGATTCCTCGCGCGGCAATCATATTTACCACCCTATTGGTTAATCCTGAAAGTTGTTTAGTCTCAAAGAAAATACGCAACGCATCGACTCCCGCGGACTAGCAAGTCTGGTCGCGATGAGTTAATGGATCGATGACCAGCGCATGATCTCTGGACCGCCTGAACTATGTCGATGAGCGCGTTGGCCGGATATCTACAGTTAATAACCGCTTCGGATGGATCACTGGGTCGCGGTAGGGATACCAGTTGCCTGATACCCCCCGCGCAGAATCCGCACGAGCGCTCGCTAGCGCATGCGGCTCTTATCTCGGATGATTGGCGGCGAAGCGTTGCGCGGGATAAGGGTGGAGCACGCGTGGAGAAGGAAGCCACCGCTTGGCAATCGCGATCATGCGTTCCCACGTCACCCCACGCTTTTGACTGCGACGGCACAGAACGTGCCACCACATGCTAAGCACCCGCTCCCGGAACATGCCGAGGCTGTCCAGATTCCCGGGTACTGCGTAGTAGTTGAAGTGGCCTTGCACAACTGCACGAAGCCATGCGCCGGTGTCCGGCGTAGCGTCGTGCATGCGTGCGCGGAGTAACTAGACCCAGTGGGCTACCGAGAAACATCGGTACCGCAGTTCTGGACATGGCTACTTGCGATGCGCGCTGCTGCCGCCATCGTCTGGCCCGATTCGATCAGTCGAACCGCTTCCTGCTTGAACTCAAGCGTGTAACGACCACGCGTCCCATGCCTCATCTTCGTTTCCCTTTCGCTATTAGAGCAGCTCGCTAAGGGATACGTTTTGCAAGGTCACTCACAGCCATTTGTCCCGCTACTGCATATTGGTCTTGGAAGGAAACTCCGGGCTCTCGCTTTCTGTTGGTTGGCGAATGTCGCACTGAACATCGTCATCCTCTGGGTTGGCTATAAGCATTGGGATGAGACCCCCGAGAATATCCGTTTCATCACGGGCGTTGTTATATTCGCGGCTTGGGCTTCTGTTTTGTCGGGTTTAATTGCTGCAATCGGGCTACTTACCCTGCAAAAATGGGGCAGCACCGCGTCGATTATCGCGGCAATTATTGCCTTGGTAAATCTAACTGAGTTTCCAATAGGAACCGCAATCGGAATTTGGACTCTCATAGTGCTTCTGAAGGCTCAGAACTCAGCCGCATATAACGACCTATGCACCCCGTAAGATGACGAAGGACGCATGCGACGATAGGCGTCGGGCGGGTTCACATCCAGCGACTGAGATTCAGTACGAAGCCTGGGTGCTCCAAGTCCGGATTTTCGGACTTGAGATAGCACGAACCTCGGGCTTCTCGACTTTTGCCACAGGCTGATAGGAATGCGGCTGGATTCATTCGTAATTGCGCCATTTGGGATCAGCTTGGGTTAGCAGCCGTTCGGCAATCTCCTGTGGCACTCCATATTCCTTCAGGTCTTTCAACCCATACCATCCGCCACTATGGGCAAGGATATTCCAGGTTCCAGATGTTTCTTTTAACAACACTACGCCCCCACCTTCTCCTTGGACCCAAAGCACTAATGCAAAATCAGATGCCACTGAAATCTTATTGATTTTGAATAAAGGCGATTGGCCTAACTTTTGTTGTACAGTTTTTTTGATAACCGCCTGTTCAGTGTTTTGAGTCATACGATTCGGTTGATTCGTTGTTGCCTGGATCGCGTTGGCCCGAGGCTCAATGGCGATCATGGAGATGATAACTGCAACAAACAACCACCTGAATGTTACGTCAGCGTATCGAGACATTTGTACGAAACCTCCTTTTGAATGTGTCTGTTGGTGATTGGCAACCTACCCTGTGGGTACCACGAGATCTAAATTGCAGTATGTGCCCGAGGTCACGGAGCAAAGGTGCACGGAGCTTGGGATTCCAATACCCTTCACCGTTGAATGATGGGGCACTCATGCAAGGTACTCAAGCCCGTCGGCTGGGCCCAACCAAGTCTGACGCGAAGCGGCAGCACAGAAAAAGGGCGGGCAGACGGGCGAAAACGAACGGGGCCTGCGCTGGCAGACCCCGTTTGGAAGGCCTGGAAGTTGAGGATTATGCGGCTTTGGCCTTCTTGGCTGTCGTGGGCCGCGCTGCTGGTTTTGGCTGGGCCTTCGCGGTCGTCTTCTTGTAGGAATCAAACCCCGCAGAACCTGCGAGCGCCAGCGGTCCTGGTTGAACGCGCGACTCCGCCGACCACAGCCCGGCTTGCGCCTGTCTTGATGACACGGGTGGGCATCGCGGCCAGTCCGGCCCTTCGTGCGGGCTTCTTGATCTGTGCGGAGAAGGGTTTCATGGTTCTGTCCTGCCTAATGCGACAACAGCGCGCCGGCGGTAGGCGCGCTGTCGGTAGGTGTTCCTAACTGTTGTGGGTTAGGCCGCCCTCGATCGGTTCTTGATGTTGAAGCCGACGGTGGTCCGGTTCTGGCGCGCTGAGACGACGAAGTTGGTAGGACCATCCTCTTCATCGAGAATGATCGCAGCCATCGCCTGGCGGTTGAGGTTGTAGCCGCGGCATTCATGCCATCGATCTGCCGCCGACAGCGACGGGCAGGTGTAGTGCATGATGCCACCGTCATCCTCAAGCACTTCGCCATGGATGTGTCCGGTGACAAAGATCTGATGATCGGTCTGGGCCCATTCCTGCCGGCGCTCATTGGCCATCAAGGTGGGCAGGTCAGACAGGTTGCCGGACCTGAGGTCCTCAGCGTCCTTGAAGCCGCCCAGAAAGAGGCGGTCAAGGACTTTGGTGAGAGGGAAGGTGTTGCGATAGCCGGTTTGATCGAGGGGCACGGATTCTTCCTAAGGGTTGTGGAACGGGAGGTCTGCGCTTGCGCGCTATTCCTCCCATCTTGTACTGAGGCTTGGGATGGGGAACAAAGACGGGAGAGATACAACTGAAAAAGGGCCTCTGGCGTACAGAGAGCAACCCTAGATAGGAAAGACCCGGTGCTCGGACACATCGGAAAGCGCCGGCGGAACGTGGATCAGACAGCGGTGGGTCCGCATCAGCATGTCCTTTCCGAAGGCGTGGAAGCGCAGGTGGATTGGTATGAGTCGTACGCCGATCTCGATGGCGAGCGGACCAAGCTTCAGGTGTTCGAGATGCGTTCGATGGCCAGCGGCGGAGCGTTTCATCGGGCCTACACGCACGCCACGCAGCAAGCATTTCTTGAGGCCCACGAGTTGGCGTTCCGATACTTTGGCGGGTTTTCCGGCTCCTCCGCTACGATAACCTTTCGAGTGCGGTGAAGAAGATCCTGCGCGGCCATCGGCGGGAAGAGACCAGTCGCTTCATCGCCTTCCGTTCTCACTGGCGCTATCAGAGCGAGTTCTGTAATCCGGCTCGTGGGAACGAGAAGGGTGGCGTTGAAGGCGAGGGTGGGTACTTTCGTCGCAACCACTGGGTGCCCGTTCCGGCAGCGACCGGCCTCGATGAGTTAAATGGATATCTGGAGTACTGCTCGAACCAAGACCGGCGACGCATTCTGAGCGGGCGCACAGAGGCAGTTGGCGCCGCGATGCTGAACGAACAGCCGCATCTGTTGCCACTGGCCGTTGAGCCGTTCGATCTGGCCGAGATCAGCTTTCCAACAGTTGATAGCCTGCGGTGCGTGCGGGTGCGGACCAACCGCTACTCGGTTCCGTTGCCGCCAGGCACGAAGGTTGAAGCCAGAGTTCATGCCGCTGCAGTTGAGCTATGTCATGGAGGCAAGCGGGTTGCCTGGCATGAACGCAGCTATAGCCGCCAGCAGAAGATCCTCGATCTGGAGCACTATCTGGACGTGCTGCGCAAGAAGCCGGGCGCACTGGTGGGCTCGACTCCGCTGGCACAGTGGCGGCAGGCGGGGCGATGGCCGGCATCCTTCGATCAGTTGTGGCACCTATTGAACCTGCGGCATGGCCGATCCGAGGGGACACGGCAGATGATCGAACTGCTCGAACTCGGCGCCAGCCATGGCTGGGACCGATTGCGTATTGCTGTCGAACAGACGCTGTCGATGGGCTGTCATGATGCCGCCGCCATCCGGCACTTGCTCACTGCCGAGCAGATGAACCGTCCCTTGATCGCGGCCATCGCCATCGGCGATCTTGCTCGCTACGAACGGCCACTGCCGGTGATGACCAACTATGACCAGCTACTATCCAACACCGTGGAGGTGCATGCATGAAGCCCTCCATCGACAACCT
>Ga0302282_1001111_pt1 | contig 19586 bp, 15 predicted proteins | sample III_Fen_E1_3_FD_198763 | JGI IMG/M metagenome (GOLD analysis project Ga0302282, IMG submission 198763) | Peat permafrost microbial communities from Stordalen Mire near Abisko, Sweden - III_Fen_E1_3 | ecosystem: Environmental > Terrestrial > Soil > Wetlands > Permafrost | place: Sweden: Abisko... | reverse complement strand
AGGACGAGCTGGACGGCGGGATCGTCGATGATCTCGTCCTGGGTGGCGGCGATCTTGACGTTGGGGAAGCGGGCTTTGAAGGTGGCGAGTTTGTCCGGCTCGCCAGCCCAAGCAGCCACGAATTCACCGCCGCCGCGGATGACGGCCAGGATCATGCCGTAGATGTGGTCGTGGCTCATGCCGCAGACGGCAAACTTGATGCGGTTTTTGGCGACGGATTCGGTGGGGGCCTGCAGCGCCGTTTCAGTTGGGATGGCGTTTGCTCCACCAAATGCCAGTGCGCCTTGGGGTAATGCCGCCATCATGGCGGCCGAGCCCATAAAGCCTGCCTGCTTGAGGAAGTCTCGGCGGACGGTCGATTTCATCTGTGACTCCTTGAGAGCTGCGTGAATCGTTCAAAATGGCCGGGCGTGCACAGGACCCGAAAGTGTGGAGTTCGGAAATCATCCTCATTTCATTACGACAGAGAGTATAGAGGGCGAGTGGCGGGTCATGCAGGCGAAACCACTGGTGGTCAAGGCTGCAATTCGGAGGCGGATCGTCCGGGGTATGCCCGGTGAGACTGAAGCTTGCGGAGGAGAGGAAGCGGATCGATGTGCCTCGGGGCTGTTGAGAATCGAACTGAAGAAGGTCCCAGCCACGTTCGATTCCATGGTTGGCAAAATGGGGCAAGATTGCCAAGATCGCGAATGTCGTTAAAAATTGACCGGCTGAAACCCATCTGGTCGGTTCTGGCCGGACAGGGGGCGACGCGATTGATAAAATCACTCTCGGTGATCGTCGGCGGACCCGCAGCAGAATGTAGCGCGCAGGTGGCCGGCAAGTTATAGGAGGCATAATGTCCAGCGAAATGAAGTGCCCGTTCACGGGTGGGAAACAAGCAATGGCAGGGCTCAAGGGCAACCGGAACTGGTGGCCGAAGCAACTGAACCTGGGAATTCTTCATCAGCAATCGTCGTTGTCGAACCCGATGGGTGAGGAATTCGATTATGCCGAGGCGTTCAAGAGTCTGGATTTGGATGCAGTGGTCAAGGACCTGCATGAGTTGATGACGAACTCGCAGGACTGGTGGCCGGCGGACTTTGGGCACTACGGGCCGCTGTTTATCCGCATGTCGTGGCATGCGGCGGGAACGTACAGAATTCACGATGGGCGCGGTGGCGCGGGCCGCGGCTCGCAGCGGTTTGCTCCGCTTAACAGCTGGCCGGACAACGTGAACCTGGACAAGGCACGGCGTCTGCTTTGGCCGATCAAACAGAAGTATGGGAAGAACCTGTCATGGGCCGACCTGCTTGTGTTGGCGGGCAATGTGGCACTGGATTCGATGGGCTTCAAGACGTTTGGATTTGGCGGCGGGCGCGCTGATATCTGGGAGCCGGAAGAGGATGTCGATTGGGGTCCTGAGGCGACTTGGCTGGGCGACCAGCGCTACAGCGCCGACCGGGACCTGGCAAATCCGCTGGCTGCGGTGCAGATGGGCCTGATCTATGTGAATCCGGAAGGCCCGAACGGGAATCCTGATCCGGTGGCAGCGGCAAAGGATATCCGGGAGACCTTTGCGCGCATGGCGATGAATGATGAAGAAACGGTGGCGCTGATTGCCGGCGGGCACACGTTTGGCAAGACGCACGGCGCAGGCCCGGCGACCCACGTGGGCGCAGAACCTGAGGCCGCGGGCATAGAACAGCAGGGTCTGGGCTGGAAGAGCAGCTTTGGAACCGGCAAGGGTGGCGATGCGATCGGCAGCGGACTGGAAGTGATCTGGACTTCGACGCCAACGAAGTGGAGCAACGACTTCTTTGAGCACCTCTTCAAGTATGAGTGGGAGCTGACCAAAAGCCCGGCAGGCGCGCACCAGTGGAAGCCGAAAGGCGACGCGGGCGTGGGCACAATTCCAGATGCGCACGACCCGAGCAAGAAGCATGCGCCTACGATGCTGACCACGGATCTTTCATTGCGATTCGATCCGGCTTACGAGAAGATCTCGCGTCGGTTCTACGAACATCCCGAGGAGTTTGCCGATGCCTTCTCTCGGGCATGGTTCAAGCTGACGCATCGCGATATGGGGCCTCGCGCGCGTTATCTGGGCAAGCTGGTTCCGAAGGAAGAGCTGATCTGGCAGGATCCGATTCCAGCCGCTGATCACGTTCTGATCAACGATAAGGATGCTGAGGCACTGAAGGTCGAGGTGCTGGCGAGCGGGTTGTCGACGTCTCAACTGGTGAAGACGGCCTGGGCGGCTGCGGCAAGCTTCCGCGGAAGCGATAAGCGCGGAGGCGCCAACGGAGCGCGAATTCGGCTTGTTCCGCAGAAAGACTGGGAAGCGAACGAGCCCGCAGAACTGGCCAAAGTGCTGGCGAAGATGGAGGCGATCCAGACGAAGTTCAACTCGGCGCAGACGGGCGGCAAGAAGGTTTCGCTGGCCGACCTGATCGTGCTCGGGGGCGATGCGGCGGTGGAGGTTGCGGCGAAGAAGGCCGGCTATGACGTGAAGGTTCCCTTTGCGCCAGGGCGGACTGACGCGACGCAGGAGCAGACCGACGCTGCGTCGTTTGCCGTGCTTGAGCCGCTGGCCGATGGGTTCCGCAATTATGCGCGCAAGGGGCTGGATGGACAGGAAGCGTACATGCTTGTGGACAAGGCGCAACTGTTGACGCTCACCCCGCCAGAGATGACCGTGCTGGTTGGCGGACTGCGCGCGCTGAACGCCAACTATGGCGGCACGCAGCACGGCGTATTCACCAAGCGGCCAGAGACGCTGACCAACGACTTTTTTGTGAACCTGCTGGACATGAATACGGAGTGGGAGAAGATCTCGGACGGCACACTTGAAGGCCGAGACCGCAAGGCCGGGCATTTCAAGTGGGCCGGGACGCTGACGGATCTGGTCTTCGGGTCTAACTCGCAGTTGCGGGCGCTGGCGGAAGTTTACGCGAGTAGCGACGGCGAGAGGGTGTTTGTCGAGGAGTTTGTTGCAGCCTGGGGTAAGGTGATGAACCTGGACCGGTTCGACCTGAAGTAAATAACTGATGAAAACGCGTGGACGCTCGCACGTTGGTTGGAAGAGGGTGTGGCCCGGATCGAAGTCGATCCGGGCCACAGGTTTATTGGCGTGGCGCCAAGCGAACAGGTAGTTGCGAAATGCCTTACTTCTTCAATGAGGCTTCGAGGTCGGGGACGAACATGGTTTGGGCGCCGGGATCGAGTGTGGTGTGAGCGAGAGTAAGCGCTTGTTGCCATTGCTGGCGGCCTTCGACTTTGCGACCCGCCGCAGAGAGAGCGTCGCCGAGCGTCTGGTGGGCCATAATCGACGATGGATCGAGGTCGACGGCTTCCTCCGCCAAGGGGAGAGCTGATGCGGCGTCTCCGCGCCAGATGGACTGGGAGGCCAGTTCCACGCGCGAGAGGGCGGCGGCCTGGTGCATGTCGAAGCGGCCGCGAAACACGAAGACGGCGTGATCGATGGTCTCGGCAGGCTGAATGTTGCGGAAGGCGTCGAAGGGGTTGAGCGAGGCGGAGGGCCACTCGCACCCGGAGAGGTCGCCCGCGCTCATCAGGATTGTGCCCTCAATGACGGGGGGAATCTTTTCGCCGCCGCCGAGCCAGTAGGTGTCGAGGTTGGGCAGATGATGGCAGCGGATGCCGTAGGTCTCGGGCTGCACCTCAGGATAGGCGAAGTAGGCGAACCAGCACTCTTCTCCGGGGTGCTGGTCCTGCCAGGCCTTGACCTGGAAGAGCTGCTGGCCCCAGTCCGCATTGGCATCGCTGAGAAGGGTGTGGGTGTTGGCTGAGCCTCCCCAGGCCTCGTTGGCGTAGGGCATGTAGTTGGGAAAGTTCGCGAGCGAGGAGACGATGTGAGCGGCGAGAAGAACCGAGCACACGACCAGCCAGCGACGGCTTTGCGAGGCGAGTGCGGCGGTGCCTGCGCCTGCCAGAATGAACGAGTAGGCGTAGAAAGGCAACAGGTGGCGTGCTCCGATGTTCATGTTCGAGACCATCGCAACGAGGAGATAGAAGAGTGCGGGCACGAGGATGAAGGTGAGTTCACGGCTCCAGCGGAGCTTGCGCGAAGCGATGGCGAATACGGCGAGGGAAAGGAGCGCGAGCAGTCCGATGGTGGTTTTGATGGCGATGACGGAGGGGAAGTACCACCAGACGCCGTGCGAGTAGTTGGTGTTGAAGATGAATGTTGGGTAGAACGTGGCCATTCGCTTCACATCGACCAAGCCGATGAGATAGGACTCGGGCAGGAGATGGAGGCTGGCCATGCCGTTGACGATGGCGGCGGTACGGGGCCCGAGTGGCTCAACATAGTGGGCTACAGTCGTGCTCATTGCGAGACCCGCAGGCCGGGCGGCATAGCGGAAGCCATAAAAGCTCCAGAGCACAACGACGCCGAGGGCGACGATGAGGCAAAATGCGTCGGATAGGCGCAGGGAGGTGCGCGTGCGAGTTCCTTTTTGGGCTGCGAACACTTCGATGGCAATGAGCAAAAGAAGGATGGGGGCAAGGAGGATGCCGGAGTGCTTAGTTGCGAGCAGGAGCCCAGCGTCGACAGAGGCGAGGATGAGACGAGTCCAGGAAGGTTTACGGACGTAGTGGTAAAAGGCCCAAATGCTGGAAACAAAGAAGAGGGAGACGCCGATATCGGTGGTGACGAGAGCTGAGTGGGCCAGGGTGTTGGGATCGAAGGCGACAAGAGCAAGGGCCACGAGCGCGGCCCAGTCGCCGAAGAGGTCGCGGGCGGCAAGGAAGACAACGATTGAGAATCCCAAGGCGAGGAGTCCGGCGGTGAGACGCATCTGGAAGACGAGTTGATTGCGATCGCCGTCGTTTCGGGCCAGCCAATCGCGGCCGTCCAGGTAGGCTTCCGCTTTGAAGTCGCGGCCCTTGAAGGTTGGTACCCAGAGTTGACGGCCAAGCATGGGGATGGTTGCAAGTAGCTTTACGAGCGGGGGATGCTCGGGATTGAGGCCATAATCGCCCGTGTGCCACATCATGTAGCCGGCAAACATGTGATCGACTTCGTCAAAGGTGAGGGACTCGCGATGGATAACGAAGACAGTGATGAGCGCCTGCAATGCGATGAGCGTGGCAGCAACCCCCCAAAGAACACGCGCAGGCAAAGGATTCATTGCACTCTCCTCAGTGATGGGTTGGCAGTGGAACGACGTTCTGGAAGAAGCTTTCCCAGAAGAAGGAGGCTATCGGATTGGGGGCGCAGTGGGGAAGTGCGATCATGTTTGGCGGGCGGCATTGGTGCGTCTAACGCCAGGATTGATGGCGCCGCTTGAAGCGCTTTGGGTCATTTGGGAGGGCTGCCGGCTGCTGGGCCAGGTGTGCCGGGCAACCCTAGCCTGCGTACGTTCCCTTGTCGAGGAAGGTGCGTGATTGAGGGTCGTCAGGGTTGTATTGCGACAGCTTTTCGGGCAGAGCGCGGGACTCTGAGTTTCGCCCGAGACTGCACTCGATGAAGGCGAGGTTGAGTCCGGCGGGGGTGCGCGAAGGGTCCGCAGAGACGAGACGATCGAGCAACTGGACGGATTCAGGAATGCGTCGGCTGGCCGCGTCGAGCAGAGCCAGGTTGGCGAGAGCGGTGGGCTGGTAGGGATCGGCATCGATGGCTTTGCTGTAGTACTGGCGGGCAAATGTGCCACCTTCCATCCGCCGGATAAGAACGCACTATCAAGCGCCAAGACTGAGCAACTGGGTGGTGTGGTTGATGGCAGTAGTTGGACCCAAGGCATCGGTCTCGGCGGTCTTGGGGCTTGCGTTGTAAAAGGGGGTGAACCGGCTGATGTTTTTGCCGCCGGGTACAGGGTTCTCGGGCAGAGACCAGCATTATTTCGGTGGAGCGGGCTATGCGGGATGATGAGGTTGCTTGCCTTGCTAGAATTGCGATCAATGATGCTATATGGATGTTCAATTCTGAATGGCGAGGCGCGGGTCGGATCGGGAGCTGCGTTTGCGGGATTCGATCCTGCTGCCGGAGTGCAACTGGAGCCGGCTTATCACTCAGCTTCAACAGAAGATGTGGAACTGGCGGCTATTCTGGCCGATGAGGCATTCGCCGTTTACGGTAAGCTCTCGGGGAAAGAGAGGGGCCGATTCCTGCGGGAGATTGCAGCCGGCATCGACAGCGCGGCGGTCGAACTGGTGGCCAGAGCGCACGCGGAGACTGCCCTTCCGGAAGGTCGGCTGAAGGGTGAGACAGCGCGTACGGCAAACCAGATCCGCATGTTTGCCCAGGTAGTGGAAGAGGGATCGTGGATCATGGCTCGCATCGATCCGGCATTGCCTGATCGAACGCCGCTCCCCAGGGCAGACATCCGCTCCATGCTGCGCCCGCTCGGCCCTGTTGCCGTGTTTGGGGCGAGCAATTTTCCGTTGGCCTTTTCCGTCGCTGGAGGGGACACAGCATCGGCTTTGGCGGCCGGCAATCCGGTGATCGTGAAGGCGCATGCGGCGCATCCTGGCTGCAGCGAACTGGTGGGGCAGATCATCAGCAAGAGCGTCAAGGCATGCGGGCTGCCTGCGGGTACGTTTGCGCTTCTGTTCGATGCCGGCACCGAGGTTGGATCGGCGCTGGTGCAGCATAGCAAGATCAAAGCGGTGGGATTCACGGGATCGCTGCGCGGGGGCAGAGCGCTGATGGACCTGGCCGCGCGGCGTGCGGAACCAATTCCTTGCTACATGGAGATGGGCAGCACCAATCCGGTATTTGTGCTCCCGGAAGCCTTGCGTTCACGCGGCTCTGAGATTGCCAGCGGGTTGTTCGCATCGTTCACGCTAGGCGTTGGTCAGATGTGCACGAAACCGGGGCTTGTCTTTCTGCCACGAAATGAGGACGGAGACACCTTTGTGACAGCCTTGGCTGCCAAGGTTGCACAGTCGACAAGCGCGACCATGCTGACACCCGGCATCGCGGGAAATTACGCGGCCGGTGTTGCGTCGCGCGGCGGGCAACCGGAGGTAGAGACTCTGGCGATAGGGGTATCGACGAGCCGCGATGGCTGTGCCGCTGGGATTGCGGCTCTTCTGCAAGTCAGCGGCGCAGATCTGCTAGGACATCCCGAGCTTGCGGAGGAAGTTTTTGGGCCTGGCACGCTGATCGTTCGCTATGCAGACGGGCAAGGGCTGGTTGGGCTGGCAGCGGCGCTGGAGGGACAACTGACCGCGGCCGTGCACGGGAGCAGCGCCGATCTGGCGGAAGCTGGCGATCTGATGGACATTCTGGAACGCAAGGCGGGACGGCTGATTGTGAACGGCTTCCCGACCGGCGTTGAAGTTTGCCATGCCATGGTGCATGGCGGACCGTTCCCTGCGACGAGCGACATCCGCACCACTTCAGTTGGCAGCCAGGCCATCTTCCGCTTCGCACGGCCGGTTTGCTACCAGGATTTTCCGCAAGCTTGCTTGCCTGATGAGCTGAAGAACGAGAACCCGCTGGGCATATGGCGGACGATCAACGGAACGATGACACGCGACGCGGTGTAGAACGCGCTGAAGCGGCTCGATTCAGCCCGTGACCACGTAAGAGTTGTCGCAGTTTCGGTTGATCTGGATGGTTTTATGTGCCGGATCGGCGCCCGCGCGGCCGTCATTGTTGGTGTTTGATCTTTTGAGACAAGTGACCGTCTAAGGTAGCCTGAAATGCATGAAGAGAGGGGATTGTTCCCATCAAGTTCTCGTCCGTCAACGATTCGGCGAAGGGCGGATTTCGAAGGGAAACTATAACTATGGTAACTATTACCAAGGGGAATCAAGGGGTATTACTAAGACTACACAAGGGCCTGCAAGAAGATTACTGAAAGCTCAGGCACACGGATGAGTTTGTCTTCTTTCCTTCGCCTAAGTGGTATTAAACTGTTGATGTGTTGGAACTTCTGACGCACGTTCAAGTTGCGACTATCGTTGTATCGACCCGACATTAATTGGTCGATACTATCCGTGTGTAGCTTCAAGTGCTGGTCTGGGATCGCTGAAGTTATATTCCCCATCCGGTTCGGACGTGGATTGTCGGCATTTGTCTCATGGTCCACATCCCGGTTATCGAGAACCCTCCGGGATTCACTTCCTGGCCGTTTGGTGCGGGTCGCTTCAAGATGAATCGTCACGGTCAGCGATGTCCAGGCAGTGTCGCGCTGGTCTTCTTTTGTTTCAGACGGCGACAAAATCACTTTGTCGCCGGCAAGAGCAGGTATGCGAAAGACGGCACTTCCGATTCTCCCATCAGAAAGGTGACAAACATGAGTTCAACATTCGCTGCTGCGCAGGTTCAGGAAGAATCGCTCGGAACATCAATCCTCGAAGCCTCAATCCAGCAGAAGGTCGCAGCAACTATCGACGATCTGATCGCACAGCTTCCCGTCCCGGAACAGTTGACCAGCGAGCAGCGCCGCGGAATCATCGCGCGCTATGCGGCCGTCCTCGAAGGTAACTTCATTTACTGGATGACAGCGACATTTCTGGCGGTCAAATCGCAGGAAGCGCATCCCATCCTGCTGGAAAACCTCTATGAGGAGTGCCGCGACTCGCATCCGGCGATGATGCGCCGCTTTGCCATTGCGGCCCATGCGTTTCCGACAGACACAGATGCGCTTGCCGTCGACAAGAACCTGACCGCGATGCGCCTCTTTCTGGGTAAACTTGAGGGTGTGCCCTCGCTGTTGTCCATGGCGTTTTTTGAGGGTTGGATTCAGAGGTTCATGGCACCGCTGGCCAAGCTTGCCGCGCTTCAGGGATCCACGGAGATGGAGTACACGGATGTGCATGGTGTGTGCGACGTACGCCATTCCCAGGAACTATTCCGCGGTGTCTTCCTGGAGATGGAGCGCTACCCTGTGGCTGAAGGGACGGACATGTTTGTGGGCGTAAACCTGTTGAGCACGCTGATTCAAAACATCGTGCAGTGCTAACGAGAAAGCGCAGCGTAAAACGACTGGATGAGGTCAAATCATTTGCCGAGTCAGCCTCATGCCGATATGCAATTGATAGAGCGCGCCGGATACTTTCAGGTACCCGGCGCGCATCTCTATTCTGTTCTGCACGAGGTGGAGCAACCGGCCGCGCGGGTGCTGCTGGTGGGACCGTTCGCCTCAGAGCGGCACAACACCTACATTCCCTGGGTGCGCTGGGCGCGCTTCCTCGCTGAGAGAAACATCGAGGTCTTGCGCTACGACTACCGCGGCATTGGGGAGAGCACCGGCGCCCTGGAAGAGATGACGTTTGAGGACTTGAGCCAGGACATACGACTGCTCGCGGAGTGGCTCGCCACACGCACCCCGAAAGCGCCGCTTCTTCTGCATGGACATGCAATGGGCGCGGTGCTGGCAGGGCGGGCGTTCGACGAAGGCATTGGGGATGGCCTGCTGCTTTGGTCGCCGCCTGTAAGTGCCAATCAGGCTTTACGCTCGACGCTCATGCGTTGGGTGGGCCTGGAGCAGATCTTCAAGTTCGGCGCCAACCGCAGATCTACTGCAGACTACATTCGTGAGCTTGAGCAGGGAACGCCCCTCGAAGTGGACGGATACGAGTGGTCAACCAAGCTGTGGAAGGAGTCATTCAGCTTCCCGCTGCCCGAGGCACTGATCACCGAGAAGACCGGCGGCGTTGCCTATGATCGGCCGGTCAAGATCACGCAGCTGGGAAGAGACGCCGCTCCCCTTGCGACGGGCGGGTCGGTGGGTTACGACGACCTGAAGGACTTCACCTGGCTTTTCAAACCACACTACGAGTGGATCGCTGAAGCCGCAACGAAATCCAATCAACGAGCGCAATATGCAACAAGCAACTGAAACGCGCGAACTCATCCGTATCGAGATCCTCGGGTATCGTCTGCGCGGGACGTACCATCGGCCTGCCGAGGATAGCTCCGCTTCATGGACTTGCAGAACTAGCTCTGGCGGCACCGCGATTTTGTTCTTCAACTCTCTGGCGTTGCCGCGCGCGGCCACTGGAGACTCAGCAGTGTATTGGGCCGAGGCCTTCGCACGGCGCGGGTATCCGACTTTTCGGTTCGACTTGCCCGGGTTGGGAGATTCCGACGGACAAACCTCAACCGATCTGCTCGAATTCATCAACAGCGGTGGGTTTGCTCCCGCGGCTGTGGGCATCGCAAAGGAATTGGTGGACCGAGCTGGGTACTCAGGCGTGGTCATGGTGGGCCATTGTGCCGGTGCCGTCACTGCAAACTACGCGGCTGCTGCATTCAAAAAATGCAAGGGCATGATCCTGCTGGATCCGTATTTTCACTTGCCAGTGGCAAAACGGCCCGAGACTCGCGAAATGCTAAGCGACTGGGCGAGGCGCAGCGTAGTGGGAAGACCCTTGAGCAATCTCTTCGATCGCCTGAAGCATCTTCGTCTGTTTCTTCGCGGAAGCGCTCTGCCGGGCAACGCGAACACCAAACTGCTGAGCAAGTGGAAGGAAGTGTCCGCGGCAGGGCTTCCGATTCTGGTGTTTAAGGCGCCCGGCATCAAAGCGCAGGGCACAAAGCCGCGCGTGGGTGAGTTTGACTACCTGGAGTACGTCACAAAGTTAGCTGGTCGCAAGAGCGATCTGGTTATGAAGTCGATCGAAACAGCCGACCATTCATTTGCCAACCGCGCAGGGCGTGAAGCAGTGCGGGAGGCGGCTGAAGGCTGGCTAGCCTGTCATTTTCTGCCGGCGGACTCCGCGGCTCACGCGAAAGCAGATTCGCTACCGGGCAAAGCGAACAAGCGGAGCGGCTCAACAAAAACGAGGGTTGCGCCTCCCAATCCAGATTGCGCGCTGGAAGGCCGGTGAAACGGGAGATGGACATACGAGCGGAAATAACTGAACAGTTCAAGCAAGTGGCGCTGGAGCAAGACAAGACATTGGCGACCCTGACCGACGATCTTCCACTTCTTGACAGCGGGCTCGACTCGCTCTGCTTTGCAGTCGTTGTAGTTCGGCTTGAAAACGTGTTGGGAGCAGACCCCTTTAGCACAGACGAAGATGTTCGATTTCCGGTGACATTTGGCGACTTTATTAAATTCTACGAACAAGCAGCGCAATAGACCAGCCACACTTCGCGCGGCAATCGCCGCTGCGGGCGGGGGCTCGTCGCGCATCGCAGTCGGTCCAAGCTCAAGTGCGAGTTGGAACGAACTGGCTGACGCGTCGGTCTTGAATTGCCACGCAGAGAAGCTTGCTGGTTTGTCAGTTGTGTTGGCTGCGATGGACCCGTTTGCCGCCGCAGCCGCGATGATTCAGCTTGATGGCGTCGTTCGCCGCATGGTGCTATATCCGCCCGACCTGTCGAGAGAGCACCTCAGCTTTGTGGCGGAGACTGCGGTTGCAGAAGTGATTGTCACCGACCTTTCCCTTCCGGTCGAAGTCGACGCGCGTGTTGTGTTTGTGGTGCCGGGTAACGGAAGAGCTAGCCTCGCGACTGAATCCGAAAACTCGCCGCTGGAGACTGAGTGGATATTGCTCACTTCCGGAACCACCGGGCGACCCAAGCTGGTTCAACATAACCTGGCAAGCTTGACCGCTGACATTGACTTTCACCGCGCCTTATCGGTTTCGGTGGTTTGGAGCACGTTCTACGACATCCGCCGCTATGGAGGCCTGCACATATTTCTCGACGCGCTCTGCTCTGGAGCTTCGATGGTGATCTCGAATGGCGAAGAAGCGCTTAGAGAATTCCTCACCAGAGCCGAGGAGTATGGAGTTACAAATATCTCCGGAACCCCGTCGCATTGGCGGCGAGCGCTGATGAGCCCCTGGGCAGCGCAGATCGCGCCGAAGTATGTTCGACTCTCGGGCGAGATCGCCGACCAGGCAATTCTGAACAGTCTCCGCGCCCAGTACCCTCACGCGCGGATTGGACACACTTTCGCGTCGACCGAGGCGGGCGTTGCCTTCAGTGTGAATGATGAGCTGATGGGCTTCTCAATGGAGGTGCTCGACCACACTGCGGATGTTGACATGAAAGTGGTCGACTCAACGTTGCGTGTCCGTTCAGAGCGAATGGCCTCTCGTTACCTGGGCGCAGACAGCCCGGCCTTGAGAGACAGGGACGGGTTTGTCGACACAGGAGACGCGCTCGAGCTTCGAGATGGGCGCTACTACCTGGTGGGACGCCGAGACGGCATCGTCAATGTCGGCGGCTTCAAAGTGCATCCCGAGGAAGTGGAAGCCGTTATCAATAGGCACCCTGCCGTTGCCATGTCTCTGGTAAAAGCAAAGAAGAATCCGATCACCGGCGCGCTGGTGATTGCCGATGTGGTGATCAAAGGCTGCCTCAGCGAAGAGGACTCCGGAGCTCTCCAGGGCGACATTCTGCAATTCTGCCGCGGGGAGCTTGCTGCTTATAAAGTACCGGCCACGCTTCATTTTGTACCGAGTTTGGATGTTGGAACTTCGGGAAAGATGGTGCGTCGCAATGCGTAACGTCATTGTTACTGGGGGCAGCCGTGGGCTGGGGTTGGGGATTGTCAGGAAACTGGTGGAATCGGGCTATCGCGTGATAGCGATTGCGCGGAGCGAAAGCGCGGGACTGTCCGATGCCCTGCGGGAAACGAAAGAGAAGCGGGCAGGATCGCTCACTTTCAAGGCGTTCGATCTTGCCGAGATTGAAGGTATCCCGGAACTGGTGAAAGGCCTGCGCAAGGAATTAGGACCGATCTACGGGCTGGTGAACAACGCAGGCGTCAGTGTTGACGGCTCCCTCGCGCTGACTTCAACGCATCGGATTGAAGGGGTCGTACGGCTGAACACCATCTCTCCGATTGTGCTCACGAAGTACGTCGTGCGAGCAATGATGGCGGAGGGGATGGCCGATGGCGGCGGCCGCATCGTCAACGTATCCTCGGTGACTGCGTTTACCGGCTTCAGCGGACTTTCGGTTTATGGGGCCACCAAGGCATCGCTGATTGGCTTTACGAAGTCGCTTGCGCGCGAAGTGGGACGCTTGGGCATAAATGTGAATGCGGTTGCGCCGGGATTTGTTGAGACGCACATGACCAAGGAGATGACGGACGAACAGCGGCAGCAGATTGTGCGGCGCAGCGCGCTCAAGCGCTTTGTGGATGTCGAGGATGTTGCCAATGCGGTTGAGTTTCTGCTCAGCGATCGGTCGAAGAACATTACAGGAACTGTATTGACAGTGGACGCGGGGAGCACTGCATGAACACCATTGCACAGCTCGGAGCAGTCGAAAGCGCCTCGCCAGCGAAGGCTTGGCTGCGCGCGCTTGAGCTTACCGCTCCGATTGCGCGGAATCCTGGTCGCACATTGCCGGTAGTGGTTGAAGAAGCCGCTGGGCGATGGGGCAATGCACAGGCCCTTCTTTCCGACCGGGAAGAGTTGACCTATCGCGGACTGTCAGAGCGCGCAAACCAATATGCGCGTTGGGCAGTGGCTCATGACTTGCGGAAGGGCGACGTAGTTTGCCTTCTCATGGCGAATCGGCCCGAGTACATGGCCATCTGGCTCGGCATCACGAGCGTGGGTGTAGTGGTTTCGCTGCTGAACACGAATCTTTCCGGGCCATCGCTTACGCATTGCATCGATGTTGTTACACCGAAGCACATCATCGTGTCGGAAGAATTTGCCTATGCGGTCGAGGCAGTCCTTCCGCAGCTCAAAGCTAAGCCGGTTCTCTGGGTGCACGGCAGCGAAGGCTCTCAACCTGGGGGCAGCGATATTGAGAGTGGGAAGTTCAGTGGTGAAGGCCTGACATGGGCCGAGCGGCGGGAAACGACCATCGAGGATCGAGCTCTTTATATCTATACCTCCGGCACGACCGGACTGCCGAAGGCCGCGAACGTGAGCCATGGACGCGTGATGCAATGGGGCCACTGGTTTGCCGGCATGATGGATGTGCAGCAGTCGGACAGGATGTACAACTGCCTACCGATGTATCACAGCGTGGGCGGCGTTCAGGCGACGGGCGCGATGCTTGTTGGCGGCGGATCGGTTGCGATTCGAGAAAGCTTCTCCGCCAGCCAGTTCTGGGCAGACATCGTTCGCTGGGACTGCACGTTGTTTCAATACATCGGTGAGCTTTGCCGCTATCTGCTCAACACCCCTCTGAGCCTGGCGGAGAAGGAACATCGGATTCGACTTGCATGCGGCAATGGCCTCTCAGGTGAGGTGTGGGACGCATTCAAGGATCGCTTTCGCATCCCGCGGATCCTGGAGTTCTACGCTGCAACGGAAAGCAATGTCTCGCTCTTCAACGTACAGGGCAAACGGGGCGCCATTGGGCACATTCCACCCTATCTGGCGCATCGCTTCTCGCCCGAGCTTGTTGTCTTCGATGTGGAGCTAGGGCAACCCGCTCGCAATGCCGCAGGGCAGTGCCTTCGCTGCGCGCCCAATCAACCTGGCGAAGCGCTGAGCAAACTGCAGGCTGATTCATCCAATGTCGCCAGCCGGTTTGAGGGCTACACATCGGCAGATGCATCGGAAAGCAAAGTTCTTCGCGATGTATTCGAACTGGGCGATGCCTGGGTGCGCACCGGAGACCTGATGCGCAGAGACGAAAAGGGATACTTCTACTTCGTAGACAGGGTTGGCGATACATTTCGCCGCAAGGGCGAGAACGTGGCCGCATCCGAGGTTGCAGGAGTCATCAACGCATATCCCGGAATTTACCACGCGAACGTCTACGGCGTTGGCGTTCCTGGAATAGAGGGTCGCGTTGGCATGGCAGCTATCGTGGCAATGGCAACACTCGATCTGCCCCAGTTTCACGCGCACATTGCCTCCCTCCTGCCTCGCTATGCGCGGCCAGTGTTTTTGCGCATATCCAAAGAGCCTGAACTAACGGGGACGTTCAAGTACTCAAAGACTGAGTTGGTGCGGGAGGGCTACAATCCCGGGGCCTCCGGCGATCTTCTGTATTTTGACGATCCGGCTGCGGGAGAGTTTGTTCCGCTTGACGCGGCCTTGTACCGATGCATTCAAGGCGGCGCAATAAGACTGTAGTGGTGAAGGAAGAATGCAGATGCTGATCGGTCGGATCCGTGATGAATTCGTGAAGCTTGAATTCGAGATCGCTCATGGGCCGCTTGTGCCCCACGTAACGGCGGCCGAGATTCGTGCGCACCTTGGTTCGCATTACGCGTTCAAACAGAACATGCCGCTTGAGGAGGTAACCGCCGACGTGGAGGCCATGCTGCGGAAATGGCAGGTGCAGGTCACCCACCCGCGCTACTTCGGCCTTTACAACCCCAGCGTTACGGCGGCAGGAGTTGTGGCCGAGACGCTAGTGGCCATGTTCAACCCGCAGTTGGCTAATTGGCGGACTTCTCCGGCAGCAAACGAGATCGAACGTCACACGTTGGGTTGGCTTGCTGTGAAGTTTGGGCTTCCGCAAGCCTCGATTGCAACCTTTACCAGCGGAGGCATGGAAGCGAATTTGTCTGCTGTAGTTGTCGCGCTCACACATGCGTTCCCCGAGTACGGGGAGAACGGATTGCGCAGTCTCAAAGGTGAACCCGCAATTTACCTTACCGAAGAAGCGCATCATGGCTTTAACAAGATTGCGCACATGATTGGTCTTGGGCGACGAAATCTCCGTGTCATCGGAACCGATAGCGGGCTGAAGATGAACGTAGAGGAACTGAAGAGACGCGTGGATGAGGATCGCCGCGCGGGGTGGCTCCCTTGCATGGTTGTCGGCAATGCAGGGACGACAGCCGCCGGTGTGGTCGATCCATTGCCTGCAATTGGAGCCTTCTGCAACGATGCTGGGCTTTGGTTCCACGCCGATGCCGCCTGGGGCGGCGCCGCGGTTGTTTCGCCGGCGCTTCGCCACCATCTAGCCGGCATCGAACTTGCCGACTCGATCACCTGCGATGCGCACAAGTGGCTCTCGGTGCCGATGGGAGCCGGCATGTTCTTCTGCAGGCATCGGGAGAGCGTCGCGCAGGCTTTCCGCTCCGACATTACCTACATGCCGGGCAAGACTACCGGCCAGCTCGGCGATGCGGCTGTGACCTTCGATCCACTGACCCACTCAGCCCAATGGTCGCGGAGATTCATCGGCCTCAAGCTCTTCATGACCCTCGCGGAACGCGGAGAAGCCGGATATGCGGAGATGATCGAGCACCAGGCGCGCATGGGAGATTTGCTGCGTGACCAGCTCATGGCGAGCGGTTGGCGCATTGTCAACTCCACTCCTTTGCCCGTGATTTGTTTTACGCGCGATGGCCTCGCGCCAACTTCATTGTTGGCGGAGATGCGCGACAAGAAGATCGCATGGATGTCCGAGGCCAATATTGCCGGGACTCCGGTGATTCGTGCCTGCATTACAAGTTTCAGAACGACAGAGCAGGACATTGAGTTCGTCGTAAATGGGTTGAATGAACTGTTCGCGGAAGGTATGCATCGGAAGACCGCATTAAGCTGAACGGCGGTATACGCGAACGCACCAGACAGAGGGATGGATTGAATCATGAAACCGGAAACGATGGCGATCCACAGTGGCTATGAGATCGATCCAACGACAAAAGCCGTCGCGGTGCCGATCTACCAGACGGTGGCGTATGCGTTCGATAGCGCCGACCACGCTGCCTCTCTGTTCAACCTTGATGCCGAGGGCTTTCGCTACACGCGCATCCAAAATCCGACCACGGCTGTGCTCGAGCGCCGCGTAGCCGCGCTCGAAGGCGGCATTGAAGCGATGTGCGTGAGCAGCGGCCAGGCTGCGGTGAACTATGCGGTGCAAAACATAGCGGAACTGGGTTCGAATATCGTTTCGGTGCCGCAACTCTACGGCACCACCCATACACTCTTCGCTCACATCCTTCCCAGCCAGGGAACTCAAGTGCGCTTTGCACAAAGTGATCGGCCAGATGCTATTGCCAGCCTGATCGACGAACGCACCCGAGCAGTCTTCTGCGAGAGCGTTGGCAATCCGGCGGGAAACATCTGCGACATTGAAGGACTGGCCCGCGTTGCCCATCAACATGGGGTTCCGTTGATTGTGGACAACACAGTCGCCTCACCCATCCTTCTTCGGCCCATCGATTTTGGTGCGGATATCGTGGTGGAATCGCTGACCAAGTTCATGGGAGGGCACGGGACCACGCTCGGGGGTGTGATTGTCGACAGTGGCAACTTCGACTGGGCAGCGTATGGAATGCGCTTTTCCGCCTTCACCGAGCCAGACGCTTCCTACCACGGGCTGGTCTACACTGAGCAATTTGGCAGGGCTGCGTACGTTGCACGCTGCCGAAGCGTTTATCTGCGTACGGGCGGCGCAGTCCTTTCGCCGCTCAGCTCGTTTCTGTTGCTGCAGGGAATTGAGACTGTGGCGTTGCGCGTGGACAGGCATGTGGAGAACGCCAGGAAGGCTGCGGAGTTCCTACGGTCCGATCCGCGTGTGGAGTGGGTAAAGTACGCAGGATTTCCCGACAGCCCGTATTTCCCGTTGGCCCAGAAATACCTGAATGGGCGAGCCTGTTCGCTGCTCTCGGTGGGGATCAAAGGAGGCTATAAGGCGGCGGTACGCTTCCACGATTCGTTGAAGCTTGTAACGCGACTTGTGAACCTGGGCGATGCAAAGTCGCTCGTGTGCCACCCGGCCTCGACCACCCATCGGCAGATGTCCGTGGATGAGCAACGCAAGGCAGGCGTGCTGCCTGAGATGATCCGCCTCAGCATTGGGATCGAGCATATTGACGACATCCTAGAGGACTTGGATCAAGCGCTTGCGGTCGCGGTATTGGCCGAAGCCTCGACGGCCGGGAACGCATAGCGCCCTGAGAAAGGATTGATCGATGCCCCTTTATGTAGACAGAAGCCGGAAAGTCAAAGACGGCGACGCAAGCCTGATATGGCCTCGCCGCCGCGCAGCTTTGCGGCTAGTGGAGCGTTCGAGCCGTTGCGTGACGATTGGACTCGTAAATAACATGCCGGATTCGGCTTTTCGCGCAACGGAGCGGCAGTTTGTGTCTCTTCTCGAAGGCGCATCCGATGGTATTCCGGTTCGATTGGTCTTGTACGCGCTGCCCGGCATTCGGCGCGAAGGGGCGTCGCTGCACCATGCGGAGAGTTTCTATTCAAGCGTCGAAACCCTGGGCGAAACTCGGCTCGATGGGCTTATCGTGACGGGCAGGGAACCGGTCACAGCGGACTTGAGAACCGAACCGTATTGGGAAAGCTTCACACGCGTCCTCGATTGGGCTCGCGAGAGCACCTATTCGACAGTTTGGTCTTGCCTGGCAGCACACGCGGCCATTCTGCACATGGACGGCATTGAGCGGCGCAAGAGTGAACACAAGCACTTCGGTGTTCTGGAGTGCACGAGGGAGCAAGGTCATCATCTGCTGACAGGAACGGCACCGCGCTTCCGCGTGCCCCACTCGCGATGGAATGGGGTTGCAGGAAGGGAGCTTGTAAATCGCGGATACACCGTGCTGGCAAGCAGTAATGGCGCGGGTGTCGACACGTTTATCAAACAAGATGGGAGCCTTTTTGTCTTCTTTCAGGGACACCCGGAGTACGAAGCCGACACGCTGCTTCGTGAGTACCGCAGGGATGCAGCGCGTTACTTGCGCGGCGAGAGCGAGAACTACCCGTTTGTTCCCGTAGGCTACTTCAACCGAGCCACCGAAGATGCTTTGAGTGCATTGCGCGAGAAGGCTCTGAACGGAAGGGAGGAGCAGTTATTTGAGCAGGTCTCAGCGGTACTCAAGAAACTTGAAATAGAAAACACCTGGCGCATGACAGCAGCGGTGATCTATAGAAACTGGCTAAAATACATTTGCTCTTGCAAGGAAGCGGGCCGGGTGAAGCGAGTGCTATTTGCTTAGGCTCCATGCTGGTCCCTGGGGATTGAGCATTCAACTAAAAGAGTCGGTGAAGTTCAACCAGAACGTGAAACCGAATGATCGACACTGAGGCAATCTGAAAAAGAGCAGGCATCTGGTGCAATCGGAACTCATGACTCGTGCCTCGGGCTGTTGCCTTCATTGACAGCGCCGAACCGTAATTGGGAAGAGTGGCGTTGACACAATCCGGGATCGGCGAGGCAACGTCAATCAGGATGCTGTGGTCCGCACTTGCGGGGATGGCGACGGCGTGGTTCCAGGCGGCGGACTCTGGCAAAGCCGGCGCACCTGCGTTGGGCAGGTTGTTCTGGTTCCGCTGGGAATTGAGCAAACAGGCATCGAAGCTGCCGGCGATTAGGATTTGATCTACATAGAGTTGTAGGGTGGCATTTTACGCCCAGCGTTGGCCGGAATTCTCGCCAGACTGATTGAATATAGACATCACCGTTGTTGTTTTCGCTCTGAATGGCGAGTTGCCCAAAAAGTAATCGCCGGAAATGACTCTGGATCAAGGAATGCGAGGTATTTCATGGGTGCGGGACTGGCTTGTGGCCGAGGGGTCGAGTAGAGTTAGTAGCATGCAGACATAGAATGAAAGAGCTATAGGCAACCCCAAGGAAGTATTGTAATTCCTTTGCATAAAGCGATTGAGCTTGAATGGGCCCAAACAAGAGGCTTAGCTGCCTGTGGTGCAAGTCCTGATACCTTCGCACAAGATTTGGGCGCCATCCACAGGAGTGATTCTTAAAATCAGGTCATGGCGATGGGAACACG
>Ga0302282_1001099_pt1 | contig 19683 bp, 12 predicted proteins | sample III_Fen_E1_3_FD_198763 | JGI IMG/M metagenome (GOLD analysis project Ga0302282, IMG submission 198763) | Peat permafrost microbial communities from Stordalen Mire near Abisko, Sweden - III_Fen_E1_3 | ecosystem: Environmental > Terrestrial > Soil > Wetlands > Permafrost | place: Sweden: Abisko... | reverse complement strand
CATCCACGCCGCCTGCTTGTTGTTCTCGATGCCGTCGACCACCTTCGCAACATCGGTCAACAGGATGGGCGAGCCATTGCGATACGCAACAACGACTTTTCGATAGTCGTCGCTGGTCACCAATTGATCGTTGGCATTGATCTGGTAGTCCTGATGAGGTCCATCGAAGTTACCCTTGGCTGCATTGACGCTGGATTGGACGAGGGCCGTGCGCAGATCTTCCAGGTTGAGCCCGTATGACGACAGCGCCGTTGGATTGGCCTGAATGCGAACCGCCGGCTTTTGCCCTCCGCTGATGCTCACCAGGCCAACCCCGGCCAACTGCGAGAGCTTGGGGGCAAGGCGCGTATCCACCAAGTCCTCAACCTGCGACAGTGGAATGGAGTTCGAGGTAATGGCCAGCGTGAGTACGGGAGCGTCCGCCGGATTGGTCTTGCTATAAACCGGCGGCGCAGGCAGGTTGGAAGGCAGGAAGCTCTGCGACGCGTTGATCGAGGACTGAACCTCTTCCTCAGCGATGTCGATATCCAAAGTGAGAGCGAATTGCAGCACGATGACAGACGAGCCGCCGGAGCTGGTCGAGGTCATTTGGCTCAGCCCCTGCAACTGACCGAACTGTCGCTCCAGCGGAGCGGTCACCGTGGTAGCCATCACGTCAGGGTTGGCGCCAGGATAGAAGGTCAGCACCTGAATGGTGGGGTAATCGACCTGCGGCAAGGCAGAAACGGGCAGCAGGGTGTATGCAACCGTTCCCACCAGCAGGATCGCGGCCATCAGCAGCGAGGTTGCAACAGGGCGCTGGATGAAAGGCCCGGAAGGATTCACGGAGTATTGCCCTCAGCGGGTTTGGCCCCAGACGCCTGCCTGGCTATCACCACCTTGCTTCCAGCCTGCAACTTGTCAAAGCTGCTGGTGGCCACAATTTCACCGGGATTGAGTCCCTGAACCGCGGACATGCCCGCGTCGGAAACTCCCGTCTTCACGTTACGAACGCTCGCGGTACCATTGGCAACTACATAAAGGAAAGCCAACTGTCCGTTATGCTGAATGGCTCCGGTGGGAACCTCCGTAACGCCGTCCACGGTATTGACCAGCAGCCTTGTGTTCACAAACTGATTCGGAAAGAGCGCGCCGTTCTTGTTATCGAACAGAGCGCGCAGCTTCACCGTTCCGGTGGTGGTGTCAATCTGGTTATCGATGGTAAACAGCTTTCCCGATGCGATTTTTGCGGTCTGGGCGCGATCCCATGCCTCGACGGGGAGCGTTTTCATCTTCCGCATCCGCGCCTGCACCTGTCCCAGGCTGTCCTCAGGCAACGTGAAGATGACGGTAATGGGATCCTCCTGCGTAATGACCACAAGCAAGGTGGATCCACTTGCCTGCACCACGTTTCCAGGGTCCACATAGCGAAGGCCCGCGCGGCCCGAAATCGGAGCGGCGATATGGCAGAAGCCTAACTGGACCTGGTCGTAGTTCACAGTGCCCTGATCGTTCTTGACGGTACCTTCATCCTGCAGGACGATCTTCTCCTGGTCATCGAGGAGTTGCTTATTGATTCCGTTTCGCGCCCACGCTGTGCGATAGCGCTCAACGTCCATCTGCGCCTGCGCCAGAACATGGGTATCGTGCTCCAGCGTGCCCTGTGCTTCCATGAGTTGCGCCTGATAGGGCCGCGGGTCGATATCGATAAGCGGGTCGCCCTTTTGAACGAATTGCCCTTCGGTGTAATGTACCGCGGTCAGCATTCCACTTGCCTGCGCCGTAATGTTAGCGGTATAGAACGGAGTTACCGTTCCAATGGCATCAAGGTAGACGCCCAGGCTGCCCTTGGCAGCAGTGGCTACAGTGACGGAGACCGACGGCTTTACCAGCGCCTGCGCGCGCTTTTGCGCGGCTGCCCTGGTGTCGTTCCGATGGATGACGGCAACAACGATCGCGACCACAAACAGCAGCAGAAAGAGGCACAGCCACACCACCCAAGGCCTGGCATACCAGGGAGGGGGCGCAGTCAACTGGTGATCTCGGCCGATATGCTGAACACCCGATTCAGCTTTTTTTCCAGACACTTAGAACTCCGCGCCCAGGCTCATTGGGCGGCTCTCTGTTCGCAAGATACCCCAAATTCCCGCGCAATTGTATGGTCCGTTTTGCTCATACGGAACAGGCTTATATTTGAAGTGCAGGACAATCCAAGTTGATCTGATGCATAGCTGCCGCGTCAGGTTGCCATTCTCCCTGATTCATGGCTATGGGCTTGGCCGGCTATTCGCCCCCGCGCCAGAGGGCACCGTCAAGACAGTGGATTGCACCGCTTTGACAGTGGTTCTGAGGTTCGGTTATTACATTTTTTCGTGCCATGCGCATGCGGCTCCACAGGCCACAAATTGGAGACGACGCTACAGCACGAAAAGACGCGCAGCCCGCGACGGCGTTCGCTGTTCGTCGTCTCAATGACCGAGGGCGCCGAGGCGGCTTCGCCCCAGGCTCCCAAGAGTATCCAAAGTCACTCGAGCTAGACGCCTGCCTGCTTCGCGGCCAGGGCACCCAGAACCGGAAGCACAAAGCGCTTGCCGTTGAAGGCGTTGATGACGCACAGCAGCCAAAGGATAAAGAGGCCGAGCATGAGCAGGATTGAGATAAGCCACCCTATGAACGGAATGAACATGAGGATGAAGTTCACGACCCACACGCAAACCAGAACAATCGACAGGAAGATCGATTGCCATGAGTGAAAACGGACCGAGGGGCTCTGGTTATAAGGCGGGATCGCGAGAAAGATGATCGCCGGGATGAAGGTGAGGTAGGCAAGCCCGGAGGCGGCGGAGTCGGTAAGGCCAGTTTGCGGGATTTCGTTTGACACGGTGGCTCCTTTCAGTTCTTTGACGGGAAAGCGGATTCGAATTCTCAATGCGCTGACCGAGGATGGCTCTTTGAAGGAATCCCGGCCCTGGACGAGCAATTGGAAGTGACTCTGGAACAAGTTAAGGAAAACCCGGATACCCATAATTGTCAAGCACGATTTCCAAGAACGCTCTTTTCTGCTGGTACGCGGTCCGGCGCGGACACAAGGTTCCTGAGCATTGCGACGCCCAAGCCGGTTCAGGACCCTCCTTTCAGGTTGGGTTCGATGCGATTCGGGCAAATCGGAGATGAAACGGAGAATCCGGTTTGATTTATCGTCGAAACCAGTTTCAAATTGAAAATCGTTGACTCGATGTAATAGACTGTCCCGGTCGCACCGGGGGAGACCGAACACCTCGATCCTCCTCTATCGACTAACGCCGGACAACACCGTCCCGGCGATCGATGGATCGAAACAGAAAGGCTTGCCTGATATGTCTTCCCCTCTTCTGATTCCCCGCGCAGCGGTCGCCGTTGCAGTCGCCGTCGCGTCTCTCAATTGTGCCGCCCTTCAAGCGCCGGCTGACTTCGTCACCGCCGTCACGTCCACGCATCCGCTCGCCTATTACCGCCTCGGCGGGGCATCGGGAAAGAGTCAGGTTGGCACAACCACCTGGAAATCGACAGGGGGAGTTACCTCGGGAGCGGCGGGAGCGCCCACCGGAGACTCGGCAAGCAAGTTTGCCAAATTCGACGGCCACGACGGCGTAATCACCACAACCCAATCCGGCGGTATTGGCACGGCCGCAACCATGATGGCGTGGGTCAACCTGGCCGCGCTGCCCTCCAAAGAGGGCCGCATCTTCTATGTGGCGGGCGAATCGCAAGTCGGCAACGATTTTGACCTGCAATTCGAGACTGACAACGCTCTGAGGTTTTTTACCGCGGGCGGCGGCAACCTGACCTACATCCCCCCGGCAGCGACGCTTGTGAATCAGTGGCATTTTATTGTCGTCAGCTTGGATACGGTATCCCAGGCCAGGGTCATCTATTGGGACGGCAAGCAAGTCGCGACTGATAAAGGTGGCGGCAGAGCGGGCAAGACAAGCATCTTCGCCATCGGCGAGAGTCCCGTTTTCACCGGCCGGTTCTTCAAGGGCGGCATTCAGGAAGTGGCGCTTTGGAACCGCGCTCTCAAGGCAACCGAGGTCGCGGCAATCTACGGCGCAAGCGAGGGTACAGCTTCGCCGGCCGTCGCGGCTTCATCGGCGACTCCAGCCGGAGCAATCGCCGCCAACCCCGGCACCGGCCCATTTGCCACCACAGCCAAGATCGAGCTCGAAGACGCGAAAGGCCCCGTGCAGCTGAAGCGCGAAGAACAAATCGCCTACATGTTTCTCTCCGCCATCGAGATTATCGAGCACGAATGCCAGCTCACCCTCCAGCATGTCTGCCCCATGGATCAGATTCTGTCTGGATCGTACCCCAAAGGAGCGGTTATCGAGCATTTGAAGTTCGACCCCGGCAAGACCGATCCAAACTACGCCTACACACTTGGTACCAACGGCATGGCCTGGGAAGCCCACGCCAATCCCAAAAAGCCGGGACTGAAGGGCTTCTGTTCCATGGCCAGGGACATAGGCACAGTGGTCGTCACCTATAGCAACACCGGACCTGCCGGCTGGACCAGCACGGAACTTGGCAATCGCGGCACGGAGGGGGATTCCTTCGCAACCCAATAAGACCGGTTTTAGGGCTTAGGCAGGCGGCTTTCCACCGCTTTGTCCACCGGCAGAGAAGTCGTTTGAAAGCAATGCAATACCCTGAGTCCGAGGTTCCGGCAAGGCGCTTTCCGGCCTACTCGAATCTTGTCGATGGAATCGGTTGTAAAAGACGTACCAAGCGAGACCGTATTGAGGTATATTGGCTCGTAGCCGGGAAAGCGATATGCAGGCTCCCGATGCGAACAGAAAGACAAGGAGATCGTAATGGCTAGCTACTGCGGAAAATGTGGAACCGAATTATCCCCGGACAAGCAATTCTGCGCGTCGTGCGGCGCGCCTGTCGCCGCGGGTTTTGCGCCTGTCGCGCCTTATCAGCCGGTGCCGCCCGCCCCGCCGCCAACCGCGGGTTACGGGCTTGGCGCCCCCGCTCCGCCGGCAGTTCAACCGGTAGCATCGGGCAGCAGCACGGTGAAGATCATTTTGATCGTAGTCGGCGTGATTGTTCTGCTCGGCATTCTCGCCGTTGCCGCCGTCGGGTTCTTTGCGTGGCGGGTTTCCAGGGCGATCCATGTCTCCGGAACGGGCGACCATGCATCGGTGAGTATCCCCGGAGTCATGTCGGCAAACACAACGGAGAAATTCAGCGCGTCCGACCTTGGCACGGATATCTATCCCGGCGCGCAGTCTGAAAAGGGAGGCGTGCGCATGACCTTGCCTACTGGTTCCTGGATCACGGCAATCTACAGCACTTCCGACTCCAAGGACCAGGTGGTTGCGTATTACAAGAGCAAGTTTGGCAGCGAGTCCGGCGTAATCGATTATGGGGACACAGCCATGCTTTCACTGAAAAAGAGCGATAAGGAACTCGTGACGGTGACCGTCTCCTCCAAGCCGAATGAAAATAACGGGAGGACAAGGCTCGCCATCATGCATACAACCACCACCAAGCCTTAGTAGAAGCTTGGCTAAACGCTTATCGCCGGCGCAAATTCGGCAGGAATTTGCGCCGGCCTGCCTTGAAGAAAAGTACGAATCGGGTGTTTGGCCATGGATACCGGCGCACCAGTTACTCAAATCGGCAAGTACCCCGTCCTGGGCGTTCTGGGCGTAGGCGGCATGGGTGTCGTCTACCGGGGCATGGACAAGTCCGTGGGCCGCGAGGTGGCAATCAAGACGCTCACCGCCGCCACCGACGAACTTCGCCAGCGGTTTCAGCTTGAGGCTCGTTCAGGCGTCCTGAATCACCCGAACATCGTTACTGTTTACGACTTCGGCGAGCAGGACGGCATGCCATACATCGTGATGGAGTTCGTGCCCGGAGACTCGCTGGAGAATCTGCTCAGTGCCGGCCGCCAGTTTTCTCTCGTCGAGAAGCTGGATATTATTCGCCAGGTTTGCCTCGGGTTGGGATACGCGCACCAAAAAGGCGTGATCCACCGCGATATCAAGCCGGCAAACGTGATGGTGATGCCGGATGGAAACATCAAGATTGTCGACTTCGGCGTCGCCCGGCTGCAAAACCAATCCGGCCACACGCAGGTTGGCATGGTAATCGGCACATTCCATTACATCTCCCCGGAGCGGCTGCTGGGCAAGCCCGCCGACGGCCGATCCGACTTATGGTCCGCGGGCGTCATCCTCTACATGCTGCTTACCGGCCGACTGCCGTTTCCGGGCGAAGGTGTGGATACGCTGCAAAAGGTTATTCACGATCCGCACGATCCGCTGTCGACTTTGCTGAGCGGGTATCCGCCGGGTCTGGATCATGTGATTGACCGCGCGCTTCAAAAAAGCCCGCTCGACCGTTACGAGACCGGCGAGGAAATGGCCGCGGATATCGAGGAGGTCAACGAAGAGCTGAAGCGCGAACAAGTGGGCGAGGCCCTGGGCAATGTGAAGCACCTGATCGCACTGGAACAGTGGTCCAGCGCGAGAACGTTGCTTCTCGACCTCCAGAAACTGAATCCCCAAAATCAGGATGTCAAGAAGCTGCTCCGCGAAGTGCAGGAAAAAATCTCGCGGCAACAAAAGACCGCGCAGATCCAACAACTGATGGGAAACGCCGAGGAGGCGGTGCTCACGCAGCGTTACACCGATGCGCTTGGTTTTTACACTCTCGCAGCCGGAATTGACAAGCTGAATCCTGAACTGACCCAGAAGATTGAGCACGTTCGAAATTTGAAAGAAAGGGCAGAACAGGTTGCCAATCTTCTTGAACAAGCTCGCGAGGCTCGCAGGAAGAACGACTTCTCAGCCGCGAGCGAATTGGTGGAAAAGGCGCTTCAACTTGACGATCGCAATACGGATCTTCGCAACGAGCGCGCCAGGATTGTTCAGGAAGCCGAAAAGGCAGCCAGACAGCGTGCGCTCCGTGAGTTGGCCGAAGCCGCGCGAAGCCAGTTTGCGGCCCGGCAATACACCGAGGCCATCAAGAATCTCAACTCGGCGCTCGAGATTGACCCAACAGATGCCGAAACACAGCAGCTCTACCAGACTGCGGTGGAACGCCAGGAAGAACAGCGGCGGCGCAAGATCATCGAGCAGATCGCCGCTGAGATTTCCGACTCCATTGCAGGCGAAGATTTCGATCGCGCTCTTCAATTGGTTCAGCGCGCGCTGGAACGCCTTCCGGGCGAAACCGTGCTGTTGCAATTGAAGACCGAGGCCGAAACCAAGCAGCGTAACCAGATTGCAACAAGGCTGGTGGAGCAAACTACGCGGGAAGTCTACAGCCTCTTCCTCACCGATCCGCAGCAGGCCCTCACCGTGGTTCAGCAGGCTCTGGAGAAGATGCCGGGCGAGCCTCGGTTGATTTCCCTTCACGACAAGGTTGTCGAGCAACTTCAGAAAGCCAGTGCGGAGGAACGCAAGTCTTACGCATTGCAGCAGGCGCAAGCCGCCATCGATCAAAAACAGTTCGCACAGGCCGTGCGGATTCTCGAGTCGGCGGGAATCGAGTTTGGCGACTTCCCTGAGATTTCATCCCTGCTGGCTTATGCGCAGGAACAAAAACGGAGGGATGACATAAGCCGGGTTGTGGCGGACGCCATCAGCCAGGCTCGATCGCTCATAACCGAGGGCGACCTTGAGTCTGCCGTCGCTCTGCTTCAACCCGTCGCTTCGGAAACAGGAGATGCATCGATTGAGCAGTTGCTGCGCCAGGCAACTGCCGCGCTTGTTGAGGTGAACCGGCGAGTCGATGCGCTGCTGAGCCGCGCACAGGCAAGCAGCGAAACCGATATTGAACAGGCTTTGCAATTGCTTTCAAGCCAGCCTGAGGAAATTCAGCGGCAACCCCGAGTGCGGGAATTCCGCGCCAGGCTGGATGCAATCAAGGATCAGGAGCGCCTTACGGTCGAGGCGATCGTGAACGCCGAAGATGCGCTGCAAAAGCGGGATCTGCGCAATGGACTTGCTGGGCTTGAAGCTGTGCGAAGCACCTATGGCGACTCGCCAAGGGTCGCCACGGCAATTGCCGAATACAAGAGCAGACGGGCGCAAATTGCCAATCAAGCGCTCACCGCGGCAATGGAATCGGCCAACCAGGCCGTGCAGCAGGGGGACTCTCGCCGCGCTGCCGAGGAGTTAGCCAAGGTGGCGGACGTTGCCGAGTTTGCCGATCCAGCATTGCAGGCAAGCCTGAAGCGCTCAACCAAGGAAGTTGCAAAATTCTCACCCAAGAAGCAGCAGGCAAAGCTTGGAGCCGCGCCTGCCAGCGCAAAATCGGGGTTTCCGCGCGCGCTGGTATTCGGGGGCATTGGCGTGGTGGTGCTGGGCGGCGCGGCTGCCGCGTTCTTCTTCCTGCGTCCGGCGCCTGTGGTGCCAATGGGCGCCCTGGAATTGAACGCTACACCTTTTGCCGAGGTAGTGAGCGTAACTTCCGATACGGGTAAGGCTCTGCCGCTGCCTGCAGGGGACCATTGGACACCGTTGCGGCTCGACGATCTTCCCGTCGGCAGATATGCGGTGAGCTTCAAAGGCCCCGACGGGAACACGCAGAGCCAGCAATGCGATGTGGCGCAGACGGCGCAGGTTTGCAGCATTGAATTGAAGGCGATCGACGACAGCGCAATCGACCAGATTGTCGGAGGAACAAAATGATACAGCGCCGAGCTGTTTGCCTGTTCACAATCCTACTTTCCGGCGTTTCAATTCCGGCGCTCGCCGACCAGAAGCCGAAGCAACAGGCAAAGGAATTGGTTGAGAAAGCAAAAGGGGAAGGCGCGGACCGCGTGAAACAGGTTCAGGACTATTGCGCGGCCTCGGTATTGGAGCCCAAAGACAAGAAGATGGCGGAAGCTTGCAATAGCTTTCGTTCCGGCCTGATTCGGGACGACAATGCCATGATGGAAGCTGCTCAGGCATCCTACAAGATTCACGACCTCGACAAAGCGGAATCGCAGGCAAAGGGTGTGTCGAGTTATGACGACAAGTTATCCGGTCAGGCAAAATTCCTGCTCGACAGAATCAAAGGCGACAGGGTTTTCGCCCAGGTACAGGCCGCGTGGACCAAGGGCGATTTCCAGGCAGTTCAGACACTCGCGGAAGGCATTAGCAACCCGGACGTGAAAGCGTCGGCAAGCGCGTATGTCAATAACGTGAACGTCTACAAAGGGTACATCGAACAGGCCGAGAAGGTTGAGCCGAGCGATCCCCAGGAAGCGATCAAGCTGTTGACACTGGCCAAAGACCTGAATCCGAATGGGCCGTCCGACCCAGCGGGCAAGATCGCCGAAGCGCAAAAAATGCTTGCTGCAAAGAATGCACCGCCTCCACCTAAAACGGTTGTCGCGCCCGCAGCCGATTCCCCCGCTGAAATCGCCAAGAAAGTCAACAAAATTATCAACGACGCGCGGAATGCCGAGAAGCAGGGAGATTTGCAAACCGCCCTGAACGATTATGCAATGGCGCTGAAACTTCAGCCCGGCAACCAGGACGCACAAACCAATTCCGATAGAATTCAGCAGACGATCCAGAACGATCCAGTTGCGGCAAAGGCCGAGTTGACGTCGGCCATCCGGCTCTTCTACAAATCGCAATTCGACGATGCGCGGCGAACGCTCATAAGCTATCTGGAATCTCCGAAGACTGCGCTCGATCCAGGCGTGGCCGACTTTTATTTGGGAGCAACCTCGATTGAGCGATCGATTCTGCAAACCCCCCGCGCCAAGTGGCAGGGGCCTTCGGCGGACGCGTTGCAGGCATTCAAAGAGGCGAAGAAAGCCAACTACAATCCGGTGCGATCGTTGGTCTCCCCGCTCTTGCTGAAAATCTGGGACTCGACTACGCCCTGATCCGATCCCGCATTCCGACCCTCCGCAACATTCCCTAGAATCCCCTTGTAGCCTGGCTCACAGCCTGACTTGCCGCTTGCTGTGCCCCTTGCGCGGCTTGTTGCGCCTGCTGCTGCGCCCCGCTCGCTGCCTGCTGCACCTGCTGGCCCGCCTGTTGCGCTTGCTGCTGAGCCTGCTGCGCTGCCTGTTGCGCCTGGGCGACCGACTGTTGCGCCTGTTGTTCGGCTTGCTGTGCGGCCTGCATGCCTTGAGCGACGGCTTGCTGCTCCGCCTGCTTGCCTTCCGTAGCGGCTTGCTTCACCAGTTGCTGCGCTTGTTGCGCCGCCTGCTGCACCTGTTGCTGCGCCTGATTTGCCGCCTGCTGCGCCAGGGCTGCGGTTTGTTGTGCCTGCTGCTGCACCTGCTGAGCTTGCTGCTTTGCCTGCTGCACCGCCTGCGCCGCCGATTGCTTGCACTGCTGCAACTGCTGTTGAGCCTGATTCAGCACCTGTTGCGCCGCAGCCTGCCCCTGCGCCGATGCCTGACTCACGGTCTGCTGCGCCTGCTGCACTGCCTGCTGAGCGCCTTGAACCGTCTGCAGCGCCTGCTGCCGAACCTCGTTCACAGCCTGTGTTGCCTGCTGCTCAGCCTGCTGCGCGGACTGCTGCGCCTGTTCCGCGGCTTGCTGGGCCTGCTGCGCCGCCCCCACCAAACCCTCCGCCACCTGCCCTGCTGCGTCAGCAATACCGCTTGCGCCCGCCCCCAGTGCTGAGCCAAGTCCGCTGGCCACCATTCCTGAAACGATCCCGCCCAATCCGGCCAGGCCCGGGAGCCCCATCCCGATCTCTCCAATGATGCAGGTCGGCGAGCCCATCATGATCATTCCGCCATGCACGGTTGGATCCATCATTCGCGCCGCGGGAAGAAAATTGATCATCACCCCCAGCGATCCCATCACGATCATGTCCGGTGGACCCACGCACGTGGCCATCGAAGTTACCGTGGCCGCGGGAAGCATGTCGATCAGCACAGTCGGCGCTCCCGGAGGCAGAATGGGGCCGCCCACGTGAGGGACAATGCCCGTCACCATCGGGCATATATGCATATCGGTGATTCTCGCTGCCGGCGGCATTAGTTGCTCTCCTTATTGGTACTCATCCCTCTACGCCCTCGCCCCTGCCTCGCTGCCCGGATTTTGCCGGATGCGCAGGCCTTTAACAAATGCATCGTAATCCGCGCGCACCGCCTTGAGTCGATCTTCCAATGTTGTAAGCGTGATAATGCCAAGCCAAAGGCCCACCCGGACGTAAGTCTGGGCATGCAACATGCTCCCGGCTCCGGCCACGGTGTGCCGCACAAAGAGCAGGTGCGCCTCGTCCGCGCCCGCAAATGCGGTAGCTTGCGGTCCCGCAAATTTGGCTTCCTTCAGAGCGCCCTCAATCAGCTTCTTCTGCTTCTCGATGTATTCGGGAAGCTCGCCTGCGGACTTCAGCGTATCCTGTCCCACGCCTACGCTTGCGGCCACTGTCGCAGAATCCCTCACCATCTGGCGAATCCCAAATTCCGCAACAAATATCCAGCCCGCCGGCATTCCTGTAACAGTCCATCGCCCAACCGAGGGAAATTGGGTGGCGATGCCGGGTTGTGCCATTGCTTCCGTCAAGAGTCCTCAATCATTCCATGTCGCGATTTCAATCCGGCCGCTCACTCGCCGAGGTTTCGCGCCTGTTTACATCGAAGCGACGCCCGCCCCGCATTCCAACTCAGCCTCACAAGCGGGGAGCAGCCCATCCAATATAGGCAATCGCGCCGGAAATAGCGCAAATCCGCGTCTCGATGTCGCTCTAGAATCCCCTGGTAGCCTGGCTGACGGCCTGAGCCGCCGATTGCTGCGCGCCCTGCGCGGCTTGTTGTGCCTGTTGCTGCGCCCCGCTCGCCGCCTGCTGCACCTGCTGGCCCGCTTGCTGCGCCTGCTGCTGTGCCTGCTGTGCCGCCTGCTTTGCTTGTGCAGCTGCCTGCTGCGCCTGCTGTTCGGCTTGCTGGGCGGCTTGCTTGCCTTCGGTAGCGGCTTGCTGAGCCTCTTGCTGTGCCTGCTGTGCGGCTTGCTTTGCCTGGTTTGCGGCCTGTTGCGCTTGCTGCTGCACCTGCTGAGCTTGTTGCTGCGCCTGCTGCACCGCCTGCGCCGCGGCCTGCTTGGCCTGCTGCAATTGTTGTTGAGCCTGGTTCAACGCCTGCTGCGCGGCAGCCTGCCCTTGCGCCGTGGCCTGGCTTACGGTTTGCTGGGCCTGCTGCACGGCACTTTGCGCTTGCTGCACTGCTTGCTGCTCTTGTTGCGCTACCTGATTCACGGCCTGCTGAGCCTGCTGAGCCGCCTGTTGCGCGGCCTGTTGCGCCTGCCCGGCGGCCTGCTGGGCCTGCTGAGCCGCTTGTTGCGCGCCTTGTGCAGCGGAACCAGCCGCATCGGCAACTCCAGACAGGGCGGCGGCCGGATTAAGCGATGCGAGGGATGGAACGGATGGAAGCGGCGAAGCGATTGGCGCCGGAGCCCCACTGCTGCCGGACCCACCCGAACTGGGCGCGCTGCCTCCTCCGCCTCCGGAACTGCCGTCGTCAACCTTGTCGGGAGCGCCCGGCGTTTGCGGACTGCCGACAGACCCTGCCGAGCCGGAGCCCGCAGCTCCGCCGCTATTGATCAAGACCATGGTTCCCGAAATTGCCACTCCGGAAGGCCCGATGGTAACGAAATTCCCCGATGCAACCAGGCTGAGTTCCATCCCGGCTTGAATCACCACGTTCATGCCGCCGTTGATGTAGATCGTATTGCTGGAATTCAAGGAATAGGCCGAGCCGACCTGTATGCTTTGGTTGGAACTCACGTTCAGCGCGTGATTCCCTCCCACCGACTCCGTAAGATTGCCGCCAATGCCCAGATCGGAATTTCCACCAACCTTTTCCACCGCGTTCGACTTGATTTCCCGGTTGAAGTTCGACCCGATCTGCTCGGTTTGATTATTCTTCACCGTAAGCGAGTCGTTGTTATACACATTGGCGGCGCGGTTGTTCTCGATTGAAGTATTCATGTCCTTTTCGGCATGAATGTAGATCTCCTCGCTTCCCTTCTTGTCTTCAAAGCGCAACTCATTCGCAGTGGCCGCCGACCCGCCCTTGCTGCTTCGAGTTACCAGTCCGGAACGCGTTCCATTGGCCGGCAAATCGTACTTGGGCGTGTTTTTGGCGTTATAGACCGAGCCCGTGATCACCGGGTTATCTGGATCGCCGTTGAGAAACTGAACGACCACCTCATCGTTGATGCGCGGCCAGAAGTACGTTCCCCATCCGTTCCCCGCCCAGCTTTGCGCTACGCGTACCCAAATCGAGTCGGCATCCGATCCCCGCGATTTGGCCTTGTCCCAGAAGAACTGGACCTTTGCTCGCCCCAGCGCATCCAGGTAAATCTCTTCGCCGCCGGGCCCCACAACAAGGGCGGTCTGCGGGCCGTAAATCCTGGGTTTTGTGAACGTCAGCGCTGGTTTGAAAACAATATCCGACGAAACCGCAGTAAATCGATTTGTATATCCAAGCACCAGGCCCTTCTCATTCGGTCGATAAGGCGGAGTCTGGCCGGCGTTGTGCGCAACAGTGGTCAGCAGATACTTGCGGTTCCAAGCTTTGCGCGGATTGGCACTGAGTGTAAATGTGTATCCTGCGCACAGCGAACGCGCATTGCCGCCGCCGCGAAATATTTCCGAGATGGCATCCGCAGCCTGGGCGCGCGTTTCCAGGAACAACGTCTCAAGACCCGTGCTGGTGCTAACTGTGTCCTGAGCATAGCCTTCCGCGCCCGCCGGATAAAGATACTGGTCGAATGCATTTTTGCCGAAGGTACTGGAGCTGTTCTTCTCCGGCACATCGGCGCGGGCGAAGTCGCGAAAGTTATATTCCGCGGTCGAGTGCTTGCCTGAAACCATGGTCGCCGTAGACGTAAACACATCCACCGTGGCGCTGTAAGCACCCACAGCCGCGCCCACAGTCGCGGAAAACGGAAACGAAGCGGACAGCGGGCAGTCCTGGTAAGCGTTTCTTCCATCTCCCAATACAATCTTGTTGTCCTGATCGGTGTGCTCGAACCAATAGAAAATTCCGCTCTCCTCAAGAATGCGAGAGACAAAATGAAAGTCGGTTTCGGAATATTGCGTGCAGTAATCAAGCGGCTTGTAACTCGTATTAGTCTGGTCGGAAATCGTCAAGCCATATTCGCCGATTACCGCCTTGGCAATATCCAGCACTGTCTTATCTTGAAAAACACGGCAGTTGGCGCTTAACGTCAACTGCCACATGCCAGGCACGATTCTCGCGAGGTAGTAATCAAACTCCGCGTCGCTCGCCATCTGCTCAAACGACGCAACAATGCCGCTGATATACCTTGACCCCGTCACATCGCCAAGAGAGATTGCAATATTGACCTTGGAACCAATGATCGATTTGGGATCGACCGCTGTACCCGCTTCCGCAAGCAATTCGAGATGAAACTCGAAAAGGCGCGAAATTCCTTCCGTGCCTTCGAGCGCCTCAATGACAAGCACGTCCTTGCCCAGCGGACTTGAAAACTGCATCAACCGGTCTGTCTGCTTCAGACTTGCCATGCCCATCCTGCCTGTCTATTGCTTAAGTTCCCTGAACGGTTTTGTTGCCTACTCCGGTTGTGCGCTTTCTTCCTCTGTTGGTGCGCTGCCTGCGACCTCCGCAACATCCCAGTCATAAGTCAGAGCGCCGTCCTTCACGGATACAGTTACCCGGTTTGAGGCCACCCCACCGGCAAGCTGAGTTAGAATCTGCCGCGACAAATCCGGCAGCATGGTATTCGAGAGAATGTTATCCACGTTCCTGGCTCCGCTCTCAACCTCGGTGCAGCGCGCAGCCACCTCGTTCAACAGCGAATCGCCATACTCCAGCTTGATCTTGTGCGTTTCCAGCAGGCGCCGCTGAATCTTCCCGAGCTTCAATCGAATAATCAGCTTCATAGCCTCATCCCGGATTGGGAAGTAAGGCACAATCATCAACCGCCCGAGAAACGCCGGCTTGAATACCTTGTCCAGTTCCGGCTTCAGCGCCTTCACCATCCCCTGCGTGTCGGGCATTGTTTCCGGATCGGCGCAAAGCTTCATCAGCGTGTCTGTGGCCGCGTTGCTGGTGAGCAGAATAATCGTGTTGCGAAAGTCGATCTCGCGGCCTTCCCCATCTTCCATCCTGCCCTTGTCGAAGACCTGAAAGAACAGCTCCAGGACATCGGGATGCGCCTTCTCAACTTCGTCCAGCAGCACAACAGAATACGGCCTGCGCCTCACTGCTTCGGTCAGCACGCCGCCCTCGCCATAGCCCACGTAGCCAGGAGGCGAGCCTTTAAGAGTGGAAACTGTATGGGCTTCCTGAAACTCCGACATGTTGATGGTGATCATATTGCGCTCGCCGCCGTAGAGCACATCGGCAAGCGCAATGGCTGTCTCTGTTTTTCCAACACCGCTGGGTCCAACCAGAAGAAACACACCCACCGGCTTGACCGGATCGTCCAGATTGGCTCGCGAAGTGAGTATTCTCTGAGCAATGGCCGACAGCGCATGATCCTGGCCGATGACGCGCTTCTTCAAGTGTTCATCCAGCCTGAGCACCGTGTCAATCTCGTTGCGCACCATCTTGCCCAGCGGAATTCCCGTCCACGCCGAGATCACCTCGCCGACTAACTGCGCATCCACTGACACCCGCATCATGCCCTTCTCGCCCTGCAACTCGGCAAGCTCGCCTTCAAGCGTGGCCAACTCGGCGCGCACACCCGTCTCATCCGCCGCAGCCTCGCCATCCTTCTTCTGCGGCGACTCCAGCCCTTGCTGTAGTTCGCGAATCTTTGCTGTCAGGCCCTTTTCCTTTTCCCATTGCGTATTGAGAATGTCCCGCTCCTCAATCGCCGCGGCAATGGATGTTTCTATCTCGCCTAACTTCTCGGCATGGTCCGCGCCTATCTTGGTCTCGCGTTCGAGTACGCGTTTCTGCACTTCCAGCGCATCGATTCTGCGCAGAATATCCTCAAGGCGCGGAGGGGTGGAATTCTGCCCCAGCGAAAGCCGCGCGCAAGCCGTATCCAGCACGCTCACCGCTTTGTCGGGCAGTTGGCGGCCGGCGATATAACGATGCGACAGCCTTACTGTGGCTGTAACCGCCTCGTCAAGGATGCGCAAATTGTGGTGCTTCTCAAGCGACGCCTTGATGCCCCGCAGCATGGTGCAGGCAACCTCTTCCGTCGGCTCCTCGACCTTCACAACCTGGAACCTTCTGGCCAGCGCCGGGTCCTTCTCGAAATACTTCTTGTACTCCGACCATGTAGTTGCGGCAATGGTGCGCAGCTCGCCGCGCGCGAGCGCGGGCTTCAGCAAATTTGCCGCATCGTTCTGTCCCGCGGTTCCACCCGCGCCTATCATCGTGTGAGCTTCATCGATGAAGAGAATGATCTTCTCGGTAGAAGACTTCACCTCGTTGATCAATCCCTTCAGCCGGTTCTCAAACTCTCCCTTGACTCCAGCTCCAGCCTGTAACAAAGCCAGATCGAGGCTGTGGATATGCACTCCCTGCAATGCCGGAGGCACGTCGCCGCTGACAACGCGATTGGCAAAGCCCTCCACCACGGCCGTCTTGCCTACGCCTGCCTCGCCAGTCAGAATCGGATTGTTCTGGCGGCGCCGCATCAGAATGTCGATCATCTGACGGACTTCGATATCGCGCCCCAGCACCGGGTCAATCTTTCCGGCCTTGGCGTTCGCGGTCAGGTTCACGGTGTATTGATCGAGATGCGGCGTCTTTCCTTTCGAGGATCCGGCAGCGGCATCCGCTCCGCCGCGCTCCTCTTTCCCTTCGCCAGCCGCTCCCAGGCTCTTCTGCGTCTCTCTGGACGACGCAACTATGTCGTAGAAGCTCGCTCGCAGGCCCTCCGGCGGAATAGCCTGTAACTCCTTGCTTATATCCTTCACCATGCGGGCTAACTCTTCGTCGCCCAATAGCGCCAACAATGTAAAGCCCGTGCGAATGCTCCCCGCGTTGAAGTCGATACTGGCCACTGTCCACGCTTCCGAGAGCATTTTCACCACGGCTGGACTGAAGGCGGGCGAGCGCGCATTGCCGCTTTTCAGCGAATCCAGGCCGCGCTCAAGCTCCTTGGTCAACCGCGAGCGGTCAACGCCAAAGTGCTTCAGAATTGCGGTAATGTCGTTGTCGGTGCCATCGAGCGCCTTCAGAAGATAGTGCTCAATCTCGATGTCATAGTGCGTTCGCGCCACGCACAGTCCTGCCGCGGACTCCAGTGTCTTCCGCGTCGTGTCGTTCATTTTGTCGATCAGTGCTTTCAGGTTTGTGCTCATGGTCCGTCCTCAGTTTCAGAATTCGTTTTACTGCACCAGATAAGTCGCGTCGGCGGGATCGCGATCGAGCGGCCTGGTTTTCAACCAGCTCACCAATCCAAGCTGTGGACGCATTTCGCCCTTCGAACCCAACTCGCACGATGGGGCATCTTCCCGCGCCAGAATCAGTTGCACTTCCGTCTCATAACTTCCATTCGAGTAAAACTTCAACCATGCAACCAACTCATGATATGCGGCCTGCCCAGGCAGGAATTTCAGATATTGCTCAAATCGCATGGGACCAAGCGAAATTCGGATCCGTCCATGATGATCCCAAACTTCGTCTCCCGCAACAACCCCCACGCCGAGCCGCTCGCTTGGGCCTCCAAATCCAGAAAAGCAAGTCTGATTCTCGGGATTCAGCTTGCGCCACGCGCCGGCGAACTGGTGGATTTGCGCCTTGACGCCAAAGTAGTCCTCAAGAATCTGCTCCAGCGAAGCTGCCGATCGAACGTGACGCGCCAGCAGGCCGACATAGTTCAGATAGGCATCATCCGGAATTGGGCCTCTCCCGCGCAAGCCCTCGGTGCCAAGCCCCAGCAGATCGAGTAGCCGATCGGAAAGCCGATCCTCTTTGGTTCTTTCATACTCGATAAAAAAGCGATACTTTTCCCAGCTCCTGTAGAAGAACGAAATCATGCGATGGTTGAAGATATTCAGGAAGTCTTCCATCGCGTAGTCTTTTTGCTGCGTTCGCGAAAGCAGAAACTCCGTATAAGTCGCCGGCATAACCGAGATAGCTGCGCACAGGCCCATAAACTCCACCGTCATGCCGATCTGGCCGTTCTGCAGGCGCCGCAACTGGTAAATCTCGCTGGGCGGAAACGCAAGCGAAGTCCGCGCCGAAAACCGGATTGTCTCTCCCTGAGGCGTGACGAAATACCCAACCGGCTTGCGCTCGCGCTCCATCTTTTGCAGCATGCGCACCGCCTGAAAGAAGTGAACCCGAAAAGGCTCATCGTCCATCATCTTACGAAGATTTCCATACCCTGGAGATTCGTTACCTTCGGTCTCGCCGATTACATCAGCGCCTGCGTCCCCGCTCTCGGTGGCCATTTGCCCATCGCCTCCTTTCGTAGGGTACTTCTCGCAGTCAGTTGCGAGAAGCTGTTCATGGATGCATAACCGGCAAGAAATCTATCGAGGACAGCGGCAAAAACATATAACCCGCTGCCCGCGAATTGCTGCTCGTCAAACTCCATCTCCACCTGGGTTCCCCGCGCGGGAATAAGTCCGTAGGCTGAGTCCACAAGGGCAAAACCGGGTGAGGACTTCATCGTCAATATCGACCCTACTTGATTTTCGCTTGCCGTCGAGTCGCTCACGTTATGCAGCCGCAGAATCTCCTGCATCGCCGTGCGGCCCTCTTCGTTGAGAGAAAGATAGTTCAGCGAGAGCATCGAAATCAACCGCCAAAAATGCTCCTTGCCACCCGATGGAGCGATGCTTGGGGTTGGCCGCCTAAGGGCAGTTACGGTCTTGGCCGCCGCGTAACCGGGCAGATCGAAGTCGCCCGATTCCGATCCAAATTGAAAGCGGGAAGGCAGATCGAAGTTTGTGCAAAGGGCCTTCACCATCAGTACGTCCGCTTCGGGCTCGGTAAAGTTCCCAGTCAAATCGACCACCGAAATGGTCATTACAGAGGGTTCCCGTTCGCCAAACTCGTTCTGGTGCCGGCTGGCAACCCAGAAGGCAAGATCGTCGCGGTTGCGCGTTTGATGGCGGTACGCATGCATCGGCTCCAGCACCACCGACTGCCGCAATCTGGGATTGGTGGCAACCACCTCTTCGATCGAGAATATCTCCATGACCCTGGAATGGCGGCTATCCGGAACAATGGTGTACTCATGGCGCGTTTGACTCAGCAGGATTGGCTCCGCCGACTGCGGAAACAAATTGATTGCCGGCGTGCAACTCAGCCGGAATGTCCGCTCATTCACGCCCAATTCCAGAACCTGTTGCCGTTCATTGCGTTCAGAGCTGGAAAATAGGAACACAATCTCGGCCTCTTCGCCGAAGCCTGCCTCCGACAACGGCTCAAGTCCCTCAAGATCGAAAAACAGAAACTTCTCTGGAAACGCAAAGTACTCCTGAAGCAGCCGGTGCCCATCCATCGACCGCCGCACATAAGGCAGCAGGCTTTCTTCCCGGTCGAATCCCACCATTCGAATTCGCCCCGGCTCCAGGCTGATCAGCTTTTTCTCATCCTTGGGATCGCGAAGCTGAATCTCAATGCATTTCTCCGCAAATAGCTCATAGAGCGAATAAACCACGCTCGCGTCCCCTGCCAGATGAAAGCGCAAACGCGAAACGGGAAGCCCGGAGAAGACAACGTCTCGCTGACAGCGAAGCCGCAGGCGTGCCGCCGCCACAGCCTGCACTCCGACGGTTGCGCGGGGCGGC
>Ga0302282_1001094_pt1 | contig 19761 bp, 17 predicted proteins | sample III_Fen_E1_3_FD_198763 | JGI IMG/M metagenome (GOLD analysis project Ga0302282, IMG submission 198763) | Peat permafrost microbial communities from Stordalen Mire near Abisko, Sweden - III_Fen_E1_3 | ecosystem: Environmental > Terrestrial > Soil > Wetlands > Permafrost | place: Sweden: Abisko... | reverse complement strand
CTATACATAAGTAATTTTTTGCACCATGCAAACCGAATCCACCATTACGCCAATACAGTTGCAGAGCCGCCTTTTGTCTGGTTCCTCCGCCGAACTTCTGGATGTCCGCTCACCCGCTGAATTTGCCTGTGTCCATGTTCCGGGGGCACGTCTGATGCCGCTAGATGAGCTGGATCCTGCATCCATTTTTCGCGAACGGGGAGAGGGCTCCATACCCCTCTATGTCCTCTGTCAGTCAGGTGGACGTGCGCGTCAGGCCATTAAAAAACTGCAACATGCCGGAGTCGAGGGATGTGTGCTTGTGGAAGGGGGAACCCAGGCGTGGATCGATGCCGGACTTCCTGTGACTCGCGGGGAAAGTCGGATCATTCCTCTAATGCGCCAGGTTCAGATCACAATCGGTTTCATTTCCGCCTTGGGCGCGGCACTTGCCCTTACCATCAACCCCAGCTTTGCCTTCATTCCTCTTCTGACGGGATGCGGACTCCTTTTCGCTGGGATCACCGGTTTCTGCGGACTAGCTCTCTTGCTCGCTAAAATGCCCTGGAATAAATCTGTTTTAGGCAAGGCTGCATCCTGCTCTTCCACACAAAGCTAACAAGGATCGCCGCCCACCTGCCGGGGTGAGTGGTTTTCAGCAGCGCTTGGTGTGGAACTGGATCATGGTATTTTAAATCGCGTCAACAATTGGACGTTGCTGTGTTCAGGTCCGTTCTAACTGTTTGTTAAAGTCTGGTGTTTTCTTGGAGAAGATTCTGTCTCTTTGGTGTATGACTATGGAAGACATGATACCTTCGCAGAGCACCATACTGCCAAATCCGAGCATTAAGGACCCTTGTTATGTGAATGCCATGAGCCACCTGTATCGAGGTGAGCTTGGGCGAATCATGATCTGGAGGCAGAGGTTGGATATCACCAGCAACTGGGCGATTACAACAACGACGACCATTGTTTCCGTATCGTTTGGATTTAAAGAGATGCCTCATCTCATCTTCTTTTTCAACTTGGTCATCGTGCTTGCGATGCTCTGGATAGAGGCCCGTCGTTATCGTTTTTATGATGCTTTTCGTAGTCGGGTGCGACTCCTTGAGGCTCATTTCATGATCTCAATGATTTCCCAATCGGAAAAACATCTTGAAGGACGATGGAGGGAAGAACTCTGCGAGGATCTCCTGATCCCCACCTTCAAGATCACGCGATGGGAGGCGCTCGGACGGAGGCTCAAACGGAATTACGCATTCATCATCGCCATTATCCTTGTTGCGTGGACAGTGAAGATCTTCATACATGCCACGGAGCCAATCAACTCTCTGGAGTCTTTTTACAAGGCGATGTCGCTGGGACACCTGCCCGCGTGGATCACCGCCTCGACCTTTGTGGTGACGATCGTTGGTTCTGCTGCACTTATACTCTATGCTAGCAGAAAGAGAATCCTGGAAGAGGGGGATTTCAGCAGTTATGTGCGAAACCGGGCAAACTAAACCCGGAATCAGTGCTTAGTTTTGCAAACGGTCAGATGGCAAAATCCCGATATTCAGGATGGGCGACATCAATCGGTTGCATCAGCATTCCAGCCGCAACCGTGGAATTGGTACCAGGTTCGATGAGAATAAAGGAACCGGTTAGGCGATTGGTGGCATAACCGTCGTAAATCAAAGGTTTTGCCGTTTTGATGCGAATTTCACCTAGGTCATTCATTGCGAGTTCCGTGATGCCATCCTCCTTGTCGAGCGTGGTGATATTGATCTTGTGCTCAATGGAAGTGATCACTGACTTGACGGTCTGGTTGGTATGTTTGAGGAGATACTGTTTTCCAGCCACCAAGGGTCTGGGGTTCATCCAGCAGATCTTTGCATGCAGATCGGACGAGGCTCCGGGCAAATCCTCGGCATCGACGATCATGTCGCCACGGCTGACATCGAGATCATGTTCCAGCACAAGGGTGACAGATTGAGGACTGAAAGCTTCCTGGAGAGGACCATCCAGCGTCCAGATTTGTTTGATGGTGCTCTTGAAGCCGGAGGGAAGCACCATGACTTTTTGCCCGACACGGACAATCCCGCCAGCAACCTGACCGCTTAGTCCGCGAAAATCGTGCAACGAGTGATCGGTTGGGTTGTTGGGTCGATTCACCCATTGCACGGGAAAGCGAAAATTGCTCAGGTTCGAATCGCTGGCAATATGGACAGTTTCCAGATGCCCGAGCAGTGTCGGGCCGGGATACCACGGCGTCTGTGGGGAGGGGAAGACGATATTGTCACCTTTAAGTGCGCTGACCGGAATGAACTTCACATCCTTGATGTCGAGACGGGGTAGAAACTCATCAAACTGATCCTTAATTTCCAGAAATCGTTCCTCGCTCCAATCAACCAGATCCATCTTGTTGATCGCCACCACAAGGTGAGGGATGCGCAAAAGTGATGCGATGCAGGAATGACGACGGGACTGTTCGATCACGCCAAGTCGGGCATCAATGAGGATGATGGAGAGGTTGGCCGTGGAAGCTCCTGTCACCATGTTGCGGGTGTATTGCACATGCCCCGGCGTATCAGCGATGATGAACTTGCGGTGAGGGGTTGCAAAATAGCGGTAGGCGACATCAATGGTGATGCCTTGCTCTCGTTCGGCACGAAGTCCGTCCGTCAGGTTGGCGAGATTGATCTGACCTCCTCCGGTAATGTCCGCAGAGCGTTCAAGAGCCTCGATTTGATCCTCCATCAGGGACTTGGAGTCATAGAGAAGCCGTCCAATGAGTGTCGATTTTCCGTCGTCGACCGAGCCGCAGGTATTAAAGCGGAGAAGGTCGACAAGATGAGGTGTCGTGGCGGTCGTCATACAAAGTGATGGTTAAAAGTAGCCTGCCTTTTTGCGGTCTTCCATGGCCGCTTCCGAGACGCGATCGTCAGCTCGGGAACCGCGTTCGGTTACTCGAGCGACAGCGATTTCCTCAATGATATCATCGTAACTGTTCGCCGGTGATTCGACGCATCCGGTGCTGATGATATCGCCGATGGTGCGCACACGGACGATCATTTCCCGAACTTCCTCGTTCGCTTTGGCCGGGATCAGATCGGTGTCGGGTACCCATTGACCCTGACGACGGACACAGCGGCGCTTGTGGCTGAAGTAGATCGATGGAACCTCAAGCTTTTCCCTGCGGATATATTCCCAGACATCCATCTCGGTCCAGTTGGAGAGGGGAAAAACACGCATGTTCTCACCAGGATTGAGTCGACCGTTGTAGAGATTCCAAATCTCGGGACGTTGGATCTTTGGATCCCATTGTCCGAAACTATCGCGGAAACTGAAAAATCGTTCCTTGGCGCGTGCCTTTTCCTCATCGCGACGGGCTCCACCGATGCAGCAGTCAAAGCGAAACTCCTCAATGGCGGCCAGCAGGACGGGAATCTGAAGCTGGTTACGGCTGATCTGTCCGGGGGCTTGGACGGCGATCCCTTTTTCAAGGGCTTCATCGACGGTACGAATGATCAGTTTGGCGTTTAATTCCCCGGCGCGGCGATCACGGAACTCAAGAAGCTCGGGAAATTCGTGTCCCGTTGCGACATTCAGAAAAGGCATCGGGATGTCCGAAGGGCGGAAAGCTTTTTCCGCGAGGCGGAGGAGGCAGATTGAATCCTTGCCGCCCGAGAAGAGAAGTGCAGGGCGTTCAAATTCAGCCGCGACCTCGCGCATGATGTGGATAGCCTCGGTTTCGAGATAATTCAGATGATCAAGATGATAACTTGGCATGAAATAAAGAGGGATGAGACGAAACGTTTAGACTAGGCAGCGGCAGTAGCTGCCGTGCCACCCCACGTAGCATGGAGCCCGCATTCGCGCTTTTCATCAGCCTTGGCCGGATCAAAATAATCCCATTCGTTGGGGAGATGATGCTCGGCAAGATAGGCTTCCATTTCAGCATCGCTAAGATAAAAAACCGGGCTGATTTTCAGTGAATTGAAGTTGGCGTCAGCTGAAACGATGTCGAGTTCGGCACGGTTTGGGTTTTGAACCTTGCGAAGAGCCGTGATCCAGATTGTTGGGGCAAGTTCGCGCATGCCTCGTTGGAATGGTTCCAGTTTCATGAGAGCGCTGAATTTTTTCAGACCCTCCTCGTTATCAGGGGAGGGAATAGGACCGTCAACGGCATCACGATGGGCGCTGGTGATTTTTGGAAGATACGCCTTGAGGTTCAATCCGAGGTGCTTGCGGAGTTCTTCGGCGTGTTTGTAGGTTGCCGGGCGATTATATCCATGATCAACCCAGAGAACGGGGATGTCAGACTGGGACTGTGTTGCGAGATGAAGGACAACCGCTTCGTAAGGACGGAAATTCGTTGAGACAATCGCCCGGCCCCGCGCTTGAGAAACTGCCCAGGCGGTGATTTCCAAGGGGGATTTTCCGCGTAGCTCCTTATTCCAGGCGGCGATCTGAGATGCGGTGATTTCCGAAGACATGGTTTTGTTCTGCTTAGACCGCAGTTCTTGGAGTGCCGACGCTGTGGAAAGTTGCATCCTCAGGGAGGATGGCCCGGTCGCAGAAGTCACCAAATCCTTCCGCTTCCTGGCGCTCTAGTGCAAAGCGTTTGATGATGGGAGTCAATAAGGTCACGGCATCATCGATAGTAATGCTCGGCGAGAAGAGGCGGTTCAGGCGTGTTCCGTTGTACTTCGCTCCAAGATAGAGCGCGTACTTGCCGGGAGCCTTGCCCACAAAACCGATCTCGGCGAGATAGGGACGTGCGCAGCCGTTCGGGCAACCCGTAACACGAAGGCTGATGGCGTCGTCGTGAAGTCCGGCCGTATCCAGAACGGATTCAAATTTTTTCAGGATATCTGGTAGGGCGCGTTCACTTTCAGCAAGCGCCAAACCGCAGGTGGGCAAGGCAACGCAGGAGAGAGCGTTGAGCCGGAGTGAGGAACGGTTGTTTTCCGATGTCAGTCCATGCTTGGCAAGAATCGCCTCGATCTCGACTTTCTTGGAATCGGAGACGCCTGAGATCGTGACATTCTGTGAAGGGGTGAGACGGAAATCTCCATCATGGATTTCGGCAATTTCCCGAAGAGCTGTCTTCATCGGCCAACCCTCGATGTCCTTGATGCGACCGCTTAGAATGTGCAGTCCGTAAAACCAGCTTCCGTCGGCATTCCGATGCCATCCATGGGGATCCTCGATGGTGGTGAACTCAAATGGGCGAGCGGGCGCAAAGATGATACCGGAACGGCTTTCCACTTCTCCACGGAACCATTCAATACCGCGATCCTGGATGGTGTATTTCAGTCGGGCATGCTTGCGGTTGGTGCGATCGCCGTAGTCGCGCTGCGTAGTCAAGACGGCCTCGGCGATTTGATTGACTTTGTCGGCGGGAATGAAACCAAGCACATCGGCAAGACGGGGAAAGGTTTCGGCATTTCCATGGTTCATTCCAAGGCCGCCACCAACGGTGACATTGTATCCGGCAAGCTTTCCATTTTCGGCAATCGCGATGAATCCGAGATCTTGGGAAAAGACATCGACATCATTGGAGGGTGGGATGGCAAAGCCGGTCTTGAATTTTCTGGGAAGATACGTGTCACCGTACATCGGTTCGATTTCGGGTTCGCCCCCGGCCACCAATTCTTCATCCAGATAAATCTCGTGATAGGCTCGTGTTTTGGGGAGTGCGTATTCACTCCAGGCCACCGCATGCTGGTACACTTCCTGCTGGACGGGATCACGCTCAGGATTGGGTGGTGCCATGACATTGCGATTCACATCACCGCAGGCAGCGATGGAATCGAGCAATACTTCATGCATCCCTTTGATGAGTTTTTTTACATTTCCCTTGAGGACACCGTGAAACTGAAAGGTCTGACGGGTGGTAAGTCGGAGTGAGGGAGAGGCAATTTGATCCACCAACTTATCCAGAACTATCCATTGCTTAGCCGTGGCCCGTCCACCAGGGAGGCGCACACGGAGCATGAATGCGAATGCCTTTTCCTTTCCTTCTTTCTTGAGGATATTGCGAATATCGCGATCATCCTGCATGTAGAGGCCGTGAAACTTGGAAAGTTGGTTGCTTTCCTCAGAAATATTTCCCGTGGATGCGTCGGCAAGATCTGAGGCAATCGCCCCACGGAGATGTCGGGAGTTGATTTTCATCACCTCATTGACTGCAAGTTTCGGAGCTGCGGGCGTGGAAATGTCGGAATCAGTACTCATGAGATTAATGGCGATCCTTAAAGTCGTTTTATTTTGACTCTTAAAGAGTTGTATTTGGAATCTGAAATCACTCGGGTGAGTTTTTTAAGAAGGAATCGAATATTTTATCAAAAGGTGTCTGATTGACGAGTAAAAACAGTATTTCTTTAGATTAAATACGATCTAAAAGGTCGTGCATGGTTGGCTTTTTAAGCCCTGGGATGAGCAGCGTCATAAGCCTTCTTGAGCCGCTCTGTTGTCACGTGGGTGTAGATCTGTGTTGTCGAAAGGCTGGCATGACCGAGAAGCGACTGAACACTGCGAAGATCGGCACCATTGTCGAGTAAATGAGTGGCAAAAGAGTGGCGGAGCTTATGGGGACTCAGAGAAGCAGGAAGGCCCGCACTGCGAACATGATTTTTCAGGAGCAGCCAAATGGAGCGATGTCCCAGGCGCTCGCGGCTCTTGTTGATGAAAAGAGCACCCTGTTGAACCGCTGCGTGATGGCGGTACCGGGACAGCGCCTCAAGCGCAAGTGACCCAACGGGAACAATCCGCTCGCGTGAACCTTTGCCCATGACGCGAACCGTTTCTCCTATGGGATCGAGATCCCGCACATCGAGTGATGCAAGCTCGGCCAAGCGTAAGCCTGAGGAGTAGAAAAGCTCAAGGATCGCGGCATCACGGGCATTCATCCAGACGGGAGCTTGTTTTGATTTTTCCTTTTGGGCGGGTTGGTCAAGAAGTTGCGAAACTTGAGGAACGGTCAGAAACTCTGGGAGCTTTTTCTCCAGTTTCGGGAGAGAGATCAACTTTAGCACATTGCTGGTGACGAGATTTCGTTCGGTCAGGTGATTGTAGAAACTCCTCAGGGCTGCAAACGAGAGGCGGATGGTAGCCCTTGATTTCTTTTTTTTCATCAGTTCAAAGAGATAGGCTCTGAAGTCATCCGCATTTGCCTCAATCCAGATCAATGAAGGACGAAAGGCGTGAAATTGCTCAAGGGCCTGCCGGTAGGCGCGTAGAGTTTGGGGCGAGTAGTTTTTACCACTCTCCAGATAGGAGAAAAATTCCACGCGAAGCGGATCAGCTCCTTGAAGGCATTCGTCCTGATTCAGAGGCCCGTCATTGCTCTTGCTTTGAGCCTTGGGTTTTTTCATCAGGAGTTAAGTAAAGCATCCCGCTAAATGAGAATCAACACGAGCTAGGAAAATGACCGGGATGTTTTTTTAGAAGGTAAAACAAATTCCTGTGTTGGTATTCGGTACGGCCTTCATGCAGGCTTGCTGCCGCAATGACGCATTCATCCCGACCACTTACCATTGGTTTTCTGCGCCGTGGCTACTCCCCGAGTGGCGGTGTGGAGATTTATTTAAAGGGGTTGGCAGGAGGACTATTAGGCCAGGGACACCGCGTTGTGCTTTTCGGAACCGAGGCGTGGCCAGTCGAGGATTGGCCTGGTGGGGAGATCCTGCGTTGCCAAGGGGTGACCTTGATGTCCTATATTTCTGATCTTGAACGTATAAGGAAAGAATGTGGTGTTCACTTCGATCTGATCTTATCGGTGGAGAAGGTGCCAGGGTGTGATCTCTACCGAACGGATGAAGGGCTGCATTTAGCATGGCTTACAGAACGTAGCCGGCATCTCTCACCCTGGGCGAAATGGTTCCAATGGCGGAATCCAAAACACCGCGAAAAGCTGACCTTGGAGAGGGAACTTTTCCGTCCTGAGTCAACGCGTCGAGTTATTTCCATTTCTGAAAAAATCACTCGCGACATCATTTCCTATTACAGCTATCCGGAGGGACAGATCAGCCTGATCCGGAACGGCGTCCCTTCCCTCGGGCTACCCTCACTACAAGAAAGAGAGAGTGCCCGTGCATCACTTGGCATCAGCCCGGACGAGAAAATCATCCTATTCGTGGGTACCGGTTGGGAGCGAAAAGGGTTGCGAACGGCCATTCGGGTGGTTGAGTTGCTGCAAACCAAAATTCCAAAGATCAAGTTATTGATTGCCGGCAAGGGGTCGCAGCGAAGCTACCGATCGTCCGTTGCTCAATTTTTGGGCCCGGTCAAGGAGATGAAAAAAATTTATGCGGCAGGCGATGTGTTTGTGACGCCGACGATCTATGAGCCCTTTTCTCTAGCTGCATTGGAAGCACTTAGTTCTGGAATTCCGGTAATCACGAGTTCTGCTGCTGGGATCTCAGAAGTGATGTCTTGCGGTATCCACGGAGAAATTATTGAAAACCCTTCTGACGCAGGTGCCTTTGCAGAGGCTGTGGGCAAATGGCTTGTGAAGCTTGATGACTCGGAACTTGCCTCAAGGATTCATTCGGACTGCACTGCCCTCGCATCGGAGTTCACCCTAGAGAGGAATCTGAAGGAAACACTTGCCCTGATTGACGAGGTGATTTCGGAAAAGGAAAATTGTTGATCCTAGGTGAAGGGTCAGTGGGCTGTTACTTTGAAACTGGTCGTTACTTGCGGTGCAGGCAGGTAATTATTTGTAGTTCCTCCCTGATTTGCTGTGAGCACCACAGTGCCGACTGTGCCCTTGAGGGTAATCATGTTTCCGGTAATGGTGGCTGGCCCAGATTTTACCGCAACTGATACGGTCAGTCCCGAGTTGGCTGTAGGAAGGGGAATGGAGAAAGACTGGGGTGGATTGCTGACGATTTGATTCGGAATGGGGCTAAAGGGTGAGATTTTCTGAGGAGCACGAATCACCTTAAAACTCATCAATTTTTTAGTTGGTAGATAATCCGAGTTTCCAAGTTGTGTTGCAGCGGTGATCACTGATCCCACACCTGTCGTGAGTACGGTATTACTTCCCACGAGGGATGCCGGACCGTTTGTGATCGAGTAGGTGATCGGAAGTAAGGAGGAGGCCCTGGCATTCAGGGGAAGGGGGGTTGTGCTGTAGGGTTTGATTCCCAAAGAGGGAAAGGTGATGGTTTGTGCGGCGCGATTAATGATGATGTTGGTCACGATGTGTGTCGGAGCATATTGATGATCACCCGAGTTGGTGGCTACCAAGACAACGGTTCCTCCTCCTAAAATTGTGATTGTGTTGCTGAGTGCCCCCGAAATGGTTGCGGGCCCTGAATCAATCAAGTAAGAAACGGGAAGTTTGGAGGAGGCGGTTGCTGCGAGTTTAAACGGGGGACTGGTTTTAAAGGTTTTCGTCGGAATGGCGGGGAATATGATCGTTTGGGAAATACCAGTGTAAGGACTGTTGGAGTCCAAAGTAACAATTTGATCAGCGCGCGGAGATCCAAGTCCCGTGGCGAGGTCATACCCTTTTACTGCGCGGATGGTGCCGCTTTGTCCGTTCGTGATATCCTTGCAGGGCCAGAAATTGGTCTGCTTGGAATAGAGGAGATCGAGAAAATGATCGTTGGAAAAAACCAGGCTTGCCCTTCTGGCCATGATTCCTGCCCAGATAGGAGTGGAGGCACTGGTTCCGCCAGAAATGATCCAGCCGTCTGTTGTTAATCCTGTGGGATCGGTGAAGTAAACGGAAATACCCGTATAAACATCGGCATCTGCACAGACATCGGGAGTGCCTCTGCCCATGGTGATTGTATCAAAACCGTTTGTATTCGTATTAACACCTGCCTGATAAGAGGGAAAAGGTTCATAGATACTTTGTCCACCGCCCGTATCTTTCCACACACTTTCTGTGTAAACCCCATTTTTGAAGAGCAATCTGGTCCCGCCGACACCGATCACATTTGGTGATGCAGCCGGATAGTCGATTTCTCCAGAATTATCACCGGCAGCGGCGACATAAGCGACGCCAGGGGCTTGAAAATACGTGTCATCACTATTTTCCCCGAAGTATTCCACAGATCCAAAACTCATGGAAACGACATTGGCATTCAGATTGGTGACGGCGTAGTCCACGCACTGATCTGTCTTGCTGCTATCGGCATCTACAACCAGCAGAATCTTTGCAGCAGGAGCCGTGGCGTGGGCCCATTCCACGTCAAGTGAGGTCTCCGAGGCCCATCCGGACCAGTTAGTATTATTAACTGGTGATTCTGTCGGGTAGCCATTGGGATAGTAAGTTTGGATCGTTGTGGAAGGGATACCGAAGTTCGTACAGAAAACGTCCAGATCATGTTGAATGTTGGTATTTCCATAGGCCACGACGATCGCAATGCTTTGATTGGTTCCATTGCCATTCGTAGCTATCAGATTGATTCCATAGGCGGTGGCGATTTGATCCGGGGAATATCCGGTGGTGAGATAGCTGGATCCCTTGGGAACAGGATCTCCATTTTTGGCGCTCCCGACCGTGTTGGCCTTCAGCCCATCCTGCCATCCATACTTCCACTCAATGAGGGGCTTGGGAATCGAAGTAAACGCATCCCCTCCCTGCGCTCTGAGAATACTGAGAGCAACAAATCCGAATAGTATGAAGAGATTGAGCCTCACGATAAGTTTTATAGCTTCCCAGTGTAATTTCCTCCTAGCCGCTAGAAATGCAAAGAGCATTTTATAATGATTCTAATTCTCAATTGGGAAAAGACTCTCTGGGTAATGGTCGCAGGAGAGTATGATGTCGTGTAAAACCGCGTTACATTCCGCAGTTAAACGGGTTCTACGCTCCTAAAATTAACCAAGACGCTGCACCGAGACTTCCACAATCATCTTTCTGGTACCCTTTCCTCGGAAGGTGCCTCCCACAGGCCGAATATCGCCGTAATCTCGACCCACGGCCAGCTTAACATAACGGGTGTCAGGTACACGCCGGTGGGTCGGGTCATACCCCTTCCAGCCATAGCCGGGAATGAGCACTTCGATCCACGCGTGACTAGCTTCGATTTCCCCCGGTATCTTGTGCTGATTGAGGAAATAGCCGCTGACATAACGCGCTGGAATTTTATGCGTGCGGCAAAGCCCCAGCATCAGGTGGGCAAAGTCCTGACAAACCCCTTGTTTTTTCTTCACCACCTCGACGGCGCGAGTGTTCACGTTGGTGGAGAGTGGTGTGTATTTGTAATTCCGATTAATATGTTCACCAATGGTGACGGTGTCTTTCCAGACATCAGTAAGGCCTCCCGGAAGGGCATCGATAGCCTCCCTCCATACCTCAGCCTGGAGGGAAACGAACTCTGAGCTATGCAGAAAATCGAAGAAATGATCCTGTACGGAAGGGGATTCCAGTCGCTCCTGGCCTACCAAGGGGATTTCCCAGCGATCCTCGGGGTTGGTCTGAACCAATGATTTTGCCTCCACTTCGAGTGTGTCATGGGCTTCGGGAACATCGAAGTAGTGAACACAATTGGCATAAAAATCAGGATAGTCCCGAATAGGGGTCTCCGGATCGATGTGCAGATTGAACTCCAGACACTGTTGGAGTGAGTCCGTAACCGGCTGAAGACGCGCCTCGTTGAAGCTATCCTTAACGTTCCCTTCGTATGAATAACGGGTTAGGTGGGAAATCGAGAGAAGCAGGGGTTCTGTCCACGGGGCATCGTTACTCATGGTATCAGCGGCTTGGTTGGGCAGAATCATCACTGTTGCTGCTGCATCTGCTGCTGCTGAAGAAAAATTTCAGCCTCGGTATCAACGGGGGGGTGATACATGAATTCCTGATAGATATGATCGTCGAGTTGATCGAGGGTTTTCTGTACCCCCTGGAGAAACTGATGGAGTCCGGTGTCCAGAATTTGTTCGATGGTGATAAAATTGAGATCCGAGAGTAGTTTTCCGAAATCGCGTTCCTCCTGGCTGCGGTATTCCCTGCGTTCCTTGCCGCTGAGACGGTGAAGTTCCGCATCGATTCGCTGCAGGCAGTATCGGATGGATCGGGGGAAGGTGGTGGAGAAAATCAGAAACTCCGCAACCTTGTTGGGAATGATGTCCTCGACATGGAATCTGCGATAGGCCTCCAGGGCGCTGGCAGAGCGCAGAATCGCCTGCCATTGGGCGGCATCAACGGCACCGCCTACATCAGCCACGCTTGGAAGGAGGATATGATACTTGAGATCAAGAATGCGCGTGGTCTTGTCGGCACGCTCGAGGAATTTTCCCAAGTTAATGAATTCATACCCCTCGGTGCGTAGGAAGGTTGAGTCCGTGAGACCCTGAAAAAGATGGGAGTATTTCTTGATCTGCTCGAAGAAATCATGCGCACCGAACTTCCAGACTTCATGCGCATTCTTTGATTTGAGAAAGAGGTAGCACTCGTTGATCGCCTCGAACATTTCCAGCGATATCTGATCGCGGACCTGGCGTGCATTTTCGCGGGCTGTAAAGAGACAGGAGATGATCGAGTTTGGATTCTCTTCACGAAAGGTCAGAAACTCCGTGACGTTTTCGCTGTTCGCCCGGTCGTAGAGTTTGAAGAAGGTTTTCTCGTCACCTGCCGAGCAGAGAATGGGAAGCCAGTGCTCCTTGAGTTGCTGGTCGTTAAAATCAGCAAAATCAAGCATGAGCTGAAGGTTGACATCGAGCAACCTCGCAACATTTTCGGAGCGTTCGATGTAACGGCTCATCCAGTAGAGGGAGTTGGCTACTCTGGAAAGCATCACCATATGATCGCGTCGTGTGGTGATTGGCTTCTGCTGAAAAAGGTCGCTCATGGTCTGAAAAAATTAGTGTTAAAAATCTGTGAGAGGCTTGCTGCTACAGGTTACTTGTTCCGCCTAGGAATCGCCTTGGAGAACCCAGGTGTCTTTCGAGCCACCTCCCTGAGACGAGTTCACAACGAGTGATCCCTTTCTGAGGGCGACGCGCGTGAGGCCTCCCGGCGTGACGGTGATCTTTTCTCCGTAGAGAATATAGGGACGAAGATCGACGTGTCGCCCTTCAAGACCATCTTCGCACGAAGTGGGGTGGCGTGAGAGAGAGATCGGGTGTTGGGCGATGAAGTTGCGAGGGTTTGCCCGAACTTGCTCCCGGAAGGAATCAACCTCAGCCTTGGGAGCCCATGGCCCCATGAGCATTCCGTAACCGCCTGCCTCGTTGGCTGATTTCACCACGAGTTTTTCCATGTTCTCGAGGATGTAGGCGCGATCATCAGCCTCGCTTGCAAGGAAGGTGTCAACGTTTTGCAGAATGGGTTCCTCTCCGAGGTAGTATTTGATGATCTTCGGAACAAAATAATAGACGACCTTGTCATCGGCGACACCGGTTCCAATGCTGTTTGCAAGGCTGACATTACCAGAGCGGTAGGCATGGACGAGTCCGGGCACACCCAAAAGCGAATCGGGACGGAAAATGGTGGGATCCAGGAAATCATCGTCAATGCGACGGTAGATCACATCAACAGGAACCAGTCCCGTGGTGGTGCGCATATAGACGCGTGCGTCGCGCACCACAAGGTCGCGCCCTTCCACAATGGGAATACCCATCTGACGAGCCAAGAAAGCATGTTCAAAGTAAGCACTGTTGAAGACACCCGGTGTCAAAAGTACAACGTTCGGCTGTGTGGTACTACCAAGTGAGGGAGGGGAAACATACTGGAGCACCTTGCGGAGTTCTGCCCCGTAACCGTCGACCTGCTGCACGCGAGCCGATCGGTAAAGTGCAGGAAAGGCGCGTTTGAGGGCAGCCCGGTTTTCAAGCATGTAACTGGCACCGGATGGGCACCGGAGGTTATCCTCAAGAACAAGGTAATTACCCTGACGGTCCCTGATCAGATCGGTACCGCAGATATGGATGTAAATATCCTTGGGAACATTAAATCCCATAAATTCCCGGCGGAAATGCTTGGCACCAAGAATGTAGTGCGGGGGGATGATGCGATCCTTGAGAATCTTTTGATCATGATAAATATCGTGCAGAAACAGATTCAACGCGGTGATGCGCTGAATGAGTCCGCGTTCCATCTTTTCCCATTCGTTGTTGGGGATGACACGGGGTACAAGATCGAACGGAAAAATGCGCTCGGTTCCCTGATCATCATTATAAACAGTGAACGTCACACCGCTTCGCATGAATGCCAGATCAACTGCTGTTTGCTTGCCCCGGTGTTCCGCCGGATCGAGTGAGCGCAGGCAGTCAGCAATTTTTTGATAGTGAGGCCTTATCCCCCCATCCTCAGTGAACATTTCGTCAAAAAAGTCTTCAGTTTTGTATTGGTCAAGGAGCATGGGATGGGGATGTGAAATGTCTCCCACTCGGGGAGGGGTGTTTAGGAAATAGCAAATACTGAGCCAACTAAAAATTCTCTTCTAAAAATCAATTATGATGAAGCAACTCGTTGATGGTGAATTGATAATTATCGCGAGCGTTAAGGTATTGAAGCTTTCCCTGCTTATCGATGAGCCAGAGTGTTGGCAGCACATTTATCCCGAGTTGCCGGGCTGAAGTGTTTTTCCATCCCTTGCCGTCAAAGCCCATCGGCCAAGTAATCCCGAGAGTCTTGATGGCGGCATCCAGATCCGTGCGATCCTGATCAAGACTGATGCCGATGACTTTGAGTCCCGGTACTGCCGATGCGTAGGAGGAAAAGTTTTTCATCCAGAGCAGGCTGGGCACCGATTCAGCGGCCCAAAAAACCAGGGCGACTACCTGCCCTCGATACGAGGAAAGGTCGATGGTCTGCCCATTGATGGACGTGAATGACAGATTCACGGTATTGCCGAGTTGATCCAGACGCTTGATGTCGTCCTGAAGTCGTTGATTCAGTGCCTCATCCTTACTGAGGGAAAGAGCCTTTTCGACAAGCAGACGTTTTTCCTCCGGGTGGTTATCACAGAGTGTGGCGGCTTCCGCTAGCAATCGAGAGGAGCGGCGATCATCAGGAAACTCCGAGGAAAACTCCTTGGCGCTATCTACGGCACGCTCACGACGCTGATCAGGGTCGTCGCCGAGATTTTGCCACTCCAGAGAAATTCTACGAAACATCGCTTCTGCGTGCTGCGACTCATCCGGCGCCTCTTTTTCCAAAGCCTTTAACTTGTTCAATTCTACGTCGACGATGCGCGGATCCTGCTCAAGCGATCCGAGTCTTGCCTTCGCAACGGCCAGTCTTAATTTTGACTCATAGGCATGGGGATCGTCGGGAAAGTCTCTAAGAAACGTCTCATTCACCGCGATCTGGGTCTCAAAACGCTCCTTCATGGCAGCCTTTGCTTTAAGCGGATTGGGGGAGAGATTGGTAACAGGAAGATCTAGAGCCGTTACTGTCGCCCAATCTGCATGGAGCACTGCCGTTCCAAAAAATGCAGTGATCGCGGCGATGTAAAGGGGAGGGCTCAGTTTCATGGAGTGGCTGGTTGGGGGAGCTTCAGAGCTAGCGTCACCGGGCAATGGTCGCTCGCTTCATTCCAAAAAGCGGGTCGTGCAATGCCGGAGTTCGCCGTGTCGATTTCCGGCTCTAGTTTCTTTGCCGTGAGAATGTAGTCAATACGGGAATAGAGATCAGCTGCAGCCCAATATTCCGTCCAGAGTTCCCCTCGATTATCGGTCAGTGGGAGCGGGTGCAGACTGTCAGCCCAGTCAGGTTTTCCACAGATCTGCCAGAATGACTCTTCGTTTTTGGTGTCGTTGAAATCACCCATCAGAATCAGGCGTGTTTCAGGATCGGAACGCAGGATGTCACGGATGCTGCGGCGAACCTCCTTAGCCTCGGCTATCCGCAACGCAGCCTCGTCATATTCCGCCACCTCCAGTTTTGCCTTAAGGTGCACACAGAGAATGCGCAGGCGGTATCCGGGGGATGGCTCAATGGTAACATCCAGAATGCCTCTTAGACTATGGAGAGTGACGCCGTTGACCCATAGGGGGATGTCACCACGGGAGTGATGTTCGACGATAGGAAAGCGACTTAGTAAGGCAATATGACGCGTTGTGTCATTACCTTCGAGATATTCGCTGTAGGGATACTTGATGCCCACCTTCTCAAGGCGCTGCTGAAGGTCCTGGAGTTGTTCTGGACCACCGATTTCCTGAAGGCCCAGCACATCAGGGTGGATTGTATCGATCATCCGGGTGACAGCGGTCCTCTCGGATTCCGGTTTGCCGACATTGGGGCGAAGCTTACCGTCGATGCGGCGAGGCATCCTCAGATAGTTTTCTACGTTGTAGCTGGTGATCCTGATTTCATCGGCCTGATGGATGGCATCATCACCTCGCAGCGATCCTCCGGCAAGAAGGGACAGGAGTAAATAGCCGCAAAAAAATGACGGACGAAATAACACGTTCGTCCGTAGTACTTAGGATTGCTTCTGCTCGTCCTTGGTGGTTGCCGGCGCGGAGGGTTGAGTCGGTGCTATGGTGGTGGCAGCAGTGGAGGCTGGAGTTTCGGGGGTTTTGGCAACTTCTTTATCAAACTCATCCTTGGCCTTTTTGAACTCATTTACACTCTGTCCGAGTCCGCGCGCCAACTCCGGAAGCCTCTTGGCACCAAATAGAACAAGCACGATCACCAGCAGAATGATCAAATCGGGACCGCTTGGAATGCCAAACGCAAGAAAGCCGGGGAACGAAGCGATGAAGTGCATGTTTAATAGTTACCACGCCCAGCATTGCGTGCAACAAAACTCACTCTTCCCTCAATACCTCTGTCAGGCGGCGATGGGCGGCTCGCCCAAGCACAAAGGGCTTTTCCCTGCCTTTAAGGATCATATTTTTATAGTCCCGCCCGATCGGTTCGATTTTTTCCATTCGATCCCCGTTGATCATGAGGGATCGATCCAACCTCATGAAAGGGGGGGAGGGGAGAGTTTTTTCATAATGACTCAGGTTGTGGCAGATCAGAATGGGGCGATCATCTTCGACGAAGATCCTGGTAAAATCCCCCTCCGCCTCGAGTGCCACGATTTTCTCCAGTGAGACAATCACGGTGCGCTCGGGGGTTTTGAAACAGATGCGATCCTTGCTCTGCCACGGGGTCTCGGCGGGGGACTTTGATTTCAGACGGTCAAGCGCCAGGGCCATCCGTTCCGGCCTAACCGGTTTGAGCAGGTAGTCCACGGCATCCACCTCAAATGCCTCCACTGCATATTCCGAATGTGCTGTGACAAAAACAACCCGAGGCGGATTTTTCAAGTTTTGGAGCAGGGAAAAGCCACCGGCTTTCGGCATCTGGACATCAAGAAAAAGGGCGTCAGGTTTTTCCTGTTCAATTAGGCGACGGGCTTTTGAAGCAGAATCCGCCTCTCCCACGATCTGTATGTCATCGAATTCCGTCAGCAATTGCCTTAGGTGCTGGCGGGCCAGGGGTTCGTCATCAATGATCAGGACGCGGAGCATGGGAGACCTTGAAGTTTAAGTTCGGCACACACACTGCCATCTTGATGGCTGAGGGTGAACTGATTTCGTCCGGGGTATTGAATTTCCAGAAGGCGCCTCAGCGTGGAGAGTCCCACGCCGTCATGGCTGATATCATTTATTGTTCCGGTATTTGTAACGGAGATGTGGAGAGTCTTCCCTTCCTTCGTTGCGCGGATGCCGATCTTGAGTGGAACATCGGCTTGCCAGTCGGCATGTTTGACGGCGTTTTCAACCAGGGGTTGGAGAAGAAAGCTGGGCACCCGGGTACGGCGAGCGGCATTCGTTGATTGCATGGAGACCTGAAGATGCTTCCCAAAACGGGCTTTCTCGATCTTCAGATAGGAGGTCATGGCATCGAATTCCTCAGCGAGAGGAGAAGTATCCATCTCCCGATGATCCAAGAGGTAGCGAAGATATTCGGAGACATCGTGCACGAGTTCCGAGGCAGTGGCAGGGTGAGGAACGATTTCTGCAGCAATGCCGTTAAGGGAGTTGAAGAGAAAATGAGGATCGATGCGGTTACGAAGGAGTTGGAGTTCCAGATTGCGAGCTTCTGCGCGGGATTCTCTCCTCCGCAGCATTTCCGTGTAAGCCCTTAACTTCGCTCTCAGCCCGTAGTAACCAAGTCCCCATGCCACGAAGAGAAGCCAAGTAAATTCGAGACGATGGGATAAGGCGATCCATCGTGGCAGATCGGGGTTTCCCCAGGCCATTCTGTCGACAAGATTCTGGGCTATTTCCGTCTGCACAAAGGCTGCGACAAGGCTGCAGAGCACCACGATCAGCATTGTTTTAAATTCAAAGAAATCTCGCAGGAGTGTCCTGCGATAGACCTCCCTGAGAAGGGCGCTCAGCGCCAACGCCAGGATAAGGTTGACCAGCATGAGTGCCAGACCCGCCGGAAGATTCGGGTAGAAATAGACCTTGGTCGGGAGGCAGATCAGACCAAAAAGTAGCCACGCGGAAAAATTCAGCTTCCAGAAGGAGAGGGAGATGAAGAGTTTTTTTCCCAGCGTGGATTTTATGGTGCGCATTCTCTGCAGCGCATCCTTGTGGGTGCCCCGGTTGGCGTCAAATCATTGTTCTCGACGCAGGTTTTGTGGCGATCCCGCCGATTCAACGAGTATTTGAGTCGATTCATCGAATTCCCCTCCCTTTAGTGAACATATGGTGCGACTGGGTTGACTAGATATCCATGAAAACATACCTGCCCCCCCGTCGTCGTCCCGAATCCCAATCAAGATTCAAAAACAAAACTTCTTTTCGCCATTGGATTAAAACCGTGGCATTATTTATTGTGTTCGGCACCTGCTTAGCGGCAGGAGGCTCCGCAAGGGCAGCTAGTGTTTCGGCTAGCTGGAGTGTTTCTCCATGGTCGGGAGGCTACACTGCTTATCTCAATATCACGAACAACGGGACGAATGCCATCAGTGGCTGGACGGCAAAACTTAAAACCACGCAACAGGAAACCTCGGTGTGGAATGCCACTGTTACTGGCCCTGTTGCTAGTGTCTACACATTGACTCCCGCAAGCTGGAACTCGATCATTCCTGCAAAAGGTGGAAGCGTTACGGTTGGCTTTACCTTCAATGGCACACCTCCAAAAGCACCGAGCTCTTTTTCGATTAATGGTCAAGCTGTCGCCTTGAAGGTAACCACAACTCCCACCCCTACGCCAACGCCTTCACCTACAGCCACTCCGAAGCAAACTGCAACGCCTTCGCCCACTGCGACGCCGACCCCAAATCCGACCGCTACTCCCGTACCTACTCCAACAGCAACGCCCGTTCCTTCACCCACGGCAACACCAACCCCGAGCGCAACAGCTTCGCCAACACCCTTGAGTTCGAAGGGACATCAACTCACCGGGTATTTCCCAAGTTGGTCTGATAGTTGGTATGCCTATCTGGATTGGTCAGGGCAGCCGATGACAGATGCCCAACTTCTTGCCGCCAGTAAATTGGCCCAGGTGAGCAGCACCCCCTATACGGATGTCTATCTCGCTTTTGCCGTCCCAAATTTTGCCTGGTCGGGACTGACAAACAACACCTGGACGGGCACAGGATTGAGTTTCTCAGCTGCTCCCCAGGATGTAGCCCAGTCCATCCGACTGCTTCACAATGCGGGGCAGCGCGTGGTGCTCTCCGTTGGTGGGGCCACCTATAGTTCCGGATGGGCGGCACTTGCTGCCGATGCCGGAAAACCGATGGGAACCGGCACGGCTCCCATTAAAACGGCTTTGGCTCAATTCATCGTCGATATGAAGATTGATGGTCTGGATGTCGATTACGAAATTGATGGAACAACTTCCGCCAACATCACTCAATATGCTCAGGCCATTCAGGC
>Ga0302282_1001088_pt1 | contig 19858 bp, 13 predicted proteins | sample III_Fen_E1_3_FD_198763 | JGI IMG/M metagenome (GOLD analysis project Ga0302282, IMG submission 198763) | Peat permafrost microbial communities from Stordalen Mire near Abisko, Sweden - III_Fen_E1_3 | ecosystem: Environmental > Terrestrial > Soil > Wetlands > Permafrost | place: Sweden: Abisko... | reverse complement strand
ACATTTTGGCGTTGTGGGCGCTCATTAATTGATCTTTTTGCCTTTAGCATATCAGGGGACCTTGGACATAGGCTGTCCAAGGTGTTTTTTTTATGCAAAAAAGTTCAACCCCAGCGAATAGATGCTCTCGAGCAACGTCTTGATCGGCAGCGGGTCGGGAAGGCGACGCCGGCGAAATTTTGCACGCGCTGGTGGCAGGCGCGGCGCGCACGGAGTGACGCGCCCTACCAACGATGGGCTCGCGACAGGTCGGTTCGATTTCATGCCCCACTTCGGAGTTCGGGTTGAAAACACGTTTTTATCCGTGTTCATCTGTGTCCATCCGTGGTTGTAAATCCATTTTACGGAATCGTTCCGGCTTAAGAGCGGCCCGGTCTGCCAAATTCCTGCCCTGCGGCAGCCAGAGCCCGTCGGCCCATGCGGCTGCGGGTTGACGCGCCTGCCGTCCGACGCCGCAGGGGCAACCTTCAATTCAACTGCGTCTCACCGGCTGACTTTCCGGAAACAGCCGGGTCATCTGCTGCCGCAACGAGGCGATTTCACCCGCCAGCGGGTTTCTCGCCGGTCCCTTCGCGGCGGCGGCGGCGGGAAGCTGCTTCAAATCCAGCAAGTCCACCGTGAGATTTTCCGCGTGGATCTGCCCGCGCCAGCCCGGGGCCACTTCCCCGACGGCAATAACAAAGAGCACATAGGCCCAGGCGGTGAAGCGATCCAGGTTCACTTCGAGCCATTCCAGAAACCGGCGCGGGGTTTTCTTCTGCGCCAACTCCAGATGACTCCGCACCGCCACGGGAAAATCCGCATAGCCCAGATAATCGTAGCCCGCATCGTCGCGGCTGCGCGCCGTCCAATCGCGGAAAAGCTGCTGCACGCGCAGGTTCAACTGGTAAAACTGCTCGAACAATTTGGCGTACCGGTCCAGATAGTCATCGTTCGCAAAAATATCCTGGAAGATCGCCTGGCAGACGAACACCCAGTACGAGGCGTTGTCCCACACCACTTTGGCGGTCATCACCCGGGCGCGGCCAAAGACCGGATACTGATCCCGGAAAACCTCGGTGAAGGCCCGCTGCAGCAGGCGCATGACGCCATCGCTTTGCGCCACGGCGGCGGGCGTGAGCCGGCCGGAAAAATACCGGCAGACCAGCCGGGTGACCATGGTGTTGCCCATGGCGATGAAGTCCGAGCCCGGACTGTAAAACGCGTCCAGAAACGTGGCCGCCTCGCCCACGCACGCCCAGCGGTCCAGGGAATAAAACTGCTTGGTGTCGTAGCTGAATTCATGCGCCAGCAGAAAATCCAGCACTTCAAAGCCTTGGAGATGACGGGCCAGCACCGGTTCCTGCGCGGCGAGCCAGACCCGGGCTTTTTCCAGCGTGTCGAGACCGGCCAGCGGATGAATCCGCTCGTCCACCACAATGCCAACGCTGGTATTGCCGGAGGAAAGGGGAATCAGCCAGACCCAGTAGCCGTACCCCACCAGATGGGTGGTGATGCCCCCGGGAACTTGCTGGTGCCAGTTCTCATTTTCCGCCGGGACCAAATCTTCCACGTGGCATTTGCCCCGGACGCGAAACCAGGCCGCGCTGTGTTTCAAGGGGCTGGGCCGGCCCAATTTCAATTGCGTTTGCAGCCAGCGCTGCCGCCCGGTGCAGTCGGCCAGCCAGACGGAGCGCAACGCCAGGGTGCGGGGGCCGCTCCGTTCCCCAATCACCGTGGTGTGCGGCGTGGCGGCCGACCCCAGGACAATTTCCCGCACTTGAAACCCTTCGTACAACGTCACCCCGGCGGCCTGGTTCAAACCGCGCAGATGATTCTCCAGCCGTCCGCGGTCGAGCTGAAACGACGTGACCGGCGGGAAATCGCGCGGGCCATATTCGGGCCGGTTTTCCAGCGGCCCCTGGGCGTTGCCGAAGAAAAACCGCAGGCCGTTTTTCACCAGGTGTTCCCGGTACAGGTAATCCTCCAACCGCAACTTGACCGCAAAGTAGTGCGCGCCCAGCTCCGAGGTGGCCTCGCCCACCTTGAATGCGGCTTCCGGCAGCGGCCGCTTTTCCGCGTCCACCACCGCCACCGAGAGCTCCGGTTGGGCCAGCTTGAGCTGCCGGGCCAGACATTGCCCGGCCAGCCCGCCGCCGGCAATCAGCACGTCATAAATTGGATGGTCCTCCCCCATGCTCGCAACGTGGCAGAATCCCCCCGGGCTTGTCAAACCCTACAGGGCGAAAAGTAATGACGAGGATTACACCCTTGACTGCCCTGCCGACGGCTGCTTGATTGCTGCGGCGGCCCACGAAGGGTGTTCCCGGATGGAAACCTGAAAACCAGGCCAGCTGCATGAACCTTTTGACCACCGATATCTTGATCATCGGCGCCGGGCCGGCGGGCAGTCTGGCCGCCGCTCTGTTGCATCGGGAGAATTTCCGCGTCCTCGTCGTCGAAGCGCAGACGTTCCCGCGCTTTGTCATCGGCGAAAGCCTGCTGCCGGCCAGCCTGGAGCTGCTGGCCGAGGCCGGCCTGCTGGCGGCGGTGGAACAGCGGCAATTCATTGTCAAACATGGCGCGGTCTTCCGGCGCGGCGATGAGGTGTGCAATTTCGATTTCGAGGCCCCCGCCTACCAGGTTCCCCGCGCCGATTTCGATCAGGCCCTGGCGCAAGCGGTGGCCGCGCAAGGCGTGGACGTGCGCTTTCAGCACCGCGTCACCGCCGTGGCGTTTGGCGGCGGTCTGGCCACGGCCACCCTCCAGCAGGCGGATGGCAGCCCGCTCACCGTGCATGCCCGGTTTATTCTGGATTGCAGCGGCTATGGCCGGGTGTTGCCGCGCCTGCTGCAATTGGAGCTGCCGTCGAGCTTTCCACCGCGCGAGGCCGTGTTCACGCATGTCACCGGCGACCTCCGCCCGGCGGAGCGCGAGGAGGGTAAAATCTGGGTATGCGTCCATCCGGCGGGTGCCTGGATTTGGATCATTCCCTTCTCCAACGGCAAGACCAGCGTCGGCGTGGTGGCCGCCCCGGAGTTTTTCCAGAAATTTCCCGGCGAACCGGAGGGGCAGTTCCGCGCGATCCTGGGCGGCGAACCCAACGCCGCCCGGCGGCTGGCGAACGTGCAACTGGCCATGCCCCTGCAACGCATTGGCGGCTATGCCTGCTCGGTGAAAGGGCTGTTTGGTCCCCAGTACGCGCTGGCCGGCAACGCCACTGAATTCCTCGACCCCATTTTCAGTTCCGGGGTGGCGTTGGCCCTGGCCTCCGCCCGGCGCGCGGCCCAGGTGCTCACCCGCCATTTGCGCGGCGCGCCGGTGGACTGGCAGGCCGACTACGCGGACCATGTCATGCAGGGCATTGACACGTTTCGCGCCTATGTCACCGCTTGGTACGACGGCCGGTTGCCGCGGATTTTCTTCGCCCCCAATCCTGATCCTGGCATCAAGCGGCAGATTTGCTCCGTGCTCGCCGGCCATGCCTGGGATCGATCCAATCCGTATGCCGTCCAGCCCAACCGGGTGTTGTCCGTGCTGGCCAAGGTGATTGGCGAGCGCAGTGTCAGCGAGGGGGCTCCCCCTCGAACGTGAAAGCCTTTTTGATCTCATGAGCTAAAAGGTAATACTCAAACTCACACTGGGAATAAGTTGGAGCCTCAACTTGCACCCAGAGTTGGCGAGACTGGTCGCTGTCTCCAGCCTCAAAGGCTCGAACGCCCCCATAAAAAAGAGCCTGCCTCCGATCAGCCTCGCTTTTGCAGGCGGCCTGAACTTCTTTCAAATGCACTTCCTTGCGAAGAAATCTCGCCAGCAAGGTCGGAAAGAAAGCTCCCATGGATGGCTGCTTTTTGCGCACCAGCTTGTCCAAGAATGCCGCTGCCTCGTCGTGCCAATCCTCGTCCTTCAGCCAGACCGACGCGAACCAAAGCAAAAGACCAGGCTGGAATGTTGCGGTGCTGGAATACTTAAACTTGCCTCTTAACGCCTCGTCGCTCGCTTTCGACCAAACTCTGGCAGCGCCATCTGTGTCTCCCATCAACCACAAGGTAACCCCAAATCCACTGACCCAAACGTCACTATGGCCATGCCCATGAAAGCGATAGTCCAACATCTCCCGCGTCGCGAAACCGCTGAGTGCCGCCTGCAAATCGCCGGCCTCAATGGCAGCCTTTGGCTGCGGCAGCTTTGAAATGTCCCACCAGTCATTTGTCGAGGCACGCATACAATAAATCGGATCAGAAATCGCCGCATTGATTGCGGTCTCATTAATTTGTTTTGCATCCGACTATGAAACAATCAATCCCTTTGTCAATGCTCGTGTAAAATGAAAATGACCTGGCCTGGCCAACGGCAGGGCCGCTCTAATGGCAAAAGCATGGACCCTGCAAGGGATAGGGATAGGGGTAGGGATAGGGGTAGGGATAGCGCATAGCGCCACCCCTCCCTCCAAACCGGACGGGCGGATCTCCCGCATCCGGCTTTCCAGTCAGTGGGTACTCCTGCGAGGGGGAGCGGCTCTTCGCCTCGTCCCCAAGGATGTCAGCCAGACCTTCGGTATCCGGCAAGTCATAGGCCGTTGTCGGATCCGGCACTTTTTTGGCGTTGATTTTCAAAAATGCGTTAGCGGCCAACATTGGGAACCGGCGGGATTGCCGGTTTTCGATTACCAATTGCCGATTGCTGCGTCAAGGCCTTGAGAAGCAAACTGTTATGCGGCAGCCAGAAGCCCGAGTCCGGGAGCTTTAACGTAAAACAAAGGGGGTTGGCTGGCTTTATGACCGGGCGGGAAAAAGGATTCCGGAGGAACTGTATGCGGTGGCCCGTTCCACCCCAGCATAGTCCATGCGTTGGCCATTTGGTGGACTTTCGATCGGCCTTGGCGCGGGTTGGTTGGGCAGCTCCAGCGGAGCGACCGGTTTTACTTGAAGTCCAAAGTTGGGACGGGAAACTCGGGAAAGATCTTGATCGGCAGCGAGTTGGGAATGCGACGCCAAGGAAATTTCGCACCCGCTGGTGGCCGGCGCGGCGCGCACGGAGTGACGCGCCCTACCACGCTGGGCATGCCAGGTGTGCAGCAAAGTCCGGCCAAAAGCGGGTTGGTGTGCACGGCCTACAGCTTGAGGCAGCGGAGCGGTTTATTGACGGGATAGTCGTCATTCCCGCCGGGACGGTCGTCGTCACGGTTGCGCTCCCATTCGCCCGGCTCCATCAGGATGGTGAAGGCTTTCACATCGCTGTCAACGCGGCCTAAAATCGAGCCATTGAGCCAGTCGAGGCTCGGATTGCGCTTGGAAAGCCGGTAACCTTTGATCCGAATGGAGAGGGAGACGGATTCCGCCGGCACGCCTTTGATTACAAATTTGCCGGCGGCATCCAATTGGGTTTCCACACTGTCCATGGCCGCTTCCCGCCCGCAAAACAGCCGGGTGCCGGGCGGCACGGGCTGGCCATCCGACAGGACGATTTGCCCGGCGATCGAGAACGCCGGTTGGATCACCAATTGCCCCAGGTCTTGCACCAAACCGGAATCACCCGTAGTCACATCCTTGACCGGCAAAACCCCGCTGCCGGCCAGCGACTTCATGGTGCCGTAAACCACAAATTCCCGGTTCGGCGGGACGTTCAGGAGCAGGAACCGGCCGTTGCTGTCGGTGAAGGTGGCATCACAATTAAAATAGACACCGCACCTGTGGTCTTTGGTGGCGGCGGCAATGGCGACCCCAGATAGCGGTTGACCGTCGCGCACCACCTGGCCGGCCAGGGTGACACCGACGGGCAATTTGATCAAATAATCGCCGCCAGGTTTCAGCGTGACCCATTGTTTGGCCACCCCCCGGCCTTCGGCCGTGGCATAAATGGCGTCCATGCTGTTGGTTTTGCAAAACAACACGAAATGGCCAGCCGCATCGGCCACCGCCAACGGTTCGACCATCTGGTCGTTGCCGCCCCAGCGGGTGGACGCTCCCAGGCCGACGCCTTCGGGGCTGATGATGGCCCCCGCCACGGGCTGGCCTGATTCATTGATCACCGCGCCCTTGACGCGGAGGCTCGAATGAAGCGACGCTTCGCTGACGGGTTTCAGGCTGATTTTCTGACTGCCTTTTTCAGGATCCACTTTGGAAACAAGCTTGCTCTCATGGCCGGCGGCCACGACCAGCACGCGGAACAACAGGGATGAATCCAGCGATTCAATTATGAACCGGCCGCCGGCATCCGCCTGCGTTTTTTTCTGGCAGTCGGGATAGCAGGACGGGCACAGACTGGAGGTTCCCTGTTTTGGCCCGGCAGAATAAATAAACACGGAGGCCCCGCCGATGGGGGAGCCATCGGTTTCGGTGATTTGGCCGGTCAAATCCGGCCGCGCGTCAGCGGCCCCGGCCGGAGCCAACCCGCTGGCACAAAGCAACGCTGCGGCCAGCATCCAGATACTTGATGGCTTCATAAATGGGCTCCTTGTTTTTCTGGCAACGCGCGTTGCAGGGCGGCGTGCAACCGTTCGGTGGTCAGATTGCGGGCAATGACGTGGCCAGCGGGATCAACCAGGCAGATTGCCGGCAGGGAGGTGACATCCAAGGTCGCCGTCAATTGGGATAAATTGGTGGGGGAACCCATCATCGCCTGGGTCCATGGATAACCCCGGTCCGCGACGGCCTGGGCGACCGCCCTGGCATCGTCATCCAGATTGACGCTGAGAAAAGCCACGCGCGCGTCCTGGTTGAAACCGGCTTGCAGTGCTGGCAACCCTTCAGGCCATCGGGGCTGCGGTCGGACCACAACGCCCAGAACGCCAGCACGACGTATTGGCCTCTGAATTGATCCAGTCGCACCGTTTGCCCGTCCAGTTTCGTGGCGGTGAAATTCAGCGGGGGGGACGGTTTTTTGCCGTCCCCGCCTTTTATGGTCACCGGCAGCGTGCCCAGATCGAAGGGCGTTTCGCCGGCCGGCACCACCACCTCGCGGGTCAGGGAGGCGAGGACATCCCGGGACTGGTTGAACGCTTGAAATTGGTTTTGGGGATCGGGCTTGGTGACCGCAATTTTTAATTCGTACGTTCCGGGCGGGATGTCCTCCGCGCGAAAAGATCCATCCGGTTCAAAGGCGAGCACATAAGTTCTGGCGGCCCGTGCTTGGTTCAAGAATTCCGGCTTCTGGAAGGAGTCATTGTTTGCTGCTTGGAAAGCTTTTTCCGTGGCATAATCAATGAAGCTGACCCGCTCCGCTGCCAGCGGGGGAAGTTTCAGCGTCAAGGTGTTGTCATCATGCAACCAATCCACCACCAGTTGCGGGTCGCTGGGCACGGCCTGACCGATGACGGCGCGTCCGGGGTTGCTATAATCGAGGGTGGTGGTTTCCCCGGGTTTGACGACCAGCGGCATTGGGTGGTCTTCCGTGACGATGCCGGTTTTCGTGCGATGGCGATACAGTTTGTATTCCCCGGCCGGCACATGTTCAAAGGCAAAGCTCCCATCCGGCCCCGTGGTCGTGGAATAAGTCAGGGTGTAGTCCATTTTTTGAAACCATTGGAGCTGGGCTAAATCCACTGAGACCCCGCCTTTGGTTTGGCCGCCGATCTTCAAGACCCCGGCCACCCGGCCCCAAGGTTGCAAGCGAACGTTGTGATTGCGTTTCACCGCCGCTGCCGGAACGGACAAAAACCCATTTGAATGCGTGAACGTCATGGGTTGATCCTCTGGAACCTCTGGCAGGATGAATCTGCCTTGGGCATCCGTCTGGATTTTGATCATGCGGTCGCCATAGTAGGTGTCCGGCCGGTTGATGAACAAGGTCCCTGCGACATCTTCGGTCCGGGTCCACAAACGCGCTCCCGAAGCGGGGCTGCCATCAGCCAGCGTCACCGTGCCCTGCGCCGCACTGGCCGACTCCATGGTAAAGCTGGCATCCCAGTCGCCCTCGTCAAAGTCCCGCCACGGCGTGGTCAGGGTGGCGTAGCCCTCCGCCTTCAACTGCATTTGAAAACTGGGGTACATTCCGGACCGAAATCGCGAGGCGGGAAGTTCCAAATGAAAGCCCGTTGCCAAAACGTCGGCGGACCACTTGAATCCCTCCCGGTCACCGGACTGGTATCTGGCCGAGCCCAGTTTTACTGGCAGGCCCGTTTGAGCATCCCGCACCCGCGCATGGACGATGATTGACTTATCCATGCCCGCCCGCAAATGGAACGTCACCTCGCGCTGTTCCGGGGTGCGCCGGATTTTTTGGCTCAAGGTGGATCGGGGCGCGGTGGCCACCAGCGAACATTCTGAAACCGGGGCGTTGGTCCAGATCAAATTCCCCTGCGAATCCGTGGCCCCGGCAAAATCGAGCAGTTGCCCTTCGGTGGGATAGGCTCCCGCCGTCACGCTGGCACCCACAACGGGTTGGCCGCCGCCATCCCGCACATGAATCTGGAGCGGGGCCAGATCCGCCATCGGCAGCCGCACCTCCGGCTGGTTGGAAGGCAGATCAACGATCAGGCTGGTGATGGCGTGGCCGGTGGCGTCAGCGGTTAAAATCACCTGCCGATGATGGAGGTGGGCCAGCACAAAATGTCCGCCGGCATCGGAACGGACGGCTCCGGCAAGCTCGATATTTCCCATGCCATAGCCGGTCTGGATCCGCACGCCCGGCAGTGGCTGGCCCCGAGAATCCACCACCAGACCATGCAATTCATATCCCGCCTTCAGCACAAATCGCGCTTCGCCGGCCAGCAACGCCGCCAGGTCCAGCGGGGCGCCTTGCGGCTCGTTCACGTTGTCCGCCTCCCCCGGATACCGGAACTTCTCCCGCGACCCGTCGGGGCGGATGAATTCGACCGCGACATTCGGCAACAGCACAGGAAAATCCTTCACCTGCCAGTGCCCGGCTTGATCGGTCACCGGCAGCAATGATCCGGTGGCATCATTCCAAAACTCCGCGTAACTTTGATGCAGTTCCTGGAAGTTGGCGTAGCTATATCCGCTGCCAAAAACCCGGACTTGAAGGCCGGCCTGCGGCACGCCCGCCTCATCCACCACCACGCCGCCGGCGGTGGTTCCACGCTTGAGGCGCAGGGTGATGTCCCCCGGCAAGCCGGGCCGCACGTCGCCGTTCCCCGCAGACCAGCTCATTCCCGAAGAGGCATAGCCTGGCTTGCGGACGGAAAGAGTAAACCAGGACAGGTGCCAAATGGTGTTTGAGCTTGATTCCCCGAGGTGAATCCGGGCCGTGCCACTGGGCTCGGTGAGCCAGCGCGGCGCGTTTTCCCGTCCACCTTGGAACGCCGATTGATTGGGGGCCAGGACTTCGGCGCCGGCCAGCGGTTGCCCGGTGGCATCATCCAGCACCAGCACGTTCATGACCGGACCATTGGTGACGGTCGGGCGTGGAGGATCAACCGGCTGGCGGTTGGGGTCAAGGCTGCCCGCCACGTTATTCGCTTCACTCAAATAGGAAGCAAATCCCTCGGGAGAATTGGTGGGCATACTGGCATCGTTTCCCACTTTCAGACGAGCCTCCCCCGGCCCTGGCCGGCTGGATTGCGCATCGGTGAGCGCGGCGGCCGCCACGACCGCGAGGAGCAACCCGGCCAGCATGGAGGCGCGGCCCGGTCGCCGGAAATTCGCGATCATAAAGATCCGCCGCCGCATTTGTTTGCGGTCTTCCAAAATGCCGACCAGCCCCGGAATGGCGGCCGGTCGGCTCAGGCTTTCGAGCAGCTTGACCACGGTTTCGCCATAGGCGGTGCTGGCCTGGTCGCCCGCGCGGAGCAAGGCCAGTTCATCGCAAGCCAGTTCGCGGTCGGCGCGCAGCCGGGCAAAGCCCAGCCAGACCAGCGGGTTGAACCAATGCAGGATTTGCAGCCCCGTCACCAGCCAGTTGCCCCACAGGTCGCCGCGTTTGACATGGGCGAGTTCGTGCAGGAAAACAAAGCGCAGCTCCGCGCGGGTGAAGCGTTCCGCCATGCCGCGCGGCAGCAGCAACCGCAAGCGCAGCAAACCGAAAAGCGCCGGACTTTGAACCGCTGCGGTTTCCAGCAATTCCACGGGGCGCGTCACCCCAAATTCGGCGCGGCAATCGTCCAGAAAGTTTTGCAAAACATGATTCGGCGCCATCGCAGCCCGGTTCAGTTTTTGGTTAAAGCGCAGCAATTGCACCAACACCAGTCCGCTCAAAGCCAGAACGCCCGCGCCCCACAAGCCGGCGAGACCGGGAAAGACATATTCATAAACCCACCAGGCGGTTTTGGTTGGCGGGTGGTTTGGCCAACGGGGACTGGCGGCGGCAGGAAGCACCACGGCCACGGGCGGGGGAACGTTGACCGCCAGCGGCAATCCGAGTGAGGCGGGTGAATCTGGAGCGGTTTCCGGTGGCAAGCCACGTCGTTCAAGCCCGGCGGTTTTGTCCGGCACAGGCTGGGCGCTGACCCGCTCCAGCGGAACGGCTGGCTGCACGAGATTAAACAGGCTCACGGCGCTCTGGGGATTGAAGGGGAGCAGCAGCCGCGCCAGCACAATCCACCACAGCGCGAACCGCCACCGCGCGGTGAGCTGGCGGCGGAAGGCCCATTGCACCGCCAGCACGATCAACACCAGCAGGCCGGCTTGCAGGGAATGATTGACCAGCCAGCCGAGCATCCGTGCCCATCCCAGATCATTTTTCATTTTTGTCCTTCGGTTTAAGCAGGTGCTTCAGTTCCGACAGCTCGCGCTGGGTGAGCTTCCGGCTCTCCACGAAATGCGCCAGCAGCGGCGTGAGCGATCCGCCAAAGAAACGTTCCAGGAAGGAATCGCTGGCCGCCGCCAGGCAGGCCTCCTCCTGGAGCAAGGGCGAATAGACATACGTCCGGCCAGCGGACTGATAACCCAGCGCTTTCTTTTGCACCAGCCGGGCCAGCAACGTGCGGGCGGTTTTCGGGTGCCAGCTGGCATCGGCGGCAACCAATTGCTGGATGACTTCATTGGCGGTGACCGGATGTCGCCGCCAGATGAGGCGCATGATTTCCCATTCGGTGTCACTGATGCGAGGGATGGAGTTCATGGTGATCAATTGCTTACAGATGTAATCCTTCTAGACTACACCTGTAGTCTTTGGCGGTCAAGCGCTTTTTGAGGCCCACCCCACCGGGCCATCGGGCCGGAAATTCATTTTACCTTGGACAGCCGGTGTCCCACCTCCCGGGTTTGTCGGTCCCTGAAATGTCGCCCGACCGCACTTCCGTTGGCCAACGCCAAGTCCCAAAACCAGAGGCGGCGTGGCCTCCTCCCTGTGGGGAGGGTTGCCGGCGCGGCGGGCGGGCCCAAATATTTTTCCGGCGGGGTCCGGCGGGGGCAAAACGCAGGATTACAGTTGCTGTGATTGTGTTTTAAGCATCCTCCGCCGGCGCTTGGGCGGGGAAAAAGTCAGCCCCCGGTAAAAAAATGTGTTGCGCGAACGGCGCTTCGAGGCGTAAAGAAGAGCGCGCAACCATGGGCAAGACCCTTATCATCGCCGAGAAACCGTCCGTCGCCAGCGACATCAGCAAGGCGCTCGGAAAATTTCAAAAGCACGACGACTACTACGAGAACGACCAGTATGTCATCTCGTCGGCGGTCGGGCATTTGCTGGAGCTGGTCTGTCCCGAGGGCGTCGAAGCCACGAAAGGCAAATGGACCTTCAAATGTCTGCCGGTGATTCCGCCGCACTTTGACTTGCAGCCCATTGAGCGCAGTGAGAACCGCCTGAAAGTCCTGAAAAAGCTCATCAAGCGGGAGGACGTTTCGGCGCTGATCAATGCCTGCGACGCCGGGCGCGAGGGGGAGTTGATTTTCCGCAACATCGTCCGTTACACGAAGGCCCGGCAGCCGGTGCAGCGGCTCTGGCTGCAATCCATGACCCCGGCCGCGATCCGCGAGGGGTTCACGCACCTGCGGACGGATGCGGACATGCATCCGCTGGCCGATGCCGCCGCGAGCCGCGCGGAGGCCGACTGGCTGGTGGGGATCAATGGCACGCGGGCGATGACGGCGTTCAATTCCAAACAGGGCGGGTTTTTCAAAACCCCGGTGGGCCGGGTGCAGACGCCGACGCTGGCGGTGCTGGTGGAGCGCGAGGAGCGCATCCGCAAGTTTGTGTCGCGCGATTACTGGGAAATCCTCGGCACGTTTGACTGTGCGGCGGGCCAGTATGCGGGGCGCTGGTTTGATGAAAAATTTGTCCGCCCGGAAACCGACGACCAGCTCAAGCCCGAGCGGGTCTGGGAGTTGGCCAAGGCGGAGGCGGTGCGGGCCAAATGCCTGGGCAAGCCCGGCATCGTCACGGAGGAGAGCAAGCCCAGCACGTCGCTGTCGCCGTTGCTGTATGATTTGACCAGTTTGCAGCGCGAGGCCAACTCGCGCTTTGGCTTCAGCGCCAAGAACACGCTGGGCCTGGCGCAGGCGCTGTACGAAAAACACAAGGTGCTCACCTATCCGCGCACGGATTCGCGCGCGCTGCCGGAGGATTATATTCCCACGGTGAAAAACACGATGGCCATGCTGGGCGGCGTGACGGGGTATGCGACCTTTGCGGATCAGATTTTGAAAAACGGCTGGGTCCATCCGAACAAGCGCATTTTCAACAATGCGAAGGTTTCGGATCACTTTGCCATCATTCCCACGGCGCTGGCACCGAAGGGATTGAGCGAGCCGGAGCAGAAGCTTTACGACCTGGTGACCAAGCGGTTTCTGGCCATCTTTTACCCGGCGGCGGAATTTTTGGAAACCACCCGCATCACGCGCGTGGAGGGCGAACCCTTCAAGAGCGCGGGGAAGGTGCTGCTGGTGCCGGGCTGGCTGACGGTGTATGGCAAACAGTCGGATTCCGACGAGACGCCGAATCTGGCGCCGGTGAAGGCGGGCGAGACGGTCCAGACCCGCGACGTGGAGGTGAAGGCCAATATCACCAAACCGCCGGCCCGCTTCACGGAAGCCACGCTGCTCTCGGCCATGGAAGGCGCGGGCAAGCTGGTGGATGACGATGAATTGCGCGAGGCGATGAGCGAAAAGGGCCTCGGCACGCCGGCCACGCGCGCGGCGATCATCGAAGGGTTGATTTTGGAGGAATACGTCCACCGGATTGGCCGCGATTTGCAGGCGACGGCCAAGGCGTTTTCGCTGATGGAGCTGTTGAACGGGCTGGGGGTGCAGGAACTGACCAAGCCGGAGCTGACGGGCGAATGGGAGTTTCAGCTCAAGGAAATGCAGCGGCGCAAGATCAGCCGCGAGCAGTTCATGGCCGGCATCGGGGACATGACGCGCCGCATTGTGGAGCGCGCCAAGCAATACGAGCACGACACGATCCCGGGCGACTTTGGCACGCTGACGGTGCCGTGCCCCAAGTGCGGCGGCGAACTGCATGAGAAATACCGGCAGTATCAATGCATCAAGGGCGGCTGCGATTTTGCGCTGTGGAAGACGCTGTGCAGCCGGATGTTTGAGCCGGAGGAGATCGAGAAGCTGATCACGGAGCGGCAGATCGGGCCGCTGCAAGGGTTCCGCAGCAAGCAGGGTTTCCCGTTCGCCGCGCTGCTCAAAATGAACGCGGAGCACAAGATCGAGTTCGATTTTGGCAACCAGCCGAAGGAGGGCGAGGTGGTGGACTTCACCGGCAAGGAGTCGCTGGGCAAATGTCCGAAGTGCGGCGCGCAGGTGTTCGACAACGGGATGAATTTTGTCTGTGAAAAGCAGGCCGCGACGCCCGCCTGCACGTTCCGCACAGGCAAGGTGATTTTGCAGCAGGAAATCGCGCCTGAGCAGGTGCGCAAGCTGCTGGCGGAGGGCAAAACGGATTTGCTGAAAGGGTTTGTCTCCAACAAGACGAACCGGAAGTTCGAGGCCTTTCTGATTTTGAAGGACGGCAAGACCGCGTTTGAATTTGCGCCCCGCGAGCGCAAGGGCAAGGGCAAGTCGGCCGAACCGCCGCCGAGGATTGATTTCACGGGCAAAACGGTGGTGGGCAAATGCCCGAAGTGCGGCGGCCAGGTGTTTGACACGGAGATCGGCTATGTCTGCGAAAAGTCCCAGTCCGAGCTGAAGCCGTGCAAATTCAGCATCAAGAAGACGATTCTGGAGCAGCCCATCGAACCGGCCCAGGCGGTCAAGATCCTGGCCGCGAAGAAGAGCGATTTGCTGGATAAATTCATCTCCAAGGCGGGCAAGCCGTTCCCGGCGTTCCTGGTGATGGATGGCAAGGGGAAGATCACGTTTGATTTCCCGGAGCGGGAGGAATAGCACGGCAGGGGCGACGCTGCGTCGCCGGTTTCCAGTATTCGGGTTAGGGTTTAAAGACAGATTTAGGCCGCGCTTACAGCGCTTGAAGGCAATTATGACATGGTTCCCAGGGCGTTGCCCTGGGCTGATATAGCACGGCCTTTCAGGCCTTCTCTGTGCCAGGATTACAGGTCCCCTCATTCATTTGCCTGTGCCTGTGCCTGTGCCTGCAATCGGCAATCCCTCAATAACCGCTTTTCTTTCGCGGGCGTTTGCCTATGCTGGGGGCATGCCTTCATTCGATATTGTTTCGCAGGTCAACTCGATGGAAATTGAGAACGCGGTGAACCAGGCCAAAAAGGAGCTGGCCAACCGCTTCGACTTCAAGGGGAGCAAGGCGCAGATTGTTTTGGAAGCCACCGAGATCAAGCTTTCGGCTGAGGACGCCTTCAAGGTCAGCACGCTGAACGAAATGGTCGTCGGCAAACTGGCCAAGCGCGGCATCAGCCTCAAGAGCGTGGAGCAATGCGAGCCGGATGTCTCGCCGCTGGGCCATGCCCGGCAGGTGATCAAGATCAAGCAGGGCATTGAGAGCACGGTGGCCAAGCAAATCGCCGGCTTCATCCGCGATGGCAAATTCAAGGTGACGACACAGATCCAGGGCGATGAGGTGCGCGTCAACGGCAAGAGCCGCGATGAATTGCAGACGGTCATCACGGCGGTGCGCGCCAAAGAATTTCCGGTGGCGGTGCAGTTTGTGAATTTCCGGGACTAGGCCGGAACGATTCAGTAGCAAAGATTTCAACCACGGATGGACACGGATGGACACGGATAAAAAACGCGTGGGAGTTGAGGAATAAACCGGGCGCAACAAAAGAAAAAGGCCGGACACTACTCCGGCCGTTTTGAGAACGAGAACAACAACATGGCTAGAATAGCAGAGTTGGGGATGGGTGAAAGTCACCATAACTGGGTACAGGCATTGAAACGTGAGGCGTGAGAGAAAATTGGCGGCGTTTTTAATAGGGCGGAACAGTCGGCGGAAGCCGTGCCCCAAGACAATCACCAGAAACAACAGGTTCCGGGGTGGGATTCCGGGCCAGAAGCAAGGCACAGGGGTTTGGGGCTGAAGGGTTTTTGCCGGGTCAGCCAAACGCTGGGCCACCTGGACCATGAAGGTGCGCGAGCGGGGCCATTCCCAGAGTGGGTTCAGCCATTCGGCGGGGATGCCCTCCTGCCCCACGCTGGCTCCGGCCAGGGCCCCCACGATGGCCCCGACCGTGTCGGTGTCACCACCGCATGCGAGGGCGGAAATCAGCGCGGCGCGGAAGTCGCCGGGATGCCGCAGCCAGGCATACAGCGCCACCGGGGTGACATGCAGGGCGTAACCCGAGACCGCGCGTTGAAGGCCCAGGCGGGACGCGAATTCCGGCACCGAGGCTTGGGCCAGGAGGGCGGTTTCCATGGTGGCGACGAGGTTTTGCCATTCGGGTTCGGGCGATAATTGCCGCAGCCTGGCCAGCACCGCCGAGGTATCCGGATGTTTCTGCTCCAACAGAATCAAGGCCGCCGCTTCGGCCACGGCCAAGGCGGCGGTTTCCGCCTGCCATCCCCGGTGAGTCAGCCGCGAGGAAGCCAGCACAAAATCGCGGCGTTTGCCGGGATCGCTGGCAAAATAGGCACCAATAACCGCGCTACGCATGGCCGGGCCGCTGCCTGCGGATTTCACAGCACTGTTGCCAGGCCGGATGCCGACCCAGAGTTTGAGGCAGGCTTTGGCGGTGGCCAGGCCGACGCCGGCGGGCAGGGCGGCGAACCACCAGCGGAATTTGCGGGCCAGAAGGCGTTGAAATGCTGGCGCGTCCCGGGGTTCGGCGAGCAGGGCTTGCGCGACCATCAAGGTGTGCTCGGTGTCGTCGCTGATCAGGCCGCGTCCCAGGAGGAGGCGCATCCGCCATTGCCCGTGCCAGCGGCGCTGGATCCGGGCGGCGGAAAGATTCTCGGCGGGGAGGCCCAAGGCGTCGCCCACGGCGGTGCCCAGCACGAGGCCGGAGAAGCGGACGTTATTGGCTAACATATATTTGCGAATTGGTCAAAGAGGTGTGCCACCTCGGCCTGGCGGGCGAGCTGGTGGATCCAGGGGGCGGGGACGGCGGGCAGGCCGTGGGCCACCCCGGCCAGGCCACCGGCGACGCAGCCGGTGGTGTCGGTGTCGCCGCCGAGGTTGACGGCTTTTAGGACGCAGTCGCGGTAATTGGAGGTGGTGAGGAGGCACCAGAGGCTGGCGTGGAGGGTGTGCAGCACATAGCCGGTGGATACGATTTCCCCTTCGGGCAAAGTGGTTAAATCGTCCGCCAAAATGTGGTGAAACGCGGAGAACTCCGGCACTCGCTCATAATGGCCGGCGAATTCGGCCCGAGCGGCGGCCAAAGCTGCGTCCGAATGCCCGCCCCACAGCAGGCGCCGGACCATCAGACCGTAGAAGGCGCAGGCCAGGCGCGAACGGGCATGGCCATGCGTGATGGCAGAAGTGCTTTCCAGGCGGCGGACAAATGATTCGGTGGGTTCGCTGGCAAAGCGTAGAGCGACCGGCAGGATCCGCATTAATGAACCGTTGCCATTGTTATCTTCAGCCTGTCCGCCAGCCTGTGCGGCGGGCATGCCCTTGGTGATGCGGAGAAGCGCGTCGAGGGTTGTGCCGCCGATGTCAAAGACGTCGCCATGCGCCGTCCAATGATCTGCTTTCAGCCAGCGGACAAACCGTTGGCCCATGTCCTCAAGGGCAAATTCGTGGTTTAGCAGGCTTTCCGCGGTGCAAAGGATCATGGAACTGTCATCCGACCACGTTCCGGCCGGCTGGCTATGCGTGCCGAAGGCGCGCAGGTCTTGCACGGGTTCCATTTGCACGTCGGAGCGGTTTCTAAATTCCACCGGCACGCCCAGGGCATCGCCGACGAGCGAGCCCCAAAGGCCGCCGAGGATGCGGTCGCGGGGGGAGAGGTTTTCGGCGGAGATCATGGTCATCCATCTGATATTGGATGGGATTTCATGAAGGGTCGCAGCGGGCGGGGGAAATGAAGCCCACGGGCGAGACGCCCGTGCCACGGTAGCAAGCCGTTGAACCCGAATTCCGAAGTTGGGGAACACAGCTGGCCCCGGTTGTGGCTGGATGTACCACGCGTGCGGCCACTTTGCGCGCGGACGCCTGGAAACCGCCCGGACCGGTTTCGCGCGTTCGAGGTTTTCCGCGAGGGCGCGGAAAACCACACGCGGGGCGCGTGTGCTCCCCGGGCAACGGCGGGCGCAACCCCGGGTTGAAACCCGGGGTTAATGACAGGTTCGCGGGGTGGACCACAAACTCCGGGGGAATATCAGCGCATGGCGGGACACTCGAAAGCACCCAGGCGTGGCCACGGTCCGCAGGCTTGGAAGCCTGCGCTACGGCCGATTTGGAAATCTGCGCTACGACGTCTGGACGCACAGGTGTCAGAACCGGAATTGTGGCGCGCTTACAGCGCTTGATTGCGATTATGGCACAACTCCCAGGGCGTTGCCCTGGGCTGTCATGTGGCGGCCTTTCAGGCCGGTGATTTGCACCGCTATTTTGGAATAAGGAAGTCGTGGGTTTACGTTGACGGATCGGCTCACGCGTTACGATATGGCTTGGAAGTGCGTACGAGGTCAGGGCTGGTCGCGCCACAAAGTGCCCGCTCGGCGGGCAAACAGAGTCGCAGCGCGACTCTGTCCACCCTCGAAGGCGCTGGGGCAAATGTCGGTTCATGGGCAATGGGCGAAGGGGTTCTCCTTAACCAGTATCGCTTCATTTCTTCTGTCCGAGAAAAAACAACCCCGCATAGACCTTTGGGTCGATCAAGACCCCGGTTTTGGCTTTGGCTTCGAGCCAGGGGACGATTTCCGCCAATGGCACTTCGTGGACGGTGATGTCTTCGTGCGCCACGCCGCCGCCTTGGCCTTCGCGGGTTAATTCGGTGGCGCGGAAGAGGGTGACGCGTTCGGTGGTGATGCCGCTGCAGGAGGCGCCGGTGGTGAGGGCCTCCATGCGCGCGGCGGCGTAGCCGGTTTCTTCCAGCAGTTCGCGGCGGGCGGCGGCGGCATGGGTTTCCTGCGAGCAGCCGGGTTCGTCGCCGATGATGCCGGCGGGCAATTCGATGGTGCGGGCGTGGACGGGGATGCGGTATTGCTCCACGAGCAGGACCTTTTGCTCCGGCGTGAGGGCGAGGATGAGGGCCGCGCCGGTGGCGTTGACGCGGTCCACATATTCCCAATGCTTTTCCTGGATCAGGGAGAGGAATTTCGAGGTGAGCTGGGGGTGTCCAGGCGGACGCGGGCGCGCGGCGCGGGCTTTGACCGCCTCAATCAGGGCCGGGAGGTCGGGGACCAGCGGCACGCCGTAGCGGGCACACACCATTTCCACGTTGCCCCGGCGCCAGAAGCCCTCCGGGCAGGCGACGATCAATTTGCCGCTGCGCGCCCATAAACCGAATTCCAGGAGCGAGATGGGGGAACGGGCGTCCTTTGCGAAATACACGGCCACGATGTCGGCCCGCTCCAGGGCTTGCAGTTCCCAGGCGACCTGTTCGCGGAAGGCCGGGTTTTCCGGCCGCTGGGCGGTGGAGCCCATCCACACTTCCCGGCGCGGGTTGAGCAAGGTGATGGGTTCAGGTTCGCACAGGGTAATGAACCGGCCCTGCCAATGCTCGGCCTCGCCTTCGTCAATGGAGCCGGCCAGAAACACGGCGGGCTGGGTGAATTCCGTGGGCAGGGGATCGGGCGCGGTGATGACAAAGCCTTTGGGGCCGGCGGCGGCCTGCAACAGGTCTGCGCTGCGCACGATGGCGACGCCGGCTTTTTTCATTTCGGCGATGGCGTGGGTGACGTCATCGGGGCGGAGGTTCACGCCCCGGCTGGCGTCCTCGATGAAGAAGGTTTTGAATTTCAGGCTGAGGGCATCGAGCGCGGTGAATTTCACGCAGTCATCCGTGGCGAGGCCGCACACATAAATTTCCGTGACGCCTTTGGCTTTGAGCCACAGGCCCAGGCCGGTGGATTTGCGATGGCCGTGGTCGAAGAAGCCGCTGTAGCCGTCCACGTCGGCGTGGGTGCCTTTGGGGAAGGTTTTGGCGATGCGTTCGCGCGGGAGGCCGGTGGCGAGTTCGGCCCCGGGGCTGCCTTGGACGCAATGCACCGGCTTGAGCGTTTGGGGCAGGCCGTTGAGGTCAATTTGCGCAAAGGTTTCTTTGCCGGGATGATTGGCGGCGAAACTGCCGTGATTGGCGGGGTGCCAGTCCTGGGTGGCCACGATCAGCGGGAACGCCGGAAGGAGGCGATTGATGACGGGCAGGATTTTATCGCTGTCCGGCACAGCCATCGCGCCGCCGGGGAGGAAGTCGTTTTGAATGTCAACGAGGAGGAGGGCTTTCATAAAGTGTTCAGTTTCAAGTGTTCAGTGTTAAGAACAGGTTGAAGGTTGAAGGGTTCAGGTTTCAGGGCAAAGCGATGGGCGTTTAAATGGGGGTTTTTAACCACGAATGGATGGACACGAATAAACCCGAACTTCGAAGTTGGGACGGGAAACTCGAGCAAGGTCTTGATCGGCTGCGGGTCGGGAAGGCGACGCCGGGGAAATTTTGCACCCGCTCGTTGCAGGCGCG
>Ga0302282_1001085_pt1 | contig 19895 bp, 34 predicted proteins | sample III_Fen_E1_3_FD_198763 | JGI IMG/M metagenome (GOLD analysis project Ga0302282, IMG submission 198763) | Peat permafrost microbial communities from Stordalen Mire near Abisko, Sweden - III_Fen_E1_3 | ecosystem: Environmental > Terrestrial > Soil > Wetlands > Permafrost | place: Sweden: Abisko... | reverse complement strand
ACATGGCCCTATAAGCTAACTGGATAAACTAACTCCCTACGAAGGAGCAAATGAGGGTTCGAATCCTTCTGGGGCTGCCATTTTTCTGAAACGAGTACAACCTATGAATAATTTTTATTGTAAATACTGTCAATCTAATAAGACTAGAATTAAAACAGATATTCATAGAGAATATGGTCATTTTTATGTTTACGTGGACGATTTAGGAAGACAGTGGAACAGAGCTAGATGTCCAGACTGTAAAAATGATTACGACAAAGAATACAAGGCTCGTAAGGCTTTAGTTAAAGATCATGACAATAAAAGTGTTACCTTTCAAAAAGGAAGACAAAAGGAGTTACAATTCCAGGTGGTCTTTGAAACAGTAACCGGACTCAGTTTAGTCAAGAATACCTTTACACACGGTACTGATTTTAAACTTAATGATAAGTCTATTGAAATTAAATCTGCAAGAGCTAAGGCAGGCAATATTGGGCGATATACAGTGGAAAGAATAAGAGACGCTCAAAAGAGTAGAGATTACATAGGTGTAGTGTTTCCTAACGGTGGAATCTTAGTTGAACCAATGGCTGATTATTTAGCTAAATGTACAGCTTACGGTACTAGGATTTGGAAGGAAGCAGCCATACCAACTACTGCTAATCATCAGATTTGTAAGTTTTAAGATGTTGTATCGAATAAGTATGCTCAATACATACCGAGACATCAAGGCATTCGTCGAGTACCACGAGTACGGAGACAAAGCCCAGATGAAGATCTTGAATGCAAGTGAAGCCGGTGGGATTGAGCGAACAGATGTAGGTGAGATCATAGTGTTTCTTAACTATGAGGAAGTTGGCAGATTCCAAGCTAAGCGAGACGGCCTAGCTAAGATCCAGCAGCTCATCGATAGCGCACCTAAGGGTGCTGTCAGAGACTTTAACGAGTACAGAGACACGATATTTAGAAGTTTGTCCTAGTGCCTGATTGGTATGAGGTTTGGTTTGCAAAACCAAAAGACTGAGTTTGATTCTCAGCTAGGACTCCAAAGTATAATAAGCATGCGGGTATAGTGTAGTGGTAACACAACAGCTTCCAACCCTGTTGACGAGCGTTCGATTCGTTCTACCCGTGCCACCTTCTTTTTTCCGATTGTATAATTCTGTACATGGCGGATCGTCAACTAAAAGATCAGATGAAATGGACCAATTGGTGCTTCAAGAGAGCGCTCGTTGATCATTATAAACTACAGGATACGCCTATGCGTAAACTCTCACTTCCCGATCTTCAAAGAGCCATTGTCCGTGAGGGTAATGAAATAAACAACTTTGAGATTAATGAGCTTTATCTTAAACATGTATGTCAACTAAGCACTGCTCGATTGAATATAATTTTACAGTATAACGCCTCTGGCAAGCAGAGAAGAAGTCCTCACACGATTGAACGAATCATGGATGAACTTTTTGCAAGAGCCACAAATCCCGAAACGAGACCACTATATGAATAAATTCTTCTTTTATGCAAACATAGTCTGTCTAGCTATTGACGTAGCTATGATAGCATTCGGTATCGCAACCCCATGGACTTATTTTAACCTTGGATTGAACGGCGCAGCCGCATACATCCTAAGACAATATGCCTGAAAAAGTAAGGTTAGTAAACGATCCAGTCTTGCGAAAGGCCTGTGGTCCAATCAACCTTAATCTAGTTTCTATACAAGGTCTGTTAGATCTTATGTTTGAAACGATGACGGCTGAGAACGGCATAGGACTTGCAGCCAATCAGATTGGCCACTCAGATATGGTCTTCATCCTTAAGGATGGAGAATCTTACATCGAGTACGTCAACCCTGAGATCCTCTCTCAAGAGGAGCTGGTTGACTTTGAAGGTGAAGGCTGTCTCTCTATTCCGGGAGTTGTGGCTAAGACAAAGCGCTATCGTAAGTTGAAATTAAAGTATCAAGATAAAAACGGCCAAGAACTCACTAAGGATTTTGAAGACTTGGGAGCGTTCGCGGTACAACATGAGATAGATCACTTGAACGGAAAGCTGTACATAGATCAGTTTGGACCAGTTAAGAAAGACTTAATCTTAGGTAAGCATAAGAAGTTTTTAAGAGAGATTGGGAGATAGCGCGCATGGATTTCATTCTAGGTTTCATCTTTGGGATATTTGCAACGTTGGGTGGAGTTTATTATGCTGGCCGGCAGCAGCTTAAGAAGCTTAGGAAAACCAAGGATGCATTGCTAGAAGATCTCAAGAAGACTCTCGCTGATGCAACTGCGGGACCATCTAAGCTAAATGAAGCCGGTCGATCAATAGAAGCTCGCCTTATCAAAGCCTCTGAGATTACTCAGACCCAGATGATGCTTAGAGCTAGAGCTGAACAACCCTCAGCCAACGCATTAGATTCAAGATACAAGAACGGACTCATCGGAGAGATCACAACGCTAGAGCACCAAAAGCTAGAGATCCTTAATAGTATCTTGACGGATGGTTTTGACCCTAAGATTACCGTCATAGGTCACAGCGGGAAGAAAGAAGAGATGCTTCTCTCTCACTATATCAGCGAAGCACTTTCACACGTAGGCGGCGAACTTCCGCCTGAACCTGCTGCTAAACCAGTTACAGAGCAGATTGCTCCAGGGATTAAGAAGGTAGGCAAATTCATCGTGATCGACGGTGGTAACGGTGGCGAAGGGACAACTCACTAATGCTAATAAGAGCTGGCGGCGTATCGCTTCATGTTACGGGTGTAAAGACAACAATGGTGAGACATAGAGATATAGTCACAAGATGTGGGTTCCTATGGCTTAAAAAGGATATTAAGACTGTCTATGACGTTTGGTTTAGCTACATAGATCAAAATGGTAGAGACGCAGAGTTTGAATGGGTAGGCGCCGATGAGCGCAAGGACGCGGAAGCGATAGAAAACCAGCTACTCTCCCAAATCAAGGAAGTAGAATTAGAACATATATCGCAAGCACTGGAAAATGCTATAAGGAATAGTTAATATGGTTGTTATCGTTAGTCGTCAAGCTTATTTGATCTGTGAGTCTATTAATTACATAGTTATTAATGAAGCTGACGATAATGAAGATGGCTTTTCTTTGTCTTCTAAGCGTAAGAAGACTCCTGCAAGCACTAAGCGCCAGAGAGAGTACATTAAGCTCCATAAACCCTACAGCATTGTGATTGACTTCATTTCGACTACAAAGGGTCAAGGTGGAGGCTCAAACCGCAACGGCATGGGTGGCGGAGACTCTGACAACGTTAGAATCACCGTACACGGACTTGATCGCACTGTAGCTCTCTATACCGAGATCGTAGAGCAGATCAGAGAGCAGATGCCTGACGTACTATACTTAGATAAGCTTGTAGATCGCTTCCTCACAAATAAGGAAAAAGATAAAGATGAGAATTGAGACTGACCACTCCATCCTAAATAATGTTAGGAAAGTCCACTCGCTCATGCTCAATTCAATTGACAAAGAGGTGATAGTTACACCTGGTAATATCTTCTTGTTCAGAAAGCCTGTTACAAAAATTGAGACGTCGTGGAGAATAGCTATGGAGTACATGGCTGAGGGTAACACCTTCGGCACATGCACTTTTACTTGTACGTACAACGAGTATCAAGCTGCTAAGAAAGCTTTTGATGCTATTGGGACTCAAATAAAAGTTCAAGATAGCGAGTGGATCAATAAAGAGTTTGAAGAAGCAATTAGAAACGCATAGGAGAGAATATGACAGATGCACAGAAACGGTTCGTTGAACTAGAGCGTAAAAAAGAAGATATCAAAAAGTATTTCGATGAGCTTAATCAAGCAGTCGAAGCGGTGTCGAAAGAGATCGGCATCAACGGGTACTTCCAAGACGATCAAGGTATCGTCTATAAGCCAGTTATCCCTGAAGGTAAGTTCGTATACTTCGAGAAGATCTCATACGTTCGCACTCGCAGAGCTCACGAGACTCGCGGCGATCTCTCTATGAAAGAAGCTCAAGAAGCGGGCTTTAAACCAGCCAATGCCAAATAATTCAATTCAAGAGATGACTCTAGAAGAACTAGAGTATCAACGCAAAGTAGCAAAGATATTCTCTGATCTAGCCTCTGTAGGTGTCGACACAGAGACTATGCGCATAGACTATAACGAGTTCATACGTCAACTTGACGCAGAGATACTTGAGCGCACCCTTTTGAGTAGTATAGATGAATCATAACTTTAAATATCACTCCAACGAAGACTTAGAAAACCTAATCCAAGGATTAAAGGCCAATCTAAATTTCGTTACTGCTGCAGAAGCATTAGATCTATCGTTAAGCGATCTTGCCTTGGACAGCTTTACCGAACAAATCCGTAAAGAAGACATCGACATGCTTAAGCAAGCTGAAGATGAACTATTAGAACGCATGCTGCTAGGCAAAGAATCCTGATCCAATATATCTTTGAGGATATACAATGGGTGTTTTTGACGACAAAAAATTCGAGCAGCTTGACTGGATGGTTCAGATTACTGAGACCATCGAAGCAGACATCAACGGACTACTTGCTCGACTTCCTCAAGAGACCTCTTTTGAATACAAAGATCTAATTGAACACTTAGATGGATATTCACTGAGCTCCGATACAGTAGTCCGTGCACTTTTAAGAGAACTAGGTGCCCAAGTAACATGGGATGAAGAGAACATGTTGTCCAAGTGTTTTCGATTTGAAGTCACTGGTCCTGGAATCGTTGATGTTGAAAACAGAGTATTGCATGGTAAGGTTAGCCTCGTAAAAGTCGTGCAGACATTTACTGACGAAGAGCTTCTAACGATAATGGGTGAACGTGGGTTAAGTGCGATTGGTAGAGAGGACTATCCAAAAGATGCGTTCTCTAGGATGAACGAGATATTGGACACTCTTGGAGATTGCGGTGAAGCCTTAAAGGGTAAATCTCAGAATAACAAGATCAACCAGATTCGCAGAAGACTTGGCAAGATATTTAAAGAGAACGAGTGGCGCATCAGGGATATGAGTCTAGCTAATAAGATTGGTTACTGGATCGCAGACTACATTAAGACTGGTAATTTAGCAAGTCTAACGAACTTTTGCAAGGTGAAGATTATGACGCATAACAATATGCCCATCTACTCGGTACAGGAAGAACTATGACGGCTAACGATGAGTTAGAGCAACTCTCTAAGATTTTCAAAAGCAGCAAGGCAGTATTTACAATCACTTCAACCAGGGATGACAACAGGGTTGAGTTTGATTTACAAACGCAGTATGATCCTAATACAGAACTCAACCTAGACCAAGATCCAGTGCTTCAACTGTTAGCTTATACTCATAGAGAGAGTTTCTCTAAAGAAAAGCAGTGCATGGTAGGTCGCACTGATCCTAGAGTTGCATACAATAAGATAGAGCAGGAGATAAGAGATTTCCACCTCTTGAAGTCGCCTCTTAAACAGCCTGGACAATCAACTTTAGGCAAATGGATTAGAAATTCGTTTCCTGGCAACCACAGTGAACATAGTATCGGCGTAATACATTTGTATAGGTATATTAAAGAACACTGGAATGAATCAAAAGATGGCCCGAACGTACAGAATGCAATGGCAATTCTAGAACTCATGATGGAGAAATATGAAAAATAATGTTGATCAAGAAGATAACGATATTGATGAAGTTGAAGTTCCAGTAAAGGTAAGACGTAAGCTTACTAATGACGATATCCTAAAATATGAGCCGATGGTCGAGAAGTACATCCGCGATTCAGTGGTAAAGAATTGGAATGAAGCTAGCACTACTAAGTCTCGTGGAGATGTTTCTCTTGGTAACTCAGGATTAACAGTTAACGATATTCGCCAGCATCTCAGAGCTGAAGTATGCGTTGCTCTTCAAAACTTCAATCCTAACTATAGAACTAAAGAGGGTCGCACTGTTAAAGAGTCTACCTTTGTGTTCCAGCATCTCTTCAATCGTGTGGGTCAGCTTATGAAGCGTCTCACTAAGAAGCGTTACGGCTACGGCGTATGGCACTCTAATATCGAGGAGACTCTGTGGGAAACAGACCGAGATTAAGATACATTGAGCATGTTCTAATACTTTTAATGAAACTAAAGATAATTAGGGATTGACAATTTGTGCGTGGGTACGGTGGTTTAGCCGTAGGTCTAAAAATATTTAAGTATAATTCCATTAATGAAAACATATACAGATATTCATCAAGCATACTTAGAAACCCTTAAAGACATCTACTTCAACTACGAATATCGTGCATCTCCACGCGGACTACCAATCCGCGAGAAGACCGATTACTCATTCCGCATTGAGAATCCTATTGCAGAACCTGTCGTGACTAAAGACGAAGCACGTAATAAGGTTATAGCAGATTACACCAGTAAAGAAGTAGAGCTGTACAACTCCTGTGCTAATACCGCTGAGGAGTTCGGAAGAGCTTCGAAGTTCTGGGAGAAGCTCGCAAACCCTGATGGAACGGTAAACTCTGCCTATGGCTATCTTATTTGGAAAAACAAAAGCGCCGGTAACTCAGTTTACGAACCCTTGCGCGGAAATCGTACTCCCTGGGAGTGGGCAAAGATGTCGCTTGTCAACGACAAAGACTCTAGGCAAGCGATCGTTCGTTTCTCTCTTCCTGAGCATCAGTGGGTTGGCAACAAAGATCAGACGTGCACTATGCATGCTAATTTCTTAATCCGTGAAGATAAACTGAATCTCTCTGTCGTAATGAGATCTAACGATCTTGTTCTAGGCCTAGTCTACGATCTCCCCTGGTTTGTGTCCCTAATTGATAGGATGGTAGAAGAGTTGAAGCCAACCTACCCAAACCTAACTAAGGGAACTTACACTCACACAGTTCACTCACTACATATCTACGAAAAAAATGAAGAGATGGTAAAAAAGATGTTGGGGATGAGTGATGAGCTACAAACTAACAACAGATGATAAAGAGACTATCAAAGAGTTTCAAGACAAATTCGAGCGCGCACTAGAAGGAATAGAGCGAGCTAAGCGAATGAAAGAGGGCGACTTCTTAATTCTATATGTATGGGACTATAACGGCAATAAGACCCTACAAGTAAACTCATACGGTGCTCCAACCAAATATAAGGTTGTTCATTCTACCCCTAATGGGATGCCGTTTATTAAAACTGTCAATAGCTTCGGCACTCCGCATGGACAACTCTTCTCAGTACTAGGTGACGAATCGGACTCATATAGAAGGCACGGAGCTAAGTTTGAATTCGAACTAGATCCTGACTATGCTGATTCAATTCTATTAGATCATGAGTACGATCCCGCTCAACTACATAAAAATAGAAAAGAAGTTTGGAAAGCAGTTACCGCTCACAATAAGGCCTGCAAGGTTAAGACCACTGATACCAAGGATGTAGTTGTATTCTTCAAGACGGTAGAAATTGGACACACATTGTGGACATCTGCTCAGAGTCACTACTTAGTTCAAGGTAAACAGACTATGAGCACTGGAGCTTGGAACTCTCAAGCTAAAGAGAACTTTAAGACCAGAGTAAGAGGAAATGTAGACATTCTTACGATAATGGACAAAAAGGGTAAAGTTCAAATGGTTCCACCAGACTTCTTTAGCTGGAAGGCACTATACAAGGAACGTCCTCGCTCGTACAAAGAGCTCAAATCCTGATTCTAAATACCTGCATGGGAGCAATCATGACAACAGAATTACCGGTAAAAAAAGATAATTTTCTAGCAGAGGTAGAGGTGATGGACCTCTCCAAGATCAAGAACGAACAGTTCTTGGTGGCAGTAGCAACTGGAAAGCCTGAAGGACTAAAGTTCCTTTCAAGCACCGTGCACGGTCCATACGACTTCCTTGAGATGCTTCAAGAAGTAGGAACTACTTGGAATGACGAGCAGCACCACTGTCGAGTTGTTATCCTAGATAAAAACCGTAAGAACAAAGTTCAAACGCTAGATGAAAACACTTTAGATTATATTGAATGCCACTACAACGACCTCATCATGGATGAGATGATTGCTAACTTCGATAAAGACTTCACATGCCAAGCTGGTATCTTTGTAGAAGAAGAGAGCACTGATCCACGTCACGAAGGTAAGAAGGCAGAAGACTCGCTGTAATCATGTTACTAAACAAGATCCCTTGCCTAGATAAGGGATACACAGCATTTATATCAAGCTCATGCACCTCGGATACTTTGAACGCGGTTGCGATGGAGTTCTTTAAGCAAGACAAATCCCACTTTCTTAGAGAGATGTCCAGCTTGACGCTAGCTGTAAAGTGTCCAATCTTTATCCAACTACATCTGTCTACGTTCGGTTTTAAGATCTTTACTACTCCAGTCACTGAAGTCGAAACGTTTATCCCTAACGTAGGTGAGATAGGTTCTCCAGATTTAGAGATCAATAGAACTATATCCCACAACATGAAAGTGACCTCAGAGGCTTTACACATAAACCCTAAGGCTTACCAGGAAGACGGTTGTGATAGGTTCATTTCTCAGATACTGACCCCGATCAACACATATACTACGATAATCGTTCACGGATCGTATAATGATTGGAAGAGGTTCTGCGACCAGCAAAAGGTACCTATGCCGATGAAGGCATATATAAAGGCAGTGACCCAGATAATGAACGCGGAGTGGCGAGGCTAATGGCAAAGAAGAAGACGAAAACACCAGCAAAGACAACGAAGAGTAAAGCACCTATGACTGCAGTTCCCAAGGAACGCAAGGATCCTCGCATAGAGGAGACATATTACGAAGAAGTTACGTTCATGTGTCCTAAGCGTGGTTTAGTGAAACAGAAGGTTAAGATCAAGCGGTTTAAGGCTGCAGCAGTAAGCGATGCAAAGAATCTTCTTATACCTCTCACTGAGCTTGCAAGTCAGCTGGAAGAGAAAGATGACGGCATGAGTATCTATAGTGATGGTGAAGATCTTGGTCTCATCGGGGAGTCAGAATGACAGCACTTCTATTTTTTATTGGCACCATTCTTGTTTTAAGAATGTTTGACCGATGGATGCGTAAAAAGTATAAAGAAGACGAGGTTCAACCTAAGAGTGAGCTGAATGAAGTTGAAGAAGCTCGTAGACTTCAAGACTTAAAAGTTTGTCCTCCGCACAAGTGGAGACACCACGAGATCAAGGATGCAAGTGGCAACCTTGTTCATTGGAAGTTAATATGCGATCTATGTGGGCCGTTAGGTTCTCAAGATACAGGTAAAAGAGAGATTTAATGTCCCTTCAGTATAAGAAAACGCCGCAGGATAAAGCAAGAGAGAAGTCTGACCTGGAGACTAGTCCAGTCATGCGCTTCCTACTTAGCAAGGAACAGAACAAATTCAACATTGGCGACATCCTTATAAAGCAGACTCGTATAAATAGAGAGGCTGAATGGGCAACTGAGACCGTTAAAGGCGTTGGAGCTCCTAAGAAATACATGTATGTATTTGAGAACAAACTTAAGATTGGCTACATCAAGCAGCTTAGAGTTGATGGTACTGGCTTTACGAGCAACCTAATATGTGTTGCCAACTTCGATCCAGACTTCTCTAGGTTCATAATCGATCCAGAGTTTGCTACACATATGCTTATCGGCGAAGACAAGTTTGAGTACAACGAAGAGTATCTAGCTAAGAAGGCGTACAGAGGAGAGGCGATGAAGAAGAATGCCGCTCACCTCGTGAATACAAGAAACCCTTCAAAAAGGTTAGATTGGTTTGAAGGTTTAAAGGTCGGCGATAAGTTTTGGTACGGTAATACTTACGAAGAGATGATAGATAATGAGTACACAGTTACCAAGATAGATGACAAGCCTAAAAACAGTATCAGTGGTCATATAAAAGATAGAATGGGAGATGATTTTGGTTACATGACCAAGATGCGTACCATTTTTGCCAGCAGGACCCAACTCGCTACAGATAATAAGTTCACAACTCAAAACCTGATGTTCACATCAGATCATTTTCACTGGTCTAAAGTTTCCACAAAGCAACCAGAACCACTGTCAGATCCACTATGCGGCCGACAAAAATAACCAACCAGATGGAGATAGCTGAGGTCGTAGCGAAGAGATCGCATGACTCGGAGACCAAGGTTGGCGCTTTATTAATCAACAATGCGTCAGGAGCTATATTAGCGACTGGCTTCAACGGCTTCGTCAGAGGCGCTCCAGATGGAGTGCTTCCTACGACCAGACCGGAAAAGTATGAATACATACTCCACGCAGAGCAGAACCTCATCGCCAACTGTGCACGCCACGGTATATCCATGGAGAACAGCACTCTTAGCCCTTGCAAGTTATGCATGCGTCTACTGGTAAACTGCGGAATTACAACAGTTATTGCTAAAACGCTCTATAAAGATTTTGCAAGTATATTACAGATGGAAGATATAAAAGTAAATCTTAATACTAGAGACGATGGACTATATGAAATCACTTATTCAGTGGATTGAAGTTGAAAGAACTACTGACGACTGTACTGGTCAGCTTTTGCGCTTACAAGGTTGTGTTACTGGTAACTATTACATAGACATTCGACGAACAGATGACGGTAGATGGAATTGGGACCTAAGGGACAAAGACGACAACAATACAATAATATGCAGCTTTCGCTACGAAGATTTAGAGATAGCTAAATACGATGCAGTAAGGTGGGCGTTCATAAACTTATTTCTACGATTAAACGTTCCATTCGTAAATAAAGTAAGTGGACACATGGTTGGGAGAAAATAGCATGGATACTTTTTTATTTGTAGGTAGTAACCCGTCGAACGCTTCTGAAAGCGATGTAGCCTTTCATGAGGGCACTAAGTCAAGTCAACTTTTAACAGAGTGGGCTAGCAACCTCAATGGAATGAAGATGCACATCAATGTTCTCAATGAGAAGACTGAAGGCAATCGTCCTCTTAAAAAGTCAGAGATCAAAGCCAACCTTCCTCAGCTAGCAGAGACCGTGAAGTTAATCAATGCTACTAAGGTTATTGCTGTAGGCAAGACTGCAGCTGAAGCACTCCGCGCTATAGGAGTTGAACACTACGAGTTGCCGCATCCATCTGGTTGCAACCGGCAGCTCAACGATAAAGCTTTCGTTGAGGCAAAAGTAAAAGGGCTGGTCGAGTATTGCTCTCAACCAACCCTTAACAAATCTTAATTTAAATTAAAATTAAAACTCAGTACCACCGTTACCAGTGTAACGAGCAGTGTTCTGACCATTTACTGGAACGATTGGGTTATTTGCATCAAGATTGACTGGAGTCAAATTGAGGTACAAACCGCCTGATACTACTGCGAATGGTGAGGTACCCACTGTTGCAACTACTCCAAATTGCACGTTACCTGCTGATGCAGGAACATACGCGATGAAGTCGCCGACTGCAGCTTTAGAAAAAGCTGGGTCAGTAGTAGACGTGCTAGCCGCTACTGCTGCATTAGAGATCGAAAAAGATCCTAACGCTGCGATAAGCGCTTGAGCCACGCGACTGTTGGCTAAAGCTCCAGCGATCACTTTCGCTGCTGGGGCTCTGTTTGCTGCGGAACTTATTCCACCGTTATTTTGTAATTGTGTTGACATATTATTCTCCTATATTTTCGTTATTTGTTAGAACTCAGTTCCGCCGTTGCCAGTATATCTAGCGGTATTGCCAGCTGGTGGTGGAGGAATGATTGGGTTGTTTGAATCAAGATTTATTGGTGTTAGGTCTAAGTAAAGATCGCCTACAGTTGCTGCATATCCGAGGTTTCCAGCAGCAGCGATAGTGCTAAAACTAGCACCAGCACCAAAGCTTGACTCAGTATTTACGTCTGCGGCTGCACTTAATGTAACTGCACCTGTAAGTGCAATCAAGCTACCGTTAACTGTTCCGCCTTCAGTATCTGTAATAGATGCCTGAGCGATGATGTTACCTTGGAAAGTACCCGGACTACCTGAATTGATGGTTGCAGATGAACCAACGATCCAGAAGATGTTAGCTGCTGTAGCTCCACCAGACAAAGTCATTGTTGGAGTTCCGCCTGCACCAGTGGTCAATGTAGAAGCAGTGTAAAGGATATAAGTACCGGCGCCGTTGAAGGTGAGGTTACCAGCACCAGAGGCTGCGAGATGTGCTGCGCCGCCAGTAAACTGATATGCACCAGGAGTAAGGGTCTGGCCGTCGAGAGTTGCAGCAATTGTTGTTCCTGCTAATCCTTCAGTTTGCATAGTAGTGAAAGCTGATAGAGCAGATGTTTGAGCTGCCTGAGCAGTTGCATCGTTAATATACTCAGTACCGGTCACTGTTCCTGGTGGAAAGCCAGTCACTGAAGTACCAGGATATAGGCCTAAGTTTCCTGTGATTACGCTTGAGCCAGTGTTGGTTACAGTTGAAGCGCCTAAGATGGCAAAACCAGCTGCCGCACCAAGAGGTGAAGGCGCTGTGAAAGGAAGATGAACTACAAAGTCACCTTGCTGTAAGCTACCGAAGTTTGTTGTCTGTGACGTGCTTGTTGCAACGATCGCGTTTATTGAGCATGCGCCTAATGCATTGATAAGCGACTGCGCAACACGACTGTTGGCTAGAGCGCCCGCTATTACTTTAGCAGCTGGCGTTCTGTTTGCAGCGGTTGTAGTTCCGCCTGAGTTTTGTAGTGGTGTTGAGGACATAAGTCTCCTTTGACTTGATGCGCGAAAACCTTTATTGGTCTTGGCTCAATAACCTGTATTATACTATATCATTTAAGATCACTTAAGCAATTGCTCAAGTAAAGGCTTTACGTAAACCAACAATCCGGCGATTCCGGCTAGGGCTGCAGTAATCTTAGCAACGAACTTTGCGTTCTTGTATAAATAATCTTTAACTGCTTGTTTTTGAATGTGTTCAAGTTCAACAGGTTCTAGACGCTTGTCCATCCTATTCATAACATCTTCTAGTAGGTTAGTACGGCGAACGTGCTCTTTTAATGACTCTGTATTACTTTGAAGGATGTCGTTCATCCTGCGAAGCTCTTCGTACATCTTTTCATCTGACTTAGTGTGATCCTCTAGGGCTTGACGCTGAAGGGCCATATCTTTATCTATGTTGCCGACCGAGGTAGCAACTGACTCTAGACGCTCTTGAATGTACTGATTATAGTCGTTCTTTTTTTCTGACATTGATCCCTCGATGCACCTGACTAATACTTATCTTATCATAGCAGGGACTTAGAGGTAGCTATAGAGGAGACCCAGAAGTCGTAAAATACAGGATAGATGGAATGATCCGGATTACCCATTTATGCTTCCTAGGATGATCCCAGAATGATTTGTTGTATAAAAGGATGCCCTTTACTGGGGCTTATTCTCGTCGCCGGTCTTCAGATCAAGATCCTGGATCTTCCCGTCAGGGAGGCGGGTCTCTTGATGCACCCAGCTATGACCGAAGAATAGGGAACAACTGGTGTAGAAGAACTGCATAGCGGCGGCCATGTCAATGCCACCTAGATGGCCTGACCACTTACCCACAATACCTACCACTATCAACAGCGTAGATAGCAGGACTAATGTGAACGGTACAGAACCTTTATTAGTGCTTGGATCTCTCGCTAGTGGGATAGGAATTCCATTAGAATTCATTTTTCCTGCTAAACTTTTCCAACCGTCGGTAATTTGTTTTAAGTTCATTTGTATCTCTTAAGTATAACTATACCCAGGAGACATTTAATAATGAGACTAAGTAAACTTGTTGATCCACAATTTCAAATCACCCTTAAGAAGCTAGCTTCCCAGGATGTTCCATTGAGAACAGCTTTTAAGTTGAGGGGCATTGTAAGGACCACTAACGAACAGCTTACCAGCTATGAAGAAGTTCGCATCGAAGCTATCAATAGATTAGGTGAAAGAAACGAAGACGGCACCTTAAACGCCGATGCTAATGGAAGCGTTAAGTTAAGTGATGAGAACATGAAGTCGTTCGTTGATCAGCTAAATGCGTTGTTAGCGACTTCAGTAGCTGTACCTACTATTAAACTTGAAGAACTTGGAGACAAGGCTTCATTGACTACACAAGAGCTCATCGTACTAGATGAACTTATTGTTGACTAATCAGTAGTTTTAAATCCCTTACTAGCTAAAAAATTCATAATATCTGTGGGAGACATAGTCGATGGATTTGTGTCTCCTACGCCTATTTCATCCAATATATCATCTACAAGTTCAGAGCAGAAATAAGATGACCCGCTATAGAACGGGTTATTGATACTTTTCCCAAATAGTCTCATTAACAATACTAAACCAAATCCGACTATTTGTCCTACGCCGTACGGGGAACCAAGCTTATCTGTAGCGCCTTGAATTACCGACAATCTAGTTGCATCTGAAACAGGTATGACATATTCTCTATATATAATTTCATTTGCATCAAATAACGTTTGACCAACCATGTTCACTTTTAAGCCGCTAGCTTGAAATATTACCCACCTGCTAGTATAGGAGTCGTAGTATTTTATATATGCGTGAGATACGGGAGACCAGGTAACCAATCTGATTAACCAGCTAAATGGTTCGAAGAATGCCTTTGGTCTAGAGAAACCTACGATTATAGACGTCATATTAGGTTTCATCGTTTATATAGTTTTGTAGTTGTTGAACATAGTTATTGATCACTTCTTGAGTTATCAACGCGTTTGGAGTTAAACCTTGAATCGCTACTAGTGCCGTCTGTAGAGAGCCCGACATCAAAAGAGCTTGTATGGGGGCTAGCTGCGTCGCTACCTGAATAACATTCGCAGTGCTCAAGTTTGCTAATCTATTTGCCGCGCCAAACTGTGCGATAATACTCATCCCAAAAGCTATGTCCTTAGCTACCTGAGCGGTAGCAACTTGTAGCGGCGGTAAAGCGTTGCCATATGATGACATAACAGAGTTTAAGGTTGCCTGATCATCACTCGAAAGAACGTCGCTAAAAAACAAAGAAACTTCCATAGTAGGACCTGAGCCACTGGTTTCTACGTTAACTAGCGATGTAGAGATAGAGCTAGCCTGTATATCTGCAATTAGTACGCTAGGATAGTCAACTTGTTGGGTAAAGTCATACTCTGTCATTACAGCCATATTATGCTATCCTCACTACATCAAAGTTTAAACCTGTAACTGTAACCGTTCCAGCGGAAGAGGAAGCTTCTATTGCGATAGCCTGAGAACCGTTCACCGTGACAAGTTTGTTTGTAGCTACAGTCATGTTTTGAAAAGCAGCAAACGCTCCAGTGCCAGTGGGCATCGCCTGTCTAACCGTATCTGCTTGTCCAGTGCCGCCAACGAACATCTGTATTTTTAGTACGTTGCCCGCAGCACTTGCAGCAGTGATGTTACAACTAAAAACAACCAGGTATGTACCAGCGACTGGAGTAACAGTAGAGCTGCCGATCACGCCTACAGTCGTAGTAACAGAGATAGCAGCAGAACTATTAACTTCGTTATTGTAAAGGCCAAATGCAAGGTTACCACCATTGTCAACCAATGGGGCACCAGAGTTAACTCCAGGAGCATTGATATATTGACCTTGAAATAATATTCCATCATTAACCGGCATTAGGTTATCTCCTGAATACCAATGTATGTGGTGCTTCCTGAAGTGATAGCATATATCGCTCCAGTGCTAAAAGAGTATTCATCCATCCAAAATTTTTGACCTGGAAATAAAGTAATTCCATTTTGATAAACTGCAGCATTACCACTAAATCCTAAAGAAATTTGCTGAGTAGCCGTGGTATTGCTTAAGTAAAGACCCTTTCTATTTGCATTTGCAGCCAAAATAAGAGTAGATGTAGTATTCACTAATGCTGTTGTAGGTGCAGAATAAGTTCTTGGAACTTTTGTGGAAACCAATTGCGCACCGTTTGCATCTGATTGATTATCCGCTCTTTGTCCATTTGTAAAAGTCGGTAAAGTAGAGTTGTAAACAGCAGATGTTTTTACCCCATTACCAGAATCTGCCGTTCCGGAAGCAACGTTGCCGACAATCTGCTGGTTACCGTTGGCATCAACGGCCAGCGTTTGAGCGCTTCCAGAAGAAGCGTCCATGGTCACGTTAACGGTTCCAGAAGTATATGCAGATGCCCTGATCCTAACTTGGGTAAATCCGCCTGAACCTACGGTGTAAAGGTTGTTTGTCGTAAAAGAAGAAATATTTAATCCACCGTTTGGGTTTCCAACGGCAAGTGTGTACCAAATTCCGTCTCCAGATTGGCCTTCCATGACAAGAGTTCCAACCCACGTGCCAGAAACGGAAGCGTTTACAGAACTAGTTCCATTTGCTGCGATTACAACCGTTCCATTCAAAGCGGTTATTGTACCCGTAATGGTTTTGTCTAAATCTGTAACAATTGAACCAATTGACGCATTTAAATTTGCGGCATTAAATTGAACAACTTCTAGGTTTGCTGGAGCAGCAGAAGCGTTGACGGTAACCGTTGCGGTGCCCGAAGTATAAGTCGTCATTACTGCTTGAATACTTGTAAAACCAGCTGGTAACGCAATACGCACGCCACCATTAGTGGTAAAGCCAGTCGTAGAATAAGCGTTTGTAGATCCACCCTGAACAGCTTCAAGGGGAACAAAATTAGTTCCGTTAACACTACCTTGAAATTGAATGGTCCCAACCCATGTTCCGCTAATAAGCGCATATGCGGAAGAAACATCGTTGATTGGTAAGTTTAACGTAGCGTTTAATGCGCCAAGTGTTCCCGTAGTAGAAGTATCTGGTTTAATAGTGTAAAGAGAAGCGCCTGTTTGCGCACTAGACCCAATAATGTTACCGTTGCCGTCAAGCGTATAAGCATTAGTTAAAAGGTTTGCGGCGCTATTAGGATTATAAATTTGCAGCTGGTGAGGATAAGCAGCAGAATCCCAACTTAATGTCGCGGTTCCTGATGTCCAAGCTGTTGCAATAGCTCTAACCTGAACATAGCCAGCACAGTTTAACTGGACAGTGGTGTTTACAGTGGTTGAACTTGACGCGTATGAACCCGTTGCTGCGAGGTAGACATAAATATTACCCCAGTTAAAATCACCGTTGTGGGCTTGAAATGTTATAGTACCAACCCAAGTACCAGTAATATTAAAAAAGTTACTACCGTAGCCAGCAGTGCTTGCAACCACTGTTTGGTTCAATGCAGCAATTGTTCCACTGCCCTGAATAGATCCAGATTGAGAAGTTGCAGATAGGGTTTGAGTAGCGCTTAAAATACAACTTGCTGTTCCGCTAGTGTACGCAGTCACTATAACGCGAACGTTTGTAGCTCCACCACCCGGTATGATGCCAAGAATAGTAAGAGTGTTTGAAGAAGTAAATGTAAAACTTGAAGTTATATTACCAGTAGACGCGTTTAAAAATGAACATGTTAGCCAGCTAGTCCCACCATCGATAGAATACTGAGGAGTTACAGTACCGATAAAAGTACCAGCAGCCATCTGAAAACCGACAGTTTGTAGTCCTGCCATTGCAATAGACACGTTGGCGTTTAAAGCGCCAAGAGCTACTGGTGCTACGCTTGTATTCGGTATCTGAACACTGAGAAGTTGTTGTCCTGCGTTGCCGTTGCTTGCAGAAGTTATTGCATTACCAAAACCATCATAGGTATTAGCTGCTACCCTTAATGTTTGAGCACTTGTAGCACCAGCGGCAAAATCTGCTGCTCCGGTTGCATTACCAATTTCAGCAGCAGCGCGCAGAGTGTTAGCTCCGACTGTTCCCCAGTTTGTATCAACAGTGAGCGGAAAGTTAGTGTTCACCGTAAGTAAACGACCATGAGAGTCTACTTGAACGGCCGCTTGCTGACTGTTGGTTAATGTTGGTAAGGTTGTACTATATTGACCGCCAATTAAACCAGAGTTGCCGGCAATAGTTCCCGGGGCAACTGGACCAGCATTAGCAGGAAATGTGAGCAGTTGAGCGTTGGTGTTAACATCGGCGTAATTATCCGGAAGCCCAGATGATGCGCTAACGCCACCTAAGCGAACCGGTAATGTGTCATTTACGCCTGTTAAGTCTGCCATATGTACATTATATAGTACAAAGGGTTACATCTCTTAGCAAAATGTAACCCTTTAAATGTTGCAATCTAGTTTACCTAAGGATTAGTTTTGATTTCCTTCGATAGTCGCGTACACATCGAAAGGAACTAAGTCCATGTTAGTTATAGTCACAGTTACGGTGTTACCAGCTGCAATGAGCGGTGGTACAACCACTGTCATATCGATGTTTGGTGTAGCAGTACTGTTGAACCCAACAAGGATAGTTGCTCCATTGTTCTTAACAAGGGCTTTGATCTTACCTGAGGCAGACGACCAAACTCTTTCTAAGTTAAATGTGTGAGCAGCAACCACGGTATAAGTAAAGGTAGTTGAGGCACCAGCTGCAAGAGCAGCAGTTGTGTGGTAATCCTGAATAGCTGTACCAGCGGTAGTTGAAACAATAGTTACAGGAACTGGGTTAGCGCTAGTTACATCTGCGCCAGCAACTGCTAGGTTAGCCGCTACGCGAATCGTTTGAGCATCAGTCGCTCCATTACCATAGTCGATGGCACCAGAAGCGTTTCCAAGCTCAGCTGCAACACGTAGAGTTTGAGCACCTACTGCACCAAAGTTGAAATCAGCTGCACCTGTTGCATTACCAATTTCAGCCGCTGTTCTAAGAGTAGTAGCACCAACTGTTCCCCAGTTTTCATCATATGGTAGAGTTGCGGAAACAATTAATGCACCGGTTGAGGTGAGTTGCAACGACGCCTGTTGACCGTTGGTCAACGTAGGAGGAGTAGCTTCGTAGATACCGCCTGCTAAGCTAGACTGAGTACCAGCCGTACCACCGGTAGGTGACCCGAGAGAAGTGTTAGTTGTACTTAGTTGTCCAGAGGCATTTACTGAAGCAGTGTTAGTGCCGTTCGTAATCAATGTTGGCCAAGCATTAGCAACCGTGTTAGGAGCGCCTTGGTTAGCTGCTACCCTTAAAGTTTGAGCGCCTGTTGCGCCAGCACCGAAGTCTGCGGCGCCTGTTGCGTTACCAACCTGTGAGGCAACTCTTAAAGTTTGAGCACCAACGGTACCAAAGTTAAAATCTGCAGCGCCAGTGGCGTTACCAATTTCAGCAGCAGTACGAAGCGTGGTTGCACCAACTACTCCCCAGTTTTCGTCGTATGGAAGTGTTGCAGAAACAATCAATGCACCAGATGAAGTTAATTGAAGAGCTGATTGCTGACCAGCAGTAAGAGTCTCAGCAGGAGAGTTATAGATACCGCCAGCAAGTAAAGAGTATGAAGCGGCAGTACCTGGAGCAGCAGGACCAGAAGAAGGCATTACAACTTGTAGCCAGTTAGTTCCTGAAATCGCTTGAGCGAGGGTTGGGTTACCAGAGCCATCGTCTAACTTAACTGTAACTCGACCAGATGAGTCAATGCCAAGAAGCTGTGTAGCGCCTGCAGTACCATCTGCTACTTTGACTAAAATGTCATCGTAGTTGGTTTGCCCAGGCAGTTGGGACCTAATCGGTAATTCTGTATTATAATCTGACATTTATCATTCTCCTAAAATATTAAGACGATGCGCTCGCCACATCGATCTTTTCTTTCAACTCAGCCTCTTTGGCCTCTTGAACCTTGACATGCTCTTGAAGTCTACTAATGTCTTCTTCTCTCTCGCAAATTCTAAATTCAAGTTCGTGCCTAGCGGCAGCAACCTTTATTAGTTCTAATTTTAATCTTTTTAATTCAAGTGGCGACATAGTTATATCCTATCATAATTAGTTAGTTAGAGTCATCACTGTAGCTTCAAAGTTACCTAAGTGAGGACTGTTGTGCAGGCAAGTTACAGTGAGAACCTGCCCAGATGTTAAAAGTAGCCCGTTGGTGAAGCTTTCAAAGTTAAAAGTAAGGTTAAAATCAGTCCACCAAGTGCGTTTATAGA
>Ga0302282_1001077_pt1 | contig 20012 bp, 12 predicted proteins | sample III_Fen_E1_3_FD_198763 | JGI IMG/M metagenome (GOLD analysis project Ga0302282, IMG submission 198763) | Peat permafrost microbial communities from Stordalen Mire near Abisko, Sweden - III_Fen_E1_3 | ecosystem: Environmental > Terrestrial > Soil > Wetlands > Permafrost | place: Sweden: Abisko... | reverse complement strand
TCATCTTCGAGGCATTCCAGCAAGCCGATGCAGGGACAAGCCGCAAGTACGGTGGCACAGGGCTTGGACTGGCAATCAGCCGTGAGTTAGCAAGCTTGCTGGGTGGAGAAATTCAACTTTACAGCACGCCGGGACAGGGCAGCACATTCACTCTGTATCTGCCGCAGACTTATGTCGGGCCTGCAACCTCATCGACAATTGTGCGTGGAGAGGTTCATTCCCGCCCGGTCTCGTTCCTCCCTGTTTCAAGCGCGAACGTGGCCGAGCATCATCCGGAACGGGTCGAAGACGACCGCAGCGGATTGGCAGAGGGTGATGAAGTATTGTTGGTCGTCGAAGATGACGTGCACTATGCACGATTGATCTGCGACCTTTCAAGGGACAAGGGGTTCAAGGTTCTATATGCAGCCACAGGTACCGAGGCTTTGACGTTGGCCAGGGAGTTTCGCCCGACTGCCATTTCATTGGACGTGTTCCTGCCAGACATGTTGGGTTGGACCGTCCTGAATCATCTGAAGCAGGACCCAAGTACGCGTCACATTCCGGTTCAGATGCTTACGTCTGACGAAGATTGGCACCATGGCTTATCGCGCGGGGCATTCGCATTTGTAACCAAGCCGACGACGACAGAAGGGCTCAATGCAGCCATTACGCGCATTAAAGCGTACGCTACTCCGCGCCGGAAGCGGCTCTTGGTGGTAGAAGACGAAAGGGCGCAACAGATTAGCATTGAAGCGCTTCTCGGATACGACGATATCGATGTAGCCTTCGCCAATACGGGTGCCGAGGCCCTGGCCGCGGTTGAGAGTGAAGCGTACGACTGTCTGGTTCTCGATTTGCGTTTGCCCGACATAAGCGGCTTTGAGGTTCTGGAACGTCTGCGCGATACGCCGTCGTTAAGCGAATTGCCGGTGGTGGTGTTTACCGGGAAAGATCTTTCCCCGGAGGAAGATAGCAGGCTTCACTCGCTTGCTCGCAGTGTAATTGTGAAAGATGTCGAATCTCCAGAGCGATTGCTTGATGAGACGGCACTCTTCCTTCATCGTGTGGTCGGGGATCTGCCTTTGGAAAAGCAAAACATGCTGGACCGTCTGCACAGGTCCGATGAGGCGCTGGTTGGGAGGCAGGTTTTGATTGTTGACGACGATGTGCGTAACATCTTTGCGCTCAGCAGTGTTCTTGAGCGCCGCGGCATGACGGTGCTGACAGCAGGAACAGGGCGTGAGGCGATCGAAACCATCGAAAAGACACCAGAATTGGGTATCGTGCTGATGGACATCATGATGCCCGAAATGGATGGCTACGAGACCATGCAGGTGATCCGTCAAAATCCCCGCTTCCAACGATTGCCGATTATCGCACTAACTGCAAAGGCCATGAAAGGCGATCGGGAAAAGTGCCTGGAGGCCGGCGCATCCGAATACCTGGCAAAGCCGGTCAATACGGAGCAGCTCCTGTCGGCACTGCGCATGTGGCTACACAGATAAGATACGTGTTCGGTTTTCCAAATGCTCGCCAGTATCAGATGCGGACTTGGGGGCGCGGGAGAAAAAGTGAGCGAAACGCAACAGGTAAATATTTTGATGGTCGACGACCAACCGGCTAAGCTCCTCAGCTATGAGGCGATCCTCGTAAATTTGGATGCGAATCTGATCAAGGCCCGGTCCGGTCGGGAGGGACTGGAGTTACTTCTCAAGCATGACGTTGCGGTGGTGTTGCTCGATGTGAGTATGCCGGAGATCAATGGATTTGAAATGGCGGACATGATGCGCCAGCATCCCCGCTTTCAAAAGACTGCGATCCTTTTCATTTCAGCGGTTCGCATGAGCGATCTGGACAGAATCAAGGGCTACGAGAGTGGGGCAGTCGACTACATCTCAGTGCCGGTGGTCCCCGAAGTATTGCGGGCCAAGGTACAGGTATTTGTTGAATTACATCGCAAAAGCAGAGAGCTTGAACGTCTGAACCAGGAACTGGAAAGCCGAGTCGAGCAGAGGACCCGCCAGTTGCAGGAGAGCGAGAGTCTGCTTCGCGAGCGCGCCGATCTGCTGGAGTTGGCATCCGAGGCAATTCTGGTAAGAGATCCTGCGGGCGTGCTGAAGTATTGGAACGCAGGAGCGGAAGTCCTGTATGGCTGGGAACGCAGTGAAGTTCTTGGTAATCCCGTTCACGAGATTCTGGAAACACAGTTTCCAGTGGAGGCTAAGAGCAGCGAATCGATACTTCTTGAGCACGGAAGATGGGAAGGAAATCTGGTTCAAAAAACGCGGGATGGCCAGGAAGTCATTGTTGCAAGCCGCCAGGTCTTCAAGAAGGAAGTGGGGACCATCCTGGAAATCAACCGTGACATTACTTCGCAGCTGCGGGCCGAGGAGGCATTGCGCCAAACCGAAAGACTGGCGGCCATGGGCCGCGTGGCCGGCATCATAGCCCACGAGATCAACAATCCTCTGGAAGCGATCACGAACGCATTTTACCTTCTTCGGAATCATCCCTCATTGGACGAGGAGGCGCGCTACTATGCGCAATTGGGCGAGGTGGAACTTGCAAGGGTTGGGCACATTACAAAACAGACACTGGGTTTCTACAGGGAGTCTCAACATCCCGTTAACGTGCCGATTGCCGAGATTCTCGATGACGTGCTTCAACTGCAAAGCCGACTGCTGCTCATGAATCGGATCACACTTGACAAGAAGAATTTCACCGATGGCGAGATCCGGGGATTTCCAGTGGAACTGAGACAAGTGTTCTTGAACCTGATCGGCAATGCGATTCAGGCGATGCCAAATGGGGGGAACCTGCGCATTCGGATGGGAACGCATCGGAACGAGACGAAAGGGAACACGGATTTGTGCATTTCGATTTGCGACACGGGAACGGGAATCAGTCCTGAACATGCCAAGCATCTGTTTGAGCCGTTCTTTACCACCAAGTCTACGAAGGGCACAGGATTGGGGCTCTGGATCAGCAAGGGCATCATTCAGAAATATGATGGGAAGATTCATTTTCGAAGCATTAAATTTCAAGGCAGCCATATGACATCGTTCCGCGTGATTCTTCCCGGAGTCACGCCTGCCTTGAAGGCAGTTGAATTTACGCATCATGCGACTGGTGTCGAGACAGCGAGAGCTTCCCTTGGACCTGCAAAACACGTGCATTCTTGTGGTTGACGACGAAGAACTACCACTTACTCTGCGAAAGCTGGTTCTTGAACGGCAGGGGTATCAAGTGGTGACCGCACGATCGGCTCCGGATGCGATGCGGGCTCTTGGTGCCAGCCGCGTAGACCTGGTCCTCACCGACCAGGTGATGCCCGGAGGGACAGGAACCGAACTGGCTCAGTCCATTAAGAAGAGATGGCCTGAGATGCCGGTAGTTCTCATATCGGGTATCAATGAGATTCCGCCAGAAGCGGCATATGCCGATATGTTTATCAGCAAGGTTGAAGGCCCGACGGCCTTGTGCGCTAAGATATCGGCGATTCTGTCAGCACGACGTAGTCCGTCAGGTTAGGTGCGATGTTCTTCACCACGAGGGATTCGAGAACCTCAAGCAAGCGCAGAGAAACATTCATCACTTCTTCCCTGGCGCAGTAGCCGGGCGAGAAGCTATGTGCATCAAAATATGTACGTATTTGTAAGGCCCCCTTGTTCGCATCTCATCGACATCATGGAAGGCTTCAGTCATGCATAGATTTTCGAATCTGTCTCGCGCGCTGTTCGTGCTACTCGCCCTTGCGGGCGCGATGTGCTCCCTGGTCGCCAGCGCGGCATCCTGCAAGACGCAATCGCAAATGGCGCAAGCGGAGCGCGATGCATTATCGAATGCTACTCGTGGAATGATCGGCGCAGTACAGAGTGGGGATGCACAAGCACTACGAGCGAAGACGCTTCCCGCGGTGGCGGAGGATTTCAGCGGAATCGCAGAGTCGGTGACCACTCTAGCGCCGCTCGTGAAACCTGCGACCATTACCATCGATAGTATTTATGCGCTGGATGCTTCTACGGAGTCAGCAGGTATCGCTCGCACAGATTTTTATTGCGGAACACCGGTTGTGGTGTTGAACTTCACCAATCTACCACCAGGGAATTATGCGTTGGCGATCGTTCACGCAACCGGCGTACCACAACCGCAACAGATCTCGCTCATCCTGGCCGAATCGCCCGACCATCGCTGGATGCTTGGCGGATTCTTCAGTAGGCCGATGACGGAGGCGGGCCACGATGGCCTCTGGTATTGGGTATCAGCGCGCAAATTTGCACAGAGAAACATGAACTGGGACTCATGGTTCTACTATCGCCTGGCCGCGTATTTTCTTGATCCGGTAGATTTCCTTTCCAGCCCCAATCTCGAAAAGCTCCAGAAGGAACAGGAGCGGGTTAAGCCGGCCAATCTTCCTGCGATGCAGCAGCCCCTGATGATCGGCGGGCAGGGTTCAGCGTTTCAAGTAACTACCATCGACACTACAACAACCTTTGGTCCACTGGATCTGGAAGTGGGTTACATTCCCGACGCGGCGCAAATTGCCCAGTTGCATGACCCGCCGGATGCGCGTAAGCAGGTCACCCAGGTGATGGCAGAACTGCTCTCGCTTCACCCGGAATTGCGAGAAGCATTCCATGGTATCTGGGTGCATGCGGATCAAGGGAACGTCTCTCTCTTTGCACTGGAATTGCCGATGGATCAGATCGTTCCCCAGGGCCAGTCAACGGTAATACGTCAGAACCCAACGGTTACAAATCCGAATCCAACGGTAATATTTCCGAATCCAAACCTTCAATCAACTGTTCGATAAGGCTGCCAAGATGATTGACGACATTTCTACGATCTCAAAAGGCTTCTTTGTTTCGCTTTCCACCACTGCCGTGTCTGCTTTGCTTCTCTTAAATGCGTCGCAATTGCTTTGCCAGACCCAGTCCGCACCCTCGTCCCAGGCTCTGTCTCAAATGCCTGGTCCCATGCAAGATCCCACGCATCCGGAGGTTCAACGGCGTCTCGACGTGGACCACGATCCGATTCCTTCACCCGATGTTGAAGAGAGTGCTCCCTCAATTACGGCGTCCCCTCTCGGCCCAGCCAAGCCAGGCGAAATTCAGAAGCGGCAGGATGGCATCTACACGATGCATCAGGATGTGGATGAAGTCCTGTTGAATTGTGCGGTGGTCGATGAGAAGGGACGACCTGTTGAAGATGTGAGCCGCGACGAGTTTCGGATCTATGAAGACGGAGTGCTGCAGACTACTACTTCGTTTCTACATCAGGATCAGCCCGTTTCTCTGGGCATCCTGGTTGATAATTCGGGCTCAATGCTCGACAAGCGTGCAGCGGTTCATGCGGCTACCGTAAATCTCCTAAGGGCATCCAATCCGCGCGATTCAACGTTCATTGTGAATTTTTCCGACCGGGCTTATCTCGATCAGGGATTTACCTCGGACATCGGCGCCCTGAGCCATGGGTTATCGCGGTTCGACTCCAAGGGCACTACGGCGTTGTATGACGCGGTAGCCGCTTCAGCCGATGAATTGGCTCGCCATGGAAAGCTCCCCAAGCAAGTGCTGCTGGTGATTACAGATGGCGCGGACAATGCATCGCGTCTCGAATTGGAGCAAGCCGTCAGCCGGGTGCAGCGGCTGGGCGGTCCGGTTGTTTATACCATTGGATTGCTCTTCGGGGTCGAGAAAGATGAGTCACAGCGAGCCAGAACAGCACTCGAAAAGCTCTCCGCGGAGACGGGTGGCATCGCTTACTTTCCGCATTCTCTGGACGAAGTGGATAGCATCGCAATGGCGGTTGCGCACGAGATTCGGGAACAGTACACCATCGGCTATCGCTCAACGAAGCCGCCAAGCATGGAAGGCTACCGAAGTCTACGCGTCGAAGCTGCCGCACCCAGGCATGGCAAGCTGACCGTGAGAACGCGGAAAGGTTACTTTGCCAGGAAGCCAGTTGCGCAACACACGCAAACTGCGCAAGTGGTAAGTCAGTAATCTCACTACAACCCATCTCACAAATAGCAAGCCGCCGAATCCGGTAGTACGAGGCCCGCACCAAAGCGGGTCGAAAGCACAGAGAGGCTCGGCTCTGTTGGTTTATGTTACGGGTTCAGGTTAGGTCAATACCGGCGCCAGAATGGCGCGTGAAGATTCACTTCTGACTTGTCCCTTTCTATCCGATCGGAGGGGACGACATCAATAGAAAGAGGAGACGGCGAACCGTCTCCTCTTTTGAATCGCGACACACATCAATCATTGCGCCCGGAATCAATGCAGATGAAAGTCCACGTCGATGACGATCTGCACCGCTACTGGATGGCCCTGGTACATTGCCGGATGGAACTTGTATTGCTTTACAGCTTGGATGGCCTTCTCGTCCAATCCCATGCCAAGATGACTGACAAGGCGGACGTTTTGCGGATTCCCTTCCGAATCTACAATCAGCTGAACTGAAACGTTGCCCTGATAATTCGCCCGGCGCGCGTCGTCACTGAATTCAGGCTCGACAGAATGGACAACTTGCGGTGCGCTTACACCTCCGCCCACACTCATCAGTCCGCCGCCATAGCCGCCACCGCTGCCAGGACCAGAACCGATGCCACGTCCCGCACCGAGCCCGCCACCCAGTCCCTGCCCGAATCCTGACCCGCTTCCTTTGCCCTGAGAAGCCAGCACGATCTGCGGCGACTGGGTCATTCCAAGATTTGTCAGTTGGGTGTTGCTTTCCATCTTCACCATCGCGGTGGGCTCAACGCCAAGCTTCGGATGATCGATTCGAATGATCTGGGGAGGCGTAATCTGGTTCTTCGCGACTTCTGGGGGACGGCCCTTGCTGGGCGGCGTAACCTGGTGAGCGCCTCCGCCTCCGCCTCCACCTTGCACCTTTGCCACAGGCATAGTAATCGGAGGGGGAGCGGTCAGCGTAAAGTCAACATGCGTGACATTGGTCGGCTGAAGCACCATATTTGAATGAACCCTCATCGCCAGCGTAAGAATCAGGGTGATTGCGACTACATGGATGACTAAAGATATTGCATTGGAAGTTTTATCTTTCTTCACTGCAAGCGGATCAATGGTGAATATGGGCCGCGCAGGCACTAATGCCAGCCCCCCGTGAGCTGCGGTATGTGGAGAAGGAATGTATCCTCCCATGGGTGGCCAAGTTGAAGCCCCTGCATCCGTCCCGTCGGTGTACGATTTGCGAGCCAAATTGTCCATAATATTCTTTGCCGGAGAAAGAACCCCGGCATCCCCCCTCTCTTGGTTGCCCACAGTTAGCTAACAACAGAAGCTATCAACTTTCCCGAAGTCATTTTGAATTTGCAGAAACTTACGTTACTGGACTTACCAGATTCCTTTGTCGCTTCCAGTAATCTTTTGCCCAACCAGGGCGGCAGTGGCCAGCCATGGCAATAAGCTGAGCCGCGCCCCGTTCTTCAATTCCAGCCTTCGCAGCACGCCTGCCAGCTGTGCACCGTAAAGCCTGACCGATTGCGGCATGATGGGGACGCGAAGAAACTCACGGGCGAAGAACACTTCATCGCCGCCGAAGCGGGCTGCGGCGCGCACGAAGTACGGTACCTCAAGTCCGCGTCCTCTGTACTTGCCCACATAGTCAGACACAATGGCGAGATAAGTTGCAACACCTTCCCAAATGCCGGCCTGCGTCGCCGCAGTGCAAAGGTCCCGGAAGTCAATGCCACCTTCGTCCACAAGCACCGCGGAATCGACTACGTCGCAAAGACGAAAGTAGAAATGGCGGTACATGCGCTGCAGAGTCGAAATCATCAACCGGTCTGACGCCGATGGAACGCGAAAAGTCTGCGTGCCAATAGTCAATTGTCGCGAGCGTTCAATAAGGCGCGAGGCGATGGTCACTTGTTCGCCGGTCTGTCCCAGACGGCCCACATGAATCTCAACGGCCTCAGGCAATCCAGGAACAAGAAAGTTCCACTTGCCGGCCAGGCGGTCTCCCCAGCTCCGCGGAGCAATCTTCGCCTTGAAACGGCGAAGCATCAGCTCCGATATCACTTTTGAATCGGCATCTGTGTACAGGTCGAGGTCGCTGCCAAGATCCGGCCAGTGATCGAGAGATTTGATTACCACGACGTGATGCTTTTCGGATTCGAATGCTGTGCAAATGTCGTGTAGAAAGCCGAGGGCCTTGAAGACACGCGCGTGTTCCGTGGCGAGAGCCGCATGCGCCCACGAGGCGCGAGTCTCATCGTTCTCCTCCTGCATTACTCGAAGGGAGGCTTCCATTCCGCGCACAATTACGTGGTTAGAACTGGCGAGCGTCACCAAGTCATCAAACTCCTCGCGGCTCATGTTCCGGAAACTCGAGTTCAATGTGGTCAGGTCCTGCGAACATGACTCCTTCTCTTCGATGTTCGTGAGAAGCAGGCGAGAAAGGAGAGCCATCGATGGATGAAAGACAGTCGTTGCCAAGGCAGTGGTCATGTCAACGGAATCCTAAGCTTGAAATTATTGAAGCTGCTGTGGTACGGACGACGGTGCGGCAGAAGGAGCATCTGAGGGGGAAGGCATTTCAGAAGGTACTGGTGCCTCTGCGCCTGATCCCCGAGGTGTCAGTTCAATCGGACCTGTTTCCCTGTGACGTTCCGAGCTGTATCTCCCAAGTTCGCCATCGACCTGGCGATCGCTGTCTGTCGCGACTGCAAAAAGCTTCTTGCCTTCTGCAACATGCTGCGTCGCCAGCCCCACCCGGGCGTTCGCATCGCCTGCCTGCCGGGCCTTCTCATAGAAAAATTGCGCCGTCTCCAAGTCGCCTTCCATCTCTGCAACATAGCCCCGGTTATTCAGTGAAAAAGCGCTCGACGGGTTCAGGGAGTAAGCATTCAGAAAATCCTGCTTCGCAGCGAGCCAGTTGTTTTCGTTCGCAGCGAACACTCCGCGCGTGGTCAGCATCGCGGCATTTGTTCTGTCGCTGCCTATCTTCGTCATCCGCTCGTCCAACTGTCTGGCACTCGCCGCAGCCATCACGCTGACCTGCTTTCCCGCCCATTCGCGGTCAAGGGTCACAACTACCGGCTCAGAGGAATTCGATGCAGCGGCCGCGCTATATGACTTCAAGGCGCTTTCGTATTCCCCAATGGCTTCGTAAGCGACGCCCAGGTTATTCATCGTGAAGGGATTCTGTGGATCAACGGCCTGTGCCCGGTGCAGGAGAGCGACAGCTTCAGCTCCTCGATTCTGTGACAGGAGACTAAGTGCGTCCACGTTCATCCGGTTCACCATCATCGGGCGATCACGGAGCTCCTGAAACGCAGATTGCATCGGCTTTCCTTCCAGGCGCTTCGTGCTGCTCTGGTCGATGTTGGCGTTTGAACTTTGCATTGAGGCCAGAGAATAGAATTTGTGAGCGCGGTCCAGCTCGCCATGTAACTCGGAGACATAACCCAGATTGTTCAACGTGAACGGGTCGCTTGGGTCAAATAGGTATGCCTTGTAGAAAAGCGTCGCTGCCTTGTCGTATTCATGCTTCTTTACCGCTTCAACACCTTCGCGATTAAGTCGCTGGACAGGGGTTAACTCGCTATGTTTGGGAATCTTGATTTTGAGCACGTCTCCTGCCCAGCAGCAGGACCCTACGGCCAGGAGGGCGGTAATGACTACAGTTAGTTTGAGTTGCATCATCACGGACGCATTCCCTCTCAGCTTCGGCTCATATGCAAACACTTATTTAGATGCGTGATGCTTGACTGCGTTGCCAGCGAATATCCGCTTTCCTCTTTCCGAATGCTCGGAGGCCACCTATCCACATGCACTGTCATCAAACCAAGTGTCTAGCAAAATTGAACTCAGCGAAGGTGCGCTTCAATGAAACCTGTTCTAGTGGCAGTTATGCTTGGCGGCATGGCAGTTGGCCTTGCTCCGATTCGAAGAGCCCAGTCGCAAGCAGTGGATCCGCAATCCGTATTGAAGGTTGCCAGTTCAGCAATCGATGTGTCGAGCCTGCCTCCTTCGCCTCGTGGAAAAAGCACGGTCATCGGTGGTGAGATTCGAATTGTCGATCCCGTTCGCGATCAGATGACCCTCAAGGTGTTTGGCCAACGGCCAGTAAAGATTCTGTTTGATGAGCGAACTCAGGTGTTTCGCGATGGGAGCAGGATCTCTCTTCGCGAGCTTGGCCCCTCCGGCCACGCGTCGGTACAAACGGTACTGGATGGAACAGATATCTATGCTCTCAGCATTCATTTGCTGTCGGACGCGCCCGAAGGCGAGTACCAAGGGCGGGTCCTGAATTACAATCTCGCTACTTGTGAGTTGACCGTAAGTTCCAACATGTTTCGCGATCCTGTAAAGTTGCTCGTGCCGGTCGATACTCCTGTTACTCGTGTAGGACAGGCAGCATTTACGCGGTCACAGCCCGGGGTGTCGGATCTCGTCAAAGGCGCTCTCATATCGGTAAAATTTGAAGCCGACAAGAAAGGGCGAGGTGTTGCCAGGCAGATATCCGTTTCGGCGACGCCGGGATCGGAATTTGTATTCATTGGCGAGCTTGCCGCACTTGATACAGGATCCGGGCAGCTGTCTCTAGACGATCCATCAGACCAAAAGACGTACCATATTCTCTTTAGCCCTGGCGGGATCCCCGTCAGCGGAAACCTGCATACTGGAGATCATGTGAGGGTGACTGCGAATTTCGATGGCAACCACTACGTGGCCACTGCGATTGCGATCAGCAACTGAGCGACCTCCTCGAACGAGGATGGATGATCCTCCCATAGCAACTGCCATGGAGGGGTCGGTAATGGAGATCGGCGACAGGGCGGTCCGCAAACTCTAGTCAGGGGAATCCTTGATGGATTCGAGGAAGCGAGGCCAGCGGCGCCACCGCCGGAAAATACCGGCCGAACGCCCTATCCCTTTCTTGCATTTGTGCAGTTCGAACCAGCGAAGATAGTTTTTGACAACACTGCTCATGGTCATCTCAAGCCCCACTGCAAAGTTGTGCTCCGCCATCTGCCTCATTAATTCATGGGACTGGAGTACCGCAATGAACTGCTTTGCCAAATCATCCGGATCGCCCTTTGCATAGAAACGAACGGCAATGCCTTCGCCTGTCACCATCTCTTTAAAATCATCGATGTCGGAGCACACGATCGGCACTCCAAATTCGCATGCCTGGTGGGCCGGCCCGCTTGATCCAGTGGCCGAGTCGTAAGGCAATACAAGAACTGAAGTCGTCTGAAACAGTTCAGGAATAGCTTCCTCGGGAACGTATCCGCGGAATTCGATCGGAAGGTCCCGAGGCTGCGCGTCGCGTATTGACTCCCAATAGCCCGGCTTGGTGTGATGATTGGAGCCGGCCACTATCAACCTTGCGCTTGGAACCTTTTCCAGAACCTTTGGGAAGGCTGTCATCAAGGTCTCCAAGCGCTTGTAAGTTCCCCAGTGTCCAATTGCCAGAATGCGCAGATCCGGATTCCCGCGCGTTGAAAAATCCGGAGGACAGGGGGTGGAGGAAAAAGTGCCGTGAGTTCCCAGCAAAACATTCTTTGCGGAATACTTCACCGTCAATGTGCTGTGATAGTGGGGAAGCAGGACAGAAACTGAATGAGCTTTCAGAAGCGCTTTCGTGGCGAGATCGCTTCCCACTCGAAACAACTTCTCCCGCTGGACACCAGCTGCGGCGAAGTCAACATGCTCGATGATGTTGTGCAGCGTAATGTGCGTGAAGAACCCCAAAGTTCGCGTCAATGCGGGTGTGGATAGGCCGGCGAATGCGGCGACTGGATTCTCTTGCGTGGCGAAGCTGGAGAAAATCAGGTTGTACCAAACAACATCGGGCTTCAACCGCCGGATGGTATTCAACAAACGCACCGGGGTGAGGAGACTCCCAAACTTCCAGCAGCGGATCACGTTGAATCCAGCCAATTCCGGCTGTTCATGTACCTTCAGAGGATTGCCGTTCTCATCGGTGGCGAAATCATATTCGGTCAGTTCGTCGGCAAGAATCGTCAACTCGACCCCGGGAATGCTCCTGAGTTCGCGCGCGACATAATACGCGTATTCGTTCAGTTGTCGTCCACTTGGGGGGAAAGTTGCTACGAAACAAATTTTCACTGGATTCCACCTTCAAAATAGACTTATACGTACATACGGCCTGAGTTGTTGATTGTGACCCGCGGTAAAGTTGAAGAAAGTCTCCTGTTGTACGCCCGCAGAGAATCGAATCGGATACTCAAGAACAACTGCTCCTGAGTCGTCATTGAATCTGCGATGAAATGGCCTTGCGTAGGAAACCGAAACGCCATTTTGGGTCGCGTCGTAAACGTGGAAACTTCTGGTGCTGGAGTAAGCCGACGACACCTGCACGTCCCATTTGTGGTTGGGCATGTATTCCACCGTTCCAGCAGGACGGAGGTTTTGCGCGATCCCCGAATTCGAACCTACGATTCGCCAAGCACGCACGTCTTCGGTTATCGCTTTAACGTCCAGTCGCTCTCCTAACTTTCGTTCAAGGCCGATATAGGAAGAGGTGTAGTAATCCTGGTAGTTAACGGGAGAGAATTGTTGGTCGTTGCGGCCCCATCCAGTCAGCAGAGCGGTCTTGCCCCATGGCGCCCCAACCCGGAAACTAACTGCGGCGGAAGTTGCCACCGAATTGACACTGCTCTCGGTGAATGGGCCCGACTCGCGGATAGCATATCCAGACACCGAAATTGCGTTGAAGAATGAGCTAGTAGACAAATAGGCGAACACACGAAACAGGTTCTGGTTCATTGCGACGGGAGACTCGGAATCGCGACGGATGGTTCCCTGAATGCCGCCGTTCAATGTGAGCACGTTGTTGCCGAGATTGACCGTAGGATTCAGCCCCGCGTTAAAGATGTAGTCCGTGGTATTTCGGTTGACAATTGAGTTTGTACTGGGCACGGATATCTGACCCTGGGAGTTGCGTACCTGGAAGAAACCTGAGGCCGTGGGCAGATTGCCAAGGTGTAGATGGTATGCGTTGGTTAACTGCGTCTCGATGGAGGATCGCGGCGGTGGAAGGAGGGAAGTGTCGGTGCTCGAAACGGGTTGGGCGGCGTCGAGTTTCGAATCCAAAACGTAGACTGTCGAGTCTTCAAACATTGGACTGACAGAAAAATCCGACAGCACACTCACCAGGGGGGTAACCCTTAACCCTTCGTTTGCTCCCGCCTGCAGAAGTGCTTCTTCCGCGACTTGATCTTCGCCTTCAGCATCCGATGCCTGCGCAAACGAAGTCAGGGCCTGCGCATCGTGATGCTGCTGGCGAAGAACATTAGCCTGGGCCAGCAGGTATTGGTAATTGGGCGCGTCATCCGCAACAGCGCTAACCGCCGCCAGCTCAGCCTGGGCTCTGGCCGTATCTCCAAGTGCCAGATAGTTATTGGCAAGTCCAATCCGCACTTCCATATCTGGCGCCCCCGCGGCCTTCGCGCGTAGCTGTCCACCACTCGGCGGCGCGGCATCGCCTGACGCGCCTTCCATCTGGGCAAGCGCAATCTGTCTTTCCGCGTCGTCTGAATGACCCTGCTGTGCCATGAGCTGAGCGATGGCCAGACGAACTCCAACGCGATCGCTTCCGGGGGCTGTGAGCGCCAAGCGAAAACGTTCCATCGCAGGGGCATGGTCCCCTAAGGTGCTCAGCGCCTCGCCGGTTGAGATGTAGATGTCACTCTGTGCCGTCTCGGTGCTCTCGGATGTAGCCGGCACTGACTTGACATGCTGCTCTGCCAGCTCCACATTTCGCAAAGTCTCAGCGCGGTCTCCCAGGCTTGCGTAGGAGCGTGCGAGCAAGGCGTAAACGGGTGCGCTGTCGGGCATCGTGTTTACTACGATGTCAAGTTCCTTGATTGCGTCGTGATACAGCCGCTCTGAGAACAGGGTGTTTCCCAGTCCTAAGTGCAGCGACGGGTCATCTGGCGTGAATTTCAGCGCCGCCCGGTACTCGGTGCCGGCCTTCACGAGTAAGCCCTGGCGTCCATAGGCTGTCGCGCGGATCACATGAACTTCTCTGGAATCGCCAAGCGCGCGCTCCGCCAGTTCCACTTCATGCAGTGCTCCCTGCGGCTTATGCGAATCAAGGTCGGCGTAAGCGAGTCCCAGGTGTGCTTCGCCGTTGTCCGGCTCCCGTTTCAAAGCTGCTTCAAAGTCACTGGCGGCCGCTTGTGGCTGGTGAAGATCGTTCAACATGTAGCCACGGTTTACATATGCGGTTACTACCTCTGGATCTCGAGTGAGAGCCTCGGTAAAGTCCTGTCGCGCTTGTTCGCTGAGTCCCTGATGCTTGTGAACATATCCTTGAAGCAATGGAAGGTCAGCATCTTTCGGGAATACGTTGATGTACTGTGAAGTCAGGCTCAGGAGTTCATCGTACTGCTCAAGATGAAGCAAATCGTAGCCAAGATACACAATAACGTCCCGGTCCCGAGGTAACACCTTGATTGCTTCGCGACCGATTTCGGCTGATGCCTGAAAGTCGCCCTTGTTTCTCAGATACCTCTCCTTCTCGCGAAGAATCTGAGGCTCCTTCCCCATTCCGGCGGTGACGCGGCTTAGCCATGTGCCCGCCAGAGCCAGGTTGCGTGCCTCGATTGCGGCATTCATGCCACCAGCCACAATCAACGGCTTTTGCGGAGCAAGCGCGTACGCCTTGCTGTAAGAATCTTGAGCTTTTGTGAATTCGCGCTTTGCAGTGTAGAAGTCCCCGAGCGCAAGGTAAGGTGTGTACTTCGAAGGATCGATAGCAGCCAGGCGCAGAAAATACTTTTCAGCTTCCTGGTCGCGCCCTGCTTCGCGAGAAGCATAGCCTAGGGAAGTGAGCGCGAGCCGATTGTTTGGATCGGCTGAGAGAACCTGTTTATATACCTCGATCGCATCCTCGGTGCGACCCAGTTTCATCAGCACGTCTCCGTCAAGCTGCAAATTATCGTTATCGTGCGCGTTGCTTAAGAGCGCAGCGGAGATATCGCGCAGGGCGGCGTCCGGGTTACCGGCATCCATCCTGATCAGCGCTCTGAGGCGCAGAAAGTGCGGATCAGCTGAATCTCCCAAGGCGTCGATTTGCGCCTGCGCTGTATCGAGTTCACGATGCGCGGCATCTTCGTTTCCAAGGCTTCTTTCGGCGTCCATCAAATCCAGGTGCAACTGAATGCCATACAGTGGCCCTTCCACCGGTTGTGCAGGCAAGTGCGCCACAGCAGAACTGTACTCCTCAACGGCAACCTGATCGCGCTCCTCGAGCTTGGCAATCTCTCCGCGAATTGCGTGCAGGCGATAGTTATTCGCGTCGATTCCCGATGCGCGCCTGAGAAATGAGTTCGTCTTCTCGATTGAGCCGGCCGTAACTTCGGCCTGTGCCGCGGAGAGTTGCAGACCGAGGTCTCTCGGCACAGCATTGGCGGCTTCCGAATAGTACTTGGCGGAGTCATCAAGCTTGCCGTCAAGCTGATAGGTGTACGCCAACTCGGCGGTTACGTCTGGTTTCGGATTATGAATTGATTTGAGAGCGTCGATCGCCGCAGAATAGTTCCCAAGTTCGCGGTAGTATCCCGCCATCGTGCGCTGAACGTCAGAGTTTTCAGGCGCGTGCCGCTTCGCTAACTCAAGGTATCGGTTGGCTTGATCCATTTGCTTCAGGTGCTGGTATGCAATCGCCATAAGCAATTCCGATCGCGCGTCGGGCTTGAGCCGCTCCGCCTTTTCAAGCCACTCCAGCGCACCAGCGTAGTCCGCCGACTTCATGGACAGATCGCCCAATAGCACCAGGTCATCTCTACGCCTGGGATCGGAACCAACCGTCTGTTTGAGGAGACGTGTCGCATCTTCGTTTCGGCCCATCGCACTATAAGTTTGCGCAAGACCAGACAGGCCCTCAACCGAGGAAGCATTGATTGCGAGACCGTGCTTGTATGCATCCGCCGATTCCTGGTATCTCGAATCAAGCCGTGCTGCATAGCCCAGCAGGAACCATAGCTGTGGATCGTTCGGCGCAGCTTTTGCGGCTCGCTGTGCATACCCAAATGCTTGCGCATGATCCCCGTGTTGCAACGCCAATTCAGCAGCGCGCGCAAGACGGGCATTCTCGATGTTTGAGCCCCAACCCATTTGTTGCGCTGCAGATTGTGTTTGCTCCGTTTGCGCACTCGGGTTCTTCGCAGCATTCGGGTCCACGCTATAGACCTGGGCGTCAACGCCGCAGGATACAGCCAAAAGGACGGCAACTAAACCACTCTTCAAGAATCCACGTCGAGCAATCACAGTATTCACCTGTGTAAGGATGCATTCGCAATATTTGATACGAAAATCTCGAGGGATGTTGTATGCCGGAGTCCATCTTGTTTGAGAGGTAGGCGAGGCCTCTATTTTCGTAAATTACAAACAAAGTAAGCACCTCAAAGCAACCTTTGCGCACATTGTTCCCTTCTAAAAAAGATGCTCGCGATTGCGTGCCCTGCACGATTGCCTCTCTCCGTGTCTTGGGTTGGATCACATTCTGAAAATGAGCAACCAGTAGTTAGGTTTGTGAATCCTAAAGCATGTTCGAAAAAACAGAAACGACATGTTCGAGAGGCGAGTGTGCAAAAATCTACAACCTTTCCCGAGGTTTCGCGGCCCTTACCCATAAGCCTCATTTTGATGGCTGTTGTGGTGGTTCACCTGCCGCTTCTTCTGCTGGAGTTGCCTTTAAAGTCGTACGACACGAACTTCCATATTCTCTTTGCTTCGCATTATGTTCACCATTGGTTCGATCCTTGGAATCCTAAGTGGTATGCGGGCTTCTCGCAGACTACATACCCTCCGCTCCCACAACAGTGGGTGGCGTTGGTTTCGCGGATTCTCGGTTTAGACATGGCATATATGGCGGTACAATTTGCCGCGATACTCCTTCTCGTTGTCGGCGTCTATCGCTTCTCACTGCTTTGGGTCAGTCCGCGCGCAGCTTCGATTGCGGCGCTCGCGAGCGTGTTTCTCGGCTCAGAGAGCTTCTTGATCTATTCCGCGGGGCAACTCGGCACAACCTCCGCGGCGCCGCTCTATTTGAACGCACTTCCATTCCTGTACGAGTGGGTGCGGGTTGGAAAGTGGCGATCGTTCCTTAAGGCGAGCGTGCTTTTCACCGCTGCTGCCGCCGCTCATCATGCGACGCTACTCTTTGGTTCAGTGTTCTTTGCGGTGCCGGTTCTGGTGCTGGCGGCGCTTGACCGTCAGGATGGTGAGCGCATCTCGACGCCGGCATTTCTGGGCCGGACCATCCTGATCATCGCAGTGGTGTGCGTCGCAATCGCGGTGGTGCTCCTTCCGTTCTGGCTCGCGCTGATTCATTATCCTGTCACGCAGACTCCTATCCCACATCCTTCTCGGGCAAATTACATCCTGTCTCCTCAGTGGGGCCTCAACTACTTCGTCATACCGTACGGAGCATTGATTCTGGCATTGCCATTCATCTTCCTGCGGGGATCGATGGTTGTCCGGCTTCGCCCTTTGCTGCTTGGTTTCTGGGTCGCATTCCTCGTGGGGCTCGGCGGGACAACTCCCGTTGGTCACCTTCTGCTTGGCCGTGCATTCGATGTGCTGACCATGGAACGTTTCAGCTATTGGGCTACTTTGCTGGCGCTCCCATTCGTGGGGTTGTTGGCGGCTGAACTGATCGAACGATATCGACTTTGGGCGGTCGTCACGCTGACGACGCTCGCTGCCTTCACATGCGCCGTGGCTGTGGGGTGGGCCACCTATCGGCCTGCGGACGCAGAGGACTTTAAGGTCGATACGGTCGCGTCATGGCTCAATCGTGATGGACACGATCAGTATCGCTACTTCACCCTTGGATTCGGCAATAAGAACGCGCGCCTGGCGATGATGACCAATGCAAGCAGTGTGGATGGAGAATGGAACTCCGGTAGATTGTTGCCGGAGTTGACTCGCTACGGAGCGGGTGCGCTTACCAGCTCAAAGTACTTTGGTGAACCTGGCCTCGACGCACTTCGCGCAATGCTGATGCATGCGGATCATTATGGTGTGAAGTGGGTATTTGTGCGGGATCACTATTATGATCCGCTACTGTCCTTCGCCGGCTGGCGGCAGGTGGATAGTCTTGAAGACAAAACCATCACCGTGTGGTGCAAAGATGGTGTGCCGCCGGCAACGCCCGTGAATGCGCCCCAGATTCCTGCCCGCTGGGAAGGCCTCATGTGGGGCATCCTTCCGTTCGGAAGTAGTCTCCTGGCGATCTTCGTGGTTCTTATTCCAGAAGGGAAACGACAGGAGCGCCGGGCGGAGGCTCCGATTCCGACGGGTGAAAGCCTCGTCCATGGGGGGTTGGTATCGTGAGCAAGGGACTTCTACTCGCGGCCGTTCTTGCTGGCGCCACTGTGGCACTTGTAGTGGTTGGAACAGTGTGGCCGGTGCCATCTGCCAAGGCTTATGCCGGTGGGGCAACCCTGGTGCGCTCAGCGTCCACTCCGGAGGGAGCGGTTGTGAACCTCGGTGATGAGATTCGAGCCCAGGCATGGGATAAAGCCTACGCCAGCTTTGCGAATAAAGGTGAGTTTACTGAGGAGGAATTCATCCACAGCCTGACCGGGACCTTCCCTAGTCTCCTCACCTATTCAACCATCAGCGATTTCGAAACCCGGCCGATTCATGCCTCCGATAACGAGGCTGAGATTGATCTCAAGTTTCACTGGGCGACTGTCGTCGGACCCTCCGCACGCACTTACCACCTGCACGTGGTCAAGAACGCAGATCAGTGGGAACCGGAATGGCCGATCGTCAAGGAGCCTACCGTACCTCCACAAGTTATCCCTGTGAATTATCTTCGCTGGGATGTCATCTATCGCGGACCCGGAGATGACTGGGGAGCGCAGGACGTGGAAGCGCCTCATGTACGGATTGTTGATATGCATCCTGTGGAGCGCGCTGACGGAGTGATAGTGCTTGGCGAACTACTGAACGAAGATGTGGTGCCCGCTTATGTCTCCGTCGCTGCAACCTTGATTTCAAAGAACCAGACGCCCATTGCAACCGAAGACTGCTTTGACAAAATCTCTCACATATTACTGCCTAAGCAGGTCACTCCGTTCTTGATCAAGTTTCCCGGTGTGACATTGTCCCAGGTTGGCAGCATCCGCATGATGCCCCAGTCAACCTTGGTGTCCGCTTCTGCAGATCCGGTGATCGAGATCGGTGACGAGCAGTGGCATTCAGCGCCTGGAGCATTGTTGACGGGACAACTAATCAATCAAAGCGGACAGGTAGTGAATGTCGCGCATGTCCTGGGAACCTTCTATGACAAGAGCGGCCAGGTCGTCTGGGTCGCTGACCAATATGTCGACAGTGCTCTCCTGCCTCAGAACCCGGTACCGTTTGAAATCCGGATCCCGCAGGATCTCGCGAAGAACGTGAGCACCCAGCGCACCGTCTTGGCGACTTATAGTTCCGGAGGCTCCCTGTGAAGTCCAGGTCTTCACTGCTGCTTGCCATTCTGGCCGTCGCCGCCATCCATCTTGCCTTTGCGCAAGGGGAACGCATGACCTTGCCCAAGGTTGTGGAAGCCGGTAGCGCATTCTCAATTCAGAGTGTCGGCAGTGGGAAAGCAGAGTTATATATCATCGGCCCTGGGCAGGTACTTAAGCGCGATGTGCAGCTCGGAGAGATGACGTCGTTTGCAACCGGATCGCTGTACAACGCCGGCCACTACCTGGCTGTTCTCGCGGGTGGTTCATTCACTGAAACCGGATCGTTCGATGTTCTGGCCGCAAGTAAACCGGCAAATCTCAGCTTTCTAGCCAAACCGTCCCGCCTTCCGGTTGGTTTGCATGATGGCATCACCGGCGCGGTGTACATCTTCGATGGATACCACAACTTGATCGCCACCCCGACGCCAGTCTCCTTCGAACTCTCGACCTCTTCGGGTGCAATGCAGAAACATGCAGCCGTCTCCAGCAATGGGGCTGCATGGACCGCAATGGACTCTACTTCCGAGCAAGGCGCTGATCGCTTCGTGGCTCGAGTCGGAGATGT
>Ga0302282_1001069_pt1 | contig 20101 bp, 16 predicted proteins | sample III_Fen_E1_3_FD_198763 | JGI IMG/M metagenome (GOLD analysis project Ga0302282, IMG submission 198763) | Peat permafrost microbial communities from Stordalen Mire near Abisko, Sweden - III_Fen_E1_3 | ecosystem: Environmental > Terrestrial > Soil > Wetlands > Permafrost | place: Sweden: Abisko... | reverse complement strand
GATCTGCGCCGAGCCGCAGTGGGAGCATGTGGTCGGGTCCGGACTGCCACCAGGGCGGGCAACCGTAATCTTTCGGCAGACTCCGCAGTGCCAAGCGGGAATCCGATGTCCCCACCACAGTTGGCGGCTGATGCACCAGTCATGGATGTTCTCCATCCAGTTGAGGTAAGTCTTCTCGTACTGCTCGGGAGTAAAGCGGATCGCCTTTTTGCCCTCCGCGTCGGCCTTGACGGCGGCGATGGCCTTGTCGGCGAGCGGCTGAATCTTCACGAACCATTGCGTGGAAAGCCGCGGCTCCACAACCGTCTTGCAGCGGTCGCAGTGGCCAATGTTGTTGGTGTGATCTTTTACTCCCGCCAGCAGTCCCTGTTCCTCAAGGTCGGCCACGATCCGCTTGCGGGCCACATAGCGGTCGAGACCCGCGTAGACGCCGCCTTCCGCATTGATGTGGGCGGTATCGTCCATGACGTTGATCGACGGAAGATGATGACGCTCGCCCAGCGCAAAATCGTTGGGGTCATGCGCCGGAGTTACCTTCACCGCGCCAGTTCCAAAGTCGCGGCTCACCCATTCGTCGAGAATGATGGGAATCTCGCGGGCAATATTCGCTTTGGGCAGCGGCAAACGAAGCTTCTTGCCCTTCAGATGCAGGTACCGCTCGTCCTCGGGATGAATAGCCACGGCAACATCGCCCAGCATTGTCTCCGGCCGCGTGGTCGCAATCGTCAGGAATTCGCCGCTGTCCTTGCCGTCTTCGCCAATAACCGGGTACCGAATCTCCCAGAGGTGACCTTTATGCTCGTCGTAAACCACTTCCAGGTCGCTGATCGCCGTCTGGCAGCGCGGGCACCAGTTGACGATGTAAGCGCCGCGATAGATAAGCCCTTGTTCGTACAGGCGGGCGAAGGCCTCGCGGACGGCAATGGAGAGATTGTCGTCCATGGTGAAGTACTCGCGCTGCCAATCCACCGATGCGCCCAGGCGCTTCATCTGGCCCAGAATCGCCCCGCCATAATGGCGACGCCACTCCCACACGCGCTCCACAAAGGCTTCGCGGCCAAGCTGCTGGCGGGACTTGCCCTCGCTGACTACCTGGCGCTCAACCAGCATTTGTGTAGCAATGCCGGCATGATCCGTCCCCGGAACCCACAGCACGCGGTCGCCGCGCATACGCCGCCAGCGGATGAGAATGTCACTCTCCGCGTGCTCGAACATGTGGCCCATGTGCAGGTTGCCGGTGACGTTGGGCGGGGGCAGCAATATGGTGAATGACTTTTCGTCCAGCGGCGAACCCGGGGTGGGAGTCGGTTGTGCGAACAGATTCTCGCGGACCCAGTATTCGGCCCAGCGATCTTCAATGGCGGTGGGGTCGTATGCTTTGGGCAGGTCGTGCGGCATGTTTTCTTCGGCCGGCCCCCAGTGATCTCGGGAAAACACCCGTCCAACGAGGGGCATTCAAAGCGAGGGGACCACCCACTCACTTTATCAGACGGAGGCCCGGAGTCGAAGCATGGTTCAATTTGTCTCGCGTCTTCAAACACTCGCGCAACATCCCCGGCAACTCCCCTGCGATATTCTGCAAATAGGCGATAGATACAGAGTTGAGTGGGCGAAGGAGCAGGAATGGGTGGGAATCGAACTGGAAATAGCGTGGGAGCATTCTTCCGCGTCAATGCGAGGTTGTGCATCTTGCTGGCCGGCACTTTGTTGCAGGTTGCCGGGGCCGTCGCCCAGGCAACTCCGACTGCCGCAACAACTCAACCCAAGCCAACGCATCCCAGCACCCAGGCCGCGGCGTCCGGCGCGCTTCCAGCTTCGGATACGATCCCGGTGCTTCTGCTCAGCGATATCCATTTCGAGCCGTACTGGGACCCCGGCAAAGTGCCGCAACTGGCCGCCGCTCCCGTGAGCGAGTGGAAGGCGATTCTTGCCGCCCCACCGTCGGTCGATCGTACGGCGCGTTTTGCATCGTTGCAACAGAGTTGCCCTGCCCGCGGAGAAGATACCTCCAACGCCCTCTTCGAGTCCAGCTTGCGGGCCATGCGGACTCATGCTGCTGGGGCAAAGTTCGCCACCGTGAGCGGCGACCTGATTTCGCATGGATTCAACTGCAAATACACCGTGCTGTTTCCCCACCCCTCGCTCATTGCCTACCGCGAATTTGTGGAGAAGACGCTGGATTACGTAATCGAAGAACTGGGCAGCGCATTGCCAGGTGTGCCGGTATACGTGGCCCTGGGAAACAACGACTCCGATTGCGGCGACTACCGGCTCAGCGACCATACCGAGTTTCTCTCCGTGATTGGCGGCGAGGTCACCAAGGGGTTTCCATCGGCCGACCGGCAGTCTGCGATGGAGACCTTTGCGGCCGGCGGATACTACAGCGTCGCGATGCCGGCCCCGGTTCGGAACACCCGCCTGCTGGTTCTGAACGATATTTTCATGTCGAAAAACTACAAGCCCTGCCCGGCAAAGGCTGACCCCGCCGCAGCGGACGCGCAACTTGCGTGGCTTGAGCAGCAACTCGCCGATGCCCGCCGCAACAAGGAGACTATCTGGGTAATGGGCCACATTCCGCCGGGAGTGGATTTGCACGGGACAGTAACGAAGATGCGGGATGTTTGCCACGGACAAAGTCCCGAGATGTTTCTCTCATCGGAAAAGATGGCGGACGAATTGGTGGAGTTCAGCGACGTGGTGCGCCTGGCCATTTTTGCGCACACGCACATGGACGAGATGCACGTCCTTACAGCCGAAAGTGCGGGCCAGCATCCTGACTCGGGAAGCGGCGTCGTGGTCAAGGGTGTGTCGTCCATTTCGCCGATCAACGGGAATGCGCCGTCGTTTACCGTTGCCCGCATCCAACCATCTTCCGCCGAGATGATGGACTACCGCGTCTTCTCAGCGTCGAACCAAACCGGTGTGGATACCGTGTGGAAAGAAGAATACGATTTCGCCAAAACCTATCATGAAGAAGCATTCTCACCTGCTGCGGTGAGCAAGCTGATCGCCGGCTTCAAGGCCGATCCCGACGCGAAAACAAAGGCCAGCCAGGATTACATTCGCGACTTTTTTGTCGGCAGCGATTCGCCCCTTGGATTGGTTTGGCCGCAGTACGCGTGCAGCATGGCGAACGACTCGGCACAAGGATTCTCATCGTGCGTGTGCGCGGCGTCCAAATGAAGTTGGTGCGGCATTTCCAGAGCGTGTTTCAAAAACATGCTTTGTAATCAGGGCACGACTTCAGTCGTGCCGAAAAGCGCCGGAATAACGAGGGGTTTTAACCCCTGCGGGATGACCTCTCCCATTTTCGCGGCCATTTTGAAACACGTTGTAAGCCGTTACCGCAACAACCCCTTCGGCAGCGGGCGGTCACACGCAGGGGTCCCACTCGGCCATCGCCTCAATGCAACGCCTGAGTTCGTCCGTGACTTGAAATGGTTCAAATCGATCCGGCGCGTTGCCGACACCCGCAATCTGCCTTCGCAACAGAATCTCACCATCTGTTCCTTGTTCAAACTTCAGATTGCTTCCCGGATGCAGGTCCAGAGCATCGCGAAGGCGCTTGGGGATTGTGATCCGTCCATTGCTCGTAACTTTGATTGCCATGTGCTCAGCTCCTTCGGCATCCCCTATCGTCTTCTTTCGTCGTAATGCCAGCGAACATGAGCCAAATGCTGCATTCTTATTTCTCCGTCCGAACCGGCGTTTGCGCATCGCGGGCCGCGGTCTGGGCGGTGCGCCTTCCACAAACAAACAGGCCGCACTCCATTTCGAGTGCGGCCCGTTTGCATTGAGAGAATCGGCGGTTTAGAACGGGTTCAGCTTGGACAATCCCTTCTTCTTTTTCTTCTTGCTGGAAGATTCGTCGGCGGAGTCGAGCTTGGACTTCTTCTTTTTGTCGGAATCGGCTACTGCCGGCACAGACCCGGGCTTGATTTCGTTGATCTGGTCGGGGGCCTCCGCAGGCGCCTCGGCGCCGGGAACGACTGCGGTGGAAGGTCCCACCGCCTTGACGGGGGCGTTGGGGTCGGCTGCCGCGGTGCCGGACGGCGCGCTCATAATCTGAACGCCGACGCCAGTTCCGACGCCGTCAGGGGATTGAAGCTGCGGAACGGAAGACGGTTGGTCGCTGCGCGGAGGTTCATTGGGAGCGGTAGGCGTTGCGGCGCCGTCTGCGGCGGCTGGCTTGCCGTTGGCGGCATTCAGAAGTGCAATGTTCTGCTTGGTGATATCCGCGGCCAGCGTTCGCTTGGGGTCGTCAAGGCTGGGCTCGCCCACATGAACTGCTTCAACCACAGTGGGTCCGTGCTTGATCAGGTCGAAGGTTTTGTCGGTAAAGTGCATGGGCTGACGGCTTATTTCTTCAGCCTCGCTCTCGGCAACCGCAGCCTGCGTCGGCTCGGGGATTGGCCGGTTCATGGCCACCAGGCGGTCGCGCGCATCTTCCACGTGAGGGGCCATGGGATAGCGTGTGATGACCTTGTCGTATGCCTCCGCGGCCTTGTCAAGGTACACGGCGCGCAACCGCTCCTTGAGCGCGCCATTCAGGTTTTTTGCCATCTGGACTGCATGGGCCTGAGCGGCATAGGAGTCGCCTACGCCAAGCAGCGCCTGGTCGCTCTTGGAATAAAGCGGGTAGGTATCCACCACCGTTTCAAGACGGGCAATGGCGGCTGTATAGTTCTCGCGGCTCTCGTAAAACAGGCCGATATCCGTTTCCCGCTCGCCCAGCACCTCCTGAACGTCGCGGAGCTTTTGCTTGGCGCGCGGCACCAGCGTCGAGTCCGGGAACATGTTGATCATCTTCCGGTACTCTTTTTCGGCGTTCTGGGCGTTCGTGTAGTCGCGGTCGGGCTTCTCCATCTGCTGGTAATAAATGTCGCCGACCTTCATCTGCGCCTCGGCCGCCTCGGGAGCGTCGGGAAAGAACGTGATGAAGTCTCCGTACTCGGCTTCAGCCTGGGTCAGAGCCGCAGTTCCGCCTTCCTTGAACCAACTGTCGCCCACGGCGAGTTTGGCCCTCATTCGGTATTCCGACTCCGGATAAGTATTCAGCATGGTCTGCAGGTCGAGCCGCGCCACGTCGAATCGGCTCTTCTTCATGGCGATCATGGCCTTATCGAACAGTTCCTTGTCGGGCTGCTTTGAGTTCACATTCTTCAGCGGGTTGGCGCTCAGGTCCTCATTCTTCTTTTTCTTGGGCTTTCTATCGGTGCCCGACGCAACATCTGCCAACACCAGAATCCCGAGAGTTACCGCGGCAATCTTCAACGACAACCGATTCATACCACCTCATTGCTGCGGCGCCTTCAACGTGAGGCAATCCGCCTTTTCCCAGACTCTAGAATTTTACCTGACTTGCCCGGTTACGTTTCCGGGCGGACTACTCGTTTGCGGCCGCCCGGGCTGCGGCCAGCAGATCACGCGCATCCCGTTCCGGGTGGGCGGCGCCGAAGACGGCGTTCCCGGCCACCAGCAGTTCCGCTCCTGCTTGGACTACCTGAGCGACCGTGTCGTGAGCCACCCCGCCGTCCACTTCGATCTTAAATGCCAGCCCCAGTTCCTGGCGCAGCTCGGCCAGCCGCCGGATCTTATTCAGGGAGAATGGGATGAATGCCTGTCCGCCAAACCCCGGATTCACGCTCATGATCAGTACATGGTGAACCATGGGCAGGATGTCGATCAGCAGGTCCACCCTGGTGGCCGGGTTCAGCACCACCCCCGGCTTCATGCCGTGGTGGGCAATCAGTTCAAGCGACCGGTGCAGGTGGGTGCAGGCCTCATAGTGTACGCTCACCCAGTTGGCCCCGGCATCGGCGAACGCGGGGATGTAGTCGTTGGGGTTTTCGATCATCAAGTGGCAATCGAGCGGCAGGGCTGTGACCTTGCGCAGGCTCTTCACCACCGGCGGCCCAATGGTGATGTTGGGCACGAAATGGCCGTCCATGATGTCCACATGGATCGCCGTGCCGCCGCCCCGCTCGGCCGCGGCAATCTCATCGGCCAGATGCGCGAAATCCGCCGACAGAATGGATGGAAGCAGCTCTACCATGGGGTCTCTGGAGGAATTCTCCTTGCTGGGTCAGTGTATCAGCGGAGGCGCAGAGGGGCATCCAGTTGCCTTGAAAGGGCACGACTTCAGTCGTGCCGCAGACGCCAAAAAAGAATGAGGGCTTTAGCCCCTTCGGGCTCGATTTCAAGGCGGAGGGGAAGCATCAGCGCTTCGTTTTCTGAGAACGCGATGCCTTGATAACCCGCTCGATCTGGCGGGCTGTGAGGGCGCTGGTCCCATTCCGCTCCGACTCCTTGCCGAGGATGCGCAGCACCTCCGGCTCTGGAGCAGCAAGTTTGACGTAGTCGCGGATGCTGAGAAGAACGGCCCTGGGTATGCCGCGCTTCTCAATGACAATGGACTTGTGGTGAACATCCACGCGCTCCAGCAGCCGTCCAAAATTCGAGCGCGCATTCAATGCTGAAACCACCCTGCCGCCATTCCTGTCAATCGTTGGGGTACCCATGGACTCTCCACTTCAATACTCTGAACTGTACAGTTTCAAGATCATAGGTAAAACCACATGGGTGCGAAATTCTGCCTGCGGCCCTGACCAGCCTACGCCACCACCTGAAGCCGAATCCCCTCGTATTCCTGCAGGCAAGCGATTATGTTGAAGAGATTGGCCGCAGTTGGATTGCCCTTGGGACCGAACATCTGATGAAGGGTCTTGACATGGATGCCGGTCTTTTCCGCCAAGGCGGGAAAACCCAGCGTGGCATTGATGAAGTCGCGCAGAATCTCACGTCCCAACGCCGCTTCGCCCGCCAACAGTGATTCGACCGCATCGCTCAACAGACCGCGGCGAAACTCCTGGTCGCCGCGCACCCGTGCCTGCACCGTTTCCCGGAAATCCCGCGTCAACGCCATGGCTCGCTCCTCTTCTGCCGCTTGTAATCCTGCCAGCATTCGCCGGCCAAAACAATATCGTCCTGCTGGCGCTGCTTCGTGCCGCCCAAGAGCAAGATGATGACCCGTTCCCCGTCTTTCCCGAAGTAGACCCTGTACCCCGGACCAAAGTCGATGCGGCACTCAAAGACTCCGCCGCCAACGCCTTTCGCATTCGAGAAATTCCCCAGGCCAAGCCGGTAGAGGGCGGTAGTCACGCGTCGCGCAGCATCGGAGTTGAGCTTGTCAAACCACTGGCCGAAGAGATTCCGCCCATCCAGCCCGAGGTATTGCCGAATCTCGACCATCGAGTCAATGGTAGCATATATTTTCCCTTGCAGCGGACGGTTTGATCCCTTATCCGGCGGGCACCTTGAACCGGCTGCCTGCCACCCGTCCCACGCCGCGCAGCAATTCATGCGCCGGCCAGCGGCCTTCCGCGTCGGGAAAAAAGACCTCGCCCTCGCGCCGGGCTTCTGGCCGGTAGTACCAGCGCTTGAGCAGCGCCAGATGGCCCCGGCGGATGGTGGACGATGGGACCTCAAAGCCTGCCCTGAGCGCAGCCGAATGAGTGCCCCAAAGACCCTAAAAAGAGGCTGGGCTTTTGCCCCTGCTGAATCGTCGGATACTCGCAAAGCCCCACGCCGCCGATTGCCGGAAGAAGATTGATATACTTTTTCGGAAAACGCTTTAGCGGGAAGCTGATTCCCTGTTTGGCTGGGGGCGAATTTCCTGAAGCGCCGAGCCAAGTACCTCGCCTTGACCCGGCTCCTGCACGAAAACAATCAGGCGCAGGTTCTTTGGGTCCTCGCCCGGCTTCAGCTTCCCTTGATAGTCCTGGGTGAAAGTCTTTCCCTTTTCCACCTTACCGATCTTGACAAGTTCCTGCACAACAGCGACATGCTTGAGGCGGTGGCCGCCGTTTTCTCCGTGCAATACCTGCGACTCCGCATGATCGAGAGCGATTGCGGCGTAGACATCGCCACTGTGCTTGCTTGCCGTTCCGTCCGCTTCAATGTGGGCGCGAAGCACGGTAGGAGAATTTCCCTCCACGCTGACGGTCCCAATGCTCACAGGAACCTGTGGTGCTTTCGCGGCTGTCAGTAAGACCTGAGAAGCTTGCAGCTGATTTTCAAGGTGCACCTCGTTCGTTCCATCCACGATCACCTGCGGAGTGTACGGGCTGCTAATCCCCAGCGCGCGCACATAGGCACTTTGCCGGTCTGTAAAGAAAGGCGAGGAGTATGGGTCCTTCCAGCCGTCGTGGTTCCAGTAGTCCACGTGCTCGCTCAGCACGATCATCTGTGCGCCGGCAATCGGCTGAGTGCTGTCCAGAGTTTGCAGCCAGGCATCTGCGGGCGGGCAGCTGGAACAACCTTCCGAGGTAAACAATTCAATCAGAATGGGCGTAGCGGCAACGCGCGAACCCGCGACCTGGGTATGTCCCGGCGTTGCGTGAAGCAACAGAAGCAGCAGCGGCGAAATGAGCAATTGGCGCTTTGCGCGACTCATAGTCGAATCCTCTGGAAGGTCGGCGCGACTCAAGTACATTTCGTTACATCACCGACCCCGGCCCCCGCATTCCTGCGTTCCGGGTTGGTTTCGAGCACAATGTTACACAGGGGAGAATGGCCAGACGCAATAGCCAGCGGAGCGATTTGCGCCATGGCCACCTGCTCGGCTGGTATACACCGTGGCTTCAGTCCCGTTTTAGGTGCGTTGCGCGGTCGCCAGCATCTTCCCCGCAACGCGCCCCACACCCCGCAGCAATGCCCTCACCGGCCATCGGCCTTCAGCGTCGGGGAAAAAGATTTCGCCTTCGCGGCGAACTTCAGGCCGGTAATACCAGCGCTTGAGCAGCGCCAGATGCCCCTGGCGAACGGTGGACAACGGACCATCAGAGCCTTCTTCCAACGAAGCCAGTGCGGCTTCCATCCGCGTCTCAAGCAAGCTGCGAGCAATTTTAATCGGCGCGGCAACGCCCCCCTCAACAGTGGCTTCAGCGTGCGATTCAGTCCCCGCCGCAACCTGATCCCTAATCCCTAATCCCTGATCCCTGTTTTCCGGCGTCTCCAGAATCGGCTCAATCGCCATCGGCTGTGCAAACAGCGAAGTCGATCCCGACTGCTCATTCTGGATTCTCATGCCGAGCGTCGAAAATCCCGCCGGCCCGCGCAGCCGTGCATCCTCATAAAGAAAGACCGCGACCTCGTTCGGATTCGCGGAGGGCATCAGAATCACGGCCCGCAGCTGGCTGAGCGGCCTCACCAATTCGGCAGCCAGCCCTCGCACGGCCTCAGCGCGCTGCACCTGGGTGTGAACGGCTGCTGCGGATTCGAACTCGAGCTTGGCCGAGGCCTCGTCGCGTTCAGTTCGCAGCACAATAAGCCGGCTGTCGCCGCGCGTGGCCAAAAAGCTCTCAACCGCCGCCGCCTCTTCCCCATAGCGCTCGTCCGTGCATCCCTGATAGCAGGGCGCCAGGCACATCTTCATCTCCGAATAAACGCAGCCGGGGTGGCTTGGATCAGGATCGAGATCGTCCGTGCAGCGCCGCAGCAGAAACAGCTTCAGCGCCTCGTCGGCAAATCGCTCCGCCGCCGCGTGCGATGGAAACGGCCCGTAAGCCCACTCGGCCTCCCGCTGGCTGGGACGTTGGGTAACCACGATGCGCGGGTACCGATTGCTGCCCAGAAAGCGCACAAACGCCGGAGGTCGCAGGTGCATCCGCTCCAACGCTTTAGCCCCGTATATCCGTTCCAAAAGTGCAAACTGCGTCAGCAGCGACTCGAAATCCGACCCCGTAAGCCGCCACTCAATCCTCCGCACTCGCCCCGCCAACTGCAACCGCCGCGGATGCTTCGCGGAAGGCTGTAGCAGCCGCTCCAGCCGCGCTCGCAGATTCGGCGTACGCCCAACGTAAGGCTCTGCGTGCGCCTCGGCCCCATACAGCGCAAAAACCGCCGGCCTCTGCGGCAATTGCGCCAGCGCGGCCTTCGCCTCGGCCGGGTCAAACGGAATGGAATCGAGGTCACCTGTCACGCCCACCCCGCTCAAGCCCCGCCAATGGTCATGCCGTCGATGCGCAGCGTGGGCGAAGCCACCGAGCCGCGAAACACCAGGTCGTTCCCAACAGCGGTTATGTTTCGCAGCATCTCGCCCATGTTTCCGGCAATCGTCACCTCTTCCACAGCGTGGGTCAATTCGCCGTTCTCGATCCACAACCCGAACGCGCCGCGGGAGTAGTCCCCCGTAACCAGATTCACCCCGGACCCCATCAGACTCGTCACATACAGGCCCGCAGGGACGCCCGCAACGATCTCGTCCGCAGACACCGTCCCAGGTTCGAGATACAAATTGCCGCAGCCGATTCCAGGCGTGCCGGCCAGTCCGCGCGAGGCGTTATGGGTACTCTTCATCCCCAGCTTTCGCGCCGAGTAGGTGTTCAGCAGGTAGGTGGCCAGCACTCCGTCCTTTACAACTTCAGTCCGCAGCGAGGGCAATCCTTCGCCGTCAAACGGAGACGTTCCAAAGCCGCCCACCCCGGTAGCCAGCAGCATCGTGTTGTCGTCCACAATGTTCAAGCTTGGGACTGCAATTAGCTCGCCCAGCTTTCCCGCAAGAAACGAAGCGTGACGCCACACGGAGTCGCCCGAGGCGGCTTCAAACACCATTCCAATCAGCGATCGCGCCACCTCCGGGGAAAAAACAATCGGCACACGCTGCGTAGGAACGCGCCGGGCCCCCAGCCTGCGAATCGTGCGCCGCGCAGCCTCCTTGCCCACGGACTCGGGCGATTCAAGGTCCGCGAGCCTGCGCGCGCTTGTCCACCAACCGTCTCGCTGCATTTGCCCGCTCGCATCCATGGCCAGCGGAGCCGCCGAGCCGCCCGCATAGCTGGTGCGATAGCCCCCCACAAAGCCCCGGGAATTGGCCATGACCTTGCGTCCTGTGGCTGCGTCAAAGCTGCCGCCCTCTGAATTGGTGATGCGCGGGTCGGCCTCCAGCGCCGCCGCTTCCACCCGCCGCGCCCACTCAATGCGCTCCGGCCCTGAGAGCGAGTACACGTCCTCGAAATAGAGGTGCTGGTCGCCGGCGGCCGAGCCAAATTCCGCCGCATCCGCCAACCCGGTAAAAGGGTCTTCTTCCGTGAATTTGGCCAGCGCCAGCGCGCCCTCCACCAGTTGGCGGATGCCGTCCGGCGTCAGGTCGCTGGTCGAGCACGAGGCGGATCGCGTGCCCAGAAACACCCGCAGCCCCAGCCCCCGCGAGCCCGACTCCTTCAGCGTCTCCACCTGCCCCATGCGCACGGTCACGCTGAATTCGTCGCCTTCCCGAACCACGGCTTCCGCATCGCTGGCGCCGCCTTTCACAGCAAGCGCCACCACGTCAGCGGTCAGGGATTCAAGGTCGAGGGCATCCAGATCGGGTTGAACAGCAGCTTCGAGCATGGCTTCAAGCTATCAAAGTTGGCCTGGTTCTGGGCAGGCTGCAGCTACTTCCTCCCTTGGAACCAAGGAATTCAGCACGCATTTGCCGTCGCATATGCCCCCAGCCCTCGACCCCGAAGGGTGTCTCAGCGCCTGATCTTACGGCGTTCTTCAATACGAATCTGGCGTGCACTCTTCAGCCTAAGCAGCGAAAGAGGTCAAGGCGCGTGGGGCTTCAAGATTAGCCACTCCCGAGACCCGATGCTTCAAAGTTAACGATAGGTTTTATTGAGAAATAATTTACTTGATTTTTTTTTGAATCCGGGGAAAGATTAACGATAGCTCATCGACAGATTTACTTCCCGCTATAGCCGACATGGCCTCATGTGTTCCCACTTCCCATCCGAGGTGTTTGCATGGTCTCCAGTATTGGCATAAAGACAACTGCCGCGGTTTTCGCTTTCGGGGATCACGCGGTTCTTCGCGCTGCTGGCAAGCTCCGGCGGCTGTCATTCCACGGTCTGGCAGTCCGTTTGTTTTTGGTTGCCCTGCCCGTCCTAGCTCTCTTACGTTGCCAACTGCTGCTTGCTCAGGGTGTATGCCCCGTATCTGTGCCGCCTAGCGTCAGCCATACGCTGAATGTGCCCGGGTACCAGAGTTATCGCCCTCCGGTCAGCGGCGATTATGTGACCATCGAATACAACGCAAAGGACAACACAACAACTTGGAGCGATTACAATCGCTTCTTCGATTACCGCAGACTCAACAACACCGCAAGCACCGTCGCCGTGAACGGCAGTTTTCTTCCCGTGATTCAAAACAAGGAAAAGATCGCTGTCCGGGTTTGCGGACTCCACTTCACCGATGTATTGACGGTGACCACCGGCGGCATCGGCGTGCCAGAGGGAGGCGCGGATATTCGGGGAGCAGCACAAATTACTCCGGCCGTCAGCCTTTCAAGCACCCTCGACACACTGCAAAGTGGTGTGCCGAGCGGGGGCACCACAACCTTGCCTGGTCTGGGCCTGAACGCGCCGGGCGCGCTGCCCTCTCTGACTATCACTGGAGTCACTGTCGGGGCTCTGGGCCCTGAGGATCAGAGTCCGGGAAAGTACCCCACCTACACCCCCGCCACAATCACCGCCTCAGGCAAACAGGTGGCGCTTATGCTCTACTCCGTGGACCAAAACGCCGCGGAGTTACTCAGGTTGATCAATCGCACCTTCGGGGAGCCCTATGATTCCGCCGATTATGTCGATAGCAGCCAGCCGGGGCGTGCGGACATCAGCAAGGCCGCACCGGGATCGGTCAACGGGGTGATGTACCAACTTGGCAAAACCCTGCCTGATGTCGAGGCGGACTCGACCGACCCTGCGAATTTTGCCGCTTTTGACCGACACCTGACCGATATTCAAAATGTCAACGCCCAGGTTTCAACGTTATCCAGCGCTCTGTCTTCCCAGGCGTTTGCCTCCAACGCCCTTGCGCTACTCAATAACTACTCGTCCCTCACGGGGATTCTCGAGCTGGCCAGGCTGGGGTTTGACCAGCAAAACTGCCAGAATAAAACTCAGCCAACCCTGCAGCCCCCGGATATCAGCATACTTAGCCTTGATGATTTGAAGAAGCTCACACTCAAGGACTTTGGAAGCTGGACCCCCAGCCAGATTGTATTGCTGAACGACGGCCAGATTGGGCTTTTATCGGACAAGCCGGATCCTTCGGACCCTTCCAAGAGAACCACTCGCGCGGTTGTGACTGCTCTCCGAAAGACGTTGACGGATCTAGGCGTAGGCCCAGCTGCGGCGAGGACAGGCGACCAGCCATTGTGCAGCGTGTTCGAGCAGAAGAAGTTCGAGGATTTCTGGAAGGCTTATACGGACCAATTCGAAGATCTGAGCAGATACCCCAGCCGTGCTCAAAAGATCTTCGAAAAGGAGGATTTTGATAAGGGGCTATGTGATCGAACGGATCACAAGTGCTACGCGGATAGAGTTGGAAAAACGCTGGTGAAGTTGAAGAACATGCTGGATATATTGCGCGCAAAGTTGCGCTCAATCGACATGGCCACAACCAAGCTCTACGTCACAATGAATGAATGGCAATCCCGGTCCAGTGTCGAAGAGACCGACCTATTGGCACCCTTGACATCCAATGCGCTTGTGAGAATCTCAATCGCGGTTCAGCGCGGATACACGCCGTTTACACTGGCCAACGCAGGCGGCGCGATCACCCCGGCAATTTCAGCAAATGTGGTGCCGACCACGGCGGCCGCAGCCAGCACGAGTACGCCGGCTCATTCCGTCAAGACTATTCTTGTCGAAGTTCATCGGGTGGCAAACTTCAACCTGATGGGCGGCACTATGTTCATCCACATTCCAACCGCCAGCTACGGTGTGCAGGCCTCGCCCACGCCGGCGGTGGCCGGTCTAAGTTCATCGGGAGCAATTACCTACACCGGAAACTGCTCGGGCCAAATGACCCAACTGCCGGTGCCGCCCACCGCGACCGCAACAAGTCCCGCGCCTGCGTATTCCTGCATCGTGCAAACGCAACAGACGCAGTGGCAGCTTGCGGGGATGGTTGGTTTGGTGTGGTTTCCGTGGGGACACGACTACTTTCCACGACACAGTGGCTATGCGAACTTCGGCCGCAATCTCTTGCCTTCGATGCTGCTGGCCACGTCGGTGACCTCGTTGGGGAACTCGATAGGAGGGGTGAACTGGGAGCCGGTCAGCGGTTTGGATTTCTATGCCGGACTCGGGAGCGCGCACAGGACAGTGCTTCCCAGCGGGCTAACGGTAAATACTGCGCTTCCATCGATGGCTACGATTACCACCCTTACGCAGGAACACGCGGGACTTACCCTTGGCGTCGGATTCGATTTGAACGTAATTACAACACTGTTCTCGTCCAAGACGACGTCCGTGGCCTCGATGCCCTAAAGGCTGTCATCCTGGGGAGATCTGTCTGGTTGGAGCGGGGCGGTTTCATCTTTCAAGATGAACTCGCCTTTGATGAGGAACGCGGCGCCAAAGGCCAACAGCGCGAGGGACTCGAACCAGAAATTCCACTCCCAGCTCTTGAGCCAGCAGAGGAAGCCCGTAGGGAATTTGTCTCCGAATTTATTGATAACACCGATTACAACGATGCAGCCGATAATCGTATATCCACAGACGTAGTAGAAAAAGTTTCTCTCCTTCTTGCGACGCGTTCTTGTCCTTACGTCGGTCGTCTGCGTGAACTGGAAGATGCAGAAAAATGCAAGCGTGAGAAAGAGCAACGCTGCGAAGGTGTAATGCAGGTTTCCGATGGTGTTCTGAATATCCGCGGGCACTGCAGGACACTTGGGTTCGGAATCTGGAGTCGTGGGAAACCAGGCGACACCGAAGGCAAAGCCGCAGACGAGACGCCCGGCTATCCGATCCCAGAGATCGTAGCCCTCCGTTGCCAGATGGAATACGCCGATGGCGCACAGCAGGCCCACGAAGATGTTGCGCATACCGGTATAGTAGTAGGCGCTGATTGAGGACTCAATATGCAAATGGGGCTTGTGCGCAAGCCACTGGAGCACATATCCCCCCATCATCAGGATGATTGGAAGGGTAAGGCCTATCCATCCAACGGCCTTGCGCAACGTAAGGTAGGAGAACTCAAGCCTGTTCGCATGATCGTGTGAGATGACTAACCTCCAGGATCAAACTTTGAATTTGCGTGAAGCGCTTCGAAAGCAGGAGAGATTAGGGCGAGACAAATAGTAACACGGATTCGAAAGACCTAAGCTTAAAAATGCGTCCTTCCGCCGGAGGACAGAGAGAAAGCCACAACTTGCGCCGAGCGGATCCAGAAGCATTGCCGGATTTGTCGTTTTCTATGGCAACATGGGACTTTTAAATGCGGGCCGGCCCCTGAAACGCTTTCGCAAGCCATGGCGTGGCTCCGGATGGTTCAACGGCAGCCCGGAGGTAACTTTGCCGTTTCTTAACGCATCTGGCGCGCCCCGATCGCGCCCCAGAAAGAAGCTTCTCTCATCGAATGCTGTAGGTTGTTGACTACTCGATAAGGCGACTTTGGGGAGCATTTCGCTCCCGCCCTGCGAGTCGGAAAAATTCGCGTGGGGCGCCGACTGGAGCGCTGAAGCAGATTGATTCCCGCCTCGTTCTTGCTGAGTGGGAATCAACCAGGCAAACGAGCTCATAGCTGTCATCGAGGCCCTTCGGCCCGCAAATTCCTACGAGAGTCATTTCGACCTCACGTTCAAGGCAATTTTATGAATGATTTTTATTGCTGGAAATGGCTCCATCTCCGGCCGAAACAAAGAGGCAACTGCCCTCTTCCCGAAGGGAAGATTCGAAAATTGCCCGGATGGAGCGAAGAGGAATCCGGGTACTGCGCCCCAATCCGTTTTCCGCGTCCCTCCCACTCGACCATCTCCATGCGATTGCAGTGACCTAACGCGTTCGACCTGTTGAGCTGGCGGCCAATATTGATATCAGTGATATCGCTGCTAGCATTTCCCTTATTTGTAAACGTTTACCTGCACAATTTTGCGCTCAAGAACACCCTTATTTGCGCGCTTTTTGCACGAAAACAGCACTAAAACGGCCTTAATTCATGCTGTTTTGCACTATTTGTCACACGTTTGAGTTCGCATATCCGCGTATGTCTGCGCGTCCGCGCGAACAGTGTATGTACGCATTTAACCGTACTCACGGCGATGCGTTTTGTGCATGGTCGTTGCCTCGAAAGGGCACAGCGGGCATCCTGCCTCACTCCTTGTACGCCGTGTCACAGGACGTTCACACTCCGGCTGTGATAGCATCCGCTTTTTAGCAGTGGACGCTGGCGGAACCATCCTCCAATACTCCGCATGGCGTCGGTCGCAGCCTATATGGACGAGGTAGACGGCAGACCCGGACCTCAGGCCCGCCAATCCGGCCACTTGGACGCCCCCAAAGACGTCCCCGGTCAAAGCCTGTCCCTCCCCCCAATGAGTTCAGAATCCAGGAAAATCCGCGCCAAATCAGGAGAAACCCATGAAAACCTACCAGGGAAGTGAGATCCGCAACGTAGCTGTAGTGGGGCATGCGCACAGCGGCAAGACCACCTTGATCGCCGCTCTGCTGCATGCCGCGAAGATGACCCCAACCCAGGGCCGCGTGGCCGACGGAACCGCTGTTACCGCCTATGACGAGGAAGAGGTAGCCCGAGGCGCGACCATGCAGAACGCCGTCGCCTTTGCCGAGTGGCAGGGCGTCAAAATCAATTTGGTCGACACGCCGGGCTTCCACATGTTCAGTCACGAAGCCCGCGCCGCGCTGCTGCCCGTTGAAGCCGCCGTCGTGGTGGTCAACGCCCAGAACGGCGTTGAGGCTGTGACCGAGCGCGTTTGGCGATTTGCCGAAGAAGCCAATGTTCCCCGTATCGTTCTGGTAAACCAGATGGACCACCCCAAAGCGGGCGGCGGAGGCGGCTTAAGCAAGCTGGTCGAAGACCTTGTCGATCGCTGGGGCCGCAACTGCGTGCCGGTTCAACTGCCCATCTCCGATGCGCAGGGCTTTCACGGCGTTGTCGATCTGGTAACCATGGAGGCGTTCTTTTACACGCCCGGCGGGGATGGCCGCGGCAAGATCGGAGAGATCCCGAACGGCCTGGCAGCCGATGCCAAGGCCCGCCATGAGGCGCTGGTCGAGCTGGTGGCCGAGGGCAAAGACGAGCTGATGGAAGAGTACTTCGAGACCGGCACGCTCCCCGAGCAGCATCTCATCACAGCCCTTCATGAAGCCATCCGCGAAGACCGCATCTTCCCCGTCCTGTTCGCCAGCGGCCTGGCCAACATGGCCACCGATCACCTGCTCGATTTCTTCAAGGTCTATGCGCCATCGCCCGTCGAGCGCGCGCCCATCGCCGTACACTCTCCGGCACTGGCGGGCGTCAATGGCGACACAGGCCTGCCCGAAGAATCCGGCATTACTTTCCGCAAAGTGGAAGACAGCGGACCGGCCGGCATGGTGGTTTTCAAAACCATGACCGACCCATTCTCCGGCCGCATCACCTTCTTCAAAGTCGTCAGTGGAATTGTCAAAAACGACGCCACTTTTGAGAACTACAATCGCCGCACACAGGAGCGTCTGTCCCACCTAAGCGTGATGCAAGGCCGCAAAGCAGTAGAAGTCCTCGAGCTTCATGCCGGCGACCTGGGCGCAGTTGCCAAGCTGCGCGACACGCTCACCGGCGATACGCTGGGCCAGAAGGGCGCCGAGATTCAGGTCGATCTGGCGGAGTTCCCCGAGCCGGCCATGACCTATGCTATCGAGCCCAAGAGCCGCGCCGATGAAGACAAGCTGGCGCCCGCCATTCACAAGCTGATGGAAGAGGATCGCCTCATTCGCTTCTATCGCGACCCCATGACCAACGAATTTCTGATTGCCGGCGCAGGCCAGCAGCATATCGAGGCCATCGTCAGCCGCCTCAAGAAGCGCTACCACGCCGAAGTCACGCTCAAGGCCCCCAAGGTGCCGTACCGCGAGTCCATTCGCGTCAAAGCCGAGGCGCAAGGGCGTCACAAGAAGCAGACCGGCGGCCACGGCCAGTTCGGCGACTGCAAGATCCGCATGGAGCCATTGCCTCGCGGCGGCGGCTTCGAGTTCGGCAATGAAACCTTCGGCGGCTCCGTCCCCCGCAACTTCATTCCAGCTATCGAGAAGGGCATCGTCGAGTCGGCCGCCCGAGGCTACCTGGCCGGGTTTCCTGTCGTCGACTTCAAGGCGACGGTCTTCGACGGCAGCTATCATGACGTTGACTCCAATGAAATGAGCTTCAAGATGGCCGGTCGCCTCGCCTTCCGCAAGGCCATGGAATCCTGCAAACCCTGCCTGCTTGAGCCCGTGATGAAGGTGGAAATCGAAGCCCCTGACGAATTTGCGGGCGCGTTGATGGGCGACCTGAACGGCCGGCGCGGACGTGTGCAAGGCATGGTATCCAAAGGGCGAACTACCGTGATCAACGCGGAGGTCCCAATGGCTGAAATGCTCGCGTATGGGACGATCTTGACCTCAATGACGCAAGGCAAGGGCAGCTACCGGATGGAGATGAACCACTACGACATAGTCCCCCAGTTAGTAGCCGACAAAATCCTGGCCAACGCCAAGCGGCCGGTGGAGGAAGAGGAAGAGTAGCCACCTGCGGTGAGGCAGCCGCTTGCTATTCGCTCGCACAGGGCTCGTGGTCTCCCAGGTCTCAGAAATCGAGGCCTGGGATATGCGCTTGAGTTCCAAGAACCTGGCCAAGAACTCTGAAGAGATGCCGAACATTCGACAGGAGAAAGTTTCTCAGGGGCGAAGATCCGGCGTAGTTTTCGGCCTTTTCAAGACAAAAGCCGTGCGCCTGGCGCGTCGCCGCGAGTGCGGTCATATGCGCACGCTGCGATGGCAAAAGAGCAGCGTAGCGTGCGCGTATACGCGAACTCAAACGGGTGAAAAATAGTGCAAATAAGGCTGTTTTAAGGCGTTTTTGAAGCAAAAAGTGCGCAAATAAGCGCGTTTTCGCACACAAATATGCACGTGTAAACCTTTACAAGGCGAGGGAAGTGCTAGCACTGATATCATGTAGCCCCCGACGAGTTTGCGGGCGCGTCGATGGGCGACCTGAACGGCCGGAGGGGGCGCGTGCAGGGCATGGTATCGAAAGGCCGAACCACCGTCAGCAACGCCGAGGTCCCGATGGCCGAGATGCTGGCCTATGGCACCATTCTGACCTCCATGACCCAGGGCAAGGGCAGCTCCCGCATGGAGATGAACCACTACGACATCGTGCCGCAACTGGTGGCAGAAAAAATCCTGGCCAACGCCAAGCGGCCGGTGGAGGAAGAGGAAGAGTAGCCACTACGCTGGCGTCCCCTCCATGTGACAGAATCGAAGCGCATGGAGGGGTACTCGGTGACCCCAGAAAGGAGAAGCCCAGATGCCCCCCGCTAGCCTCCCCGAAAAGGGCGCCCGAGTAAGACGAATAGCAGATGGCATTGTCGGCGAAGTTTACTCTAGCGATCCCAAGAAGGGCCTCGTGGACGTGCGCTGGCGAGGGAGGTCCGGGTCCGGTACTCTTCTTTGTGCCCCTGAGGAGTTCTACCGCGATTGGGAGTTGACGAAAAAGAGCGATTTCAACCGAAAGGGACTCACAAATGCGATTGTTTTCCCTGTAATCTTCGGTATTTGCTTTTATGTTTGGTTAAAGGCCTGCGAATCCCCACCGGTCAGGCCGGTTCCGTCCCCACCGGCACCTACCTCAAGAGCAAGTACCCCAGACGCTGAAACTTCAGACCCTCCTGCCAAACTAATGGAGTGCATTGAATCACATGATGATGGAGTCAAATCCGACGTAAAGTTGTACGGGGAGTGTGCTGAGGAAGTCGTAGCATGGATAAAAGGTTGTCTGAAATCTGGCGGAGGCGATGAGCGAACCTGTTCTGCGAAGTCAGTAGATGTCTTAAGAATGACCAGAATCTTCAAGAAGGAATTGGGCAAGTAACAATCGACTCGGCGGTTGTTGATTGCAGTGTTCCCCAGGTCTGGATTTCGGAACTGGGAACACAAATCTCTTCTTCAGGACTAGTACCATGTATCATTCATAATTTCGGATAGAGGCGTTTCAGTTTGATACGGGCATCTTCGGTGGTAAAACGCCAGTCGATGGTGGCATTTCGGTTGTTTCGGTCCAGTTCCCATGCAGCCAC
>Ga0302282_1001022_pt1 | contig 20597 bp, 16 predicted proteins | sample III_Fen_E1_3_FD_198763 | JGI IMG/M metagenome (GOLD analysis project Ga0302282, IMG submission 198763) | Peat permafrost microbial communities from Stordalen Mire near Abisko, Sweden - III_Fen_E1_3 | ecosystem: Environmental > Terrestrial > Soil > Wetlands > Permafrost | place: Sweden: Abisko... | reverse complement strand
ACGGTCTTCCCATCATAATCGTCAATCCCTCCGCGCCCATCGGCCCGGGCGACGTCAAACCGACGCCGACCGGCCAGGTCATCGTGGATTTTCTGAACCGCCGGATGCCGGCTTATCTGGAGACGGGTTTGAACTGGGTGCACGTCCGCGATGTGGCCGTCGGCCACATTCTCGCGGCGGAAAAAGGCCGGTTCGGCGAGCGCTATATCCTCGGCCATCAGCAGGGAAACTGGACGATGCAGGAAACCTTCGCCGTCTTGCAGGAAATCACCGGCATCCCCGCGCCGAAAATAAAAATCCCGCACTGGCTCGCCCTGCGCGTCGCGGAAGCGAACGAAATGATCTCATTTGTGACCAAACGTCCGCCGCGGGCGCCGGTGGCCGGCGTGCGCATGGCCAAGCACAAAATGTGGTTCGATCCCGCCAAGGCCGTCAACCTGCTCGGCCTGCCGCAGACGCCGCCGAAACAGGCGTTTACGGACGCGGTGACCTGGTTTCGGGCCAATGGCTACGTGAAAAAATGATTTCCGGTGAAAACTTGCCTTGCGTTTTGGGCCGGCTTGTGAAAAATTTCACGACCATTTATGGCACACGTCAAACTCCACATTCCCGGTCCCGTTGAAGTCAGCGAAAAAACCTTCAAGGCGTTCTGTTCGCCGATGATCGGCCATCGCGGCCAAGGTTTCAAAGACCTCTACGCGAAAATCCAGCCGCAGCTCCAGCAACTACTTTACACCAAGCAACTGGTTTATCTCTCGACGTCGTCCGCCTGGGGTGTGATGGAAGGGGCGGTCCGGAATCTCGTTCAAAAAAAGGTCCTGAACTGCATGTGCGGCGCGTTCTCGGACAAATGGTTTGATGTCTCCAAGAAGTGCGGCAAGTCCGCCGAGGCGCTGCAGGTGGACTGGGGCTCGCCCATTCGCGCCGAAGCGATTGACAAGAAACTGGCCACCGGCGAATTCGACGCGCTCACGCTCATTCACAATGAGACGTCCACCGGCGTGATGAGCCCGCTGGCGGAGATCGCCGCGCTCAAGAAAAAATATCCAGACGTCACCTTCATTGTCGATGCCGTCAGTTCTCTCACCGCGCTGCCGATCAAATTTGACGAATTGGGCATTGATGTGCTGCTCGCCGGCACGCAGAAGGCCTTTGCGCTGCCGCCCGGCCTCGCGGTATTTGCCGTCTCCCCGGCCGGGCTGGCCAAAGCCGCGCTGGCCAAGGATCGCGGCTATTATTTCGATTTTGTCGAATTCCAAAAGAACGCCGAGCAAAGCATGACGCCGAGCACGCCGAGCATCGGCCACATCTACGCGCTATCCTCCAAGCTGGATGATTTCTTTGCCGAAGGCCTGGAGGCGCGTTTTGCCCGCCATAAGAAAACCAACCAGCTTACGCACGACTGGGCGGCCAAGCATGGGTTCATTTTGTATCCGGAAAAAGGGTTTGAATCCGTCACCCTCACCTGCGTCAGCAACGGTGCGCGACCCGGCGGCCGCACGGTGGATGTCGCGAAGCTCCAGAAACTGGTCAAGGACCAGGGCTTTTTGATCGACGGCGGCTACGGCAAGATCAAAGGCACCACGTTCCGCCTGTCCAACATGGGCGATGAGACCGAGGCGACGATGAACCAGCTTTACGCCGCGCTGGACAAAGCGATGGCGCAGCTCTGAGGTGCGAGCGGTACCGACCGACGCGGCGGATGGCCGCCCGGAAACAATCAATCAACCGGCGATGGCGCAAGCAATCGCCGGTTTTTACTGGATTGCTTTCAGAGCGGCATTAACTCCCCCTCATCCGTCCGGCGGACACCTTCTCCCCCATGGGGGAGAAGGCCGGGTTGAGGGGGCAATGCGAAGCAGTATGAAGGCGTTTTAAGATTAATCAATTCCGGTGAGGAACGACTATCAACTGGTTCAGTTGGCCAATGGCGCCACGACCCTGTTCTCCGCCAGCTATGGGGAAAAGCTGCACCCGGGTCTCGGCCCGCAAGCGGAGGCGGAACTCCTTTATGTCCGGCAACTGCAGATCGGCGAGCGCCTGCAAGCCCAAGCGGGCGAATTCGTCATCTGGGACATCGGCCTCGGGGCGGCGGCCAACGCCCTGGCCACCCTGCGCGCCACGCGGGAAATCTCCGGCAAACTCCGCCTCGTCAGCTTTGATAACACGCGGGAGCCGCTGGAGTTTGCGCTGAACCATGCCGGCGCGCTGGGTTATTTGACCGGTTATGAGAATAGCCTCGCCGAACTGTTGCAGCGAAATCATGTCCGTTTCCAAAACGGAAAACTGGCCGTGGACTGGGAATTCCGCGAAGGTGATTTTCCAGCGTTGATTGCTCGCCGACCTCGCAGTGACGAGGCGGACGAATCAAAGACGGTAGTTCAATTGGAGCCGCCGCACGCCATTTTCTACGATGCCTTTTCGCCCGCAAAAAATCCGGCCATGTGGACGCTGCCGCTGTTTGAAAATCTGTTCCGGGCGCTCGACCCGGCGCGCCCGTGCGCCCTGACGACCTATTCCCGCAGCACACTGTTGCGCGCAACGCTGTTGCTGGCCGGTTTTTTTGTCGGAGCAGGTCCGGCAACCGGCATGAAGGAGGAAACCACCATGGCGGCGAACACCCTGGATTTGATCACCGCTCCCCTGCCCGTCCGCTGGCTGGAACGAGCCCGGCGTTCCAGTTCCGCCGAACCCTTGCACGCACCGGTTTATACCCGCGCGCCGCTGTCAGCGGCCACGGAAGAAAAACTGCGCCAACATCCGCAGTTCAATTGCCGGTGAGCGCCAGGCGGGGGCGGAGGCGAATCAACTCCACTTCTGGCCAAGCTCCTTAAGGCCGCCCCGCTTGAGGTCGTCGGGCGTCATCGCAATACGAAACTCCACATCGGCTTCAAAGGTCAAAAACCAAGGTTCAGCCAACGCCGGAATCTCGGAAGAGTCCTTTATATTAACGACGAGAACGGCTCCCCGATTCCCGGATTGTTCGGTGAAATAGACGGCTTCTGGCTTGATCGCGTCAAGGATGCGATTCAGCTTTTCCCCCACCGAGCCATCTTTCACGGCGGTGTTGAATTGCTGATGGGGAATTTTGACGTTCATTAGGATTTTCATGGTGGAATCTTCGGCCGGATCCCGGCAGTTCGTCAACCATTTTACGGGATGAAAATTACACCTACCGCATCACTGCCTGGCCGCCGGGGTCGGGATTTCGCAAGAAAAGTCTAAAAAGTCAGCCACCACACCTCTGGAATGAAACGCCGGCCATGAATGCACACCGAGCAGTTGGCTACCGTCGCAACTCGCTAATTGACATCCAATGGCGGCTTACCTAAAGTCGCAATTGAACATCGTTGCTGCCCCCAGATCAGCGCGTGCTGCCTAGAGGTATCAACACAACCATCCGCGGGTATATAAAATTATGATTGGACTTGTGCTCACCGTCGTTTATCTGGCCATCGTCGTCACCATCATCGCCGGCGTCTGGCGCGTGTTTACCAAGGCGGGCAAACCGGGCTGGGCCGCCATTGTTCCCATCTACAACCTCATCGTCCTGCTGGAAATCGCCGGCAAGCCGCTCTGGTGGATTCTGCTGTTGCTCATTCCGCTGGTGAACTTGATTATTCTGATCCTGGTCGGGATTGAAGTCGCCAAAAACTTTGGCAAAGGCGCCGGCTTTGGGCTCGGCCTGACCTTTCTCGGGTTTATTTTCTACCCGATGCTCGGGTTTGGCGACGCGCAATATCAGGGCAACAAGTCATAATTGGATGCTTTTTTGGTAGCGGAAAAGCCGGATACCAAGAGTCAGGGATTATTGACACGCTGATGAAGCCAAGCATCAAAAAGAAGGCCCTCATCGCAGCCGCTTGCGTTGCCGGTTATTTCGGCGGGTATTTTATGCTGGTTCATCCCATCCTCGCCGGGCCGCCGGAGCATCAGGTTCGGTTGGAGAGTTACATCAACCCTTTTACCCGAAGCGAGGCCCACAACGCCGCATCATTCCGGCATTTATTCTGGCCGGCGCACCAGGTTGATGTTTTGGTGCGGCATGGATTTTGGTTTCCAATATAATAAGGCTATCGCCGGAGCCTCTAACCGCCGTTGGCGCTTGCCTTTCCGCTGGTGCGCTTCGCGGTGCGAGTTGTAGGTGCCTTTTTAAAGGCGACATTGCATTAAACTATTTATGAACCAAAAGATTATCGGAGCTATTCTGTTAATTGCAGCTGGATGTGTTGCGGCGGTTGGTACCGTTGGCGCGCAAGTTGCAAATAGCATCGTTTTGGAAGCATTTGTTAATTCCAAAATGAGCGGCGCATGGCCAGCCAGTCCCAGCGAGACTTCGCCGCACTGGTTGATATTTGTGATGGTAGCTTTACTGACAGCATCAGGTTTGTTCTGCTTATTTGGTAAGAGCAAAGCAGGTTGATTTGAGCCGACTCACCTCGGCTGCTACGAAAAAAAAACAAAACGGTCGTGTATATCCGAGCCGGGCCTTTCGGACTGGTGGGCCATCCTCGGTGGTGGAAATCGCTTGCAGGAAAATTGCGGGAAAATACTTGCCAGAGATTCCGATTGGCACGTTGAATTATCCTACCGGGACCTATCTGACAATTGAAGGCATAAAGGCGAAACAAGACCCAATGGTAATGGCAAATCAAGACCTTTGTCGCGTGGAGAGAGTAAATGGCAGCAAACTTTCCCAGCCAGTCACTATCAAGATTGATGAGGCGAAAGGTTGGTCAAACGGTGTCCCCTTTGTCTTCAAAGGCTATGAAATGTTTAGGATGATTGGGACACCACCCGCCGAATACTTCGCCGCCAGAGAGGCTGGAAACAAGGATTTCATTGGAACACAAATAATATGGCACCTTGAGTTTTATTTTGTGGTCACTTCCGTCGTATCACCAAAAAGTGAAACTAATTATCAGAGCGTGCGATCGACTGAGAAGCTCGTAAACCAACCGCTAAGCAAGGAACAAGCAATGACACAGGCCAGAAAATTAGCCAGCGACAAAGGTTTATCATGCAATATCGCACTGGCGCAGGATATAAAGTTCCGGTCTGGACGTTGGATTTGGACTGGCTCAACCATTACACCTAAAGGTCATGCGGACATTGTAACGGTTGAGTTAGCACCGGATGGTTCGACAAATAATGTAACTTTGACAAGCAGAGAGCATGGTTGGTTGCCGTGATGGCGGCTAGCGAACCCCACCCCACCTTGCCTGGGAATACAATGCGCACGAAGTGACGCGACCTTCCCAAAGCAAGACAACGCAGCGCGAACACTGTTGGGGGTTTTAAGACCATGAATTTGAGCCTCCTCACGTCGGCTGCTACGTGAAAATCGAAACGGTCGGGAATAACAGGTCATAATGGCAATATGGGTGAGGCGGGAGCTTTTATTTTTTTGAAAATTCCGCCTGGAACGTGTAATCGCCGGAAGCGACCTGATACCTAGCGCGGGAATTTTGAAAAATCACAAAGGTAATCGGGCGCGCGTTGACCAGGCGTTTTCCGCTTTCGGTCACGAAGTCTGGACGGTGGGTCGGCAGGTCAATGGTGGCCGTCGTGTTCGGCGGAATGACAACGTGGAGTTTTATTTGGTGCTTCGTCAGCTGCCATTCGCTGACAATTTTGCCATGAACGGAATCGTAGTTGGCCTTCACCCCGGTCAAATCGCCGACAAGGTTCGGATGAATGATGAAATGCTTGAACCCGGGTGACGCCGGATCGAGCTGGATGCCCGCGAGGTCGTGGAAAAACCATTCGTTGATCTGGCCGAGCATAAAATGGTCCTGCGAGCCGAAGCTGCCCACGCCGGCGTCCCATTTTTCCGTCAGGCTGGTGGCGCCCATTTTCAATTGGTAGCCATAGCCGGGCTGGTCGGACTGGTTGTTCATGTCAAAGATCACGTCGGAGCGGCCGTTTTCTGCGAGCGCCAGCAGGAGGTAGCGATAGCCGACATCGCCCGCGGTCAACGCATTGCCGCGACCGCGCACGTCCGCGACAATCGCCGCCAGCACGGCCGCGCGATTCGTCGGCTCAACCAGGTTCAGCACGATGGCGAGGGCATTGGCGCACTGCGAGCCGGTGGCGTATTGGCCGGTGGCGGGATGGAAAAACTTTTGGTTGAACGCGGCGCGGATTTGTTCGGCGCGGGCGTCAAAATCCCTGGCCTCGTCAGGCCGGCAAAGCAATTCAGCGGTCCGCGCGAGAATCCAGTTATAGTGCTGGTAAAACGCGGTGGCCGTGAGGGCGGGCGGCGTGAGCTGGGAACCCCACGGCGGTTTGGGACCGAGATCATACCAATCGCCCAAACCGGTCGTGACGAGGTGATTCGTCGCCGTGCCATCGAGGAAGGCGACATAACGTTTCAGGTCCCCGTAGTAGCGGCGCAGCAGGGCGCGGTCGCCGTTGAATTGATACTGCTGCCACGCGACCAGCACAAAGGCACCGCCCCATTCAGGCGAATTGCGGAACGCATCGGTGAGATTGGTTTTACTGGCGATGAAATATTCCGGCGCAATGTTCGGCACGAAACCATTGGCCAACTGGCTGTCGGCCATGTCGCTCAGGGATTTTTGCAGCAGCGGCGCCAGATCGAAGTTGTAGCGCAACGACGGGCCGTTGAGATGGGTTTCTTCGAGCCAGCCGAGTTTTTCGCGGTGCGGGCAATCGGTCATCAGGCTCATCATATTGCTGCGCTGCGCCCAGCGGACGAGTTGGTAAATGCGGTTGAACAGAGGATTGGACGTTACAAATTCGCCAACCGGTTTCGCCGATGAATGCACGACGATGCCTTCGAGTTTATTTATTTTAGGCAACGGCTCGCCGGCCTTGGCCGTGTGCAGCTCCACTTGAAGGTAACGGCAGCCTTGGTAGAAAAATTTCGGGAAATAAAATTCCCGGCCGCCGCCGCGCAAAGTGTATTGCCACCACGCGGGCCGGACGCCGTCCTGAGTGCAGCTCGCGCGGTCCACCGTGCCGTCCGGCTTGAGCAGTTCGGCGGGAATTATGCGCACGAACGAACCGGCAGAGCCACTGACAACCAGGCGCGGCATCATCGCCGCATTCTGGCCAAGGTCATAGACCATCAGGTCCGGGCCCAAAGGCTTCGCGACGATCGGCTTCAGGGTTTCAATCGCGCGGATCGGCGGGGCGGCGCAGGACAATCCCTTCAGCTTGCCGCCCGGACCGAAAGTTTCGCGCGCCGGGGCCCAACGCGCATCCGCTTGGAAGCCGGGCTGATCCCAGCCCGCTTGTTCCAAACGCGCGTCATAATCTTCGCCGGCGAAAATGTTGTTGAACGTGATCGGGCTTGGTCCGGTCTGCCAATTCGCATCCGTGCCGATGATGGCGCGCGAGCCATCGGCATAATCGAGTTGAATTTGCGCGATCACTTGGAGCGGGCCGAACGACTGGGTAAATTTGACGTACCGCACCGGGTCACCCGGGATGTTATACATGCCGTTGCCGAGGATAATGCCGACGGCGTTGAGGCCGCGCTGCAGTTGCCCCGTCAAATCGAGCGTGTCGTAAAGGCAGGTTTTTCGGTATTGCGTCCAGCCGGGCGCGAGCAGGTTCGCGCCCGATTTTTTTCCATTCGCCGACAATTCATATTGGCCGAGGCCACAGACGAAAACCGTGGCGCGGCGCAGCCCGGCTTTGACCGTGAATTCGCGGCGCAGCAAAATGCTGGAGGCATTCGTCGGCGCGGCGATCCAGTGCGCCTGCCAGTCGGACTCGGCGAGCAAGCCCATCGTCCAAGAGGCGGTCGGGCTCCACGCGGAAACTTTGCCGGCGGCATCCCAAACGCGCACTTTCCAAAATACTTTCTGCGCCGATTTCAACGGCTGGCCGGCGAAGGGTATTTGGATGGTGTCATCGGAAATAACTTTACCGCTGTCCCACACGTCGGCCGTGTTTTGGTCGAGCAGCGACCGGCTCGACGCCGCGAGAATCTGGTAGGCGGTCTGCCGGTCGCCGCGTTGACTTGATTCCAAAATCCAGTCCAAGCTCGGCTGGGGCATGTCCACGCCCAGCGGATTTTCCCGATCTTCGCAACCGAGGTGGGCGACGGTCATGGCCTTAACCGCAGGGGCGACCAGAAACAAGCTGGCAAATAGAAGCAGGCAAAAGCGTTTCATGATCACGGTTTGAGCGGTAAGGATTAAGCAGAGCACCCGGGCGCGCAATTTTATTTCCCGGTTTCAAACGATAGTTCCGCCCAACATTGAGAAATTGACCAGGGGTTCACCTCGGATGAAGACACTAGCCAGTGGCCGGCAATCTCAGAATCTCTCAAGAGCCAGCGCGGGCGGGGTGCCAGATCGCGCTCCTTCAGGATGGCGGGCCGGGTGGTTACCCTTATTTTACGGTGAACGCAAAGATATTGGTTCGACCGGCTTCCTGAACCACCACGGTAACGAATTTACCAATGGAGTCATAATACCATTTCTGGAAGGCGTCGAAGTTGCCCGCATCCGCCATGGCGGCGGAGGCCGGGTTCTGGCCAGGGCGATTCTTTATCAACTGGACGAGCGGGGCCGGAGAGTTGGTAGCCGCCAGTTGTTCCCAGGTCGTCGCGGCACCGGAAATATTGAGCCGCATAAAATCCTGCGTGGGAACGGCAAAGCTCATATTCTGCGCGTCCGACTTCGTCCACGAGGCGATGCCAATCACCTGCCCACGCTGGTTGAAGATCGGGCTCCCGCTATTGCCCGGCGAGATGGGGCAGGAAAGTTGATACTCGCGAAAGCCGTCCACGGTCTGAATCTGGCTGATCAAGCCATCACTGATGCTAAAAGCATAGCCCTTGGGGGTGCCGACCACATAAATTCGAGCGGCCACGGCTTGCAGTTCCCGGCATAAGGTAGCCCGGCCATGGGGGCGGGGTCGTTCCAGCTTCAGCAATGCCAGATCGCGCGACGCGTCCTGATGAATACACCCGATCACTTTCAGGCGTTGGCCGTCAGCGAAGACCGCCCAAACCGTTTGGGCGTTCGCGACGACATGCCAGGCGGTCACCGCAACATCGTCAGCCAGGGCCAGCACCGCGCTACCGATAAACTTTTCGCCACTTTGGTTCTCCACTTCCAACGTCATCACGGAGGGTAAAACCCGTTGATAAAGTTTTTCGGGCGTCAACGCCGCCGACAAGCTCGTCGGATTAGCCGCGAAAACCAGACAAATCCCCCAACCAAGGGCCAGATGATATTTGAGGTTCAGCATTTTGCCGTGGCGGCGGATTCCGGGTAATCGACCGGAATTGTGGAAATTAAAAGCACTTGCATGGATAATTATCGGTCTGGCCCGGCGGGTCGGCGACTAGGAGATTCCTTGCCGGGGTCGGATATCAGGGTCGGGGATTTACCGATGAGGAGGATGAGCAAGTTTCCGGAGGGTTTAATGCTTGGAGGAAATTACTTTGAGCAAACTGGCGGTGCGGCTTGATTGGGTCGCCGCAATTTCAAAATAACAGCGCAAATCAATGCGACCGTTTCCAGAAGGCGGCAACCGTTTCGCGCAAAGCGCGAGAATTCCGCACCTTGACGAATTTCCACCAAGCGGGAAACAGCCGGCGATAACGCACCTCGTCAAACCGGGCATCAATGAGCAACACCACGCCGCGATCCGTTTCCGACCGGATGACCCGTCCGATGGCCTGAAGCACGCGGTTCATGCCGGGAAAAGTATAGGCGTAATCGAATCCCCCAGCCGGTTGCGACTGGAAATAGTCGCGGATCAAGTTTCGTTCAACACTCAACTGCGGCAGACCCACGCCAACGATGACGGCGCCAATTAAACGGTCACCGACCAAATCGATGCCCTCGCCAAAGATGCCGCCCAGCACGGCGAAGCCAACCAGCGTTTCCCCATGCTCAACGGAAAAGGCGGCGAGGAACGCGTCGCGTTCAGGTTCGGTCATACCGGGGCGTTGGACGAGGACGGGGATCGGCGGATGGCGAAGTTGAAAGGCCTGGAGGGTGTCGTTGAGATATTGATAGGACGGAAAATAGACGAGGTAGTTGCCGCGCCGACCCTGCACCAAAGTTCCAATCGCCGCCACCACGTCCCCAAGCGATTCTGCCCGGCCCTGGTAATGGGTTGGGATGCGGTCTTGAATGAGGACGGCCAGATTTTCAGACGGGAAAGGCGAGGCCAGTTGCAACCCGGGATCATCCGGTTCACCGCCCAGCAGGGTGCGATAATAATCCATGGGTGTGAGGGTGGCGGAGAAGAAAATGGCCGCCTGGCCGCGAGCCAACGCCTTGCGGAGCAGCCGCGAGGGATCGAGACAAAACTGGCGGACCTTGATCGCCGAGTTGGATTCGACGATGGTGACGAAGCGCTCATCATAAAGTTCAGCCGTGCGCCGGAACGAATGCATCCGGAAATACAATCCAAGCAAGGCTTCGCGAAATGCCGCCGGCTGGTTACGGACCAGCCAGCGCTCGGCCTCGGCCAGCGCCGTTTCCAGCGGCGCGATCAAACTGTCGGGAAAATCGGGGCTCGAGCTAACGCCGTCGGCTTCAGGCTGGAGGGTGGCGGCCGGCGCGGGGAACAAATTGAGTTCGACTGCGGGATCAGAGGCCGCAAACGATTTTTCGGGCGGCTCATTCGCACCGACCAGTTTCCGCATGGCCAGGTGCAGTTGCGTCAGGGCCTGGGCACAGCGCGGGGCCGCCCGCGAGAGGGCGCGCTGGACGGCCAGAATCTCCCGGCCATCCAAATCGGCCGAGAACATCTCCCGCGCCCGGTCCACCAAGTTATGGGCTTCATCGACGAGGAAGCCGTAGGCGCCACCGTCCCCGGCAAAGTGCCGACGCAGATAAACCTGCGGATCAAAAACGTAATTGTAATCGCAGATGATGGCGTCGGCCCACACGGACACATCCCGGGAAAGTTCGAAGGGACACACCGAATGTTTCTGGCCGACGGCTTCGAGCACGGCGCGGGTGATGGCTTCCTGGCCCAAGGCTTCGCGGATGGCCGGTTTGACGCGGTCGTAATAGCCCAAGGCAAGCGGACACTGCAGCAGGTCGCAGGGCTGGCCGCCACGAACACAGACTTTTTCCCTCGCGGTGAGCGTCACCGCGCGCAACTTCAAGCCAGCCCGGCGCAAATCAACCAGCGCTTGCTCGGCGATGGCGCGTCCGACCGTGCGGGCGGTCAGGTAAAAGATGCGTTCAAGTTTTCCTTCGCCCAGCGCTTTAACGGCCGGGAACAAAACGGAAATGGTTTTGCCGAGGCCGGTGGGCGCGGCGAGAAATAACCGGCCGCCCTGGGCCAGCACCCGATAGGCAGCCACCGCCAGTTCGCGCTGCCCCGGCCGATAATCAGGGAAGGGAAAAGGCAGCGTGGCGATGGCGGCATCACGAGCCAGACCCCAGCGATGACGTTCACGCAGCCAGTCCACATAGATTGCGGTGGTGGAGGCGAAGAAATCAGACAACTCGGCAAATGAAAATTGCTGGCGAAACTCGGTCACCTGCCCGGCGGGCAATTCCAGATACACGAGTTGAATGAAGAGTTCTTTTAAACCATTTTCATGCGCGTACAGGAAGGCATAGCATTTGGCCTGCGCCCAGTGCAGCGGATCCGCTGCGTGACCCCAGGTTCCCGACACGGTTTTGATTTCCTCCAGCAACACAGATCCGGACGTGATGAGTAAACCGTCAATCCGTCCCCGGATTTGCAGGGTAAATTCACCGGTTTCCACCCGGTATTCCACGGGCAATTCGGTCAGATACCCCGTCGGGCGGGAGCTTTGGATTTTCTGGTGACCGCGGATGCCGGCGAGGGCGCGATCGGACCCGACAAATTCGCGCTCGCCGCCGAGATCGCCCGTCCGCAAAACAAACTCGACCAAGTCACGCACCGAAATCGTATGCGCTGGTTTTGACGGTGAGAAGGTCATGTTTGGTTCAAGCTCGAAACGCCAGGGTACTCGCGGGTGCCGGCAGCCATCATGGTTCAGCCGCCCGGCCCGCCGCCACAGATCAGGAAACCTCACCCGGCGTTACACCGGCCTGGCAGCATTAAACGTCACGGGCCGAAGCAAAGGAAGCCCAACCGTCAGCCGATTGTCCGTAGTCGGGTAACACCCCATGGCGCTCAGAGAATCCGCCGTTTAGGATGACGGCTCGAACACAACCAACTGCCACAAAAATAACCAAAACATTAAAAAATATGAAAACACTCAAAGACTTATTCCTGGATGGAATCGCGGACATGTATGACGCCGAGCGCCGGATCGTCAAAGCATTGCCAAAGCTGGTTAAAGCCGCCACAAGCGAAAAGTTGAAGGCGGCGTTACTTGCCCACTTGAAGGAAACCGAGGGCCACGTGACGAAGCTGGAACAGGTTTTCCAATCGCTCGATCAAAAGGCCAAAGGTAACACGTGTAAAACCACCGTGGCACTGTTGGAAGAGGGCGGCGACATCGTGGCCGAATTCAAAGGGTCACCGGCCCTCGATGCGGCGTTGATCTCGGCCGCACAGAAGGTGGAACATCACGAAATTGCCGCCTACGGTGCGCTGCACGCATGGGCGGGATTATTGGGCAACCGCGAGGCGGCCAGCCGTTTGGATGAGATTCTCGGCGAGGAAAAGGCCGCCAATGCAATGCTGACCAAGCTGGCGCTGGATGGCTGCGACCAAGAAGCTCTGGGGGAAAATAGCAGCGATGAGGATTCGGGAAAAGACGGTTCAGATGAGCAACCGGCGAAGGTAAGCCGGGGTATCCGACCCACTGGAATGAACCGCAAGCGCACCGGCATTTTGGCGTAAGCGTCGCCATAGCCGGCAACCATCCGGAGCGGGTTGCCGGCTAGCATTCTTTTATCGATTCAATTACGGGCTGGCACTTTTATTGAGACTCGCACAATACGGTGACGGAGCGCGGCGTTCACGCCGCTTCAATGACCAGAAACACAAATTACTTGGAAAGCCCAGCCCGCTGGCATTTTCCATGCTGATGCGGCGTGAACGCCGCGCTCCGCTCGCGCCCAATTCATGTCACCCGGTTTTGCGAGTCTCAAAAATCACGCCGATCTTGGCCGCCGCCGGTGATGCTCCGATTTATCCGTTTGGCCTCCAGCCTGACGCAGACTTTACCCTGGCGGCTGGACTTTGATCAGTATCATTCGGATTTGCGATTTCGAAGTTGGATTAATCGCCGATCGGCGATGGGTGCGACTCACCTGGCGGTCGGGTATCACCCCATGGCGCTGAATCATCGCTCGAATTAGGATTTACGTATGTCTACACTTTTACTCATCTTGCTGCTGGTGGTTTTACTCGGCGGTGGTGGTGGTTACTACTGGAACCGACGCCGGTAGTTCCGTGGGAAACCAATGGCTTCGACGGACCCCCCCACCGGGTGAACGTGCGCCGTGGGGCAACTACATGGCTGAATTCTGATTATGGCGCTCATTGGACAAATTCCGACGAACCCAGATTCGGTGCTGGTTTGGGTGGCCATTCTGGCCGCTTGCGGACTGGTGCTCTTGGCGACGGTCAAAATTGGCGGCTTCGTCTTGAAAATGCTGTTGGGTCTGGCGGTGCTGGGCGGGGTCATCTGGTGGTTCCTTTCAAAATAATTCACTAAACGCGTCGGGTTGGCCCGCTGCCGCCCTGCCCGCTTTCCCAAGCCGGCCGGCGGTTCTGCTCGCGCTGCTCCTTCGGTTCAAAAAGCTCATGCCCGAGCGTCCTTGAACGTCCCGGCTAGGAATGTCCTAGTCGCGGTCAGAATTGAGGCGCGGTATCCTCAGCTATTCGTAAAACATCCCCATTCGCAGTTGGACACATCGGCCGAGCTGGCAGCCGTCCCGCCCGGTTCATTCCGGCGCAGCGTCAAGCGCTGGCAGGTGCCATTGCCCGCCCGGCCAACTTAAAAAGCCAATATGTTGTGTGAGCTTTTCATAGCCTTAATCATTTTTGCCGCCACATTCCTGCTGCTCTATAAAAGCCGGCTGACGGCACGCTGGAAATTCATGGTTCAGCAAACTGTGACGGGCGCGCTGATTATCTGGCTGCTGGCCGTCGGGTGGGTGGCATTTTCCGGCCGGTGGGAGCCGGCCATCGGGCCAAGAACGGTGCAGGTCACGATGGAGCAAACCCGGATCTCAAATCTGCTCCAGCTGATGAAACAGCACCCCCGGGCAGCATTTTACATTGCCCCCGCCGGGCAGCCCCAGACGTTTGAGGTCAAAGGCGAAGTGGTCGACCGAAACACCAACCTGACGGTCAACGTGACTGCGTACATTGACTCGGTCAACATGGCCACCATGCTGGCCCTGACCAACGTGCAGGTCGGGTTCGTTCATCCCTCCACGGCCCGAACCACGATTTCGGCAGTGGGCTCCACTGTAGCTTATGGAGTATTCCTGATCGGCCTGGTCTGCCTGCTGGTTTTTGTCCAATCCAGCGCCGCCACAGGCTTCCGCAGCCGGGTTTACCATAAGCCGGATGTTCGCCTGGCCGACGTGGCGGGGATAGAAGAGGCCAAAGCCGAGGCCGTGGAGGTGGTTCAATTCCTCAAGAATGCCAGAAAGCTGCATGCGCTAGGCGGCAAGCTGCCGAGGGGCATTTTGTTCGTGGGTGCGCCCGGCACCGGAAAAACGATGCTGGCCAAGGCCATCGCCGCCGAGGCCGAGGCCAGCTTTTTTAACATGAGCGGAAGCGACTTTGTTGAGCTGTATGCGGGGGTGGGTGCCCGACGGGTTCGCAAGCTGTTCAAGAAGGCGAGGCGAAACCGGCCAGCCCTCATATTCATTGATGAGATTGATGCGATTGGCGGAAAGCGCAACGACAGCCAGCATGAGGAAAGCCGGCAGACCATCAATGCCCTGCTGGTGGCGATGGATGGGTTCAAGGATAAGACCGGCGTGGTGGTGATTGGGGCCACCAATCGGGTGGAAGACTTGGATCCGGCCTTATTGCGCCCGGGACGCTTCGACCGGCAAATTTATCTGGCCAAGCCCGATACGAACGGCCGGCTGGCGATCCTAAAGGTGCATGCCAAGGGCAAGCCCATCATGGCACCCGAGGCATCATTGGGGGCGCTCGCCATTGCCACCTTTGGCATGACCGGGGCTGACCTGGCCAACCTTCTGAACGAGGCCGCGATTACGGCCGTCACCCGCGGGCGGTCGGAAATTTCCCCGGCCGAACTGACTTACGCCCGGGACAAAGTCATGTATGGGCGCAGCCGCACGATGGTGGAAAACCTGGAAGAGCGGCGGATCATTGCCAGGCATGAGGCGGGCCATGCGGTGGTCCACTTCACCTGCCAGCGGTTGCCGCCGCTTTATCAAGTCAGCATCCTGCCGCGCAATCAGTCGTTGGGATCCAACATGCTGCTGCCGAAGGAAGATGCCCATATCCAGAGCAAAGAGTTGCTGATGGAGCAGCTCTGCATGCTGATGGGCGGGCGGGCGGCCGAAAATCTTTGCTTCGATACCATCACCAATGGAGCCGCCGGCGATATGTCCGTCGCCAGAGAAATAACCACCGCCATGGTTTGCGAGTGGGGCATGGGCACCGAGATGTATTACGAACCGAAACAGCCGGCTGCTGAAGCCGAGATCAACCGGATATTAAAAGAGGCGCTTGCCAAAGCCGGCGACCTTTTAAAAGAGCACAGGATCGGGGTGGAAAGAATCGAACAAGCGCTGCTCGAACGGGAAACGCTGACCGGGGAAGAGGTACGGCGGCTGGTTGAAGCCTAAGAGCCTGTCTTAAAATTCCAAAAGGTGCTGTTTTTTGGGAAAAGGCTGGCTGGCGAGACGCGACGAAGGAGAATACCCTAGGTGGGTCTTCGACTGAGGAGTAACGAAGCCAGACGGCTTTTTCCGCAAAAACCCTCCGGGCGGCGGGCTTTTTGTCTTTGTCCAGCGTTGGCTCGGTCGTTACAGCCCGTTGCGGGGAGGCTCCGCCCTCGCCGCCTTGGCCAAAGCCAAAATTCCCAGCCACAGCACCCTTTGCAATTTTCAGACAGGCTCTAAGCGCGGGCGGAAACCGGCCCTGGAGAAACGAACCATCCGAAGGCATTGAAGATGCCGGGCAGTCAACGAGGGGGCTTCATTTAGATAGGGTAACACCCCATAGCCAAGCTTCGGCGCAACGCGTAGCGTCATGTCAGAAATGGAAGGCAAATGTTTTGCCATCTAAAACGAAACCCAAGCATATGACTCTATTATTATCCCCGGTTATTGGTAGCGCGATCTGGATTGGCGGCGGCGGAGTTGGTCTCCTGCTCGTCATCATCGTGGTGGTGCTATTGCTACGCTGAGTTTTCAACGATGCTGCCGAAGCCTTGAGCAAAACTTTTACCCGACCATACCTATGATGGCATTTTTGATCACACCGATGTTTGCGGCAGCCGGTTATTCGCTGATTTATCTGCTTTTCGGTGGCGGTTTGGGCGGAGCGGTACTCATTTTCATCGTGGCCAAAATGGTCGGGAAATGAGCTTGAAATGAGCCTGGTTAGAAAACCAGACCGGCCATGGGCAAGCTTAATGGCTTAAAACCAAAGAGCAGCCTCTATAATTATGAAAATCTTAATGGTCCTTACCTCGCATAGCGAATTGGGTAACACCGGCAAGAAAACCGGCTTCTGGGTGGAGGAATTCGCGGCGCCGTATTATGAACTGGCGGATGCCGGCGCCGAGATCACCCTAACCTCCCCCAAAGGCGGACAGCCGCCGATTGATCCCAGCAGTCAACTCGCCGCGGCCCAGACCACCTTCACCCACCGTTTTGACCAAGACGAGCCGCTCCAACAGAAATTGGCGCAGACGTTGAAATTAAGTGACGTCAAGGCATACGATTTTGACGCGGTATTCTATCCGGGCGGGCATGGCCCCCTGTGGGATCTGGTGGAGGATACGAATTCCATCGCTTTGATCGAAGCCTTCCAGCAACAGGGAAAACCCATGGCCCTCGTTTGCCATGCGCCCTGCGCCTTGCTCAAGGTTAAATTGCCCAATGGTGATTCGATAATCAAAGGCAAGAAAGTGACCGGTTTCTCGGACACCGAGGAAGCGGCGGTGAAGCTGACCCAGGTGGTGCCGTTTTTGCTGGAAGATGAATTGAAAAAATCGGGCGGCCATTACAGCAAAGGGCCGGATTGGGGAATTCATGTGCAAACGGACGGAAGGCTGATCACGGGCCAAAATCCCGCCTCCTCCGCTGAAGCGGCCAAGGGATTGCTAAAACTGCTGAAAATTTAGCCGCCCAGGCACGCGGGCAAACTAAACGTTTTATTTTTCAGGCCCATGATAGTAAAAAATATATCGCCGCGCCGGTTAGCCAAGCCGGCCCAAGGGGGGCGGTTGGAATTCCCGGTGGCGGCGGTGCGTCATTCGTTCCCGGTCATTGCCATGGCGGCGTCAGCGGGCGGTTTGAAGGCTCTGTCCGTCATACTGGGCGATTTGCCGGCGGATTTTCCGGCGGCGATTGCCATCGTGATGCACCTGGCGCCCGATCACAAAAGTCTGCTGGCTGAGATTCTAAAATGCCGCACGCATCTGCCCGTGGCCGAGGCGCACACCGGAGATGCGCTTGTTCCCGCCAAGGTCTTTGTCGCCCCGCCCAACCACCATCTGTTTGTGGTCAAGGGCGACCGGCTGGAGTTGTCTTCGGCGCACGCGGAAAAGATTCATTTTGCCCGACCGTCCGCGGAGCCGTTGTTTGCTTCAGTAGCGGAGATGTATGGAAAAAACGCCATTGCGGTGGTGCTCACTGGCGGGGATGGCGATGGCTCGTTTGGGGTGCAAATCATCAAGGACAAGGGCGGCACGGTCATCGCGCAAGACCGGCCCACATCGGAAAATTTCAGCATGCCGGAAACTTCCATCCGGACCGGCGACGTGGATTATATTCTACCACTGGACCGGATCGCGCCCATGTTGATCGCGTTGGTCTGGACCGGCAATCAACGTAAGAATGGTCGGTCACCGGCCAAAAATAGCTGATGGCCAGATCTTGGCAAACATCGGCTAGGCACGCCAGGCAATCGGAACCATAGCGGTCATGTCTTTTTTAGCGAACGATGACCTGACCGTACGGGTTATACCCCATGGCATCCGCGACGGAGTCGGTATATTTTTCCGGGCTCGACCGGGCTCGACCGGGCTCGACCGGGCTCGACCGGGCTCGACCGGGCTCGACCGGGCTCGACCGGGCTCAACGGGTTGAGATCGGTCAGCGAAAATGAAACGACACTTACGGATGCATGAACACACCTCAATTGAATATTGCCGTCCGGGTCGGCTGCCATCTCACTTACGAGACGCCCGTGCCGACGCCGGTGCTATTTGTCCTCAAACCCCGTCCCGAAGGCCGGATCCGGGTGATGCAGGAGCGACTTACTTTCGGCATTGGCCGGCCGTCATCGGAATTTCAAGACAGTCACGGCAACCTGCTGTATCGCTCGACGTTCATGCCGGGCCGCAATGAAGTCAAGCATGACGCCCTCGTCGCGGTTTCTTCCCAGCCCGACAGCCGGAACATCCAGGGAAACCTGATGCCCGTGGGGGAACTGCCGCATGAATTGTTACGCTACACCCTGCCCAGCCGCTATTGCGATTCTGACAAGCTGATGAATTTTGCCTGGAATAATTTCGGCCAGATTCAGCATGGCCTACCCCGGGTGCAAGCCATCTGCGACTGGGTTCACAACCATATTGAATACCGCTTTGGTTCGGGTCGTCCCGACCTCTCCGCCTCAGAAGTCATTTTTCGCCGCCATGGGGTATGCCGCGATTTCGCGCACGCGGTCATAGCGCTGTGCCGCGCTTTCAACCTGCCCGCCCGCTATGTGACGGGACATTTGCCGGACATCGGCTACACGGATCCGGGCACGCCGATGGATTTTCACGCCTACTGCGAAGTCTATCTCGGCCAGGAATGGCTCACGTTTGACGCGCGCTACAACGTCCCGCGGATTGGCCGCGTGAAACTCGCCCACGGCGCGGACGCCGTGGATGGCGCGTTTGCAACCATCTACGGCGAGGCCTATTTGTCCCGTTTTCAAGTCTGGGCGTATCAGGTTAATTCCCAGCAGGTTTCCGTGGGCGACCCGATTGATTTATCCCGGCGCCTGGATGGCAACCAAGCGGTGCGCCTGAACTAAGCCAGGCTGCCCGGAAGTGGGAATTGCGCGGCGGGAAAACCCGCGGGAAGCGCGCACCGTTTGAATGCAAATATATGAAGTGGGAAATATTTCACAGCACCCGCTACGAATACGAATCGCCGGTGCGGGACAGTATCAATAACATCTGCCTGCAGCCGATGCCGATTCCGGAGCAGACGGTGGAATCGTTTATTCTCAAGGTGCTCCCGGCGTCGCGGCTCACGCATACCCATGATTTGTTTTCCAACCGGATCAGTCGGTTTGAAATCATCGAACCGCACAAATCCCTCTTGATCGAGGCCCAATCCCGGGTCAACACGCATCCGCCCGCAGCCTTACCGGTGACGGAGAAACTGTGCTCCCTGGCGGCCATTCAGACGGCGACGAACCTTGAAAGCTGGCACGATTATTTGCAAGCCAGCCGGTTTGTGGGACTTTCGCCGGAAGCCTGGAAGCTGGCCTTGGACGCCGCCCACGGACAGGATGACGCCTGGCTGGCCGTGCTGGCGTTGATGGAATTCGTCTTTGGTTTCTTGAAATATGAAGCCTATTCCACCCATGTTCACACGCACATGGCCGAAGTGATAAAAGATCGACGCGGGGTATGCCAGGATTTTGCCCATCTGCTGATCGGACTGTGCCGGGCGCTAAAAATTCCCGCGCGCTATGTCAGCGGCTATCTGGCCACAGAAAAAGCGAGCGCGACGCACGCGTGGGTGGAAGTGTTCATCCCCGGCCATGGCTGGCGCGGATTGGATCCCACGCACAACCGCCAGATCGGTGAAACGTATGTGAAAATCGGCCACGGCCGGGATTACTCGGACGTGCCGCCCATCAGCGGCAATTACCATGGCACGCGCGAGCGCAAGATGACCGTCACGGTAAAAATCACGGCGGTGAATTGAAATGAGTGCGCGGGAAAGGCTGGCCCCTTGCCACCAAATAAATCAACCAGATAAATCGCCTTGGTTTGGACCGCCAGCAACCGAAGCATGGCCGACTGACCGCCAAAAATAAATGATTGCCAAGTCTGGGCAAATATAGTCTCTCCACGCTAGAGCATTTTCAAAAATACTGTAGCCGTCCGGCTTGACTGAAGGAAGAGGGCGGTCTTTTTGGGTTTAGGCTTCGTTTCGGCTCAGTCACAGGGTTGCTTTGAACCTGCTCCTTAGCCAAAGCCTCGCCAAAACCCAAAAATCCTCGCTCCGAACGGCTACAGTATTTTTTCAAACGCTCTAGGCAGTAGGAAATAAAGCTGTCATACTGAAGCGAGGAAAATCCAAGCGCATGAAAAAGAAAGCGTCACCGGGCCGCCCACCCAAAACTCCCGCCAAAGAAATAAGCGGGAAGGCCACATTCCCGATCGTCGGCATCGGGGCCTCCGCCGGGGGGCTGGAAGCCTTGGATCAGTTCCTGGGGCGAGTGCCGACCGGCAGCGGCATGGCGTTTGTGAT
>Ga0302282_1000996_pt1 | contig 20839 bp, 15 predicted proteins | sample III_Fen_E1_3_FD_198763 | JGI IMG/M metagenome (GOLD analysis project Ga0302282, IMG submission 198763) | Peat permafrost microbial communities from Stordalen Mire near Abisko, Sweden - III_Fen_E1_3 | ecosystem: Environmental > Terrestrial > Soil > Wetlands > Permafrost | place: Sweden: Abisko... | reverse complement strand
CTAGGAAGAAACAAAATGCAAGTTCAACAAAACGAGGAGTCCGCATGGAGTTCAAGCGACTCCCACCCATCGGACAGAGACAAAAACGTCCGATGGATGGGGCACAGTTTCATTCCCCGTGGGTGGGCAATGCCGGTGGGGAACTGAAAAGAAACTGAGGCGCCGTTTCGACAAAACAAAGGGGCAGAGGAAAGGCCCGTGCCTGAAGGCCCGCGTTATCGCCTTTTTTTTCAGGGGCCTTGAAGGCCCCTGCTCCCTCCGTCTATTCGAACCCAAGAGGCTGCGCGGCTATTCTTTGCGGAATGAAAACGCCGCCCATTGCAGGGCGGCGTTTTTGCTTTCTTAGTCAACGGAGTTGGTTGTTTTCAACTCAGGAGTTAGTCGCTCGACTTGGTTTCGATTCTCATGCCGTAGAACGATTTGTGCACGAAGAAGACTGACACCAGGAAGAATACGACGGCGAGGATATGTGTAAGCAGCGGATTGTTCGAAGCTAGCGTCACGGCAAGCTCGACGGCAAGTAATCCGAACAGTGTCGTGAACTTGATAATCGGATTCATGGCCACCGACGAGGTGTCCTTGAAGGGATCGCCGACGGTGTCTCCGATGACGGTGGCGTCGTGTAGAGGCGTTCCCTTTTGATTCATGTCAACCTCTACGATTTTCTTGGCGTTGTCCCAGGCGCCGCCGGCATTGGCCATGAAGATGGCCTCGTACAGACCGAAGATCGCAATCGAGAACAGGTAGCCGATAAACAGGAACGGCTCCATGAATGCGAATGCGAGTGTGGCGAAGAAGACGGCCAGAAAGATGTTGAACATTCCCTTCTGCGCGTATTTGGTGCAGATTTCAACCACCTTCTTGGAGTCGGTGACGGAAGCCTTCTCCGCACCTTCGAGATGGATGTTGGCCTTGATGAACTCGACCGCGCGGTAAGCGCCGGTAGAAACCGCCTGCGTGGAAGCGCCTGCGAACCAGAAGATGATGGCACCGCCCGAGATCAACCCGAGCATGAAGGGCGCGTGCAATAGAGAGAGGTTCTGGACGTTCACCGTCAGTCCGTGGGTGAGTGCCATGATGATCGAAAACGTCATCGTGGTTGCGCCCACCACGGCGGTGCCTATGAGTACCGGCTTGGCCGTGGCCTTGAAGGTGTTGCCGGCTCCATCGTTGGCTTCAAGCAAGTATTTTGCGCGTTCGAACTTGGGTTCGATGCCGAAGTCCTTCTTCAACTCGGCTTCGATGCCAGGAACATTTTCGATCAGCGAGAGCTCATAGACGGATTGAGCATTGTCGGTAACCGGGCCATAGGAATCGACGGCAATCGTGACCGGACCCATGCCCAGGAAGCCGAAGGCTACGAGGCCAAAGGCGAAGACGGCTGGAGCCAGCATCATTCCCGCCGGACTGTCCTGCAAATTCGGAATGCCCAGGCTGAAGTAATAGCCCATTCCCATGAGGGCAACCATGCTCAATCCCAGCCAGTAGGCTGAAAAATTGCCAGCTACGAAGCCGGATAAGATGCCCAGGGAAGCTCCGCCTTCCTGCGCGGATTTGACGACTTCTTTGACGTGACCCGACTTGGTTGAAGTGAATACCTTCACCAATTCGGGGATGACGGCGCCCGCCAGGGTACCGCACGAAATGATCGAAGCCAGCTTCCACCACAGTGTTCCGTCACCGAGATCGGGAATCATCAGATAGGAGACGATGTAGGTGAGGATGATGGAGGTGATGGAGGTGATCCATACCAGCGAGGTCAGCGGGGCTTCAAAATCCATTTCGTCTGCATTCGCGTATTTCGCCTTGGCGATTGCGCCGTTGAGGAAGTACGCCGCCGAGCTCGATACCAGCATGGCCACGCGCATGACGAAGATCCAGACTAGAAGCTGCACTTGCGTGGTGGGGTTGGGCACCGCCAGCAGGATGAACGTGATGAGGGCCACGCCGGTGACGCCGTAGGTTTCAAAACCGTCGGCGCTGGGGCCAACCGAGTCACCCGCGTTGTCACCCGTGCAATCGGCGATGACGCCGGGGTTGCGCGCGTCGTCTTCTTTGATCTTGAAGACGATCTTCATCAGGTCGGCGCCAATGTCGGCGATTTTGGTGAAGATGCCGCCGGCAATACGCAGGGCCGCGGCGCCCAGGCTTTCGCCAATCGCGAAGCCGATAAAACAGGGGCCCGCATAGCTGGCCGGAATGAACAGAAGGATACAGAGCATGATGAGCAGCTCAACCGAGATCAGCAACATGCCGATGCTCATGCCCGCCTTCAGCGGAATGGCCATGCATGGATACGGCTTGCCGCGCAATCCAGCAAACGCCGTCCGCGAGTTGGCAAAGGTGTTGACGCGAATGCCGAACCACGCCACTCCGTAGCTGCCTGCGATGCCGACGAGCGAAAACGCCAGGATGATCGGCAGCGTAACCCAGATGGGTTTGTCTGGCACCGGCGCCAGCCAGCCGAAATACATCGAGATGACGACCGCAATAAACGCCCAGAGCAGAAGGATGAACTTGCCCTGCGTCACCAGATAGGTTTTGCAAGTCTCATAGATCAGGTCGGAAATCTCCAGCATGGTGCGATGCACCGGCAGATTCTTCAACTGGACGTAGATGGCCAGACCGAACAAGAGGCCGCCGACGCAGAACAACAATCCGATGGTCAAAAGGGCATGTCCGTTCAAGCCGAAGAAATGCTCGAAAACGACGCTCTTCAAATCCGGCAGCGTGAGATTGGCTTCGCCTCCGCCCGCATGATCCTGCGCGGCGGCGAATGCGGGAAGCAGCAGACCCAGGAGGGCCACCACGATACGGTATTGCCGCTTTAGTAAAGCTCCGATGCCTTGCTTCATCGCTGAAAAGCTCCTCAATAACGCGGTCGCAAGCAGTCCGAGGACACTCACGCCGAGAAAGAAAACCACACAATCCATTACCGTCACATACCCTCCATATTCAATGTTTTGAAGCCGCTGGAATCACGGCCCCGGAACGACCTCACGAACAGCCCGTGGGACTTGCCACGGGAAGGCTATCATCCGGATACACCGCTGTCGAGTGACTGCTGTCACGGGAAAAAACAGCGGGCGAGGGAACAAGGGAAAACAGGAACAAGGGACCAAAACGGAACGGAGCAAGGGAGCGAGTCGGCAAGCTGGCAGGTCGGCGGGGCAGCCCAGTCGGCACACGTCTTGGCGCCTTGGACTCTTGGTCGCTGTTTTTATTCGATGGGGACATCGATCTTGTCGTCGGGCAGGACAATTCTCAGATTCTGTTTACTGGGGTCGCGGACCTGGCCGTTGGGCAGCGGATGGAGCTTGAACAGCACCAGAAGGTCGCGGTCAGGGTCATCGAAGGCGGGAAAGCTGGCCACCTGCTCGAGCGAATAGAAGGTGTGGAGGTCTTCGAGCGTGCCGGGGTCGAGATCGTTCCAACTGGCGTACCAGCCCGGCTGATAGGCGGCGAGCTTGGGCGCAAGGTCTTCGGTGCCGAAGTCGTCGCACAGGCTGGGCACGTGGGTAAGTAGCGTGATTTCATCGCCGCTGATCGAATCCAGCAGGCGATTGCCATTGGGGTGCGTATCAATATATAGGGCCATTTGCGAGGCGGCGTTGACCCACGTGTATTCGGGGTGGGTGGCGTAACGGATGGTCTCGGCTCCATGCACGGCGGCTGCGGCTGCGGCCACTATGGATACGGCCCAGCCTAATCCACGCGTCGAGATTGATCGGCCTGGGGAGTTGGGCTGGCCTGGCGGGTTGGGCTGGCCTGGGTGATCGAGCAACGCCTCGGCTCCCAGCGCCTCGGCTCCCAGCGCGACCAGGAAGAAGCAGAAAAACGCCGGTACGGCGAAGTAGCGGGGCTGGGGATGGTTCTGAATCGTCATAAACAACACGTATCCTGCAACGGCCCACAGCGACGCGCCAAATAGCGGATCCTGCCACAGTTTCCGGCCCCACGCGGTGCGCCAGGCAATGGCCGCGCCCAACACGACCGCGCCCGCCAGCAGAATCAAACTGTGATCGATCCATAAAAGACCGTGAAACGACCACCAGAACGACACCAGCGGCCAATAAAACTCCGTTGGCTTTACGTAGGTGTTTACGAAAAAGTAATATTTGTAGTCGCCGAGCAGGCCAAAAGAGGCGATCAGCGCCATCCAGACGCCGTACGCGGCGCAGGCAGCGCCCGTCATCGCAAGGGCACAGCGCATTGCCAACTTGCGCTGCTGCCATAACGGCACTACCATCGCCCAAAGCAGCGCCGGGTACAGGAAAAGTCCCGTCGTCTTGGTCAAAACGATGAGCGCAAACAGCAGGCCGATCGCAATCGACTTGAGCACCGGCCGCTGAGCTTGCGGCAGCCGCACGGCCAGAATCAGCGCGGCTAGAGTCAGTGCGATCTGCAACGGCTCGAGAATCGCCAGGCGGCTGAAGCAATAGAGAAACGGGCTGGTCGCGACCAGCGTGACGCCGAGGAGCGCGATCCAGCGCGGACCTCTGGTGCGGAGCAACAGGTAGCTCAACACGAGATTGAGGAAAAAGCACGCAACCGCTAACGCGCGCGCGGCCTGAACGGTCACGCCGGTGAAGAAAAACAGCAGACCCTCCAGAAACGGCCACACCGGAACCGCGACAGCCGGGTTGAAGTCCCCGGCCATGTACCAGTTCCCAAACAGGTGTGCGCGGATGGCCGCGTTTCCATACCAACCTTCATCGGTGAACTTGGCCCAGTCTGAAACCCACGGGGAGCCGTTGGGAAAATCGGCGCGCAAATGCCAAGCGTGCAAGAGCGCGAAGCCGGCGATGGCGGCAATCCACATTGCGTAGCCCCAGCGCCGCAGTTGAGTCAGCCGATGCGTCACAGTCTGATTTTGTAACATTCGCTCCTTTGGCACTTTCGGGCCGACTGAAATCGTGCCCTTGTTCCAAAACTGGGTATTGAAAAATGCAAAGATGCACTGAGTCCCGCCGAGAGATAGAACGACGCCGGCCTGTTTCCAAAACACGAGGGAAACTTCAGGCTGCGCATAAAATCGCCGCGGCGGGGATGCCTTAGAGTATATCGTTCGTTGACGGCGAGCCGGAGCGGGAGCGGCCCCATTCGGCAGTGGTCTCGCATTCTTATTCCGTCTTCAGCATCTTGCTTTTACACCGGAAACAATGGCACCTGGTTCATGTTTTCTGAGGCGTCGCCGATGAATCGTGTGTCGGATCAGAACAGGGACCTGGCACAGAGGCGAGGCACGTTGAGTACTATGCAAAGCTCGGCTCAGTTGCATACGCAGCCTTCCGCCTCCGGCCTCACGCTTGTGGAGTTGGACTCGCCGGCCGCAGCATTCCACGTGGTCGGCGTCAGCGCGGTGTGGCGCAAGCTGCTGATGCAAGCAGAGATGGCCGCGCCGCACTTGCAGGTGGCCTCCATCGAAGGTGAGCATGGAAGCGGCAAGTACACCCTTGCCCACTATCTGTTCAGCCGCTCACCGCTGGTCTCCACCAGCTTTCAGCGCCGCGACGCCCGGGAGTGGCTGGCCACTGACGCCGATCCTGCAACGCTTGCCGGCTTTACCTATCTTGACCGCGTAGACCTGCTGGCCCCTCCTGGACAGGGGCTGTTGCTCGGCGTGCTCAAAACCCTTCAGGATCGGCCGCCGGGCCGCGCGGTTCTGCTTGCCTCTTCGCAAACGCCGCTGCGGCAAATGGCTGGCCAGGGACTTCTGCTTCCCGATCTCGCGTTCCGCCTGACCGCCATCCGCTTCGCGATTCCGCCGCTGCGCCAGCGCCGCGAAGATATTGCTCCGCTGGCCCAGTTCCTGCTCGACCGGCTCTGCGTCCGCTACCAGCAGCGCCCCGTGGTGCTTGGACCCGGCACACTCGCCCGCCTTCTGCAGCACAACTGGCCCGGCAACGTGCGTGAGCTGCTGAGCGTTATTGAGAATGCCCTGCTCGAAGCCGATAACGGTGTCATCCGCCCCATCGACCTTGCCTTGCCCGACGGCCCGCAGCCCTTTTTCGACTTGCAATCCGGGGCGCACTCGCCCCTTAGCCCTTCCACGGGGCCCGGTGCAGGCTTTGGAGCGAACGGCTTTGAAGCGAACTTCGACCCCAAAGCCGCAGTCCTGGCTGCCGACCTGGCCCTCGACGCCGTCATCCGCCGCCATGTGCAGTACGTGCTCGATCTGAACCGCGGCAACAAGCTGCGCACCGCGCGGCAACTTCAGATCTCGCGGTCGACGCTTTATCGCATTCTCGCCAACGAGAGCTTTCTGGCGCGATGAGGGGGACGAGCGTCTGACTCGCGCGTGAGGCGTGGCTCTTCAAGCGACCGTTGCAGGGCGTGGGTCGGGAGACCCACGCTACAGCCGGCTTGGAAGCCGGCGCTACAGGATGATCGCGTTACAGGCCTTGGGCAGCGACTGCACTGGACGGGTCGATAGCTTTGTGGCGCTTCGTACCGGTGCTTCCGCTGCCGGCCTGGGTGGCGGGGCGCGGGGTGCTCGGCGGTGTGTAGCTCTTGTACACCGTGATGTGGAAGCAGGCCTGACGAAACTCTTCTTCCACGTCGATTTTGCCCGCGGTTTCGAGCGCCAGCAGACGCCGGCGCATCCAGGCGATCTCGGCACGGCTCAAGCCGTCTTTCGCAATGTCAATGGTTGCGCCGGTCAGGTGCGGGCTCACAATGTCGCCTTCAGCCGGGGCTGCGTTGCCGTTGATCTCCATCAAGCGCTTCTGGTATTCCATGGTGCGCACCGCTGAGCTCACTTCGAGGGGCCGGTGGAATGCCGCGTCGTGCGCCCGCGCGAGGTCAGCGAGGAAAAGCGCCGTCCACGGGCGGCAATAGCGGTGGGTCGCGGACAGTTCGGGATTCACTGTGAGCGCGCTCGAAGCCGGGATGGGCACGAGCAGCTTGCGGGCGATGCGATCCGCGAGGTCGGATTCATCCTCAATCCGCTCCAAACCCTCGGCATCGAGGCGCGTGTTTTGCCGCTCTAAAGATTCGTGGGAGCCTCGCAGCGGCGAAGGCTTGGCGCGGAGCGGAACCAGCAGCGACGCTGCTTCAGTCTTGGCGTCGGGGGTTTCGGCGTCTGGGGCCTCGGCTTCAGGCTGCCGCAATTCTTCTGGCGCGGATTCTTCTGCCGGCGCGGGCCGCAACAGGAAAACGGGAGAGGCCGATGCAAGTTCCATCGCCGGGACGGCGCGAGTTTCCTTATTTGTACGAAGCGCGCGTTCGCTCTGTGGGCGGGAGGTGGCATGCGATGGCTCAACGTGGAGGTCTACATTGCTCCGCACTGGCTGTTGATGCGCAAGCTTGCGCCGGATAGTGCGCCCCGCCTCGTGGCGCGTGGGCTTGCGCGTAGTGCTCGCCTGGGCTTGTGTGCGCGTGTGCGCCGGCGCGGTGTGTCGCCTGCCGAGTGTGGGCGCCGCATGGCGTGTTGCCTGGGCGCGGGCTGTGGCTGAGGTGTGCTGGTGCGACTTCGCCGGCGCGGAAGTGGACGCGGCATGAACGCTGGCCGCAGCCAGAGCCACAAGCGCAATGGCGAGGGTTGCCTTCCGGCACATGAGGGAGAGTGCGGACAATCGAGAGCTTCTCCAGTGTACGTCGATCCGCATGCGCCACAAAGTGCCTTGGCGGATGCGGATTGGTCTGATAATTAGACCGTTTCCGGAGCGGATAGTTGTGGTCGGGGCGGCGGATTCGCTCTATATAGGTTGCATAAATCACTCGAGACGGTTGAATACATCCCTCAGGGGTTAAACCCGCTTCGCCTGCGCTTTTTGTGGCACGGATAAATCCGTGCCCTTTCAAAGTTCTATTGATGTAATTGGTCCTATATTCCTGGTGCGGGCGGCGCAAGCCCTTCCAGAGGGGCGACGGGTTTGGCGGGCGGGGTCAGGACAAAGCCCTTGCGCACGAGGGCAAAGCCTTCCTCGGGCAATTCCGCCTGGAGAAGTTGATTCTCCGTACCGGAAAAGAGATCGGTATTGGCTCCGGCGATGGTGGCGACAAGGTGATGCACGGTGATGGGCTGGCCGTCGAGAGTTCCCTGCTGATCGGCGTAGGTGGCCAGTTGCACTGGCTCAATGGAGCCTGCGTTTTTGGGCAGAATCACCCACAGGTCGCGATTGTTTTTGGTCACGGCGAGCGCCAGAAGCGTTTCCAGAGCGCCGGGATCGAAGTCGGCCAGGAACACCGCGCCGGGATGCGCAGCCAGCCGCGTAGTGGAAGATTTTCCGCTGGCGGAGATATTCAGGAGAAATTGCGCCTCATCGGGAGCCGCCACAACGTTCACTGCCTCGCCGTTCACGATCGCGCTCAGTTGCACGTGCTCGAGCTGGTTTGCAGAGGAAAGCTGCTCGGTCTTCGAGAGCGCGTAGTCGAGACCCTGCATGGCCACCTTGACGAGCGAGGTCGAATCGTAACCCTGGTTGGTGGCTGTGAATTGAAAACTGGCAGTGCCCACCGCGTGGCCGTGCTGCGCGACCACAAAGTTGCCGAAGTCAGAATTGCCGGATTTTGGAGCCGACGGCTCACTCCCCCCGCTGTGAACAGAAGGTTGAGATCTCACAGAGGTCGACAAAGCCGCCAACACCAAAGCAAGAAATCCCGCACATCGGGAAAAACGAAATAAGACCACTTGGAATCTTTGCTCCCTGACCAAATTAGACACCGAACCAGTCAAAGAGTTACTTCAGCCGTGGCCACTTTCCGGATGAGATATGAGAAGTTGCGCCCGCGATCTGAGGTCACGCGTTCGCTTTCGTAACCCGGAGCTCTTGAGTTTTGCCGTTTGATGCCGGTTTGCGGACGCCTCTGGTGCCGGACCGGCAGTCCCCTCGGAGGAACTTTATGCTTTTTTCTTCAAAGTATTCTTTACTTTACGGACTGTGAGGTGCTAGTTTCTTAAGCACCCCCGAACCCCATTCCAGGAGATCACTATGTTTTGTCCCCGCTGTGGAAAAGCAACCGATTCGGAGCACAAGTTCTGCCAAAGTTGCGGCGCTCCAGTAGGCGCCGCGGGCAGTGCACAAGCGGCCGCATCGTTCGCCGCCGCGCCCCAACCCGCTGCAACGCAGGCCGCTTATCCAGGCGCATATCCGGGTGCGCAGGCGCCGCCACCGGGCATGGTGCCCGTAACGTACCAGGCGTACCCCGGGGGACCGCAGCAGGTGTATTACGTTCCCGCGCAAGGCATGCAGCCGCATGCGGGGGTGGGTCTGCTGCAAAGCATACAGGCGCAGATTCGAAAGATAGCGTCGTCGGATCAGTTGGAAGGGTTCAGCCTGAGCCAGACGTTCAGCGAAACCTTCAAGCACCACGATCCCCGCGCCGAGGAAGAGTACGCCATGGTGGGCTCGGCGCTGACGACGCCGCCCATCGAGATGGTGGACACGAACTGGCCCAAGCCGTGGATGTTCTTCCGCCTGCTGATGGCCCTGGTGATCGCGGCTTTAACGCTGTACTCTGTTTGGTATTTCACCGGGCAAGACGAATCGAACCTGTTGCCGGCTCTCATGTTCATTTCAGCGTTCGCGATGCCGCTGGCTGTGCTGGTTTTCATGTTCGAGATGAACACGCCGCGCAACGTTTCGGTGATCCAATTGGGAAAGCTGTTCCTGGTAGGGGGCGTGGTCGGACTCTGCATGGCTATCCTTGAGTACCAGGTTTCGGCCATAGCCAAATTCCCCGGCCCTATCGAGGAGAGCTCGAAACTGATCGCGGTGATCCTGGTGATGTACGGCGCGCGCGGCGCGGGCTATAAGTACGAGCTGAACGGAATCCTGTTTGGGTGCGCGGCGGGAGCGGGTTTTGCGTGCTTCGAGACATCCGGCTATGCGTTGTTTAACGCGGGCGGCGGCTTCGTGTCGGTGCTGCAATCAGAGACCATCCAGGCGGTGTTGAAATTTGGGCAGGGGCAACTGACCCAGGCGCAGGCTATAGCGGCGGTGAACGGGGCTACCGTCGACGCTGTGAAATCGATGGTGCACTTGCTGGCGATGCGCGGGGTTATGTCTCCATTTGGGCATGTGGTGTGGACGCCGATTGCCGCGGGCGCCTTCTGGCGGGTGAAGCAGGACAAGCCGGCGAGCTTTTCGATGCTGACGGATTCGCGCTTCCTGCTGGCGTTCCTGATTCCGGTGTTGATGCATACGCTTTGGGACATAATGGTCACTTTTCCGAATCTGTTCAAAGGCACAACCCCGTCCGACATAGCGACCGACACCTGGATCATTTATGGAATTGAGGCATTCACGGCGGTGATCTCCTGGTATGTACTTTTCACCATGATTCAGCAGGGTCTGAACCAGGTGAGAGACGTAAAGAAGGCACAATTGCAAGCCACGCTGACCCATGTGGAAGCGACACTGGGGCTGGGCGCGAGGCGGCCTGCGATGCAACCGCAACAGCCGGCGGGGATGTGAACGCCGGCTGACGTGACCCTGGCGGGGGCGGCTTAATCTTGTTTGAGAATCTGCCGGGAGGCTGCAGATTCGGGTTGCGGTTCTGAAACACGACCTCATTGCGTAGGCCAATCAAGCACGTCGAGGACGCTCAACGCATCTGCCGGTTCCCTGGTTTTTCGGGCGATCACGGCTCGGTCAGTTGCTTTTGGTAGCTGAAGTTTTGCGCCCGCCAGCCGGATTTTCAGGTACGACTTCAGCGATGTCGAAAAGGTTCTTTACTTTGCCGCGGTTGTAATGCTACCTTGCATAACATCCCCCGGCCCCCGCAATACAGGAGAGCTATTATGAACTGTCCCCGCTGTGGAACGGCAGGTTTGCCGGAAACCAAGTTTTGCAAGAATTGCGGAGCTCCGATGGGTGCCGCGAGCAGTGCACAACCAGCTGCTGCGCCCCAACCGGCAACCCCGGCCGCTTATCCAGCCGCGTATCCGGGTGCGCCGACCCCACCCCCGGGCATGGTGCCCGTGGTCTACCAGGCCACTCCCGGCGGTCCCCAACAGGTGTATTACATGCCCGCCCAGGGCGCGCAGGCTCACGGGGCCGGTGGAGTGCTGGCGGGCCTGAATGCGGAGATCCGGAAGATCGCCGCGACCGACGAACTGGAAGGGTTCAGCCTTAAGGATACCTTCGGCCAGGCCTTTTCCAGGCACTCTGAGGAAGAAATAAACGACTATCTTGTTACGGGCTCGCCGCGGACGACACCGCCGTTGGAGCTGGTGCAGACGGACTGGCCCAAGCCGTGGATGTTCTTCAGAATACTGGCGGTCTTAGCCGTGGCGTACGCGGCGTTTTACGGCCTGTTCCTCTATAGCCAGAATTCTAAATCGATACCGGCGATCATGGTGCTGGGAACGTTTGCGGTGCCGCTTGCGAGTCTGATGCTCGTCTGGGAGCTGAACACACCGCGAAACATGTCGATCATCACGGTGTTGAGGTTCGTAATTGTCGGCGGTGGGTGTTCAATCGTGATCACCATGTTGGCCTATTTGGTACCGTTCCTCAGCGGCGACAATATCCTGATTCCCGGTTTTGTCGAGGAGACCGCTAAGATTCTGGCGGTGGTCATCGTAACCTGGGGCGCGACCAGCCGGCGCTACCCATACCAACTGAACGGAATCCTGATTGGGTGCGCGGTAGGTTCGGGTTTTGCCTGCATCGAAACGCTGGGTTACGGACTGGACGCCTATTCCCAGACCCTCATTCAGCTCATAGGGCAGGCCCAAAATGGTACGCCGCTGGCTCCGATTTTTGCCGCGGCGACGACAGTGATGGTCGACAATCTTACGATGCGCGGGGTGCTGGCCCCGTTTGGACACGTGGTGTGGTGTGCGATTTCGGCGGGTGCGTTGTGGCGGGTGAAGGGCGACAAGCCGGTAAGCTTCGCCATGCTGCTGGATGGTCGGTTCCTGGGGGCATTCGCTATCGTCATGGCGATGCACGATCTTTGGGACATTTCGATCGCTTTCCCGAATAACGCTTTTCTGAACTCAACGGCCGGGCAGGCCTGCGGCTGGATCATTACGGGAGCGATCTCGTGGTACGTGCTCTTCACGATGGTCCAGCAGGGCCTGCACCAGGTGAGAGACATGAAGAAGGCGCAACTGGAGCACACGGTGGCCCACGTGGAGGCGACACTGGGGCTCGGGACGAAGCGATATCCGATGCAGCCGCAGGCGCCGGCGGGCGTGTGAGCGGCGCCTGGCCGGAACTTTACGGACTGAGACGAAATCTGTGTGAGGAAAGGAAAACGTGATGGTATTCTGCAACAGTTGTGGTGCTCAGTTGGAAGGGGATGGACGCTTCTGCATGAAATGCGGAGCTGACCAGACGGCAAAGACGGGCGGGGCACCGCCTCCGGCGGCTTATCCCACGGCCCTGCCTCCTCACATGCCCTTTTTGGCGCCCGGGCAGGTACCTATGCCGGCGCCCGGTCCGCCGGCTACGAAGAGCGGGATGATTTGGATAGCGGCTCTGGTGGCTGCGGCAGGAGGGTATTACTACTACACAAACTATGTGCGTCCCAAGCCACAGCCGGCCCAGACGCCGCCCACGCAAACCCAGCCGGGTAATCCCGGGCAGCAGCCGGGAGGAAATCCGGCGCAACAGCCAGGAGGATATCCGGGGCAGCAACCGGGAGGGTATCCGGGGCAGCAACCGGGAGGGTATCCGCAGCAGCAGCCGGGAGGATATCCCCAGCAGCAGCCAGGAGGAAATCCCGGGCAGCAGCCGGGTGGATATCCGGGGCAACAGCCAACGGGGTATCCGCAGCAGCAGCCAGGAGGGTATCCGGGCCAGCAACCGGGGCAGCAGCCGGGGCAACAACCGGGAGGAAAAGGTGGCGCGAATCAGGCCCTTGTGCAGGCGCAGCAATTTGCATGGAAGGGGCAACCCACGAATGGGCAGATCCAGATCACGCAGGCGGAGTGGCGGAACGGCTCGAATGTGACCATCCAGGCGGCAGAGCTGGAGTGCATTCAGTATGGCGCCAACAACCAGCCGCTTTCGCAGTTGACGAAAGTTCTCAATGGCCCGGTGCAGCCGGGGCAGACCATCAACATCCAGCCATTCACTCTGGGAGCCGAGGCACAGGGTGCGGCCAATATGAAATGCGGTATCGTGGCAGTGCAACCGGCAAACTAAGGACGAGGCAGATCCTGAAGGTGCGGATTTCGACGTGCGGATTTCGCATTCTTCAGGACAGGTTTTCGCAAATCGGTGAGTGCATTCTTTTCGGGGTTGATGCGCCGGCGGCAGCCGATTGAGGCGCAGTCAGCGATCAACGCCGCCGAGCACATGCTTTCGGCCGGGTCGACAGGTCTCACCGAATAGGCAGAGGCTCTGATGCCTGAGCGGCGGCCGGCTTGACCCGAAATGACTGAGATGAATCTGGTTTAAGGAGAGGGAGAGAATATGGCATTTTGCAGCAGTTGTGGCGGTCACTTGGAAAGCAACGAGCGCTTCTGCGCGAAATGCGGAGCCGATCAGACGGCCCAGGCGGCAGGCGCACCGGCCGTGCCAGCGGCTGCTCCGCAAGTATTAGCTCCGCAAGCGGCGGTCCCACCGCCACCTGCGCAACCGTTCTCGGGGATGCCTCCGCAATTTCCTCCGCCACCTGGGCAACCGTTCTCGGGGATGCCTCCGCAATTTCCTTCGCCCATTATCATGGGCGCGCCCCCGGGGGCACAGCCAGCAAGCAAGAATCCACTCACGTGGTTGATTGTCGCTGCGGTAATATTTGGCCTTTGGTATATCGGAACGCACGATAAGGATAGCAACCAGAATCCGGGCGGGACACCGACCGGGCAGACCCAGCCGGGACCGGGAGGCGGCGGTGGTGGTGGTGGGAATCAGAATCAAGCCATCATCGCGGCTCAGAAGTTTACTGAAGGCGGCTACAATGCCGTGAACGGCCAAATCCAGGTCACGCAGGGACAATGGATCAACGGATCGAACGTCCCCCTCCAGGCGGCACAGCTGGGATGCGAGCAGATGGATGCCAACGGCCAGAACCTTACACAAGACCAGGTCACGCTGACGGGACCTGCGCCAGCGGGAGCAACCGTAACTCTGCCGACATTCTCGATAGGCGCCGAGGCGCAGGGTGCGGCCAAGGTGAATTGCAAGATCACGGCGGTGGAAACGGAAAACTGACTGGAGGCAATTCCCGATCAAGAGCATGACTCGCAGCCCCACCTACCGGTGGGGCTGCTTGTTTTTGGCTATGCGGTGCGCGGTTTGCCGACTAGTCGCTTGGCGGATCGTGTGCTTTTCAACTAACCAACGATGGGACACTTCGCAAAGTGTCACAACACTGCCCGCCGGCCACTTTTCTACGCGCTAGAATCACCGCCATGAAAGTCACCTTGCAAGCCGGGATGGTCCTCGTCTTCATTTCCTTCTTCGCCACGCTGGCGAACGGACAGTCCTCGACGAACTCTTCAGCGCCGCTCGTTCCTTCTCAAGTCCGGCCAGCTCTCTCACCTGACCAATTGCCCATTCAGCCGAGGAACGACGCTGCCCCTCCCCAGGTGGAGGAAGCAGAAAAAGCGCGGAGAGAAGCGCTGGAGCAAGAGGAACTGAAGCTGGCCGAGGAGACTCAGGCGCGCGGATACTGGGTCGATCGTTCGACCGGACTCATGTGGGCCGCGAAGGATAATGGGCAGCCGGTCACCTGGCGAAAGGCGGAAAGATACTGCCGCGATCTGCGCTTGGGTGGGTTCTCTGACTGGAGGCTGGGGACGCTCACCGAACTGGCCGGCCTCGTTGATAAGAGCGATCCCGCTCCCGAGCGTGCCGGCAATGTGGAGATCTTCTCTATCAATATCGGACGCCGCGTGAAGGGGGGCCTGTTATTGAGAGGCGATCCCTGGAGCAGCAATCGCGAGATCGATCGGTTCGGACATCCTTACGGCGATGGATGGTTCTTCGACTTCGTGAATGCAAAGCCTTCGGGAGATCTGCCGTACTTTCGCAACACAAAATTGGCGCTTTGTGTGCGCGGCGCCCAAAAGCCATAGCGTCCGTTGATTCGAATCGGGACATTTGACGAAATGGGCGATTGGGCCGATATTAATTATATCGTTAGTTAATTAAGGAATAACAAAGGCGATGATGCGGACGGCACGCAAACCCAAACGCACACCCGGACGGCCGGTCACCGGCGCGGATGGCGATGCGCGGGAGCATTTGCTGACCGCGACAACTGAGCTCTTTGCACGACAGGGCGTGGCGGCGACCACCTTCGCCGCAATTGCCAAACGGGCGGGGCTGACGCCAGCAATGATGCACTACTACTTCAAAGACCGCGAGCATCTGCTGGATTGCGTGGTGGAGGAGAAGATCGCGCCCCTCATCGCGTCAGTCTGGAGCCCGGTTGATCCTGACGCCGCTCCCGAGGAGATGATGCGCGGGGTGGTGGAGCGCCTGGTGGCGGGGATCGAACGCATGCCGTGGATTCCATCTACCTGGATGCGCGAGGTGCTGAACGAAGGCGGATTGCTACGCGGCCGCGTGCTGCGCAAATTGCCGTTCGACAAGGTGCGCGTGGTGAGCGAGGCAGTCGAGCGCGCCCAGGCGAAGGGCGAATTCCAGACGGATCTCGATCCCGTGCTGATCGTGTTCTCCATGCTGGGCCTGGTGATGATGCATCTGGCTACGGCGCCATTTTTCGCCGAGGTGTTTCATCGCAAGGAGCCGGACCCGCAGGCTATCGGCCGGCACATTACGGCGTTGCTGCAGCATGGCCTGAAACGCTCGGGGAAAAAGGCCCGTAATAGAAAGTGAGATCGGAGGAAATCATGCCGATGTACCGTCAACGAAACCGTTCTATCCTCTTGGGCGCGGCCCTCGCTGCAGTGCTCGCCGCCACGGGATGCTCGCATCCGCCGGTAAACACTTATCAGGGCTACATTGAAGGCAAATTTGTCTACGTGGCGTCGCCCGAGAGCGGCAGGCTCGATCATCTTGCGGTGGCACGCGGTGAAGCGGTCGCCGTGAAGCAGTCGCTTTTCGCTTTCGATCGCGAGCCTGAAGCGTCGGCAGTGCGCAATGCGCAACGCCTGCTCGATAGTTCGCAGTCTCGGCTGGCCGATCTTGAGACCGGGAAACGGCCCCCGGAGATTGAGGTGACGCGGGCGCAACTGATGCAGGCGCTGGCCCAAAAAAAGCAGGCCGACAAGATTCTGGAGAGCGACAGGAAGCAGTATGAGGCCGGCGGCATTGCGCAGACCGATCTGATCACAGCCGAGGAAGCAGCGGATGCGAGTGCGGCGCGGGTGCGGGAGCTCGAAGCCGACCTCGCCGTGGATGCGCTGCCGGCGCGCGAGCAACAGATCAAGGCGCAGCAGAATCAGATAGCGGCCGATCGCGCTTCTGTTTCCCAAGCGCAGTGGCGGCTCGATCAAAAGAATATTGATTCGCCGCGCCAGGGGCTGGTCTTCGACACGCTGTATCGCGAGGGCGAGTGGGTAGCGGCGGGCAATCCAGTGGTGCAGATTTTGCCGCCGGAGAACATGGAAATCCGATTCTTTGTGCCGGAGACGATCGTGGGCAAATTGAAGGTCGGCGAAAACGTGGAGGTGCAATGCGACGGCTGTGCTTCCACAGTCTCAGCGGCGATCACCTTCATCTCGCCGCAGTGCGAATACACGCCGCCGGTGATCTACAGCAACGAGAACCGATCGAAACTGGTTTTTATGATCATCGCCAAGCCGCCGGGCGAGAAGGCGATGCTGCTGCATCCCGGCCAGCCTGTGGAGGTAACGGTCGAATGACCGCGGTTGCCAATCCGGAGTACGCCATCGACGTGCAGGGTCTGAACAAGCACTACGGCGAGAAGCACGTGGTGCGCGATGTTTCGCTGCGCGTACGCCGGGGCGAGATTTTCGGCTTTCTGGGACCGAATGGCAGCGGCAAAACCACGACCATCCGCATGGTGTGCGGACTGCTCAAACCTGACTCCGGCAGCGGGACATGCCTGGGTTACGACATTGTGCGCGAACGCGCGGAGATCAAGCGCAGGGTCGGATACATGACGCAGCGATTTTCTTTCTGGGAGGATTTGTCGATTACAGAAAATCTGGATTTTGTGGCGCGCATGTACGAGATCCCGCAGCGTAAGGCGGCGGTGCGCAAGGCGCTGGACAATCTGGGACTGACGGCGCGCGCACGGCAGCTTGCGGGTGAGCTTTCCGGCGGATGGAAGCAACGCATGGCGCTGGCGGCGTGCATGCTGCATGAGCCCAATCTGCTGCTGCTGGATGAGCCGACGGCCGGAGTCGATCCACGCGCGAGGCGCGACTTCTGGGATGAGCTGCAAAGCCTGGCGGCGAAGGGCATCTCAGTGCTGGTGAGTACGCATTATATGGATGAAGCTGTGCGCTGCCACAAGCTGGCGTACATCGCCTTCGGAAAACTGCTGGCGCAGGGCTCGGCAGCCGAGGTGATCGCAAGCCAACACCTGACGACCTGGGCGATACATGGCGATCACCTTTCGGAACTACAGGACGACCTGCGGAAGCGGCCTGGCGTGGAGCAGACGGTAACGTTCGGCGACGTGCTGCACGTGAGTGGAAGCGATGCGGAACTACTGCGGCGCGCGGTGGAGGCTGCGGCGAGTGCGGGCGGACGGCGCGCCGAGCCCATCGACACGAACCTGGAGGATATTTTCATTTATCTGATGGGCAAAACTCCGGAGAACGGCGGAGGCAAAGCATGAAGCCGTGGGGCGGATTTTCGGGCACGCGCTGGTGGAGCATGGTGCTCAAGGAGTTTACGCAGCTCAAACGCGACCGGCTCACCTTCGCCATGATCGTGGGCATACCGATTATGCAGACGGCGCTGTTCGGCTACGCCATCAACACCAATCCCAAGCATCTCGACACTGCCATTATCAGCGCCGACGATACCGACATCACGCGCAGCTTTATTGCGGCGCTGGAAAACTCTTCGTACTTCAACGTGGTGGCCACGCTGCCGAATGAAGCGGCAGGGCGCGAGGCGCTGGCGCAAGGGAAGGTGCTGTTTGTCATCGACATTCCGGCGGGATTTACGCATCAGCTTCTGCGCCACGAGCGGCCTTCGCTGCTGATCGAAGCCGACGCTACCGATCCCACGGCCACCTCGAGCGCGCTGGCCGCGGTCAACGGCATCGCGCAGTCGGTCGTCGAAAGGGAGATCACCGGATCTCTCGCGAGTCTACGCGGTGGCCCTCCGCCGTTCGATGTGACGATTCATCAGCTCTACAACCCCGACAACATTACGCAGTACTTCGTGGTGCCGGGACTGACGGGAATGGTGCTGACGCTCACCATGGTCTTGATGACAGGCCTCGCCATCACGCGGGAGCGCGAGCGCGGGACCATGGAAAATCTGCTGGCCATGCCCGTGACGCCGCTGGAGGTGATGACAGGAAAACTGATTCCCTACATCGGCATCGGGCTCATCCAGGCGTCGATCATTTTGCTGGCCGCGCGCTACGTATTTCAGGTTCCCTTCCTCGGAAACCTCGGCGCAGTTTATCTTTCGGCGCTGCTGTTTATCGCAGCCAATCTCACCGTGGGCATCACCTTTTCGTCGTTGGCGCAGAACCAGTTGCAGGCCGTGCAGCTAGCGATCTTTTTCTTTCTTCCCAACATCATGCTCTCGGGCTTCATGTTTCCCTTCGAGGGCATGCCGACGTGGGCGCAGGCGATTGGAAACCTGTTGCCGCTTACGTATTTCCTGCGGCTCATACGGGGAATCCTTCTGAAGGGCAACGGCTGGGCCGATTCCTGGCCGAGCGTGTGGCCCATGATGGTCTTCATGGTGGTTCTGATGTTCATTGCGTCGGCGACCTATCGCAGGACATTGGATTGATGGAGTGGGATTGAGAGGCGAAGCCATGGTTTTGGCGAAGGATTTGAGTTGGGCACGACGGCGTCAGCAGGGGCTAAAGCCTCGCGTCTATTTGGGAGCGCATTCGGCCCGAGTAAACTCGTGCCCTGATACAAAGCTTCTCGCAGAAGCAGCGATCGCATTGCTTGTGCTGTGTCTCATCGCTGGCTGCAACGTTGGTCCGAAGTACAGTCCGCCGACGGCGCCGGCAGTCAGCGTTTACACCCCGCAGCCGCAACCGGGCGAAACGGCAAGCAGCGCGGGGCCTGCGGGCGTCGCGCAGCGCTTCAATACTTCCGACGGGGCCGCGGCATCAATTTCTGCGCAATGGTGGACGCTGTTTCACTCGCCTGAGCTGAACAGCATGATGGAGCAGGCGCTGGCCAACAGCCCGACTCTGGCGCAGGCAACCGCGCGGCTGAGAGAAGCGCAGGAGGAACTGAACGCGCGCACTGGAGCGACAAAGTATCCGACGGTGACGGGGAACGCATCCGTGGAAGGAGAACAGCTCAACCTCGCCGCCTATGGCATCCCGTTTCCCAATCCCTCGCCCTTCGCGCTGCTCAACGGATCGGTCGCCGTGTCGTATGCTCTCGACATTTTCGGAGCCAACCGGCGGGCGATTGAGGGGCTCGGTGCCAATCGCGATTACGAAAACTGGCAACTTGAAGGAGCACGGCTGATGCTGGCTGGCAATGTGGTGTCGGCCGCGCTACGCCAGGCGCAGTTGCGCAAGGAGATCGAAGTCTCCAGGCAGTTGCTCGCCGTGGAGCAGCGCGAACTTGCGATCACTGAAGCGCGGAATCGTGCCGGTGGGACTTCCGAAGCAGATGTGGAGAGCCGGAAAACAACGGTCGCCCAATTGCAGGCTACGATTCCTCCGCTCGAAGCGCAGCTCGATGTGGTGGACCACCAGCTTGCGGTGCTGATGGGAAGACCTCCCGCCGAGGCTCAGATTCCGGGGCTCTCGCTGGACGCGTTGCAGCTTCCGCAGGAGTTGCCGTTGAGCCTTCCCTCGGCACTGGTGCGGCAGCGGCCCGACATTCGGGCGGCCGAATCGCTGATGCATCAGGCGAGCGCCAACGTCGGCGTGGCGACCGCCAATCTCTATCCGCAAATTGTGTTGTCGGGGAGCGGCGGCGGCACTGGGACCAGTTTCATTTCAGGCGGCGACGTGTGGAATGTGGCATCGTCGCTTACGCAACCTATCTATAACGGAGGCGCGCTGCGCGCGGAGAAGCGCAAGGCGGAGGCAGCTTACCAGGAAGCGAACAGCGTCTACCGGCAAACTGTGCTCGAGGCGTTCGGACAAGTGGCCGACACGCTCACTGCCATTGACCACGACGCGCAGACGCTCAAAGCGCGCAGCGATGTCGCAGCCGATGCGGATACGAGTTATCGGATTGCTCAGGGACGTTATCAGGCGGGAGGGATCAGCGAGTTGATTCTGCTGGAGGCCGAGCGGCTGCGGCTTCAGACAGAACTCGACCGCACGAGCGCTGCCGGGGCGCGCTATGCGGATTCAGCCACGCTCTTCCAAGCGCTCGGTGGAGGCTGGTGGAACACCGAATCAGCCTCTAGCCGCTAGCGCCGTCTGGTGATTCGAGCCGCGACTGCGCTTCTTTCAGGCCGTCCTCGATTTCTGCGAGCCACGCGACGTCTTCGCCGCGCGCGGTCCGCACTTCGCGGATGAGGCGCAGGTTGCGGGCGGTGGTTTCCGGCTCGAAAGCTTCGCGCACAACCGCCAAGGCCGCGCCACAATAATCCTGCGCTTCGCTGACGTTACGGGCGAGCACCGCCAACTCGAGCAGAGTGGCCTGGTCCCAGTAATCGCCATTGGCCTTGGCGCGCAGCAGCGCCGCGTAGCGCACCACAGGTAGCATGTCGGCCTGGGCGGGATCGGGTTTTTCCTGCAGCTCCATCAGCGTCACCGCGTTGATGCCGGGATACGGATCGCGCCAGTCGGTTTCAAAACCGGCGCGATAGGCTTCGATGGCGCGCTT
>Ga0302282_1000995_pt1 | contig 20844 bp, 18 predicted proteins | sample III_Fen_E1_3_FD_198763 | JGI IMG/M metagenome (GOLD analysis project Ga0302282, IMG submission 198763) | Peat permafrost microbial communities from Stordalen Mire near Abisko, Sweden - III_Fen_E1_3 | ecosystem: Environmental > Terrestrial > Soil > Wetlands > Permafrost | place: Sweden: Abisko... | reverse complement strand
GTTGAGCGGATTTTTCTTCATGCTCACGCTGCTTTGCTACGCAAAAGCGGTGACAAGTGACAAGTGGCGAGTGACAAGCAAAGACACAAACTCACCACTCATCACTCATCACTCATCACTTTTCCGGTTCGCGCTGCTGTTTTTCGTTTTCGGGCTTTTATCCAAGCCGATGCTCGTGACCGTTCCAGTCGTTCTGCTCCTGCTGGATTTCTGGCCGCTAAAACGATTCACACTCCACGATTCACGATCCGCGATTGTCCGGTTGGTTCGGGAGAAAATCCCGTTCTTCCTGCTCTCCGTCATCGTCGGCGTCATCACGCTCTTTGCTCAGCGCGCGGGCGGCTCGTGGGTTCCGGTCAACACGCCAATTTATTCGCGCATCGGAAACGTCGTCATCGGCTATTGGAACTACATCGAAAAACTGTTCTGGCCGCAGAACCTGTCATTTCTATATCTGCGTTCGGATAAAATATCAGCCGCTGAATTTTTCCTTGCCGCGTTTTTCCTTGCCGTTTTTCTAGCCGCAATTTCCGCAATCGCCGCTATTCAATTGCGCCGCTGGCCATGGTTTGCCGTCGGCTGGCTGTGGTTTTTGGTGATGCTGCTGCCGGTGAGCGGACTGCTCCAGCTTGGCCGTTTGTCCATAGCGGACCGCTACACTTATCTGCCTGCAATCGGATTTTACATCGTCGTCGTCTGGGGTGTTGCGGATTTACTCGCCATTTTATTTTCACAAAAAATTTGCCGCTGCCTGTCGATTGCCGGGGCGGTGGCGATTTTGCTGGCGTGTGCAATCTTGACCCGCCAGCAACTCGCATATTGGCAAAATCCTCAAACGCTGATGGAACACGCGCTGAAGGTTGATCCCAACAACTACGTCGCACAGATTGACCTTCGCATATACCTGTTTGATAAGGCGCATCCCGGCGTCAGGGAACATCACGTAGGTTCAAATCCTGCGAAATGAACCGGCGCGACGCATGGAATTATGTCTTTGACGAATTTTGTTGGTGGTAGGGATGCCGCGCTGCGGCGTCCCCGTCCGGCAGGACGGAACGAATGTTATAAAGCGTCCGCTTTTTCCGTCGCCTGACGCTTTGCTCGGCGACGGGGACAGCGCAGCGCGCTATCCCTACCTTATTTGAACCGCACGACATACCACGGTTGCAGGCCTTCGGAGATTTTTACCGTGGCGTTGGTGGTGGCGACAAGCTCTGCGCCGGATTTTTGCAGCCACGCGTCGAGTGTCGTGCCCTGTTCCTTGAGATTCTCACCGCCAACGACGACGTATTGAACCTGCTGGCGGATCTGTTCCGGCGGATCGGTCAGGAGAAAGTGCTCCACGCGCCGTCCACCGAACGGCCGCCACAACGAAATGTCCGTGTCGTCGGTTGTGCCGATGAATCCGACGGTCTGGATTTCCGGCGGCAGCAAATCGCGGACGCCGGCGAGCGGGTCGGAACGTTCGGAATAAACGGTATAAACTTTCAACGCACGGGCAATTTGCCGCTGGCCGGGATGCTGCGCGCTTAATCTGGATAGAATGGTTTTGGCCGGCCACAGCGGCCGGTCCGGCGACAAAATCAAAACGACAAACGCCAGAACCAAAACTCCGCCCGCCAGCAAATGCCACCAGCAGCGGCGGATGATTTGCGACTGGCCTGCGCCGATGAGCAGCAGCGGTGCGAGCAGGAAATAATACGGCGCGACGAGGCGTTGTGGCGTGACCATGCCTGTTTTCATGCCGTAGGCGAGTAGCGCGATCCAAGGTGCAACCAGCACGAGCCGGGAAAAAGCAGGTGGCAGGTGACGAGTGACAGGTGACATGACAGACAACTTTTCGGGGCTTGCCACTTGCCACTTGCCACCTGTCACTCGTCCGGCGATGAATGAAACCAGCAGCAGCACGCTCACGCCAAACCCGATGCCGGTCCAGTCTTCCGTGGGCAGCTCGCCGATTGCCTGAAAGCCCTGCTCAAAATTCGCGCTCATCGGCGCGACGATGAAGTGCGGCAGGATCGCCAGCGCGTTCAGATTCCACCATCCGGCGAACGGGCTGAGCGGCGGCAGAAAATTATTGAACATCAGCAGCAGCGCATTGCCACAGACGCCGACCACGGGGTTTTTCATGTCCATGCCCTTGTGTTCGATGGACAGGCCCGACCAGTCGCCGAGGTAATGGATGTTCAAAATCGCCGTCGGCAGAAATGAAACCAGCGCCGCGAGCAAAATGATGGGAAGCGTCACGGCGATTTTGCGGCGCAGCAACGGCAGCATGGGAAAAATCAAGATCGCCCACGGAAGCAGCAGCGGCAGGTTGCTCGCCTTGGCACCAACCAGCAGCGCGGCGGCGAGGATTGAATGCCACAAATCTGCCGTCCTCCGCGAACTCCATGCGCGCGCGGCAAAGTCAACCGCCGCCAGCGCATAGACCGCCGGGAACGTGTCGTTGGCGATGCTGCCGGCCTGCAGCAGAAAATCGTAGCCCGTCGGCAGCAGCCACATCCATTGCCACGCAACGCGCGCGCGGACGCCCAGCCGCGTGAAGATGCTGAAGACCAGCCCGGGCAGCAGCAGGAACGGGATGAAGTTGAGCAGGAACAGCGCGCGGTCGGATTTCAAGAACAGCATCAGCGGCGCGGTGAGCCACTCGAAACCGCAGGCGCGGTCGTTCATCCGAAAATTGGGTGTGTGGATCCAGAGCCAGTGCCCGTACGCCAGCCATTGCAGCACGCGCGCCTCGCGATAGTTCAGCCCGGTGTAATTGCTCGGCGGATAAATCGCGCCGCCAAGAAAAATCAAGACCGCCAGCGCCGCGAAGCACAACGGCAGCGGACGGCGGAAGCGGCGCAGGAATTTTTTAAGGCAAAATGATTTTGCGGCGGGAAACAGATCCAGTTGCTTGCGCCCGGCAATTAGAAAAATGACGAAGGCGATGAAGCAAATGCCGTAACCGGTGCGGTTCAACTGCCCGAAGGCGGAGAGCGTCCAGCCCGCCGCGCTTGCGAACACGGAAATCCAAATCCAGAGCCTGACAAGCGGGACGAATGACATGGTTCGTTATTAAATTTTTAGTTTCGTCCGAAATGCGGTGATGTTTTCAACATGCGTTTGAATTTCGCACGACGTTCCCGGGTTTCGCCTGCGGAATAAAGTTGTTTGACCAAATCCAGAAATCCATTTTGCAGCTTTGCAACAGTCATGTTTTTTGGATGAAAGTTTATGTCGAACAACGTGCAAAGTTCCCATGCGCGGTCGCGGATAATGCGGCCTTCGGTTTTGAGACGTGCATAAAGTGGCGTGCCGGGAAACGCGGTCATGAATGTCACCTGCACCTCGTAAAGTTTTGTGTCGCGCACGAAATTGAGCACGCTGTCAAATACTTCGTACGTGTCGCCGTCCAAACCAAGGATGAAACAGCCGTTCACCGTCACGCCGTAAGATTGGATTTTGGCTATGGCTTCCTTGTAAAAATCCTGCTGGCGCAGTTTCCAGTTCGATTTTAACTCAACGCCGTCGAGACTTGTGCGGCCTGGGCTTTCGAGGCCAATTAGGACTTGCTGGCAACCCGAGTCGCGCATCAGGCTGAGTAATTCTTCATCCTCGGCCACGCGCACGTCGGCCTCGGTGAACCAGCGGACTTTTTCCTTTGCCAGTTCGCGGAGGAGTTTTTTGTAATGCTCACGGTGAGCAAAGCTGTTGTCGTCAGCGAACTCTATGAACGGACGCGGCCAGATTTTTTTGATAGCGCGGATTTCGGCGATAACCTTTTCCACCGGCTTCACCTTGTAATGAGGCGTCAGCAGAATGGAACTTGCGCAGAACTCGCATTTGTGCGGGCAGCCGCGGCTGGTTTGGATGGTGAGGCGGTTATATTTTTCCGGGTCGAGCAAATCAAAACGGGGCATCGGCGCGTCGGCCAGGTCAAATTCGCGATTGGCAACGTAAGTCGGTTTCAACGATCCACGCTCAAAATCATTCAAAACTTCCGGCCAGAGCAATTCACCTTCGCCGATAACGACGCTGTTGCAATGTTCCTTGGCCTGTTCACGCAATGAAGAAACAGTGATGCCACCCATGACGACATGGATGTTTTTCGATCGGTAGAAATCGGCGACATCACACGCCTCGTAAAATTGCGCGGTGAAAGTGCTGATGGCGACGAGGTCGAAATCCGTTGGCATCTCCGGCAGCGCTTTCAAATCGGCGATTTCGTGGTATTCGATTTGGAATTTGTCCGGCGTCAGGCCGGCGAGTGTGAGCAGGCCGAGGCTTGGCAGCGACGCGATGATTTTATTGCGGTCCACGAAGCCAGGCAGCGTGAGACCAAGCTTGGTGAGTTCTGCGTTGTGCGCACGCACACCGCTCAAGGCGATGAAACCGATGCGTTTTTTTTTGTTCATAATTTTATCACCTCCAGTAAAATCAGAATTCCACCGGCAATCAGGCTCACCACCGGCACGGCAAAAATCATGTGTGCCTTTGGGAAATGCGCCATGACGACGCAACAAACCGGCATCGCAATCGCGCCGAGGACGAAAGCCGGGGATGCGAAATGAATCAACGGGCCAGCCAATGAAAAGTTTTTGACGGTCAGGCAAAACAGCAAATTCACCGTGCCGAGGCCGAAGAACGAAATGTGGCCGAGCCGATACATCCGTCGTTTGAAGCTTCCATAGCCGCCGAGCCAGCCTTCACCGTGGAAGAACATTCCAAGCACCATGCCGGTGATGAAGCCAAGAAGAATCCAGAGCCAGCCAACAAAGAGATTCGGATCAGATTTCATTTGATTGTTTGAAGTTCGTTGCTACAAACTTATGTCATGAGTCCCGTCAAAGAAAAGTATTATCGGAGCCTGTTCACTCTTTCGGCAGTTTACGACGTTTTGCTAGGCGTCACGTTCATGTTTTTTGCTGAACGCGCGTTTGCCGCACTGGGCATCAGCGACAAGCTGCCGGCGATTCGCGGTTATCTGACGCTGCTCGGCGCATTTGTGCTGGTCATCGGTATTGCCTATTTTTTGATTGCGCGCGGCGACCTGAAGCGGAATGTGGATTTGATCCTCGTCGGCGTGCTTTACAAACTCGCCTATGCAGGAACGGCGTTTTATTACTGGTATCAAGGCCATTTGCCGCATGTCGCTTTCGGAGCGCTGTTCGGCGTGGCCGACGCGGTCTTTTTCGTTTTGATGGCCGAGTGCTATATGCTCCTGAAACGGGAAATCAAAGGTTGAAGCTGTTTTAGCGCCGGTCTGTCAAATCTGGAAATCCAGCGCCGTCTGTTTGTCCGACTTGCTCAGCACGCGCATGTCCAGGCCGTCGTAAATCACCAGCGACTTCGGCGCCACGCTGTCCATGATGAACACGTTGCCGCCGATCGTGCTGCCCGCGCCGATCACCGTGTCGCCGCCCAGGATCGTCGCGCCGGGATAAATCGTCACCTTGTCCTCGATGGTCGGATGCCGCTTCTTGCCGCGCAACGCCTGGCCACCCGCCGTGGACTTCGCGCCCAGCGTCACCCCGTGATACATCTTCACATGGTTGCCGATGACCGCCGTCTCGCCGACGACCGTCCCGGTGCAATGATCCACAAAAAAATGCGTCCCGATCTTCGCGCCCGGATGGATCTCCATGCCCGAACGCCAGTGCGCCCACTCCGTCATGATGCGCGGGATGAGCGCGACATTTTTCAAATACAACTCATGCGCCAGCCGCTGCACCGCGATGGCCTCCACGAACGGATACGAAACCAGAATCTCCTCCCGGCTCAACGCCGCAGGATCGCCGTTGAATGCGGCCTCCACGTCTGTCTTCAAAATCTCGCGGATGTCCGGCAGCTTGCCGAGAAATTCCACCGTCAGCTTGTGCGCCTCCTTGGTGATGTCCTTCTTCGGCAAATTTTCCGGCGGATGATATTCCAGGCTCTTGCGGATTTCGTCCTCCAGTTTGCCGAGGACCGAATCCAGCAGCGCCGCCGTCTCCGTTTTGACCTCCGACGAATGGATCAGCTTCTCGTCGAAATAGCCGGGGAACAGCAGCCGCAGCAAATCGGCGGTGATGGCCGTGATGGCGCGCTTGGACGGCAGGTTTTTGCCGTCCAGATGATTGATGCCGCCGACGCGCGCATACGACGCGACCAGTTCGTTGGTGAGTTGGGTGACCGTTTCCACGAGGCAAGGATTTACCACAAAGAAACAAAGAAACCAAGGTTTTGTCCTTCTGAAACAGTCTTTGTTCCTTCGTTCCTTTGTTGTTTCAAGAACTGCTTCAACGACACGCCTGACTGGAATTCGCCGTTCGCTTGCACGCCACCGGCAAATTCCCGCAGGAAATCGCCGTCCGCGTGCAGGAACGTCCCGATTTCCCGCCAGAAAACGCTGTTCGCGTGCAGGAAATCCGCAAAATCTTGCAGGAATTTCCCGTTCGCTTGCAGGAATTCGGCGTTCGCTTGCAGGAATTCGCCGTTGGAGCGCAGGAAATCGCCGTTCGCGTGCAAGAAATCGGCAATTTCTTGCAGGAAATCGCCCTTCTACGACATGATTTTGGGCTTGGAATTAAAGAAATCATGTTCATTTGCAACGGTTTAGGTAAAAACGGACCAGAACAGCCCGTTTCCGGTCCAAATGCTTGTGAAATAAATCACAATCTTTTGTTTGACTCGGATTTTCTGCGGGTGTAACACGTTTCCGTAACCAATAAATAATTGACCCCATCAACAAGGCACCCTCATTGGGACGCCGGGGTCAGAAGGAAAAAAATTATGGCTAAAATAAAATTAGACACCTCACACATGAGCGTTGCCCCCTCAATCCCCTACTTCAAAAAAATTACGGGGAAGATGACCGGCAATGCGAAATTCACCGACCTGGCCACCGAGACGGCGGCTTTGGGTTCGGCAACAGGGGCGCTGGACACCGCCAACACCAACTACGAAAAATCCAAGTCGGACACGGCCCAGTTGCTGACGCTGCGCGACAACGCGTATGCGGCGACCAGCGACGCCGCGCACACGCTGGCCAACGGCGCGCAAAAGATCACGACCGATGCCTCCGATCTTCAAAGCGGCGGCTGGGACCTCGTCTCCGATGCCACACCAGTGGGCCAGTTGTCGGTGCCGGCCAACTTCCACGCCACCAGCGGGGATGTCAGCGGCTCGGTGGATCTCGGGTGGGATTCGCAGCGCGGCGTGCAGGCGCACATCGGGCAGTGGGCCACGTCGCCGAGCGGGCCGTGGACGCAGGGTTACGTGGGCAAGAAATCGAGCTGCACCATCACCGGCCTGCCGAGCGGGGTGGAATCGTGGTTTCGCGTGCAGGCCAACGGCGCGGCGGGACCGAGCGACTGGACCGGCCCCATCGTCAAACGCGCGACGTGACGGGAAATTGAAACCAGAAAACAAGCCGCATCCGGTCTGGATGCGGCCCTTTTTTTGGCTTGATGATTTTGCAGTTCAACGTCAATCCGGCTTGGCGAAGATGTTGCCAAGAAATTCAGGCTGCTTGGGGAGTTGCAGCAATGGCATCATCTCGTAATAATTTTCATAACTTCCAATCTGCCAAAGCCACAGGCTGCCATCGGCGGAGAGCGCCACGACTCCGCCCCATGTGTTCGCGATGGCAATCCAGTCATTGTGGATGCCCATTCGCACCAGCGGAATTTTGACGGCGTCGGTGGGCGAATTTTCCGGGAAATTCCATTTCCACAACGAGCCGTCAGACTTGAGCGCGGCCATGCCGCTCCACGTCACGACCACGTTTGCCCAATTGGTTTCCGTTCCTACCCGCACAAAGTCTGAATCCATCTCTTTTCCATCTCGGTAAAAATCCCAGCTCATCCACAAAGTCCCATCCGGCCGGACGCAAGCTCTTTTGCCGTTGCCCGACAGGGACAAAGTTTGAAACGTTACTTGATCCAAATTTGTAGCATGTTTCAGTTCGTCCTTTTCGGTTTTGTAATCATTCAGGGTCACAGACCAGATGCTGCCGTCGGCTTTTTTCGCGAAACTGATCCATGGAACTGACAAAAATTCCTTCCAGTCGGAATTCGTCCCAATTTGATATGGCTTGTCGTCGCGAACGGTCGGCCAGTTTGTCGCCCACTGATATTGGTCAACATGATTTGTGTGATTCCAACGCCAGAGCGTGCCGTCCGTTTTCAAAAGCAGGAAACCCGGGCGCCCCCGGGCGACTTGCCGCCAATTCGTTTCACCGCCGAACTGCATCATCTTGTCACCCGTCCAGATTTCCGGGACGGCTTTGCTTGAAATCCACAGCGTGCCATCGGCTTGGACGCCAACGGTGTCCAGATTGCCAAAAATATGATTGGTCGCTGGAGATCCCCACCAGTCAATGTGCTGCGATGACGCGGAAACCCAGTTTGAACCTTCCATGAATTGACTCGGCCCGGTGCTTTCCGGCAAAGGTCGGAGAATCTCGAGCTGCAATTCTTTCCAACGGCTCGGACGATCATTAAAATGATATCCCAAACTGTCGAACCAGACACGGCCATCAGGCAGCCGGACTTGAAAGCCATCATAATTTTCACTGTTCAGTTTCGGCGGGTTCGACAGTGAAAATATCGCCGCGCCGTGCGGCGGTTCAGCCGGTTCAAAAACTTCCCACGCGCGGTTGTAAATCACCGTGCTGCTCGCGACGGTGAAAATCACCGCGCCCGAAATCCAAAAAATGTTCCGCCACCACATCCGCCGGTCTTCGTGGATGGTCTTGAAATTCAGCCACGCCAGCCAGAACAGCGTGGCGACAATCACCGGAATGGCGATGATGATTGGCAATATCGAGTGCCAGGGCGTGATGCCAAAAAATGTCGTGTTGTGATCGACCACAAACACGATGAAGGCAAAAAACAATCCGCAACCCAAAGCCGTGGCAACGGCGACTCCGACCGCGTGCAGAAAATTCTTGGATAGCGTAGAGGCGAAGAACGCGACGAATGTAAGCATCATGGTCACGATGACAACGGCAGCGATAAACCAGTTGTGATGCAAAGGAGCGTCGCCTGAAGCGACGAAAATGGAATTGGGAGCGCCGAAAGCGGCGGCGGTTCTTTCCAAAACCAGCGGCGTGACGCCGCCCAGCAGCGTCCCGAAAAACAGCGCCATGAAAAATTTGATGGCGAATTGAAGCCGACGCGAAGCGGGCAGGCATAGAAGACTTTCCATCACGCCGAGCTTTCGTTCCTCCGCCACGGCCATGCCGCCGATGATGACCGGCATCATAAGCCACAAGAGGCAGAAACCGTTTGAGGCGAGTTCACCAATCGGATGCTTGTTGCTGTTGGAGAGAGAAGGCCGCAGACAAATGGCTATGATATGCAACGCGAGCAATGCCGCCGCGCAAAACAGGCTGACGCTATGCAATTGCAGTTCCTTCCAGAACAGCGCGGCAACCGGTCGGTGGCTTTTTATTTTTCCGGAAGATTTTTTGCCCGCGTCAAAATATTTCCATGTGGAAAATGAAATTGTCCCGCCAGTCCATCCCACTTCCTGCGCCCGGAAAAAAAGCCATCGCGCAAATAGATAACTTGCCACGGAATAAATGACGAGCGCGACGTTGATGAGCAATAGCAATGAGTCGTAGGTGTGAAGCGAAGGATTTTCCGGCAGCAGCAAGGTCACTGATATGGCAATCGTGATGGGCGGCAAAATCACAAACCACATCGCCGCCACCGTTTGCCGGAGCAGCAATGTGCTCCACAATCCGCCGGCAAAAGCCGTGAGCGCAAGTGCGGGAGCGGTTTGCAGATTCACCAGCATCGCATCGTCTACTACGCTGCCATTCTGGGTCAAATGCAGCGGTGCAAGCTGTCGCAAGTTCCAAGAAGCATAGAACGCAATCAAAACGGAACCTGTCGCGGCGGCAAGTGTCGTCACTTTTACACTCCACAAATGTTTTCGTTCTTCCGGCTGGGACATGAATAAGCAAAAAACGCCCGGACTGAATTCGCGCCCGAAAGATTCCAGCGACAAGGCAATTGTGCCGAGCCATGTCAGGAGAACAAAAAATCCCCAGCCGCCAAAGGTGTCCAGGTTTTTGACCAGCCACATCGGCACGACGGCCAGCGACAAAGCCACAATCCAGCTTGGTAGCAGCAGACGGATTTCTTTTTTGATGAGTGGATTCATCTTTTCGACTTTTTCAATCTCGCTTGGCGAAGATGTTGCCGAGAAATTGCGGCTTGTGGGAAATGTCCAGCAGCGGTTCAAATTGTGAGCCGTCCCCATTTCCGGAATAATAGACATTTTCATAATAATCCGCCCTATCCAAAGGCCAAAACCACAGGCTGCCGTCGGCGGCCAGACTGATGATGCCGCCGTTTGCACTCACGATGGCAGTCCAGTCCGAATGCGTGCCGAGATGGACGGGCCGCGTGTCCTGGATTTCACGCGCGAGGAGGTCGGTTTCCCATCGGGCCGTGCGGCGGTAATTGAAATAAAAATCCCACAGCCAAAGCGAACCGTCGTCCTTGAGCGTCACAATTTTATCACTGTCGCCGGCGGCCACGACGTGCCAGCGGGTGCCATCGCCGATTTGCAGATCGGTTGGGAACCAGTTGTAATTTCCGTAACGATTACTTTTGTCCGAATCCAAACGCTGCTCCGCCCAGATGCGAAAAGTTCCATCGTCATGCACGCCAACCTTGTATTGCAATCCATGTGAAACCAATGCGACGCTGCGAAACCGGTCGCGCCCCAGATTCTTCACTGATTGAAGCGTGAATTTAGGCTCAAGTTGAAGCAGCGTCTCGCCGTTGGTGTCCCAATCTTGATTCCATGTCCAAAGGCTGCCGTCGGTTTTGCGAAGAAACCACTGGTAATAATTGCCACTGTAGTAATAAAATTCCGCCCAGTTCGATTCCGTCCCCAGCCGCTGCGGCGTGAACGTCCGCAAGCCCGGCCATTGGTTGTGACTGGAATCAAAATTAGCCGCGCCCCAGCGCCACAACGTTCCATCGGTTTTTAGGAGCAGTGTAAAGAGGCTGGCGGGGACAAAGCTGCTCCAGTTTGTTTCATTACCGAATGGAACAAGATGCTGTATTGCATCATTGTCGGCCTTCCATCTGCCGTTTGGCCAACGGTTGGTTTGCCACAACCTCTCCGAAACCCACAACGAGCCGTCGGTTTTGATGCCGACCAACCCGCCGCCGGTGCGTTTTACGCTAGTCCAGTTCGAGCCAGTGATAAACTTGTCATCGACCAAAGCGACTTTGAAATTACCCAGCATCAATGCGAGCGGATTAAGAGCGGTTGGGCTTTTTATGAAATAACTCATCCAAATTTTTCCATCGGGAAAACGGACGGAAATGTCGTCCCATTGCGCGTTCATAATTGGTGGATTGGATGGCGACAATCTTTCTGCGCCATGAGACGGCTCGAACGGCGTCAGTTTTTCCCAGGCGCGATGATAAACCGCCGTGGTCGCAGTCACGGCAAACACCAGCGCCAGCACCAGCATAAAAAAATTCCGCCACCACATTCTCCAGCCGGTCCGGACATGCTGGAAATTCCAGAACGCCAGCGCCAGCAGTGTCAACAGCATCACCGGCACGCCGATGAAATAGGGCAGCGGCCCGTGCCACAAGAAATCCAAATCATAATCCGGCATTTGCGAAACCACCACAAAGCCGAAAAACATCAGCCCGATTCCCAGCACCGACGGCGCGAGCGTCTGCAGCGTGTTGCGCATGAGCGAGGAGACGTAAAAGGAAATCGCGCCGAAGGCAGTCGCGATGCCTGCAAGCGTCAGCAATGGCAGCAAACGGTTGATTGCTTCGAGGCAATTCCAATATAAGACTTGCCCCGCGGACAAGATTTGTCCCACGTCAATTTGTGTGAACATGCCCGCCCTCAAGCTGTTGAAATTAAAATGGACGTTCGGCAAAATTCTTGATCCTTCCAGCAGCAGCGGCATGACCACACCCAGCAGCACGGACAGGATAATCATCACGGAGAATTTGATGGTGAATTGCGTCCGCCGTTTTGCCGGGAGGCAGAGCTGTCCTTCGAGCGTGCCGAGTTTCCGCTCCTCCGCCACCGCCGCGCAGCCGACCAGCACGGGCATCACGAGCCACAAGCCCCAGAAGATTTCGAGGGCATATTTCAGGTCGGAAGAGCGTCTCAAGTCGTAGAAATGCCGCGTCGCCAGAACGCCCAGATGCAGCAGCAGCAGCGCAAACGCCATGATAAATTGCGACTGGTGCAACTGGAATTCCTTCCGCCACAGCGCGGCACGGGGACGGAGGATGCGTTGCGTTGCTGATTTTGTAAGCCACACCGGAAGCCCGCTCATTTCCGGCATGGCAATCGTGCCGCCTGACCATTGCGCATCCTGCGCCCGGAAAAATAGCCAGCGTGCAAAGAATAATCCCGCGAGACTGTAGAGGCCAAGCACGCTGATAATCATGCCTTCAAAAAAATTCCCGTCGTAGTCGGTAAAGAAAGCGGCGAGAATCATCATCAGCACGCCCGGCACGAGCAGCGTGAACCAGAACGCTGCTGCGACCTGCCGCAGCAACAGCACCGTCCACAACCCACCAGAAAAAACGACCAGAGCAAACATCACCCCGGCCACAAAAGTATCGCCGAGGTCGGAGGAGTCGCTGGGGATGTTGTTGGAGAAAAAAACGCGCACGCAAAAAAATGAGCCAAACCACAAAACGCCGACCACCAGCAGCGCGGTGGCGAGCAGCGAGATTTTTGTTTCCCAGATTTTCAGGCGCGAAACCGGCTGCGCGAGCAGGTTGGTGAAAGTTCCCGAACTGACCTCGCCGCCAAACGAGTCCAGCGCCATCATCACCGCCACCGCCGGGCAAACCACCATTGGAAGCAAAGACAACATGCTGCTCAAGGCGTCATTGTGTTTCCACATCAAAAGCCAGTTTGAAAACGTCAGTGCGCAGCCAATGAGAAAACTTGGCAGCAGCAGGCGGATTTCCTTTTTGAGAAGCGCGTTCATGCTTTCGCCTTTTTCAAGATGTCCGAGGCCACGAAGATTTCCTCCAGCGACAGGGCTTCGCAGCGCAGTTCCTCGGGTGAATGCGTTTTCAATTCCGCCAGCAGTTGCTCGCTGTTGCCGTTGGCGAGAATTTCCAGTTCGCGTCCACTGGTCTTCACGCTCAACGCGCCGGCCAGATTGAGCTTTGGCATTTCCGCAAAGCGGGCGCGGATTTTGCGGAAGCGGTCGCGCGCGGCGTCGGCTTCCATGGTCAGCAGTTCGCGGCCCTGCTCGATGATGGTGAATTCGTCAATCAAACCCTCGAACTCGGAAATCAGGTGCGTGGAGACGAACACGGTGCGGCGGCCGGGATCGCCGGATTGATACGCGCCGATGACGGTCTCGATGAATTCGCGGCGGACAATCGGGTCGAGCCCGCTGGTCGGCTCGTCCAGCACGAGCAGTTCCGGTTCGGGACAAATCGCGCCGATGAGCGCGAGCTGCGTGCGCTGGCCTTTGGAGAGGTGGCTGGCCTTCTGTTTCGGGTCGAGCTGGAATCGTTTCAGCAGATCGGCTTCGATGTCGCCGTTCCAGTGTTTGCGGAAGGAGGCGAGATATTCCAGCGTGTCGCGCACAGTCATCCACGGATAAAACGCGACCATGTCCGGCACATAGGCGAGGCGCGATTTGACGGCGACTTCGTCCGTGCGCGGGTCGAGGCCGAACACGCGCACGCTGCCTGAATCGGGCCGGAGGAGGTTCAGCAGGCATTTGATCGTGGTGGTCTTGCCCGCGCCGTTGCGGCCGAAAAAGCCGTAGCATTTGCCGGCGCGGACGGTCAGCGAGAGGCCGTTCACGGCGTCCAGCTTGCCATAGCGCCGCGAGAGGTTTTGGATTTCAATGATGGGCGAGTCAGTGTTCATGCGTGTCCTTTTAATCGTTGTCGGATTTTTCCTTCACCTTGCGTTCAAAGCTGTCGAGCCGTTCCTTGACGAGGGCGAGAAAGGCATCGCGGTCCACCTGCAGGTGATGCGCGGCAACCACGGCCTCGTCAATTTCCTTGGTCAAAATTTTCGCGCGCGCGGACTTGGTGAACGGCGAATTGCTCTCCTTGAGAAAACAGCCCTTGCCGGGAATCGTCTCGATGACACCCTGATTTTCCAGCTCGGCATAGGCCTTGGCGACGGTGTTGCGGTTGACGCGGAGTTCCTCGGCGAGTGGGCGGATGGAGGGCAGGGGTTCGCCCGTGCGCAGGCCGCCGGACGCGGCGGCGTAGCGGATCTGGTCCACCAGTTGCAAGTAAACCGGCTTGCCGGACTTGAAATCAATTTGCAGGAGCATACGCGGTGACTGTCCTATGACAATAGGACAGTCGGCGGCGCGAGTCAAGAAGATTTTTTGCAGGCTTTAGCGGTGGTCTATGACCGTCGGAGGTTGGCGACGCTCACAGAGCGCCGCTACATTCCAAAACCACCTCCACCACGCGCTCGACGCTGATGCTGTTCATGCAGCGGAAATCAATCGGGCATTCGCGCAGAAAACACGGCGAGCACGGCGCGTCGGATTTGAGCAGGCGCTGGCGCGGGTCGCCGGGCAGGCCCGGCCCGGTCAGTTCCGGCGAGGTGCTGCCGAATGGCACAACGACCGGTGTGCCGAGCGCGGCGGCGACATGCATCGGGCCGGTGTCATTCGTCAAAAGCACGCGGCAGAGTTTCAGGAGCGCCATCAGTTCGCGGAGGGAAGTTTTGCCGGCCAGATTTAGAAGCTGGGAGTTGGCAGATGGAAGTTGGGAGGCGATTTGGTTTGTGATTGTGGCATCGCTCTTGCCTCCGAATAGCAGCCAGGTGCAATTCGTCCGCTGCTGGATTTCTTTGGCGGCGGCGATGAATTTTTCCACCGGCCAGCGCTTGGCCGGGCCGTATTCAGCGCCAGGATTCAGGCCGATGATCGGCCGGTCATTTTTTTCCAGGTCGAATTTCTTCTTCGCGGCTTCAATTTCTTCCGGCGCGACAAACAATTGCGGCGGCAACGGTTCGGCGTTTGTGCCCAGCGCGGCGGCGAGGTGCAAATACTCGTGGATTTGGTGAGCGGAGTTTGGAAGTTGGGAGCTGGAAATTGGAAGATGGAAAATCAGGTTTTTAATTTCCGCAACGGAACGCTTCCGCATTTTCACGGCATCGGCGCGCTGGGCGGCGGTCTGTGTCAGGAAGAAATTGCGCCACGGGCGCGCGTAGCCGATGCGTTGCGGAATGCCCGCCAGAAAAACCTCCAGCGCGGAGCGAGGCGAATTGGGCAGCACGAGCGCCAAATCAAACTTGCCCGTCCGCAATTTTTTGCCGATGGCGAAAACGCCTTCGCCGGGCGCGAAGGAAATGGTTTCGTCCACCGCGGGGTGATTCAGCCAGAGATCGCGTATTTTTTCCGGGCAGAGCAGGGCGATGTGCGCGGCGGGGAATTTTTCGCGGAGCCGAAGCAGGGCGGGCGTGGTCATCACGGCGTCGCCGAGCCAGTTTGTTCCGCGAACCAGGATTTTCATCGGAAACAGATTTTGCGGACGCAATCCTGAAAGTCGTTCGCGCCGCTGACAATTTTGATTTCAACGCGCATGAAATAGATCGGCAGGTCGCGCCGGTCAATTTTCGGGAAGCGGACGGCGTCCTTCTGCGTGGTGATGATGACCTGGGCTGCACGCTTTTTGCTGCGGTTGATGGCATTGAGGATTTCCTGCTGTGTGAACCGGTGATGGTCGGCAAAGCGTTTTGAATAGACCAGTTCCGCGCCCAGTTTCACGAGGCTTTGCTCAAAGCCTTCCGGCTGCGCGATGCCGCTGAGGGACGCGACCTTTTTGCCGCGCAGAAAATCCAGGCCGCATTGTTCGCCGGTGAAAACGTCTTCAAGGTAAAGCGGGCTGTGGATGCACTCGATGACGGCGGCGCCGGAATTCAGCTTTGAAATCCGCTCGCGCAATTCGGAGGTTTTGCCGTCGCTTTTGGTGATAAAAATCGTGTGGGCGCGGGCGAGGTGCGAGTGAGGTTCGCGCAATGTGCCACGCGGGAAAAGATGCTCGTTGCCGAACGGCTGGTGGCGGTCCACGAGCACGACATCGTGCCGGCGACCGCGCAATTTCCAATATTGGAATCCGTCGTCGAGCAGCAGCGTGTCGCAGCCGAATTTTTCAATCGCATAGCGCCCGCTTTTCACACGGTCCTTGTCCACCAGCACGACCACGTCGCGCAGATTGGACGCGAGCATGTAAGGCTCGTCGCCGGCCATTTCGGAATCGAGCAGCAGCGATTTGCCGTCGGACACGACGCGAGGCGGCGTCTGGTCTTCGCGCAAAAGAACCTTGTTGAGCAACTGCCGGTGCAGCGGCGCGGGCCTGGAACGGTAGCCGCGCGAAAGAATGGCCACCTTGCGTCCGGCGTTCTGAAGTTCGCGCGCGAACTTTTCCACGACGGGAGTCTTGCCCGTGCCGCCGAGGGTAAGGTTGCCGATGGCGATGACCTGGACGCCGAGAGTTTTGTCGCGGAGGATGCGGACGTTAATGAGCCAGCGGTGGATTTTTACAAAGACCTGAAAAATTTTGGAGCTGCAAAACAAAAATCCCCGCGTCAGCTTTGCACGGAAATCATGGCGCTCCTCGAAGACGACTTCGAGGAAGAAAGTTTCCAGCGTTTCAGCCCAGACCCGGAATTTTTCGCGCATTGCGGTTCAATGTGCCAAGTTTGGGGTGAGTTTTGAATTTTTAATTTTGAGTTTTTAGTCGAAATCGGTGCTGCGCCTTTCAGCTAAAAATTAAAAACTTAAAACTAAAAATCAGTTCAATAGCCGAGCTTGGCGACTTCCTGCTGGAGAGCGATTTGAAACTGTTGCACGTCGGCGGGCGAGGGCTTGTAACCTTGCTGCGCGGGCACTACGCCGAGCCGTCCGGTCTGGTCCAGATACCAATCGGCAATCTGCCCGTCGCTGAACGTGACTTTGCCGCTGATCATCGTGCCAGGCTTGGTCAATTGATCCACGCTTACGGAAACCTGGCCGCCGGCCGCTGGCAGCGTTCCTTCCGGCGCTGGAGTCTTCTCAGCCGTGAGTTTGGCTGGCGCGGCGGCGGGCGGTGCCACGACTTTCGGCGGCTCGGGATCTTTCGGCGTCAGTTTCAAATCGTCCACGAGGAAGCGGACTTCCATGTAGGTGAGTTTGACACCGAGTTCCAAAAGGCGTTTTTGAATTTCAGCAAGCTTCGCGCCTTCCAAAATCCATTCGGTGACGCGCTGCCGTTGTTCTTCAGTCAAATTCATGGCACAAAGCTTAACAAAAATTTTCTCGTTGCAAAAAAGATTTCCTTAAATTCGGATGAATGTTGCCATTGCCATGACAAACAAAACAACTAACCCCAGTAAAAAAACACGCAATGTATTTGTGGCGCCGCCACGGGAACAAAATATTGCTTGTATCAATGCGCCGCATAAGAGCGCTAAAAGTGAAAACAGGTATAATTCTAAAATAATCTGGCCATCTTGCAGAAAATAAGGTCGAGAGTGATGGAATAAGGAAATGACTTTTTCAAACATCCAAATCATCGGAAAGGTGACGATGACGCAAGTTTTGAACGGCAGCACGCAAAGGGTAATCCATTCATCAAATGTCGTTGGTGCTTTTTTCAATGAAGCGACGAATCTCACCAGCTTCATAAATGTGCCGGGCATAAACAGCCGGCCGAAGGCGCGGACAATGGAAAAAATAAACAACAATGTGTCGCGCAGCAGTTCGCGCCAAGCTATGCGCATGATCGGCTTGGCGAGCACGGCCAAATAAACCAGCGGAGAAAAAAACAACGCCCACAATGTCATAGTCTGGCAAAGCCGCGCCGGGAAAAAATCACTCCAAAAGAAAGTGCAATAAAAACAAGCGAATGTAAGAAGCATTTGTCCGACAAACACCCAAAGTATTCGCCGCGTATAATTCGGCAAGCGGTTGGCTGACTTGTCTTGATTCACAATTCAAAACTATTTCTGGGACTGTCTTTTGTCCAATCAAAAGCGTAGAGAAAATTTATTTCGCCTTCAAAATCCAATCGTAACCGCGCGCCTCGAGTTCGAGCGCAAGTTCCTTGCCGCCGGTTTTTACGATGTGGCCGTCCACCAGCACATGGACGAAATCCGGCACGATGAAATTCAGCAGCCGCTGATAATGCGTGATGACGAGCTGCGCGTTGTCGGCACGCTTCAAGGCGTTGACGCCGTGCGAGACGACTTTGAGCGCGTCAATGTCCAGGCCGGAATCGGTTTCGTCGAGGATGGCGAGCTTCGGTTCGAGCACGGCCATCTGGAAAATCTCCGCGCGCTTCTTTTCACCGCCGGAGAAACCTTCGTTCACCGAGCGCTTGAGCAAATCATCCTTCAGCTCCAGCAGCTTCATTTTGTCCTTAACGAGCGCGAGAAATTCAATCGCGTCCAGTTCCGGCTCGCCGCGATGCTTGCGGATCTCGTTGAACGCAGCCTTGAGAAAGTAAGTGCTGTTCACACCGGGAATCTCGACGGGATATTGGAACGCGAGGAACAGACCTTCGCGCGCGCGTTCCTCCGGGTCGAGTTCCAGCAAATCCTTGCCGCAATAAAGCACTTCGCCGCCGGTCACGTCGTAACCGTCGCGGCCGGCCAGAACGGCGGCAAGCGTGCTTTTGCCGGAGCCGTTCGGGCCCATGACGGCGTGGACTTCGCCGGCGTTGATGGTGAGGCTGACGCCCTTGAGGATTTGTTTGCCCTCGACGCCCGCCGAGAGATTTTTGATTTCTAATATCGTTTTGCTCATTTTTCTAAAATTCTAAAATTTATTTTAACCACGGATGGACACGGATTAACACGGATAAAAATCATAATTTAATTTCCAGTTCCATTGATTAGCTTCAGATTACTTTTCAACTGCGTTATTAAAAATTCCTCCAAAGCTGAAGCAAGAAATCCAACATTTAGGCAATCAAGGTCAATAGTGACCATATAATCCAAAATGTATTGCTCATTGTAGTAACCATTCATTAAAAACTGCTCGTTATTTTTGTGTGGTCTTAAATGTGAATCTAATCTAGCTCCCATTTTAGAACTAAATGAAGCTTTCCCAATATAAAAACCATTTTTGTCTGTGGTCTTTTCCCGACCAAAAATAAAATAGACGCCCCGCTTGGTCGGATGAGGCCAGCGAAATCCATCCCAATTTCCGTGAAGAATTTGAACACAGCAGCCATCTTGAATCATTGTGTCGGCATTAAATGACGGCACTCGGTATTTTGGATTTAGAAATTTATTAAATTCTGCAATCTTTTGATTGATTGCGGCCATTTCAGGAGAAAAGCGTGAATTTATTTTTGAATCCGTGTCCATCTGTGTCCATCCGTGGTTAAATTGCTTTAGCCGACGCTGCCTTCCAGACTTACGCCCAGAAGTTTTTGCGCTTCGACGGCGAATTCCATCGGCAGTTCCTTGAACACTTCCTTGCAGAAGCCGTTCACGATCATGTTCACCGCGTCCTGCGTCGCGATGCCGCGCGCGTTGCAATAAAAAATCTGGTCCTCGCCGATCTTGGAAGTCGACGCTTCATGCTCGACGCTCGACGACGTGTTTTTGACTTCGATATACGGAAACGTGTGTGCGCCGCATTTCGCGCCGATGAGCATCGAATCGCACTGCGAAAAATTGCGCGAGTTCGTGGCGCTCTTGCGGATTTCCACCAGGCCACGATAGCTGTTCTGGCCGCGACCGGCGGAAATGCCTTTCGAGACAATCGTGCTCTTGGTGTTTTTGCCGATGTGGATCATCTTCGTGCCGGTGTCGGCCTGCTGCATGTTGTTCACGACGGCAACGGAATAAAATTCACCTTTCGAGCCGTCACCGAGCAAAATGCAGCTCGGATATTTCCATGTGATCGCCGAGCCGGTTTCGACCTGCGTCCAGGTGATGCGCGAGTTCTTGCCTTTGCACAGGCCGCGCTTGGTCACGAAATTGTAGATGCCGCCCTTGCCGTTTTCGTCGCCCGGATACCAGTTCTGCACCGTGCTGTATTTGATTTCCGCGCCTTCGAGCGCGACGAGTTCCACGACGGCGGCGTGCAGCTGGTTTTCATCGCGCATCGGCGCGGTGCAACCTTCGAGATAGCTGACGTGTGAACTGTCGTCCGCGACGATCAGCGTGCGCTCGAACTGGCCGGACTTCGCGGCGTTGATGCGGAAATAGGTTGAAAGCTCCATCGGGCAGCGCACGCCTTTCGGGATGTAGCAAAACGAGCCGTCGGTGAACACGGCGGAATTGAGCGCTGCGTAATAATTGTCCGTGTAAGGCACGACCGAGCCGAGATACTTTTTGACGAGGTCGGGATGGTCATGCACCGCCTCGGTGAACGAGCAAAAAATGACGCCTTTTTCCGCGAGCTGCTTGCGGAACGTCGTGCCGACCGAAACGGAATCAAAAATCGCGTCCACCGCCACGCCTGCGAGCTTGGCGTGTTCGCGCAACGGAATGCCAAGCTTCTCGTAAGTTTCCAAAAGTTTTGGATCCACTTCATCCAAACTTTTTGGCGCGTTGGCCGGCGGCTTGGGCTGCGAAAAATAAGTGATGTCCTGAAAATTGATTTTCGGGTATTTCACGAACTGCCAGGTCGGTTCCGGCATGGTCAGCCAGTAACGATAGGCCTTGATGCGCCAGTCGGTCAGCCATTCCGGCTCGTTTTTTTTCTTCGAGATGAGGCGGATGGTGTCCTCGCTCAAGCCGGGCGGGGCGGACTCAGTTTCAACGTCGGTGACGAAGCCGTATTTGTACTCCGTCTTGACCAAATCTTCAATTGTCTCGGTGGCTGTGGGCATAAATTCGTAGAATCGCTAAAGTGTGAATAGCAGCATCGTCATTTTT
>Ga0302282_1000992_pt1 | contig 20885 bp, 20 predicted proteins | sample III_Fen_E1_3_FD_198763 | JGI IMG/M metagenome (GOLD analysis project Ga0302282, IMG submission 198763) | Peat permafrost microbial communities from Stordalen Mire near Abisko, Sweden - III_Fen_E1_3 | ecosystem: Environmental > Terrestrial > Soil > Wetlands > Permafrost | place: Sweden: Abisko... | reverse complement strand
ATTCAGGACCACATCGCGAGGCGAGTGGAACTGCCAGGGTTTAAAGAGTAGGTCTGCGCCATGTCAGCTTCAGTCCCTCAACGATGCTGGCCCCCAAAATGGTCCGGAGGCCGATTCAGGCGGGCATTCTGCGTCGGGGTCGAAGAGGTCAGAGCACCCCTGCCCGTTGCTTGTTTCGCCCACCAGGTGGTTGGGACGCCCCAGGACGACCTCACACGGGAGATATTGGCGCCGATCTCCATCTCGGGGACCGGGCATCAGTTGGAAAATAGTTGTCACGGCGACCCTTACAATCGTCGTTACAATCAGCAATTAAAAGCCATTGAAATAACCGCCGCTCTAGACTGTAAGCCCTTCTGATTCAGAATGGTGCGGAAGGCGGGACTTGAACCCGCAAGCCTTTTGGGCGCTAGCTCCTAAGTCTGGTGCGTCTGCCCTCTATCGTCTCAAGATTCAACGACTTGAGAAAGTCGAAAAACACGAGTGGCAGTTTTAGTGGCACTTTGTTTCTCAGAGCAAAAGCGCATTCAACCCAGCGACCGAGACCGGATCCCCTTCTCCAATATGCTTAGTCTACATCTCGATTGGCCGTATTGCTTGAAAGAACGGATGACCGATTGGAGGCCAAGATACTGAGTGGTATATCAACGATGTGTTCGAGCGTTTAGAGATGGTCGTCATGTCAGACGCAGTCGATCATGACATGGCCGCTTTCGTTAGTCGAATTGTCGCTGACGCCATCGTCGCACCAGGATTCGAGCCAGGTGTCATCTCCAAGCTGGCGGCGAAGAAGACTGGACACTTTCTGATCTTCAAAGCAGATGCCGCCTACGTTCCACAAGAGTGGGAGAGTCGCGAAGTCTTCTGAATGCGGCTCGAACAGCAGCGCGATTCGGCACCCATTGATAAGGCGCTTCTCGATGGCCAAAATCACATATCCGTTCATAAATGGCTTTCCAATCTTTCCGCCGACCGAGCTGATATTTACGATCCCACACGTCACTTCGCAGCGATGTCCACCGATTGACCATTTGATCGTGATACCGTTCGTCGTGGTCCATGGAGGCGGCGCCCCGAGTTTCACGGCTGTTTTTTTGTTCTCGCGCTATGCAGGCTTGATCGTTCACGAAGCAGTAGATAGAGATCATCCTGTCAAGTGATCATTTTGTGCGTCAGTAAATTCGCGTAACTGCGAGGGCCTGCAACGTCTCGAATTTACTCGTAATTCCTTTCAGTGGTTACCTGGCCGTGTAGCGTCGAATGGCGCTGCCGTGACAGAGCGGCAAATGAACGCAACCTCCTGACTCCATGCCCGTTGACGGCTAAGCAAGGTAATCAAAAGCACTCTAAATCCCTGAAATATACGAGATACGAAGTTTCAGAACCCTCACTCAAGCAACGCGTGCAGTCTTTCGACGATCGACTCAATCACCACATGTTGATCCAGGCCGAGTGATCGGATTTCTCCTTGACCAATTGCATCGAACACCCGCTCCGTCATGCACATGAATATCGCATCTTCCTCGCTGGTCTGCAGCGGTAATCTGAGGCGCGAACGGAGTTCCATGATGTGATCAAGTTGCCGCCGCCTCTGCCTCCTGAAGAATTTCCTCACCTCAGGGTCGGAAAAGACCAACTCCATCAGTGACGCCCGAAGGCCGCTCCACTCGGTGTGAAAGCGAATAACCAGCGCGACAATTCGCCTTGCTGTCTTCTCGGCATTCTTCACCTGCGATAACTCATCGTCAACTTCTTTCCACTCGGCCGCAAGCCAACGCTCGTATACGACGAGGAATACCTCCCGCTTGTTGCGAAAGTGTTTGTAAAACGTTCCTGCCGCGTATCCTGCCTCTTTCGCGATACTGTTTGAATCCGTTCCGTGAAATCCGAAGCGATTGAATTGACGAGCCGCTGCGGTGATAAGACGATCTCTCGTCTCCTCTGGAATACCGCGAGGCGGCCGACTGGCTGCCGCTTGTTCCCCCGATCTTCGCGACATAAGTGTCCTTGACAGCACCTCTCGATAATGATACACGTATCACTACTCGTGACTCTCATATCACTAGCAGTGATTGCACCAAAGGAGCTCTTGATGAAGTTCCTCTTTCCCCTTGGAAGGCTGCTACTCGCCTTCAATTTCATTGTGGCTTTTCCATATCACTTAACCCATGAAGCCGTCCAAGATGCCGCCAAACAAAGTGTGCCTCTTGCCGGCCTGCTCGTGCCCTTATCGGGTGTTTTGGCTCTAGCCGGAGGGCTCAGCGTTGCTATTGGCTACAAAGCGCGATGGGGGGCATGGGCGCTGGTTGCATTTCTTGTACCCGTCACCTTGTGGATGCATGCATTCTGGAATATGAGTGATCCCAATACAGTTTTCGTAGAGCGGGTCTTGTTCTTAAAGAATCTTTCTACGCTGGGCGCGGCGCTCTTGATCTCTCAGTTTGGTGCTGGCCCCGTAAGTATCGATGAGTCAGATCGCACGGAACCAACGGCCTTGCAGCGGGCAAAGATCACTTAGTCTAGCCCTTACTCTTCGTGCTCTTCCGCTGTGCCGCTATCTTTCCATCACGGACAACCTACCCGCGCGAAGGTCTCGTCAGAATCTCTGAAGTAGTCCGTTGGAGTTGTCCCCAGCGATTTTCTGAAAGCTACAGCGAAAGTGCTCGAAGTACTATTGCTCTAGAGACCCGGCAGGCGCTGGCGCAGCGGCCGTGCCTGCCGTTCGCTCACGGCGATCTCGGTGGACGCAGCGTCGGACATAACCAGCAGAAAGCTGCTTTTGAAGTAAGGCTTGATTTCTTTGATCTGCGAAATATTGACCAGCACCTCGCGCCGGGCGCGGAAGAACTCCTCCTGCGGCAACGCGGCTTCAAGTTCGGCCAGCTGGTAGTTCACCCAGAACGAATCTTTCCCCGTTATCGCACGCACGATGCCATTCTGCACCTCGAACCAGAGAATTTGTTCCGAAGGCACAAGCAGGGCGCGTCCGTTTTTCCGGCAAACGATTTTGCGGAGCGTCCTCGGCGCCTCGCCAGTCGCACGCAGAATGCTCTCGCGCTCCTTTTCCCTTTCCGCAGAAAGAAAGCAAAGCTTGTTCGAGCGTTCTATCGCAACCGACAACCGCTCCGCTTCGATAGGCTTGAGGAGATAGGCAAGCGCGTGGGCCTGAAAAGCCGCGAGGGCGTGCTGGTCGTACCCCGTGGTGAAGATCACGAGTGGGATCTCGATAGCGGACGGAATCGACCGCAGTACCTCGAAGCCATTGAGTCCGGGCATTTCTATGTCGAGAAACAAGAGGTCAGGCCGGAACTCTTCGATCTTCTCAATCGCCTCGAGGCCATCCTGAGCCTCGCCGATCACAACAACTTCGGGATGAGCGCCGAGCAACCGGATCAGCCGCGCGCGAGCATCCGCCTCATCGTCAATGACCAGGCTCCGCATCACGCCGCGGCTCCCCTCTCGCGTGGCAATAGAATTGTGACGCGCGTTCCACCCGCCTGCCGCGCCTCTAATGTCATCCGGCCCTGATCCTGATAGAGCGCATTGAGGCGCCGCGCAACATTCTCGAGCCCGACTCCGTTCGATCGTCCGCTGCCGCCGTTGAGTTTCAAGACACCGATCGCGGGTCCGACGCCGTCATCTTCTACTCGCAAACGCACCTGATTTCCGTCGGCCTCGGCGGTGATCCACAAGTGGCCTGGACCGGGCTTCGGTCCCAGGCCGTGCTTCAGCGCATTCTCCACAATGGGCTGAAGCATCAGCGAGGGAATCTGCTCCATGGCGACCGCCGGGTCGACGGCGATCTTGACTTGAAGCCGGCTGCCGAACCGAGCTTCTTCAATCTGCAGATATGTCTCTAGAAACTCGATCTCTTCGTGCAGCGGAATGAGGGGGCGCGCGGAGTTGGCCAGTACATGGCGGAAGACTCTGGCGAGCCGCAGCGTCATGGTCTCGGCTTGCTCGGGATTGGTCACCACGAGATTTGCAATGCTGTTGAGCGAATTGAAGAGGAAATGCGGGTTGACCTGAGCGCGCAGTGCGCACAGCTCCGCCTCGGTCACCTGCTGCAGCAGCACTGCTTCACGGCTCTGCGCCACGATCAGCCGCTCTTCCATGTGCAGTGCGTCGAGCCGATGACCGAACTGCGCCGCCACGCTGCGCAAATAATTCACTTCGTGCGTCACCAAGCCGCGCCGCGCAGGACCGGGCGAGATGGCGAGCATGTGGGTGACCCGGCCCTCCGATCGAACCGGAACGAGCAGTTCGACTTCGTCTTGAGTGTGTCCCGCGTGGTACCGGTGCTGGCAATTGAGTTCTAAGAGTTCGCCGTCGTTCACCGCGTTCAACCAATCCGGCTCGGGCCCATACGAGTGCGGCGAATTCGATGTGAGCAGGCTCGTCTTGGACAATTTCTCGAGCGTAACCAGCTGGGCAGCTCTCAGCTCCAGCGATTGACGTGCAGTTGTCTCCACGGCGTAGACGATCTCTGTCTCGGACCGAAGGCACGTCAGTTCTTCCGACAACTTTCGCAGCAGAGTGCGGTAGTCCGGCGCACGGAAGATCCAACGGTTCACGAATTCGCCGATACGACGGTCAACAAACGTGAACAGGACCAGCATGGGAACCGCCGTCAGGGTCTCGACGCATGCCCGGGCAGCCCCCGGATATGCCACGCGACCCTCGAACCGGAAGAACGAGAGGGTGTAGTAGGACAGAGTGAAGGCCACGGCCGTGAGCGCCGCCAACACGACCTTGAGGCAATGACGGATAAACAAATCGGAAAACCGGAAGCGGGCGAACAAGAAGAACGCGCCTAGAACGACGAGGAGTGTGATCTGTTCGCTGACGACGCGGAGCAGGTCGTCAGCAACGCGGTCGAACGGCAACAACTGCGTGATGAGAACTGCCGTCATGGCGCCGAAGGTGCCTACCAGCATCGCCAAAACAGGAAGCCTCATCGCCCGCGATGCGAGCCGTTCCCTGAACAGGGCGATACCCAGCGTGAGCAGAATGGCTCCGTTGTATGGGGTCGATAGCTTGAGGAAGAGCAGTGACGAGTGCTCACCGGTTAAGACGCCGTGCCAGAGCGGTATGACGATCAGTGTACAGGTGGTCACCGCCAGTGCCTGCAGCGACCGGCAGCCAATTCTTTGCCAACGCAGGGTAGCGAGCGGACTCCACAGGCTTAACACGGTGATGGGCCATGCCGCGACTGCAGTGTACTGACAGGCCCAGATGATGAGGGCCGCTGGTCCCTGTTCAGGCGCGCCGCATGTGAGGGCGACGGAGTGCGCGAGACCGCCCAGATTCCATATTAGGCAGCAAGTCACGAACAGGAAATTGGCTGCGCTGGCGCCCGGCAGTTTGGCCGCGCGCACAGTGAGAACCAGAAGAAGAATGCTGATCGCCGTCCCAGTCGCGAACCCTATGAGGCTGGCGGCGAGATATAGGTTAATCGTGATCGCGCTCGGAAACATTGAGACAGAGAACATAAATCGCGCGGCCCCCTGAACTCGAGAAAAGCGGCGCCCGTGAAAATCGGGACCCTAGCGAGACGCGGCGCTCGCGTGCATCAATAATACCGTCAACTCTCGGTTTTAACCGCAGAACCAAGCAGACGCGGAAATCCGCTGCTCGGCGAGGATTCCTGCGCCGCGATTGCGGCTTAAGACACAAACAGACAGCCGAACCGGTTCGCGAAGGTCCGTCGAAGGCAAGGAACGAGTCTCGGCGCCACGACACTCGCTCGATCTCCGCGCTTCGCGTTCAATGCCGCTACTGCGCGTCGGCGCGATTCCGGTTGCTCTTCTTCGGTGATCGGCAGCACACTCGCTCAGATGAAAAGGAGAATGCATGAGACACGGACTCGCACTCGTCGCCCAGACATCGTGGGCGGCCGTCCAGGGCTCGCATCTCTGCAAATCGCGCACGGCTGCCAAGCCTGCCTTAGGTGGGCGTCGCTCAGCCGACGCTCGGAGACCAGGCCCCTTGCGCCTGCGAGATTCCGTAGGCCGCTTCGTTCTCGCAAAGTTGCGTTTAAGACACTTTGGCTTTCAAATTGCCCTTTCATATAGACCTACCGTAACCCGGAGCCCGACCATGACCATCCTGCTGCAGAACTTGAGATTCACCCTACGCCAACTGCGCAAGTCTCCCGGTTTCACCATCACTGCCGTTTTGACACTGACGCTGGCCATCGGCGCCAACGCAGTCGTCTTCGGCGTATTGAATGCGCTCATCCTGCGTCCGCTGAATGTGCCTCAGGCAGAGAGCCTTTTCGTCATCCAACATGGGACCGAGACCGCGTCCCACTCCTATCCCGATTATCTCGATCTTCGCCAGCGCAATCGCAGCTTCGACGATGTGGCCGTTTTTGCTATCTCTCAGTCAGGGCTGGATACGGGCAAAGATCCATCCAATGTCTGGGAATACGAAACCACCGGAAACTACTTCGACGTATTGCGCATTCAGCCTTATCTTGGTCGTTTCTTCCACGCTTCCGATGAGCACGGCCCAAACAGCGCGCCGTATGTCGTACTCTCCTACGCATATTGGCACACCCATTTTCAGGACGATCGCACCGTGGTGGGCCGCGTTGTTCGGCTCAACAGGCATCCATTCGCCATCCTTGGCGTGGCGCCTCCAGGGTTTCAGGGGACCATCTTGTTTTTCGCTTCGGATGTCTTCGTGCCCATCGTGAACCATGAGCAGTTATCCGGCGACAATAAGTGGTTCAGCGTGCGCGGGACCCATTGGTTGTTTGAGATGGTGGGACGCCTGAAGCCGGGAGTCACTCCGGCGCAGGCCACTGCCGATCTGAACTCCGTGGATTCGTATCTGAAAAAAAGCTATCCCAAAGAAGAAGGTAATGAGTCTTATACGTTGTCGCGGCCTGGTCTTCATGGCGACTATTTGAACGGGCCCACGCGGGCCTTTCTCACCGGGTTGATGCTTCTTTCGGGTTTGATACTGTTGGCGGCCTGTGCCAACCTGGGCAGCCTGTTTGCGGCGCGCGCCGCGGACCGTTCTCGCGAAGTGGCCTTGCGCCTGGCTCTTGGTTCAAGCCGCAATCGCATCTTGCGCCAACTGTTCACCGAATCCGTGCTGCTTTCGCTCGCTGGAGGTGTGGCGGGACTCGTGGCGAGCATTCTGCTCTTGCGCCGCTTAAGCGCGTGGCAGCCATTTCCGCGATACCCCCTCCATGTGCCGGTAAGTCCCGATACTAACGTTTATTTGGTAGCTTTGGTCCTGGCGTTGGTGAGCGGAGTTCTATTTGGAATTGTTCCGGTGCGCCAGATTCTCCGGGCCAATCCGTATGAGATTGTCAAAGCGGGATCGACAGGCGCGTTCGGGCGTCGAATTAGCGTGCGAGACGTATTGCTTGTTGTCCAAATTGCGATCTGTGCGGTGCTGGTGACTTCGTCGATGGTTGCTGTGCGTGGACTCATGCGCTCCATGCACAGCAACTTCGGTTTTGAACCGCGGAACGCGATGCTGGTAGATATCGATCTGACGACAGCAGGCTACACCGGCGAAAGAGTACCCGCAATGCAACGGCGCATGATCGATGACCTACAAGCGATTCCTGGCGTGGATTCCGTAGGATCGGTAAATTATCCGCCGTTAGAACCTCCCGGTACTTGGCAAGAGCTTGTCTATACCGACACAACCGAGAATCTGACCCCATCGAATGCCGCGGCCGAGCCTAATTTGTTCAACATAACTCCAGACTACTTCCGCGCATCCGGGACATCTTTATTGGCGGGCAGAGCCTTTACATGGCACGACGACACAAACGCCCCGCGCGTAGCGGTGGTGAACCGGGAGTTCGCAAGCAAGATACTGGGCTCCGTACCGGACGCAGTCGGCCGGCATTTCAAGCTGCGGGATGGCACGCGTGTGCGGGTGGTTGGTCTGGTCGAAGACGGAAAATACGGGAACCTCACCGAAGGCCAGCGGCCCGCGATGTTCTTCCCCCTCCTACAGTCGCCGGCTAGTTGGACATGGCTGGTGGTGCGCTCGAGTCGCGACCCGCAGGAGCTTGCCGCGGCCATGAGAAGTGTGCTCCGGGACATCGATCCTGCGATGGTTCTGGCGATTCGCCCGTGGAGCACAGAACTGGGCGGAGCCTTGTTCCCCTCGCGCATGGCGACAATATCGCTGGGTGTGCTGGGCATGATGGGCGCCATGCTATCGATCACCGGCATCTTCGGCATGGCCGCTTACTCGGTGAGCAAGCGGCTGCGCGAATTGGGACTCCGCATGGCCCTGGGAGCAAACAAGAAGAAAGTGCTGCAGGCCGCGCTGGGACGCGCGTTCAAACTGTTGGCGATTGGTTCGGGGGTTGGATTGGTCCTGGGTCTGCTTGCGACGAAGGTGCTGGCCTTCATTGTGTACCAGGCGACGCCGCGCGATCCGTTTGTGGTGGCGGGCGTGGTGTTCGCCATGCTGCTGCTGGGACTGCTGGCGACGTGGATTCCGGCTCAGCGCGCGCTATCCGTCAATCCCCTGGTCCTGCTGCGCGAGGATTGAGGCAGCTGGGCGCAAATCAGTCACAACATCAAATTCACTTTGAGGTCCCACAGTGAAGAGACGATCCAAGATCCTAATCGGCACGGCAATTGTCTTTGTCGCCTTACTCGTCGCACTGTTCCTCGCAAGAAAACAGTTTGTCGGTGGTCCCGGCAGCCCCACCGTAGAAGGCTCACGTGAGGTAACAGATGGTGGTATAAAAATTCCCGGTTGGAACGGAAGAGTCGACGCTGCTGAAGAGAAGGCGGGCATGACCCTCGATGCGGCTCGGCTTATCGAGGAGGAACAGGCCCTTCACGTCACAACCGGTCCCGCAGTCAGTTACTGGAAGACAGATGCGATGGCGTCAGGGGACTTCACGGTCAAAGCGACATTCACAGAACCTAAATACATGAATCTCAACTCTCACCCCCATCCCTATGGACTGTTTATCGGAGGGAACGACATGGGTACTCCTAGCCAGACCGAACTCTACTGCGCTGCATCTGGAAACGGAAAGTATATCGTGCGCGGATTTGGACCGGAGTCGTTCAGGATGACCGGACTGCTGGGTGAGAGCAACGCCGCGATTCATAAAGCAGCCGGGCGCGGCCAACCGGTGACTCAGAACATCTCGCTCTCGGTAAGAGGGGATAAGGTGGTGTGCTCCATCAATGGCTCGGATGTTGCAAGCTACGACAAAACTGCTCTCACAGGCTCCGGCAAGCTGAAATCGACAGATGGCTATTATGGCCTCCGCTTCGCGCATAACACAGACGTGTTCGTTAGTGATTTGGGCACGTCAACGAAGTGAACGCCGTAAGGAACCAAGGGAACGCGCGGTGTGACCGCCAGGTCCACAAAATAAGGAGAGCATCTTGGCCGCAAGAATTCTAATGGCTCTTAGTGCGAGCATTGTCCTTACGCTTGGAGTCCTCCACCTTGACTCCACGTTCAGGGGCCCAAGCCTCACGCCCCGTGACCCTGCACTGCAATTCAGCATGAGCAAGAGTTCACCTATGGTGACGAACGAGACAACCATGTGGCGGTGTTGGATGGGTTTCAATGCCAGCCACAGTATGGGGCTCATCCTGTTCGGCCTAATCTACGGATACCTCGCATTAGCTCACGGCCAACTCCTCTTTCGGTCACCGTTCCTGCTCGTTGTCGGGCTGGCAATGCTTTGTGGTTTGGTTGCGCTCTGCAAGGTTTATTTTTTAGTTGGCCTCTCAAAGGCATCAGCATTTCATTGGCCTGCTATGTGGCCAGCATTGCCCTGTCGCGTGTGTTACTGTCGCTCCGGACAACTTGATGCCGCCGGTGTCGCAAGAAAAAGGATTCATCTAGCATCATTCGCGCACGTGACGCTTGGCGCTCTTTAAAAACTTATAATCGACGAGCGTAAGAGTAGATAAGCTATTGCTGACGAAATCTAGTGTTGGACTAGCGCGGGCGCTGAAGAGAGTGTTTGGAGGCGGTACGCTGCCCATGTCACAAGCGACAGTGGCGGACTCGTTCCCGCGCGCAGCGACATTCCCGCTTTAGTGCGTCGTGGCGCTGGTTGCTTCGGCGCCGAGCCCATCCTCGCGGGCCGGGCATCGACAACTATTTCTGGCGCGGGATCTTCCTGATCGACCTATCGGTCGAGCCGCTGGTTGAACTGGTACTTAAGCTGGTGGAAGGCCTTCCTTCTCTGCGGCGGCTCAAGTCAGGCGAAATGCGCCTCGATACAGTTGGGCTCCCGCTACCGGTGCGGGGACTTTGTGCGCAGCTATTTTCCTGAGCCGAGAATCGCTCTTTACGCAGCAGGCCCTCACCTACTACATGTTCGACCTCAGCTTTTGATACGAGCTAAATGGAGCCCGTCCGACCGCCTCAGTCATGTGAACCATGCTGAGCTGTTCCTCCGATGGACGACCGGCGATCGGCATAGTGGGACACCACGAGGACACCCTCGTAAAGGAAGACGGGTGTGGGGGTCCCAGCGTCTCGAAGGCCGCGTGGACATCGGTTCCTTGCTCCAAAGGTAAGCCACAATCGGGCAAATTTTGAAGAGTTCTTAGGTGGCACTTCCGCAACTGAAGCCTCGGCAAATGGAAACTCCTGCATCACGCAGGCTATTCGCGGAGGGCGTCTTTACATGAGAGCTTCCCTCGATGCAGGCGCGGATGATTTCCTTCCCAAGACGACCAAGAACCTATTCGCGCTCATCGCAGAAGTGACTCGTGGCGAGCGGACACTCAAATTCATCTGACCGAACCACTCCGCTGTTTGAATCCAGGTGGCAGAATCATGGAGGAATGTTCTAATCAGATGGAGTTCCACCGCTTCTGCCGCGGTGGCGGTCAAACCTTGAGAATTCCGACACCATCCCGGAGTTCTTGATTTGATTTTGTCGGAGTTCATTGTCGAACGACCCTCATGAATTTGCAGTTGCCTATGCTTTGGACCGGTTGCAATCAGCCGCTTAGAGGGGCCAGCAACCGAATGCCTCTGGCTCTGTTTGAAAATGCCGGTGTTTTCCGCTCCCAATCCTTGCGGGGCCTTTCCTGAGGCTGTTACGAAGCTCTTTGTACCGTGATGAACAGGTAGGGACTTACTTTTCTGATGAAGAAGAGACTACATTGTTGATAAGGACTGGTATCGCGCTTCATTAACGTTTTGTGGCGCGGCGGTTCACCAAATGCGACAACAAGGATAGAGAGGAACTTGGGTGATCTTCATACTATTAGACTCGGCACATCTCCACCAAGCCCCCACTAATGCTTGTGGGATTCGCCAGCGGAGTCACCCTGCGACGGCTTTTCCGCGGCTACGACCAGCAATGATTCCGGCCCAATCCCGCTCCCCGTCAGATAAGGCACCATGGTGGGCGATACCGAATCATATCCCACGTCGTTCGCAGTCTTATTTGGCGCATAGAACATCAAGTGCGGGGCCACGAATCCGCTTTTCCCGGATACGTTATTGTAGACAAAGTTTTCGTTCGACATCATGTAAAGAAAGCCGGGCCCGGGCACTTTGAAGCGGCCATCCTTATATCCCTGTGCGATGTCCTCCTTGACCTCCTCCTCGGACTTGCCCTCTGCCCGTAGTTCTTCCCTGCGCAGGTAAGCAACCATAATACTTCCGCTGCCCTCTGCGTCGAAGCACGCCGGCGCCGACGAAGTTTGCGTAGTCCCTTTGAATGACCGCTCAATCAAACAACTAAAGCCATTCGTGCCTTCGCGAACTTTCTCGTAACCTTTGGGCCCCAGGATATAAACTGCGGCCTTACTCGATACCTCGGTTGGGGCTGCGCTTAAGGCCAGGTCGATTTGCCGCTCGCGAGGCGTGGACGCGGTTACTAAATGCACTTCCCTCGCGGGTTCCTGAGGCTTGTCTTGAGCGGCAGCGCCGCTTGATAGTACGCCGATTGACAGAACGCCCGCAAATGTCGTTTTCTTCCATCCCATTACCTTCATGTTCGTTTCCTTTCCTTGGCAGGAAGCCAGAGTCTTGAACGTGGTTGGTCTTCGGTTCGTGCACACGCGTCAATCGCGGACCCAAAATTAGTCGGTAGTTTGCTGCTGAGTCTTTTCCGCTCCTTCTTTCGTCTCGTGAGTTAGAACGCATTGCCAGCTCCCGTCTTTCCAAAGCCATACGTCCGTTTCGCGCTCCATCACATCGAAGGGCTTGCCAACAAACATGCCTGCGGTATGGACCTTCACCGTCACCAGGGCGACATTTCCGTAGAGGCGCACTCTGGGTTCCGAAAACTCGTATGCTTTGCGCGTCAAGTGGCCCTGCTTTACTCCATCGGGAAAGATCGACTTCCCTTCGCCTACGCCGCCCTTCGCGGAAATTACCGCCCAGTCGTCCGATAGGCATCGCGCAATGCCTTCCGCATCGTTTTCTCGCATCGCTCTTATGTATTCCTCTTCCGCCGCCAACACGCTTTCCGCGGTCGGTCCAGTCGCAGGCTTTGCGTCCCCAGCAGCTTGGGCTTTCGCAAGGGGCGCGATGAGCAAACCCACGATAGTCCATATGAGAATGCCATTCATAATGCGCATACCCTTTCGTCTCGCGGCTTCCTGAACCTCAGTTTGAGTTGCTTCGCTGCTTGATCGGGCGCCGGAAGCAGTCGTGTTCGTCCATCTCATAAGCTTCATGTGGGTCTTCTCTCGTAGTAAAGTGGTTTACTGCGTTTGCGAAACCGCTCAACGTCCCAAGGTATATTTGATCAAGGCTAACGGCTTCAATTCACAACAGATCGCTTCTGTGTCCTCAGTTGATATCGCAACAGGAGACACGCCGGAGACATGCGGAGATCCTGATCTCCCGAAAAATAAGCAAGCCGATCGGCTACTACAGCGTCACTAGCAAATGGGAGCAAAGATGCTGGACTCTACTAACAACGGGAAGGCCACAGAGAATAACGGGAACCAGACGATACGCTTTGGGGCGTTTGAGGCCGATCTCCCCTCTGGAGAGATCCGCAAGTCCGGAAGCCGTATCAAACTGCAGGACCAACCCTTCAAGGTGCTGCAGATTCTCCTGGAGCACCCGGGAGAACTGGTCACTCGCGAGGAGTTGCGGTCCCGTATCTGGCCGGAAGAAAGCTTTGGAAACTTCGATCACGCAGTGAATGTAGCGGTCGGCAAGCTCCGCGCCGCTCTCAGCGATTCAGCCGAGAATCCCTCATTCATTGAGACCGTGCCACGCCGTGGTTACCGCTTTGTGGCCATGCTGGACGAAGATACGGTGGATACGCATCAGAGCCCACCAAAGATCAATGGCGATGGGTCCGGCAGAGCGAAATCGGTGTTCAACGGCACACGCCTGACACTTCTCGCAGTCGTGGTGTCAGGATTTCTTCTTGGTCTGGGCGTTTTCCTCGGTCATCGAACAGCGAAAGGTCAGCCGCCGGACTTTCAGCGGCTGACCTTTCGCCGCGGTACAGTGTATTCAGCCAAGTTTGCGCCGGATGGTCACAGCGTGATCTATGCCGCCTCCTGGGATGGCGGGCCGGCCGAGATATTCTCTACCGACCCGAAAATCCCAGGTGCGCGGAGCCTCGGATTACCTGCAACTCAGCTGCTTGCGGTTTCCTCTTCAGGCGAGATGGCGGTGCTGCAGTCGGTTAATTATCATTCCCTTTTCGCGGTCCGGGGAACTCTCGGCCAAGTCCCACTCACAGGCGGATCTCCTCGTCAGCTCGCTGAAAATACTGACTGGGCAGATTGGTCTACCGATGGGGTGACCTTAGCGGCCGTCCGTAATGTAAGCGGCAAACAGCGCCTTGAATTCCCACTTGGCCATGTTCTATATGAAACTGCCGGCTGGATCAGCCATCCGCGGATTTCTCCTCAAGGGAATCAAGTCGCATTCCTCGACCACCCGATCTATCCTGATGATAAGGGCGCCGTGTCGATTGTCGACCTGGAGGGACACAAGAGGGGTGTGTCTGCAACCTGGGCAAGTGTCGAAGGGTTGGCATGGTCTGCCGATGGAACCGAGATCTGGTTCTCGGCTGCCCGAGCCGGAAGCGAACGTCAGATTTACGCTGTGGATCAATCGGGTCATCAACGTTTGATCTTCCGCGCGCCCGGAGGAGTCACACTGCAGGACATCGGCTCCGACGGCAGGGTTCTGGTAACCCGCGATGAAGAACGCAACGGAATGATGGCGCTGGCACCGGGAGCAGCGACGGAAAGTGACCTCTCGTGGCGGGACTGGTCTGTCCCCTCTGATATTTCCGCGGATGGCAACACGGTGCTCTTTGATGAGCAGGGGGTTGAGTCTGGACCAACCTATACCGTCGCTTTGCGGGACTTGCGAGGGTCGCCTCCGATTCCAATTGGCCAGGGGATGGCAGGCAAATTATCTCCCGACGGAAAATGGGCGTCCACGATTATTTCCAATGCCCGGCTTCTGCTGCTACCGGCCGGGGCTGGCACGGCCAAGCAATTGTCACCGGGCGACATTCAGCAATATTGGTACGGAGCGTGGTGGATCCCCGATGGTAAGGAAGTCGTTTTCTCCGCGAACCGAATTGGGCATGGGGTTCAGTGTTTCGTTCAGGATGTGGATGGCGGCAACCCGCGTCCCGTGACTCCCGAGGGAGTTACGTTCTGCGAGATTTCTCCGGACGGCAAGCTGATCGCGGGCAATGGTCCTGGTGGTCGCGGAGGCTCGTTGTATCCCGTGGATGGTGGTCAGCCACGCCCGGTACCCGGCTTGGAAGCGGACGAACGTTTCGTATGGACCTCAAATCCGCGATTTTTGTACGTGTACCGGTGGAAACAATCACCGGTCAAGGTTTATCGCATGAACATTCTGACCGGACAGAGACAGTTGTTCACCGAAATAACTCCGCCAGACGTCGCGGGTCTTCATGACATCGCTTTCATTCATTTCAGCGCCGACGGTAGAGCCTACGTTTACAGCTATACTCGCCTGCTCTCCGAACTTTATCTGGTTAATGGGCTCAAATAGGATTCCGCTTACACCGCCGCAACTACGGACCGGGGCCATTTCAGGAATGACATACTAGTGTTGTGTCCCAGAAATACGTTGCATAATAAATGAGCCAGCGGTAGCCTCAGGTATGGCGATTGGGCGTCCCTTACCTGCTCTGAAGTTGAGTGCTGAGGAACGGCAGCAGTTGGATAGTTTTGCCGCCTCACGCAGCCTGCCGCATTCTCTGGTTGCCCGGGCCCGATTGGTTTTATGGGCGGCTGAGGGAGTGCCGAACCAGGAAATTGGCTCTCGTTTGAACTGGTCCAAGCCGACGGTCGGCAAGTGGCGCCAGCGCTTTGTTGAGCACCGCATCAGCGGTCTCTACGATGAACTCCGTCCGGGCCGGCCGCGTTCAGTTTCTGATGAACAGGTTGCGGTCTTGCTGCGGCGCACGCTCAAGCAGAAGCCTCCGGTTGGGACTCACTGGACGGTGCGCATGGCTGCTGAAACCAATAGGTTGTCGAAGTCCTCCGTGCATCGAGTCTTTCAACTGTTCGCTTTTCAGCCGCACCGCGGCAAGAGTTTCAAACTCTCCACCGATCCATTCTTTGTGGAGAAGGTTCGCGACGTGGTCGGTCTTTACTTGAATCCACCCGACCATGCGCTGGTTCTGTCTGTTGACGAGAAGTCGCAGATTCAAGCCCTGAATCGCACGCAACCAGTTCTGCCGATGGGGCTCGGCTATGTAGAAGGCGTGACCCACGACTACGTCAGAAACGGAACCACAACCCTGTTCGCAGCGCTCGATATCGCTTCGGGAATGGTATTGACCGAGTGCAAGCCGCGACACCGACATCAGGAATTTCTGGGCTTTCTCAAACGCATCGACGAAGCCGTGCCGGCTGAACTGGACGTGCACCTGATCGTCGACAACTACGCAACACACAAGCACGCCAAGGTGCGAACATGGCTTGCATCCAGACCACGCTTCCATCTCCACTTCACGCCCACTTACTCCTCTTGGCTCAATCAGGTCGAGCGATGGTTCGGACTCATCACTCAATAGGCCATCCGGCGCGGATCTTTCAAGAGCGTCAAAGAACTCATTGCCAGGATCAACCAGTTCGTGCAGCACTACAACAGCAAATCCAAACCCTTCGCGTGGACCGCTACCGCTGACTCCATCTTCCAAAAACTCGCAAGACTATGTAATCGTATTTCTGGGACATAACACTAGGTCGACGCGATCCTTCATGACTACTTTGCGAGTTTGCGACCTTGCGTTTGCGAAGTTTGGAACTCTCATGGTACTCATGATGTTATGAAATGGAAAGCGCTCTTCTTCATGGTTGTGGCGGAAGCGTGTTCTCTGTCGGGAGTTCCTCAAGACACTGTCAAACCCGAACCAGTGTCTATCGTGATCCAGGCAGCGCGCCTACTGGATGTACGTGCTGGGAAGTACATTGAGAATGCGGCGGTATGGATTGAAGGCGAGACGATCAAAGAGGTCGGCAAATCTGCCGATGTCGCATCTCACGCGCCAAAGGGTGCGAGAAGAATCAATATGGGACGCAGCACGCTTTTGCCTGGTTTGATTGACTGCCACACGCATATCATGGCGCGAATCGACGAGACCCAGGGCGGATATGTTGTGAATCTGGCGACGAAATCTCAGGCTTTTCGTACGCTTGAAGGCGCGTACAACGCACAGATTACGCTGGACGCGGGATTCACGACTATCCGCGATGTGGAAACCGAAGGCGCAGGCTACGCGGATGTGGCACTGCGCGATGCCATCGAGCAAGGGCTTGCTGAAGGCCCACGCATGAAAGTGGCGACGCGCGGAATCGCAGCGCTCGGGCAGTACGAGCCATTCGGCCTATCACCGGAACTTACGAATTTTCCTACAGGTGCGCAGATGATTAGCGGCGTCGAAGACGCGCGGCGTGCGGTTCGTGAGCAGATAGGGCACGGCGCGGACCTGATCAAGGTGTACGCCGACTGGGCAAATCCAACGCTGACTGTTGACGAAATGCGCGTAATTGTGGACGAGGCGCATAAGCAAAAGCTGAAGGTTGCCGCGCACGCCACGACTGCTGAAGGAATTAAAAACGCAGTGGCTGCTGGTGTGGACTCGATCGAGCATGGGACCGGAGCCAATCGAGAGGACCTCGAAATGATGAAAGCTAAAGGAATATTTTTGGTGCCGACGGTGGGGTTGGCTTATGCGTTGAGTGATCCGCAAAGGCGGGATGAGCTGTCTCCAAAACAGCGCCAGAGGCGCGAGGCCTACCGGCAGCAGATGCAGCAGGTGATTCAACTCGCCGAGGACCTGGGTGTACCGATAGCATCGGGCTTCGACGCAGAGTCTCCTCAAACGCAGGGCAAAAATGCAAATGAGTTGGTAGCACTCACAGTCGTGGGAATGACGCCATTGCAAGCGATTCGAGCAGCGACGGTGAACGCTTCGGAACTCATCGGCTGGCAGGATCGAATCGGTGCAATCGAGGCGGGGAAGCTCGCAGATTTGATAGCAGTAGATGGAGATCCATTTTCGGATATCAAGACACTTGAAAGAGTGAAATTCGTGATGAAAGGCGGTAAAGTCGTAAAGGAATTTATTCCTTAAGCGAAGCGTTGTGGATTGCATGGTAGCTGTACGTGAGGGCTGCTGTTGATTCGGCAACCACATTCTGTGCGACAAGCCAATCGGTTCTTCGTAACGCTGGTATCGAAAGGACAGGACGCACACTCTGCGCCGTAAAATGGAGACATCCAGGGAAAGGTGCAGTAGGGTCTCTTGCAATTATCGGGGGAGCCGTCGCAGGCTCCCCGTTTGGAATAAGCTGCTAGTTTCTTCTTAGGTGGAATTGCCTTCTTTGCGGAAGGCGTCGCCTCCTTGATGACTGCGGGCTTCGGCTTCTTGTCCTGTGTCTTTTTCGGGCGTGGTGGAATGAGAGCAGTCTCGCCGGGGCGAGAGAGTCGAAGTCATCTTCGCGCGGTATGTCTGTGTGTCCGGTGAGCACGAGACGGTGCGCAAACCCGGTCAGCTTGTCATCCGGGCAACTCGGTAATTGTGGAAGACTAATGGGATTCACAGGACTTCAGATAACCGCCGAATCTCCTCGCGGATATCTCCCTCGCCTAGCCGGGTATAGCCAAGCATGATTCCGGCCTTAAGACGTTCGTGTAGGAAGCAATGGGCTGTCCCGTAGACCCCAACACAACCATAAATCCAAACCCTTCGCCTGGACCGCAAAGGCAAACGACATCCTCGAAAAGGTCACCCGCGCTCAGACCACGCTCAATAAAAGACGATCTGCATGAGACACTACACTAGCGGCCGGAATCCTTGATGATGCGACGTTGGTCTCGGAAGTCAACCCAGACCATGCCGAATCGCTCACTGAAGGCAGCCCCCCACTCGAAGTTATCGAGGAGACTCCATGCATGATAGCCTCGCACTCGCGCCCCATCGCGGATGGCACGAGCCAGTTCGGCGAGGTGGCTTTTGTAGTAAGCGGTTCGGCGCGAGTCTGGAACAGTGCCGTCGGGCTCTGGGCCATCGGAGCAGGAACAGCCGTTTTCCGTGATCTCGATGGGTTGTGTGTACTCCCGCGCTATCTCCGTAACTATGTCTTACAAGCCGCGTGGCCACACCTCCCAGCCGCTGTAAGTGGTTGGTCCATCGGAGCCCGATGCCATGCCGAAATGTGCATACTTCTGCGAGAATCCTTGCCCGGAATCGGAAAAGACAATGCGACGCGAATAGTAGTTAATGCCGATCCAGTCGAGCGGAACCTGCATAATTTTGTCATCGCCGGGTCGAAATCCCATTAGTTCGTAAGGGGGCTCGCCTACGAAAGCCTTGGGGTATTCACCCTGGATCGCAGTGTTCAAGAAATAGAGATTGATCAGGGCGTGGAAGCGCGTGGTAGCGGCTCGGTCAGCTTCACTGTCGCTCTTAGGCGTGCCCGGATACATGCTATAAGCACCGCCCACCTCTGCTTTCGTCGAAGCGGCCTTGATTGCGCGAAAGGCTTCGCCCTGAGCAAGGTTCACATTATGAGCGGCGCGGAGAAACACATCATCGCCACTTCTCCCGGGCGCATCGATTCCAAGGAAGTAACCCAGGAATGTAAAAACCCATGGCTCATTGAAAACTGCCCAGGTGGTCACGCGATCCCCGAGAGTCTTTGCAGCGATACCCGCGTAATCCGCGAAGACTGATACGATTTCTCGAGTCGCCCATCCGCCTTGGTCCTCAATCGCCTGCGGCAGATCCCAGTGATACAGTGTGCACGAGGGACGGATCCCAACTTCAAGGAGAGCATCAACGAACCGGTTATAGTGATCGAGCCCTCGCTGGTTCACCGTGGCTGAACCGGTGGGCAGAATGCGGGGCCTCGCAATCGAGAACCGGCAGCTCTTCTGGTTCAACCGTTTCATCAAGGCGATGTCTTCGCGGTATCTGTGATGCCAGTCGCAGGCCACATCTCCAGTGTCTCCGCCCTTCACTTTGCCGGTCGAATGCGAATAGCGGTCCCAAATGGATTCACCCTTGCCGTCTTCTTTCCATGCGCCTTCCACTTGATAGGACGCCGTCGCAGTTCCCCAAAAGAAGCCGTCCGGAAAATGTGTATTGCTCAGATCCACATCAGAGGGAAGTTGGATGTCGGGCACCCCTTGAGCTCCGCCGTTTGGAGCCGTCTGTGCGCCAGAATATCGGAAAATTATCCCGCTTCCAGCCAAAGCAAGTGAACCTGCCATAAAACTTCGCCGATCAATCAACGCTTTTTCTCCTTTTTTCAATGAAAGGGGGTGGCTTTTCCAATAGCGGCGCGGAAAAATGAAGGACCAATCGAAGTGTTCCACGCTATTTGCTTGCGATGGAGGCTTTGAGGATTAACCATTTAAGTCCCTTTTCCCCTGTCACATTACGGGCTCCGTGACGAGCAGTGCTGGGTTTTTGGCGCGACACCGGAGTTCTGAGGCACGAGACGTTTGCAGTCGATGCCGCAGCTCCTTCGGAACGGGAGCGCTCAGGTGCAATCAGGTCATAACTCGGGCAGGCAACCCCGCTTTAATAAGTACCGGTTTGGATCGCCAATTCCAAGAGTCTCCGTCTATGACCGACCGGCGCTCTTGTCATTCGGATGAGTTGGAGTACTTGACACCGCAACCGTAGGGTCGAGTGGAGGCGATCGTCACGGGTCTCCCCGCCATCGATTCCGCCAATGCATTTGTCACGTAGTTGTTCGAGGATTTGATGTCGTCGGGGTCGAGAGTTGCGCGGTCGTCGAGTGCGCCTTCGTAGATGAGCTTGCCCGATGGATCGATGACGAACATGTGCGGGGTCGTTTTCGCTCCGTACAATCGACCAATTGTTCCGTTTGAGTCCAGAATTGCCGCGGTCGGGTTCGCGTGCACTTTTGCGATGTATGCGTTTTCATCGGATGGTGTCATGTAGCCTTGCTGGCCTGGGCCAGAAGACAACACCGTCAGCCAGACTACGCCCTTCGCCGTCCACTCCTTCTGAAGAGACTGCATGTCACCGCTGTTGTAATGTTTCCGGGTAAAGGGACAGCCGTTATTCGTCCATTCGAGAACGACAAATTCTCCCCGATAGTCGGACAGCTTGCGGGTTTGACCAAGCGAGTCAGTTCCAATGAAGTCTGGGGCATCCTTGCCGACAGTCGCAGCATGAGCGATGGCGAACGAGAAGAGCATCGATGCAACCGCCAAGGCCGGCATAGATTTGTAATGCATGGTCCCTCCTTCTATGCATTCGCAAAACGCTCGTCGTACTCGATTTCCCATTCACGAGAGCATGACGAAGCGACGATCTGTCTTGCTGGCAAAGGTAGGATCATCCAGTTGGCAATGCAAGATAATTGTCGCCAACCGCCATGAAGACGGCGCGAGCAGGGCCG
>Ga0302282_1000969_pt1 | contig 21111 bp, 14 predicted proteins | sample III_Fen_E1_3_FD_198763 | JGI IMG/M metagenome (GOLD analysis project Ga0302282, IMG submission 198763) | Peat permafrost microbial communities from Stordalen Mire near Abisko, Sweden - III_Fen_E1_3 | ecosystem: Environmental > Terrestrial > Soil > Wetlands > Permafrost | place: Sweden: Abisko... | reverse complement strand
ATCTAAAATACCTATGCGAAATGCCTTGTCCCTTCTCGCCCTGATTGCGCTGCCCGCCTTGCTGGGCTCCGGTTGTGCCGGTCCCGAAGAAAAGCTGGGACGCGGCCTGAGCAACACTTTTGAAATCGTCCGCTGGGGCGACATGCGCCAGTCCGTGGAACAAGCCCAGATTTTCGACCCCAACGGCCCCAGTTGGACCACCGGCGTCGTCAGCGGCTTTGACCGCTCCATCACCCGCACCGGCCTCGGCGTGTTTGAAGTGGTCACCTTCCCGATCCCGACTCCCACTTACGACCCCTTGCTGACCAGTTATTTGAGCCCCAACCCCGTGTTCCCGGCGAGCTACACCCCCGGCCTGATGGCGGATCCGAACCTCGCCACCGACACCTTCACCGGGTTCTCCGGCGGCGATGTGGCACCCTTCATTCCCGGCAGCCGGTTCAACGTGTTCGATTACTAAACCCGCCGGCCACCGCTTGCAGCTTTCCACCCGCGCCAACTATCCTGGTTGGCGCGTTTTGCTTTAAGTTATCCATGCCCCTCCATAAGTCATCCCCCTGCAAGGTCAACCTCATCCTGAACATCCTCGGCCGCCGCGCCGACGGATTTCATGAACTGGAAACCATCATGCAACCCGTCCGGCTGTGCGATGAACTCGTCCTGGACCGCGCCGCCACCGGCATTGAACTCACCTGCAACGATGCCAGCCTCCCCGTGGATGGCCGCAATCTCGTCCACCGCGCCGCCACCGCTTTTTTGACCGCCGCCGGTATTTCCGACGGGGTGAAAATCCATCTGGAAAAGAAAATCCCGCAGGCCGCCGGGCTCGGTGGCGGCAGCGGGAATGCGGCGACCACCTTGCTGGGTCTGAACGAATTGTTCGGCCGGCCGCTGGCCGCGGACAAGCTGGAGGAACTGGCGGCCGGGCTGGGCTCGGACATCAATTTCTTCCTGCAGGACCAGCCGGCGCTGGCCACGGGGCGCGGCGAAAAGGTGCGGTCGCTGGCGGCTTTCCCGGCCCTGACGGGCAAGGCATTTTTCCTGATCCATCCGGGCTTTGGGATCGCCACGCCGTGGGCCTATCAAAACTTGGCGCGGTTTCCCGAGGCGCTCAATGGCCGTCCGGGCCGGGCGCAACAGCTCGCGCGGGCGTTGACCGCCGAGGACTGGCCGGCCGTGCGCACGGAGATGTACAATTCGCTGGAGGCGCCGGCGCTGGAAAAATATCCGGTGCTCGAGGTGTTCCAGAAATTTCTGCGCGAATACGGCGCGCTGGCCACGCTGATGTCCGGCAGCGGTTCCACCACGTTTGCCATCTTCGAAAATGCGGCGGCGGCGGAAACAGGGCGGGAACAATTCCTCGCCTTCTTCGGCCGCAACTGCTGGACGGCGGTCGTGCCCGTTTAAGCTTCTAGCCTTAATGGCGCCGGATCCGGGAGCGGACCAGGGCCCAAATTTCCTTGGCCGCCGGAATATGGAAGGTGAGGGCGAGCACCAGATAGATCAGCCCGGCCGTCAGCGCCGGGGCAAAGACCGCGCCAATCTTCAGCGGCAGGGTCGCATGCCCCAGGCCTTCTTCCCAGCAATGCCAGCCCAGCCACGCGACCAGCGCGGCCACGCCGCCGGCCAGCAATTGTGGCAGCAGCTTTTCCCGCAGGGGGGCGAGGTCCAGCCGCGCCAGTTTTTTGCGCAGCGCAAACGCCAGCAGCCCCACGTTCACGCAGGAGGAGAAAGTGTTGGCGATCCCCAGCCCACCCTGATGCAGCGGCACCACCAGCGCGGCGGAAACAACCAGGTTCAGGGCCAGGCAGAAGATGCTGATTTTCATCGGCGTGCGCGTGTCGCCCAGCGCGTAAAACGCCCGGACCAGGACATTGACGGTGGAAAAGGCGACCAGGCCCGGCGCCAGGCAGACCAGCGCCCAGGTGGCGCGCTCCGTGGATTGCGCGTCGAACGCGCCCCGTTCAAAGAGCAGCCGTATGATGGGTTGTGCCAGGATCACGAGCAGAACCGCTGCGATCAAATTGACAAAGAACAGCGAGGACAACCCGTTACGCAGCGTGCTGCGAAACTCCAGGAATTTTTTTTCCGCGGCGAGCCCGGACAAGGTCGGGAGCAGGAAAGTGGCGAGGGAAATGCCGAACATGCCCTGCGGCAGCTCCATGAGCCGCACCGCGTAATTGAACGAGGCCACGATGTGCGGGTCCACAAAGAAGGCGATGCCCTGGGTGAGCAGCACATTGATCTGAAAGGCCGCCAGGCCGATGGTCCCGGGGATCATCCGGCGCACGACGAGCCGGACCGTCTCGTTTTGGAAGGGCGAAACCCACCGGTAAACAAACCCGTCCCGCCACAGTGCCGGCAGTTGAAACGCCCCCTGCGCGACGCCGGCGACCAGCACGCCCAGGGCGAGCGCGAAAATTTGCTGTGATAATTGTTTGCCCATGTGCGGGGCGAACCAGAGGACGGAAGCTATCATCACCACGTTGAGCATGGTGGCCCCCAGGGCGGGGATGAAGAAATAACCCCGGGCATTCAACATGCCCATAAAGGTCGCGGTGAGACAGACCAGCAGCATGTAGGGGAACATCACCCACAGCAAACGCAGCATCAGCTCGGTTTGCGGCTGGAACTGATGCACGGCCAGCACAATCGAGAGCCCAAGCATGGCCAGCGCGATGATCCCCGAAGCCGCGATGACCAGGCCGGAAATCACCGCGTTGGCCGCCCGCCACATCTCCACCTCGCCGTGCAGCTTTTCCTTTTCCTTGAAAATCGGGATGAACGCCGCCGTCAGCGCCCCCTCGCCGAGCAGGCGACGAAAAAGATTGGGGATGGTGAAGGCCAGGGCAAACGCGCTCGCCACCCAGCCGTCACCCATGAAATTGGCGTAGACCATTTCGCGCACCATGCCCAGTACACGGCTGGTGAGGGTGGCGACGGCCATCAGGCCGGACGACTTCAACATTTGCGACATCGCGCAGGATTCTAAAGACCGGGCGGCCCGGACCAAAGCGGAAAAAGCGGTTTTAAACCTTTAAAAAACTTCCGCCTTCAACCCGGCGACGTTCCGCACGGTTTGCGCAATGAAGGAAAGAACCTTGAGCGGCAGGTGCCCGCAATCCGTGCCGGCCGGCGGCCGCGTGGCGGAATAAATCTGTACCATCGGGATCTGGGCACCCTCGCGCCGCAATTCCTTGAGTCGTTCGGCGTATTGACGGATCTCCCCGTAGGTCGGTTCCTCGCCGTCGCACGTGGCGAACAGGCTCTGAATCACCACCGGTCGTTGCCGGGCGAGCGCCAAAATGTTGGCCAATGTTTTTTCCAGCGTGATTTTGGGTCGGTTCACCTTGTTCAGAAATTCCTGCGTGCCGCCGTCCAGCTTGACCCAGATCTCATCCGAGTTTGTGAAAAGTTCCAGTCCGGCCTGCACGCCCGGCTGTTCCAGACCCGTGCCGTTGGTGATCAGCACAATTTTGAAAAACGGAAAATCGCCCAGCGCCCGGACGCCCACCGTGGCCTCCACGACCTTTGAAAAATTAGGTGCCAACGTCGGCTCGCCGTCGCCGCTCAGGGCCACATGGCGCAGCTGCAACAACTCGGCGGGCACGGTGCGAAAGGCCGGCAGCTCGCGCAACCGTCCCTGTTGGATATGCGTGATCGTCCGGCTTAATTCCGCGGCCATCACGTCCACATCCAGCTTCTCCGCCGTGGCCGGCCGGCGCCGGTCCACTTCGCAATACACGCAGTCATAGTTGCACTGCTTGTCCGGATTCACATTGATGCCCAGCGACAGCCCGCGGGCACGTGATGAAATCACCAGGTATACAAAATGGTTGGTCAGAAAGTCCCGCGGCCGGCCGAAGGCGGTGGCGCGGACCGGCGGCAGGCTGGTGCGCCGTTTCGACTCCGGCGGCTCAGGCGGGCCGGTCAAGTTTTCGTGTATGGCTTCCACAAAGTTCACTTGTCACCCTAATGGGAGTGTTAGCATTGCTCTACACCATGATTGTTATTAAAAAGCCCGATTTTGTTCTGCTCATGGCAACGGAAACGCAACCCCGGCCGGTCGGCGGCGGCTGATTTTGGCAAAGACCGGTCATCCTTTGCCAAAATGGCCGCCCGCCCTTGTGCGTCCCGCCCATTCGGCCTAAGGTGGAGTCATGAGTAATAACCGATTTTTCCCAACGAACGAAGGAGTTGGCCTTATGCCAAAACACGATCGCACCGCCTGGCTCAAGGGCGGGGAGGCGCACTGCACCCAGCCGCCCCGCCGGCCGCTCGGCCGCGCCTGGCACCTCGTCCTGCTCGGTGCCCCCGGCGTCGGCAAGGGCACCCAGGCCGAACTACTGTCCGAACGCCTCGCTTGCTGCCACCTGTCCACCGGCGATGTCTTCCGCGCCGCCAAATGCTTCACAGCCCAGGAACAGACCCCCGCCATCCAGAGCGCTTTGGCCCACATGAAGCGCGGCGAACTCGTGCCGGACGCCACCGTGCTCGGCCTGCTCGGTGAACGCCTCCGTTGCCTCCATTGTTCCGGCGGGTTCCTGCTCGACGGTTTTCCCCGCACCGTCGCCCAGGCCGAGGAACTCGAGGCGCTCCTCGCCCGCGAAAATGAACCCCTCACCGCCGTATTCAATTACGATTTGCCGCTGGACAAAATTGTCGCCCGCATCTCCGGCCGCCGCGTCTGCGCCCAATGCAAGGCCGTCTATCATGTGACCACCCACCGACCGAAGGTGGACGGCGTCTGTGACGCCTGCGGCGGCGCGCTCATCCAACGCGAGGACGACCGTCCGGAAGCCGTGGCCGTGCGCATGCACGCCTATGAGGAGAGCACCAAACCCTTGATCGAATTTTACCAGCGGCGCGGCCTCCTCCTCAACATCAACGCCGATGGCTCCCCCGAGGAGATATACAAACGGACCCGGCTGCTCGCCCTGGGTCATAATACGAAATAGCCATCGGGTCTGTCGAAAATCACGCCCCGGCCGCCGTCTCGCTTTCTGGCCGGACTTGCCAAAGCCATCGCCGCCTGTACTTTACCCGGCGAGAATACGCGTTTGTTGCCCCATGAAAAAAACCGCCGCCATCCAGGACCTGCTTCAAGTCATGGCCACCCTGCGCTCACCCACGGGCTGTCCCTGGGACCGCGAACAAGATCACCAGACCCTTCGCCGCCATGCCGTCGAGGAGGTCTATGAACTCATCGACGCCATCGAGGCCGGCGACGATCATGAAATGGCCGAGGAACTGGGCGATTTGCTTCTGCAAGTGGTGTTTCACTGCCAGCTCGCCCGCGAACGCGGCGCCTTCGATTTCGAAAAAGTCACCCGCCTAATCGTCGAGAAACTCATCCGCCGCCATCCCCACGTGTTTGGCGACACCAAGGTCCGCAACGTCGACGAGGTCTGGGCCAACTGGGAAAAAATCAAAAAGGCCGAGAAGGACGGCACCCGCCACGAACGCGCCTCCGCCCTGGACGGCATTCCCCGCCATCTGCCTGCGTTGGCGCGCGCCGAGAAACTCGTCAAGAAAGCTCGCAAGGCCAAGTTGCTGCCCGCCCCTGAGCCCGCCCGCCGGCGGTTGACCAAACCTGCCTTGGCCCGCGAATTGTTTGCCTTGGCGGAATTTGCCCAAACGTACGGCTGGTCGGCCGAGGAACTCCTCGCCGGCGAAGTCAAAAAACGCGAACGCCAGCTCCGCCGGCAGGAACGCACCCGGCCGGCCACGGCCGCATGACGCCCGCCGGGTGACCCGCCCGGTGCTGGACAAGCCGTTGATCGGTAACTATTCTTCCCTCAACACCGTCTGGAAAATGGATCAACCATTGGTATATCCATTCATGAAAAAACTGTTTTTTTCCATCGGCATGGCCGTCCTGCTTTCGATTTGGACGCAGCTGGCAACCGCGCAGCCCTATGTCTGGCGGGCGGTGGCCATGGGCGGCGGCGGGTTTGTGGACGGCATCATTTTTCATCCCACGGCCGCCAACCTCATGTATGCGCGCACCGATGTCGGCGGCGCATATCGTTGGGACGACCAAAAGCAGGAATGGATCCCCCTCACCGACTGGCTGAGTTACGCGCAGGGCAATTTCACCGGCATTGAGAGCATCGCCCTGGACCCCGCCGATGCCGGTCGTGTCTATCTGGCCGCCGGCACTTATCCGAGCGGACCCGCCGCCATCCTGCGCTCAACGGACCAGGGCCGGACGTTTCAATTCAGTGTCGCCCCCTTCCACATGGGCGGCAATTCCGACGGTCGCTCCAACGGTGAACGCCTCGCCGTGGACCCCAACGACGGCACCATCTTGTTTTTCGGTTCCCGGCGCGAGGGCCTGTGGAAAAGCACGGATCACGCCGCGACCTGGACCCGCGTGGAATCATTCCCCAACCTCGATACGCCGCCCCCGGCGGCACCGCCCGCCAATGTCCCGCCCGGCGGTGGCCGGCGCGGCGCGTTGGGGGGCAATCAGTCCATCGGTATTATCAGCGTGGTTTTCGCCGCGGCCACCGGGCGGCCCGGCGCGCCCACCCCCGTGATTTATGCCGCCGTCTCGACTCCCGGCACCAATCTGTTTCGCAGCGATGACGCCGGAGCCAGTTGGCAACCCGTTGCTGGCCAACCCGTGGGCCTGCGGCCCAGTCACCTGATTCAGGCGGCTGACGGCCTCCTTTATCTCACCTACGGCTCATCGGCCGGCCCCAACAACGTCAGCAACGGCGCGCTCTGGAAATACCGGCCCCAGGACGGCATCTGGACCGACATCTCCCCCGAGCAAGGTGCCGGCCGGCACCTTGCCTGGGGTTACGGCGCCGTCTGTGTGGACGCCCATCATCCCGCCACCATCATGGCCACCAGCATCGACCGCTGGGGTCCGCACGACGAAGTTTTCCGCAGCACCGATGGCGGTGCGACGTGGCGGGGGATTTTGTTGAACGGCCGGATGGATTATTCCCAGGCCCCATACACGCGCCGGATGACCCCGCACTGGACTGGTTCGCTCGCGGTCAATCCCAACAATCCAGACCAGGTCCTGTTTGGCACCGGCTACGGCATCTGGTGCTGCACCAATGCGACCGGCACTGACGCTGGTGGCCGCGCCAACTGGATCTTCCTCGACAAGGGATTGGAAGAAACTGTCCCGCTGGCCCTGCTCAGTCCCGCCAGCGGCGCACACCTCATCAGCGGTGTCGGCGACATTGACGGCTTCCGTAGTGATGACGTGGATGTGTCGCCGCCGCAAGGCACCTTTGCCGGGCCGCGCTTCTCCACCACCCAGGCCCTGGCCATGGCCGGCAGTCGGCCCGCCCTGATGGTGCGCATCGGCAACAGCGGCCGGGGCGGCCATGCCGCCCTGTCCGAGGATGGCGGCAGCATCTGGCGCCTGCTCGCCAATGACCCGCCCGGCGGAAACGGCCAGGGTAGGCTCGCCATGTCCGCCGACGGCACCGCCATCGTCTGGTTTCTCCAACGTGATGCCGCCTATGTCACCACCGACCGCGGAGCCACTTGGAACCGCTGCCAAGGTTTTGCCGGTGGCACCGTGATCGCCGACCCCGTCAACCCCGCGTGTTTTTACGCCCTCGACTCCGCGAACGGCCGGCTGCTCACCAGCACCAACGGTGCGGTCAGCTTCGCCCCCACGGGGGCCGCGCTTCCGGCCGGGCAGGGCAATTTCGGCCGTGGCGGCGGCGACGTGCTGGCGGCCACCACCGGCCTCCCCGGCGACCTATGGATTGGCCGGCGTAACCGCGGCCTGTTCCATTCCACCGATGGCGGCGCCTCCTTCAGCAAGATTAACACGGTTGATGGCGTGGACGCACTGGGTTTTGGCAAGGCCGCTCCCGGGCAGGATTTCCCCGCCGTCTACCTGCTGGGCGTCATCAATGGTCGCCACGCCCGGTACCGTTCCGATGACGCCGGCCGGACCTGGGTCCGCATCGACGATGATCAACATCAGTTTGCCACTGCCAACGTCCCCCTGATCATCGGCGACCCCCGCATTTACGGCCGCGTATATATCACCACCAGCGGCCGCGGCGTCATTTACGGCGACCTCAACCCCACCGCCCAAGGCAAATAATCATGAAAAAACACCTCACCCACGTGGTTCTGATCTTGTCCGCTCTATGCGCCCTGCCGGCCGCTCCCGCCGCTCACGCGGGACAATATACGAACTTTGATGTCTCCATCTACATCCCCGTCAGCGTCGTCCGCAACCTGGATGATCCCGCCACCCTCAGCAACCAGTGGGACCGCCTCAGCCGCCAGTTGAAGGTGGACAAGGTTTACCTCGAGGTTCAGCGTGACCGCACGCTGGCCGGCGACGCCACCTTGGAGCGAGAAAAGCAATTTTTCCTGGCCCGCGGGGTGAAGGTTGCCGGCGGCATGGCCGCCTCCGATGGCAGCATCGGCGGCCAGTTCAAGACCTTCTGCTACACCGACCCGGCTGACCGCGCCTTTCTTCAGGGCGCCGCGGAGCTCGCCGCCCGGCATTTCGACGAACTCATCCAGGACGATTTCTTTTTCAACACCACCAAGACCGACTCGGACATCGCCGCCAAGGGCGACCGCAGTTGGACCCAGTTCCGCCTGGCCCTCATGGACGATGTCGCTGAAAACGTGATCATCAAGCCCGCCCGGGCCATCAATCCCCGCATGAAGCTCGTCATCAAATTCCCGAACTGGTACGAGCATTTTCAAGGGCTCGGCTATGACCTCGATCAGGAACCACGCCTGTTCGATGGCATCTACACCGGCACCGAGTCGCGCGACCCCGAGATCACCGACCAAAATTTGCAGCAGTATGAGAGCTACCAGATCATCCGCTACTTCGACAACATCGCGCCCGGGCGCAATGGCGGCGGCTGGGTGGACACCTACAGCATCCGCTACGTGGACCGCTATGCGGAACAGCTCTGGGACACCGTGTTCGCCAAGGCGCCGGAAATGATGCTTTTCGAATGGTCCGGCCTGCTCCGCCCCATCACGCCCGGCGACCGCACCGGCTGGGCCGCCCAGTCCACCAGCTTTGACTACGCCCGGCTGCTGCAATCTTGGTCCTCCAACGCGCCCGCCGGCACTCCGCCGACCATGGCCCGCGCCGCCGGTTACGCGCTGGAACAGGCCGATGCCTTTCTCGGCCGGCTCGGCCACCCCGTCGGCCTGGCCTGCTACAAACCCTGTCAATCCACCGGCGAAGATTTCCTCCACAACTATCTCGGCAATCTCGGCATCCCCATTGACCTCCACCCGGATTTCCCCACCAACGCCAGCCTCGTGCTGCTGACCGAAAGCGCCCGGTTCGACCCCGGCATCGTCGGCAAAATCAAGGCGCAGCTCGTCGCCGGCAAGTCCGTCGTCATCACCTCCGGCCTCCTCCGCGCTCTGTCGGGCAAAGGCCTAGAGGACATTGTGGAAGCCCAATATACTGACCGAAAATTTCTCGCGCACCAGTACCTGAGCAGCTACGGCGCCGGCAACGGGACCCCCATCGGCGACCCGCAGGCCGGTGACGTGCCCTTTCCGGAGCTTGACTTCCTCACCAACGACTCCTGGGCCCTCGTCCGGGCGCTGGCGGACGGCCGGGGTTATCCGCTCCTGTTGATGGACCGCTATTCCAAGGGCATCCTGTACATCTGGACCATCCCCGATAATTTCAACGACCTCTACCGTCTGCCGGTCGAGGTCACCACCGCCTTGAAAAATTACCTGCTCCGCGACCAGCCCATTCGCCTCGACGGCCCCGCCCAGGTCGCCCTCTTCGCCTACGACAACCAGACCTGCATCGTCGAATCCTATCTGCCCATGGAAACCGATGTGAAAATCTCCGTCGCCAACGGCGCCACGCACCTGCGCAACCTCGTCACCGGTGAAGTGCTCACCGGCCGTCCGTCCGGGGCCGGCGGCCGCGGCCGGCGCGGCGGGAATGGTGGCAATGGCGATGTCCCGCGCACGATCTTCACCGCTCATTTGCTGCCGCACTCCTACCTGGTGTTTGTCGCCGAAAAATAATTTTGCTGACCGCTTCACACAGTTCGGCAATAATACGGCCCTCAAGCCAGTATGAAAAAATTCACCCAATTCCTCGCGCCCATCACGTTAATCGCGCTCATTTTTGCCGCCGGTCCGCTGCCGGCCCAGACCACCCCGCCCGCCCAGGTCGAAAAAGTTGCCGACGGCATCATTGTCCCCATCGGTGGCAATGTCCTCAAACTGGAAGTTTGGTCGGACAGCCTGATCCGCGTCGTGAGCGGCAAGGATCGTTCATACTTCCGGCACCTCACGTCGGCCACTATGGTACGGCACCAGAAAACGGACCCTTGGCAGGTCACCACCACCAATAACATCGCCACCCTCACCACCGCCCGTTTGCAGGTGCGCCTGGACCTCACCACCGGCGCAGTCTCGTTCTTTGACGTCGCCGGCCACCCGATCCTGGCCGAGACCCCCGGCGGCCGGGCCATCACCCCCGCCACCGTCCAGAACGAATCGACCTTCCACGTCGCGCAGCAATGGGAGCCCAACGCCGACGAATCCCTCTACGGCCTCGGCCAGCTCCAGTTCGGCATCACCGATATCAAGGGCTATGACCTTGACCTCTGGCAGCACAACACCTGCGTCTACATCCCCCTCCTCGTGTCCAGCCGCGGGTATGGCATTTTTTGGGACAACCTTTCCTTTACCCGCTTCGGCGACCGCCGTGACTGGGCGCCCGTGCCCGCCGATTGCCTTTACGACGCCACCGGCCGGCCCGGCGGCCTGACCACCGGCACCTTCACTGCGGCCAGTCCGGACACCTTGGACAACGCCCGCGTCACCGCCGACATTGCCGCCACCCGCGCCCCGCGCGGCGGCCGGACCCGGTGGGAAGGTGAAATCGTCCCCGCCACCAGCGGTGTATATCAATTCCGCACGTACTCCAATGGCGGTATCAAAATATGGTTCGCGGGCAAACTCGTCGTCGACCGCTGGCGCCAGAACTGGCTGACCGAAAACGATCAGGTCAAGGTCACCCTCGAGGCCGGCCACCATTATCCCATCAAGATCGAGTTCGGCGGCGACCAGGCCACCACCCTTCAGCTCACCTGGAAAACTCCGCCCCCGGACGACCGCACCACCCTCTGGTCCGAAGTCGGCGATGGCGTCGATTACTACTTCATCTACGGCCCGGCCATCGACCAGGTCATTGCCGGCTACCGTCAGATTTCCGGCTCCGGCTCCATGCTGCCCGCCTGGAGCTTCGGCCTCTGGCAGTCGCGCCAGCGCTACGAAACCTCCCAGCAAAGCCTCGATGTTGTCAATGAATACCGCCACCGCGCCATTCCCTTCGACACCATCGTCCAGGACTGGCAATACTGGCGGCCCGATGCCTGGGGCTCCCACCAGTTCGACCCCCAACGCTTCCCCGACCCCGTCGGCTGGATCAAGGCCATTCATGCCCAGCACGCCCACCTCATGATTTCCGTCTGGGGCAAATTTTACCCAGGCACCGCCAATTTCGACGCCATGAACCAGGCCGGCTTCCTCTATCAACCCGACCTCCTCGAGGGCGCCAAGGACTGGATCGGCTACCCCTACACCTTCTACGACGCCTTCAACCCCGCCGCCCGCAAACTCTACTGGCAGCAGATCAACACCAACCTCTTCAGCAAAGGCGTTGATGCCTGGTGGGAGGACGCCACCGAACCCGACGTCACCTCCTCGCCCCCCACCTTGGAACGCTCCCGCGCCCACATCCTCACCACCGCCATGGGCACCGCCTCTCGCGTCATCAACGGCTACGCCCTCATGAACAGCCTCGGCATGTACAAGGGCCAGCGCGGCACCGCGCCCAATCAGCGCGTCTTCGTCCTCACCCGCTCCGGCTTTGCCGGCATCCAGCATTACGGGACCGCCACCTGGTCCGGCGACACCACCTCCACCTGGGGCGCCCTCGCCAAACAGATCGCCGCCGGCCTCGGCTACAGCATCTCCGGTACCCCCTACTGGACCATGGACATCGGCGGTTATACGATGGAAAACCGCTTCGCCGCCAAAAATCAAACCTCCGCCGCCGCCGCCGAATGGCAGGAGCTCAACGCCCGCTGGTTTGAATTCGGCGCCTTCTGCCCCTTCACCCGTCTCCACGGCGAATTGCAGCCGCGCGAACCCTGGGCCTTCGGCGGCGACCAGTCCGCCGCCTATCAGGCCATTGTCAAATTTGACCACCTGCGCTACCACCTCCAACCCTACATCTATTCCCTCGCCGGCGCCGCCGCCCATCAGTCCGGCACCATCATGCGCCCGCTCGTCATGGATTTTCCCCAGGACACCACCGGCCGGGAAATCGCCGATGAATACCTTTTCGGCCCCGCCTTCCTCGTCGCCCCTGTCACCACCTATCAGGCCCGCGACCGTCAGGTCTGGCTCCCCGCCACCACCGGTGATTGGTATGATTTCTGGACCGGCACCGCCACCGCTGGCGGGCAATCCGTGGATGCCCCCGCCCCGTTTGATGCCCTGCCTCTCTTCATCCGGGCTGGCTCCATTATCCCCTTCGGCCCGGATATCCAATACGTCGGCGAAAAACCCGCCGACCCCATCACCCTCTACGTCTATGCCGGGGCCAACGGCACCTTCTCCCTCTACGAAGACGACGGCCTGACCTATGACTGCGAGCATGGCGAGTTCACCCTGATTCCCTTCCAATGGGACAACACCGCCCTCACCCTCACCCTCGGCCCGCGCGCCGGCAAATTCCCCGGCATGCTCACCCGGCGCACCTTCAACCTCGTCCTCGTGACCAAGGACCAACCCATCGGCTATTCCTCCGCCCCTGTGCCGACCAAATCCGTCACCTACACCGGCGACAAACTGACCGTGCCCTTCTGACCTCTCGTCAACTTCAGCATTTCAGAATTTTAGTTTTTGGGGTATCTTCCCCCCGATGTCCGTCACCAACATCCAGGCCGTCCCCGCTACCCGCCCCACGTCACCCGCGCCCGGCCGGCCCGAACTCCTGTCCCCCGCCGGCGACTGGGACTGCGCCCGCGCTGCCGTCGAGAACGGTGCCGATGCCATCTATTTCGGCCTCGAGAAATTTAACGCCCGCATGCGGGCCAATAATTTCACCATCGCCGATCTCCCCCGGCTCATGGAATTTCTCCACCGCCGTGGCGTGCGCGGCTACGTCACCTTCAACACTCTCGTCTTTGAAAACGAGCTCGCCGATGCCACGAACTATCTCCGCGCCATCATCGTCGCCGGCGTGGATGCCGCCATCGTGCAGGACGTCGGCATCTGCCGCCTCATCCGCGCCCTCTCGCCGGATTTCCCCATCCACGCCTCCACCCAGATGACCGTCACCAGCGCCGCCGGCGTGGAATTCGCCCGTGACCTCGGCTGCCAGCTCGTCGTCCTCGCCCGCGAATGCACCATCAAGGAGATCACCGCCATCCGCGCCGCGCCCGCCGCCGGCCGCGAACTCCCCCTGGAAGTCTTCGTCCATGGCGCCCTCTGCGTCGCCTATTCCGGCCAATGCCTCACCAGCGAATCCCTCGGCGGCCGCTCCGCCAATCGCGGCGAATGCGCCCAGGCCTGCCGCATGCCCTACGAACTCATCGTCAATGGTCAGCTCGTGCCTCTCGGCGATCGCCGCTATCTCCTCAGCCCCCAGGACCTCGCCGGCCTCGACATCCTCCCCGACCTCATCCAGGCCGGTGTCGCCTCCCTGAAGATCGAGGGCCGCCTCAAAACCCCCGAGTACGTCGCCAACATCACCCGCGTCTACCGTCAGGCCCTCGACCGTTGCGCCGCCGGTGCAAACACCCCGGTCGCGCCCTTAAAAATTCCCGCCGCCGCAACCGACACCAACCCGCGCTACGAAATGGAAATGGCCTTTTCCCGCGGCCTCTTCACCGGCTGGTTCCGAGGCATTAATAACCAGGCCCTCGTCCACGCCCGCTTCGGCAAAAAACGCGGCGTCTACCTCGGTGAAGTCACCCGCATCGATGCCGGCCGCGTCGCCCTCCGCTTGCAGGCCCCACTCAAACCCGGCGACGGCATCGTCTTCGACGCCGGCCAGCCCGACCAGCCCGAGGAAGGCGGCCGCATTTACCACCTCGAGACCCGCAATGGCGAGACCCGCCTCAGCTTCGGCCATGGCGACATCAATTTCTCGCGCGTTCATACCGGCGACAAAGTATGGAAAACCAACGACCCCGAGCTCGACCGCAAAATCCGCCAGACCTTCGCCGGCGATACCATCCGTTACCAGCGCCGCCTCGACCTCGAAGTCCACGGTGCCGAGGGCCAGCCCCTCACCCTCATTGCTCGCGATGAATCCGGCCATGTCGCCCGCGCCGATTCCGCCATGCCCCTCGCCCCCGCGGACAAACAGCCCCTCACCACCGAACGCCTCCGCGAACAGCTCGGCCGCCTCGGTGGCACCGCCTTCCAGCTCGGCGACCTCGCCAACCTGATCACCGGCCGCGTCATGCTGCCCGTCAGCGAACTCAATCGTCTCCGCCGCGAAGTCGTCACCGAACTCGACCGCCAGCGCGCCCTCCCCCAACGCTGGCAGCTCAACCCCGAACCCGCCGCCCCCATCACGGCCACGGCTACGCCCGCGCCGACCGCCGTGGCCGCCGCCGAACCCCAACTCATCGTCCTCGTCCGCAACCTCGATCAACTCGATGCCGCCCTGCAATGCGGCGTCACCACGATCTATTGCGAATTCGAAGACCCCAAGAAATACCGCGAAGCCGTCACCCGCTTCCACACCACCTACGGTTGCGCCGGCCCCGCCGGCACCGGCACACCCCCCACCATCTGGGTCGCTCCGCCGCGCATCTGCAAGCCCGGCGAAGAATGGATCCTCAAACAAGTGCGCTCCAGCCAGGCTGATGGCTACCTCATGCGCAACTACGACCACCTGAAATACTTTGCTGGCGACCGTCGCCGTGGCGACTACTCCCTCAACATCGCCAACCACCTCGCCGCCGATTATTTCCAGCACGCCTTTGGTTTGGAAGGCCTCACCGCCAGCTACGACCTCAACTACCCCCAGCTCGAGGCCCTGCTCACCGGCGCCGCTGCCGCCGCCTTTGAAGTCACCATCCACCAGCACATGCCCATGTTCCACATGGAGCACTGCGTCTTCTGCGCCTTCCTCACCACCGGCACCGACTTCACCAACTGCGGCCGCCCCTGCGACCGCCAGGAAGTCCGCCTCCGCGACCGCGTCGGCGCCGAGCACACCCTCAAGGCCGATGCCGGCTGCCGCAACACCGTCTTCAACTCACAGACCCAGACCGGCGCCGAATACGTCGCCCGCCTCCTCACCCTCGGCGTGCGCCATTTCCGCGTGGAATTTTTGAGTGAACCCGCCGCCGAAGTCACCGCCGTCATCACCAAATACCGCCAGCTCCTGCGCGGTGAGATCACCGGCGACCAGCTCTGGCGCGACCTCAAGCTCACCCACCAACTCGGCGTCACCCGCGGCCAGATGGCCAAATAACCCCCGACCTTGCGCTTAGGCCCGGTGCTCTAACCGGGCGTCACAGTCCCCAGGGCTGAAGGCCCGTAAGTTTATAGCCTAGGGTGAAGCCCTGGGAAAATGCCCCAAAAAATAAAACACCCTCCCCACAATTCCAATTGCGGGGAGGGCTGGGGTGGGGTCAGCGTGCCACGATGAAAAACATTCCTAACGAAGAAATAACCGATCGTAAATCGGAGAAAAACAGAGTCTTGGCAAAAATTTGCTCCGACCCTTGAAATCAGCGGCGAACAGTGTGATCCCAAAAAAATGAAGGCTGGAATATCACCTGTTCATTTCCACCATGCAAGTTTTCAACCACCCATTGACCGTGAGTCTTGGTATAAGAACCGATCAATTTAGCTGATCCCTCTGCCTCCAGAAAAACCCAGCCATCTTTAAATTTCCAATCGCAATCACAACCCATGTAAGGGTCATCGTAAGCACCATCGGGATAGGCGGCGAAAAAGAAATGAATTCCGGTGCTGATCACCACCGCGGCTGAAAACAAGAGGACCGCCAATCGTCTTTTCCCGGACAATTTACTCCAGCCACTTAAAACAACCGGCTCGCTCATATTAAGCGGGCGATTGCCCCGGTGACACTTGTTCGGCGGCTCGGTCATTAAGAAGCTCTCTTGTGTGGCCGAATAACAAGTGCTCGCTTGCGGATGAAGCTTGTTCGCGCGCAACTACTGCCCCATCTCTTACACAAATCGTCTCGCCGTTGCCACCAGTATGAAAACCTGATGTGCCGAAAAGCTGTGCCGCAGTGTCAGCGGTTAGGCGGTCAATATCGAGAACGACAAGTTCTAATGAGTTCGTTGGCAGTTCTGCCATAATCCGAGTGAACCGCTGCAACGCCAGAACGGCGTATCCGCTCCAAGCAGCAAATACAAAAACAATCCCGCGACTAATCGTAGTGAGGCCGGCATCTTCAAACCGACTCACAATACGCAGCCGGGCCATCGGCAGCTTGCTGTGCTTATGCACCATCGGGCGAATGTCGAAATGTACTGGCATAAGGCGTAATATAGCCTATAGAAAAACCTGACTTATCGCGTCGAAGCTTTGCGAATACGGACCACCCGGCTCATGCGGCGACCTGCCCCCGGGCCCGGGCTCGCAAATGATCAAAATCTTCCGGCGTCAGCGGCCGATGAGGCCCGCGCACGGCCGCCAGCAGCAACTCCGCCAATTCCTGGCTGTCCATCTCGGCGGGATCATCCTTGGCTTTTAAATCACGCAAGGCCGCCCGGACCACTTCATCCGCATTGGCGTAACCGCCGGCCTGCACCTTTTCGGCGATGAATGATTCAAGCTCTTTGCTCAACGTCACCTGCATGAAACCATAGTTGCCAAAAGACCCTCCCCTGTCAATTCCCCGCCCGCCCAACCGTCCCGTTACAACTTTATCCTTCGCGCCCGCCCGTGAAAAAATTCCGGTCTTTTCTTTGAGTTGGATCGCCATCCTCCTGTTGCCACGTCTGGTGAGGAAATCGCCCGTGCCTTGACTCGCATATCTCCGTCTCCTACCCTGCCGTCAACAACCACTATTCAACCGATTATGAAACAAATGACATTTCTCACCGGTGCCTTGCTTGGTGCCAGTCTGCTGGCCGGCCACACTCTGGCCCGGGACGCCGCCACCCCTTACAAAATCCTCAGTGTCACCCAGACCAACGGCACCGGCGGCATAGATTATGTCATCGCCGACAGCCAGGACCGCCGCCTCTATATTCCGCGCGGCACCCAGATCATGGTGTTTGACCTCGACTCCTACAATTGCCTCGGCGCCATCCCTGGCACCGGCGGTCACGGCGTGGTTGTTGACCCCAAAACCCAACACGGCTTCAGCAGCAGCTCCCCCATCTCCATGTTCGACGCCCAGACCCTTCAGCCCATCAAGAAAATTAAGCCCTTGAGCGGTCCGGACGGCATCCTCTTTGAACCATTCACCGAACGGGTCTATATCCTCAGCCACGGCTCACCCCAGGTCACCGTGATCGACCCCAATGACGGTTCCATCGCCGGCTCCGTCGACATCGGCGGCGCGGCGGAACAAGCCGTCAGCGATTTGAACGGCCATGTATATGTCTGTCTGGAAGACCAGGCCGCCATCGCCGTTGTGGACGCCAAAACCCTCAAGCTGACCGGCACCTATTCCCTGCAAGGCAAGGCCGAAAACCCGGCCGGCCTGGCCATCGACACAAAAAATCACATCCTCTTTGCGATGTGCCGCCCCTCCACCTGCGTCATTCTCAGTGCGGACGATGGAAAAATCATCACCACCCTCCCCTTGGCCGGTGGCAGCGATGGTGGCACCTTCAACCCCGACACCATGGAAGCCTTCAGTTCGCACGGCAACGGCACCCTGACCATCATCAAGGAAACCAGCCCGACCAGCTTTGCCGTCGAGCAGAACCTGCAGACCAAAGCGGGCGCCAAATGCTGCACCCTCGACACCAAGACTGGCCATATCATCTTGACCGCCATCGAGCCCCTGCCTGCGTCCGCAACGGCGAATGCGGCGGCGGCCGTTTCCGCAACCCCGCCTCCGGCCGCCCCGGTCACCACCAACGCCTATGCCGGTGGCCAGCGTCGCGGCGGCCGCGGCCGCGGCGGTCCCGGCATCCTCGATGTCCTCATCGTGGGCCACTGAATCAGCCTTGTGGAAATTGCATCTGCGGTGGTGGGGATGGTGTTGACCAGTGGTGAGATTGGCCTTGTGGTTTGACCATGGGCACGGCCGCTAGTGAAGTGTCGCATTAATATCTTAAGTAATAGACGACTGGTGTGCCAACGCTGCTCGCGCCCGTTGGATTTTTTCCAGAATCGCTTTTCCGTCCGCTTTCCACTCATAACGCGTAGGCTTGAGATTGCGCTCGGCCAGATAATCCCAAATGGCTTCGACCAGTTGGTCGACGCTGGCAAAACTCCCCGGCAGCACCACGTCCTGGCTTAAATCCCGGAAAAACCGCTCCACCAAGTTCAACCACGACGCCGAGGTGGGGGTGAAATGCAGGTGAAAGCGCGGGTGCCGGCTCAGCCAAGCTTTGACTTTGGGGTGTTTGTGGGTGGCATAGTTGTCGAGGATCACATGAATGTCCACGCCGGCGGGCGTCTGCGCCTCAATGGTCTTGAGAAACCCCAGCCACTCCTGAGGCCGATGCCGCTGCGCCCGTTCGGCCAGGATTTTCCCATTAAGATAATTCAGCGCGGCAAACAGGGTGACCGTGCTATGGCGATAATAGTCGTGCGTGCGGGTGCAAACCTCGCCCTGTTTGAGGGGCAGGCCCGGCTGGGTGCGCTCCAATGCCTGACACTGGCTTTTCTCATCACAACAGAGCACCACCGAGCGGACGGGGGGATCCAAATACAAACCGAAGACCTCCCAGAATTTAAGCTCGAATTGCGGATCGTTCGAGAGTTTGAAGGTGCGCGTCCGATGCGGTTTGAGGTCATTGGCCGCCCACAGGCGTTGCACGGCATCCTTGGAGAGGCCAACATGCCGCGCCATGCGCCGGCACGACCAGCGGCCGGAATTCTTCGGCGGCTGCACCACTTCGGTCAGCACCCGGCACGCCTTTGCCGCATCCAGCGTCGCTGGCCGCCCGGGCCGGGGGGCTTCCGCCAGTCCGGCCAGCCCGAAATCCACAAACCGCTGCCGCCACAGCCCCACCGTCACCGTGCTGGTCGCCAACGCCGCCGCAATCGCTTCGTTGCTCTGGCCTTGGGCGGCCAAAATCGCGATCCGGGCGCGACGCACGATCTTTTGTGGGGTCGCGGGGGCGTTGATCAACCGCTGCAACTCGCGGCTTTGCTCCGCAGTTAGCTCCAAAGGCAGTTTAGGTCTGGCCATGTGCCCAGCTTGGCACACTTCCGCTTTTTAGTAAAGTCTTTTATGCGACACTACACTAGAGCCTTTAAAGAAATACTGTGGCTGTGCTGAGCGAGAATTTTTGATTTTGGGCGAGGCTTTGGCGAGGGAGCATGTCCGTAGCGACCTGCGACCGAGCCGAAACGAAGCTAAAAATCAAAAAAAACGCTTTGTTCACCATTTCCAGCATGGCTACAATTTTTTTAAAGGCTCTAAACAAATAATAACACCGAAATTGAACACCCCACACCCCTATAAAACCGCTCTTGCCTCCAGGCAAAAACCTGGCCTCATCTGGTTTTCCATCCTCTGTGGAATCCTTTTTTCAATGGCCTGTTCCGGTGGTTCTGCCTGGGGGACGCCCCCGGCGAAAGCAGCCGTCATGGACGGCCTCAAAGTAAGCGATAATCATCATTACTTGGTGGATGCCCGGACGGGCGAGCCCGTATTCATCCTGGCGGACACCGCTTGGAATCTCGGCGCACTCAAATTGGACGAAATTGAAACCTACCTGCAGAGCCGGGCGGACCACGGGTTCAATGTTGTGATGTTCGCCCTGAACTTTGCCCCGCAGGCCGTCGAGACCAACGCCTATGGCCAGCCCGCCTACCTGGGCCCGGACAAGACCGAACTGAACCCGGTGTATTTTAAAACCTGCGATACGATCATCCAGCGGGCCGGGGCACACGGCTTGTATGTGATGCTTTACGCGATGTGGGCGGGCGAAAAAGCCGGCACAATGAACCATTACACCGCCGCGCAATTGACTGCGCTCGGCCAGGCCTTGGGCCGCCATTATGCCGGGGTCCCGAACGTCATATTTTGCGCGGGCGGCGAGGCCTCGCCGCATTATATCGATGTTGGGCGTGTGAACGCCCTCGGCAATGCATTAAAGGCGGGGTGTGGCGGCCGGAATCTCGTGACAGTTCACCCCGTTTCACCCGCTTCCGCCTCCAAATATTACGCGGCGTCACCGTGGCTGGATTTTTACCTCAGCCAGGCAAAGTCTGGCAGCGGTCCGGCGAACGCCACGTTCGACGCCGCTGCCCTGGTGCTGGGAGACTGGAAAATTGCCGCCGTCAAGCCCACGATGATGGGCGAACATCGCTATGAATCCGGCACGCAGGAAGACCCCCTGGTCCAACGTCGCAGCCTGTATCAATGTGTGTTTGCCGGCGGCTGCGGTTACGCTTATGGGCACGATGCGCTCTGGCAGATGACGCCGCACACCGGGCTGCTTTGGATGCTCCATGGCTGGACCCCGGGCGTAACCAACTGGACGCAGGCGCTGGACACACCGGCGGTCCGCCAGTTGCACTATATAAAGACACTGCTGTATTCACATCCGTATCTCGAACGCATTCCCGACCAGAGCCTGGTGCTGGCCGGTCAGGGCACCAATGTGGCCGCCCGGGTGCAGGCGACCCGCGATGGAACCCCGGGGCAAAATGATGCAACCTACCTCATGGCCTACCTTGCCTCACCACGCGACCTCACCCTCGACACCGGCGTGATCAGCGCCCGGGAGTTGAATGTGTATTGGTTTGATCCCGCGACCGGGACCAACGAACTGTTGCACGCGCATCTGCCCAATTCCGGCAGCCTCACGCTGGAAAAAAGACCGCCGGCCGACGGGGTCGTGGTGATCGAGGACGCGGCGAAAAATTATCTGCCGCCACAGTGACGGCCCGGAACAAAATCACATGACGCAC
>Ga0302282_1000966_pt1 | contig 21145 bp, 17 predicted proteins | sample III_Fen_E1_3_FD_198763 | JGI IMG/M metagenome (GOLD analysis project Ga0302282, IMG submission 198763) | Peat permafrost microbial communities from Stordalen Mire near Abisko, Sweden - III_Fen_E1_3 | ecosystem: Environmental > Terrestrial > Soil > Wetlands > Permafrost | place: Sweden: Abisko... | reverse complement strand
TCTTAGCCGCCTTCTTGGCCGGAGCCTTCTTCGCTACGGCCTTCTTCTTTGCAGCCTTCTTGGCTGGGGCGCGCTTCTTAGCCGCCTTCTTGGCCGGAGCCTTCTTGGCTACCGCCTTCTTCTTCGCAGCTGGTGCCACTTTCCCTCCTTGGGACTCATCAATGAATCAATTTGGGACCTCGAAGACACCACCGTGGTGACTTCAATCTTGGTACCGCCTTGACAGACGTGTACTCGACCATGTCCACCCAGCTTCGCAGCTGTGCAGTGACTGTCCGCAGTGCACGGTCCTTCGCGAAAGAGCGCTGCACAAATGCATTGCAAGCAACACTTCCGTACAACGATGACCTCCTCCGCAAGAGGACATCTAAAAGTCCACTCGTTTTACGCACCAATGTCAAGCATTTCGAATTATTTTGAAAAAATTTGCAACCGTTGCGTGCGTGATCGACGATGGAATCTACTTAGGTCGCGCGCAACAAGGTGATGCGACGAGTGGATCACAACGTTCGACGTTGGTGCTTGGTCCAAGCCGAAGTGGAAAGACAACGTCGTTAATCATTCCAAATCTCCTGATCACAAACCGATCTTGTGTCGTGACTTCGACGAAGGATGACGTCGTGTGCGCGATGGCGAATGCGCGACGCGACGCTGCGATCCTTCTCTTCGATCCATCGGGAACGGTGTATACACCAAATGGAGTGCAACGTGTTGGATACTCACCAATTCGTCAATCAAAAAGTTGGGATGGAGCAGTTCTTGCGTCGAGAACGCTCATCGACGTCGCTCGCCGCGGTCGCGGCGAGCGCGGCGACGACCACTGGACCGAACGCGCGGGCGCGCTCGTCGCGCCTTTACTGCACGCCGCCTCTCTCGCCGACGAGTCACTCGGCACGCTCGCTTCGCGAATCGACCATCGACACGCTGAGGACACGCTGGCCGACTTACACCAGCGCTACGGCGAACACCACCCCGCCGTGTCGTTGTTGAGTGGTGTGCTCTCCACCGAAGAGCGAGAGCGATCGGGCATCTGGTCCACCGCTTCAGGACTTTTTGCGGGAATGCGCACCGATGCGGCGCGCGCTTCCGCTCGCGAGGCGCCCCTTGACGTGGACGAGTTTCTCTCTGGACCGCACCAACTGCACGTCGTAGCGCCCAGCAGGCACCAGGCGGTGACCACACCACTCGTCGTGGGCCTGATCGACGAACTCGTGCACGCCACCTACGACCGCCACCACCGAGGAGCCCGGTTGCTGCTCGCCCTCGACGAACTCGCCAACGTCGCCCCCCTGCCTCGACTCGCCAGCATCGTCTCTGAAGGTGGGGGCCAGGGTGTGCTCACACTTGCCTGTCTCCAGGACCTCAGCCAGGCGCGCAGTCGATGGGGGGCCTCGGGCGAGGGCTTCCTTTCCCTCTTTCCCACCACCGTTATCCTGCCGGGCATCGGGGACCGGCCGACGCTCGAATTGCTTCAACACCTCGCGGGCCGCTCCCTCGTCGAGAGCCCAAACGTCCAGCGCAGCCCCCGCGGCAAACGCGTGGGCCAGAGCACCAGCTGGGTCGAGCGCGACCGCGCAACGCTCGCGAGCATCGCCCAGGGGAGACCCGGCTACGCACTCGGACTTGACGCCACCAAGCGCATGAGCTGGATCGCCCTTACGCCGTCCCACCGTGACGAGCGATTCCGCCGCTACCTCGAGCGTTCAAGCCCTTCGGAGCGCTCCCTCGAAAGATGAGTCCAGCGGGCGACCTCGCCGAACTCGAGCGGGCGCGGGCCGCGCTCGCGCACCAGGGCGATCATGCGCGCCTCATTGATCCCGATCGAGTCCTCGCGCACGCCACGCGACGCGCGAAGCGAAGGGTAGAGCTCGTCGATCGTGCGAGTGACGTCCTCAGCGCGTTCCCCGAAAGAGGCGGCGTTGGCCCATGCACTCACCAATTGGCGTCGCGAGATCTCACGAGACCCCTCCAACGCCGCGCCGAAGGCGTGCTCATCAACGCTCGCGCGATCCCTGGTGGGGGCGCTCACTTCGCCCGCGGCCTCGAAACGTCCCGCGTCACTGCGCCATCGTGCCACGATCTCGTCGCGCCGCCAGTGGCGCTTCTCCCCTCGATCATCGAAGTGCCCTCCCCACAGGGCCCGATAACCCTCATCGAGCCCAACGACGTGCTCGACGCCGCGAAATGATCGCCACGTTACCCAGGGCGTTTGCTCACTCACTAGTCGACGCAGCGATGATCGGTACAGGGCGTCCGCTGCTTGCGCGTGGACGTAGAGCGAGCGAGCGTCAAGCACCGACGTCGCTTCTTTTGGGCGCGCGCCCACCAAAACGTGGTCGTGGACGTGGGGCTCGCCGTGGCGATTGACCCCGTGGGTGAATCCCACGATGCTCGACCAACGCCCAGGATCGTCACGGTCCACGCCCATCCTTCGATCGCGCACGACGAGGGCTCGCTGCTCGAGATAGTCCATCGAAGCCGCCACTGACGTTCGATGAGCGCCGAGAACTCCGGGCGCGCTCTCGGGATCGAGCGCGACCAGGATCGAGACGGCCCTGGGCGCCGCGAAGATGAGGTCGTAACCGAGTACCTGCGAACGGCTCGTGGTCGCCAGGACTTGGGCGACGTCGCGCTCACTGCGCGCGTCGCCGTCGCCGCGCAGCCACCAACCGGGCCCCTCGACGAGGCCTTCGAGCTCGAGGGCGTGGTCGTCGGTGAAGTAGCTTACGTCGTTGGAACGTCGAGAAAAGATACGAAGCACGCACCCCCCTTGGGGTGCCCAACGGTCGCTAGAGCGAGGCGGCGATACGACGAGCGAGCTCGTGGCCCGAGGAGGCGAACTTCTCAGTCGCGACGATGGCCCCGGGGCCCGCGAGCACCATGAGGTGATCGAGGAAGGACTTGTCGCTGACGCGAAACCTCACGGCGTGACGTCCGTCGGCGAGTGCCAACCACTGCGAGCTGGGCAACGGCTCGAAGAGGTAGCGCGCGTAAGCCTCGACCACCACCACGACTTCCTCGCCCTCTTCGCCGACCTGAGTAAGCCAGTTGACCACCTCGTCAGGGGGCCGCACGTCGAGAACCGGCGAGCGGGCGACGATCTCGTTGATGCGGTCGATGCGAAACGTGCGCCAGGCCTTTCGCGTGGTGCAGTACGCGCGCATGTACGTACGGCCATTGAGTACCTTGATCTCACGGGGCTCGACCGAGCGCACACCCGCCTCGTCGGCCGAACCCGGCGAGTAGAGAATCGTGATCTGTTCGTGCCGGTCCAGCGCCGCTTGAACTTGGCTGAGCAGCGTCTCGTTGGCGAGTTCGACCTGGACGAAGTCCCGGGCGACCTCCTCGATCTTGGCGATCGCCGAGTAAATGGCCGGATCGGTGTAGACCCGCGACGCCTCGCGCAGCGCGATATTGAGTTCGAAGAGGTCGCGCCACATCAATGCCGACGGCTCGTCGAACTCGTCAATAAAGTCGGCCCGATAGGTCGAATCGTCAGTCTCCTCGTGATCCCAGTCCTCACAGTCCTTTATGACGTGGGCAGGAAACAAGCCTGAACCATCGTTGGACTCGGCCATTGGTTCTAGGGAGGAGAGTCGGTCCATGATGAGTCGAACGTGCTCGCGGCTCAGATTGAACCGGGTCGCGAGCTCACTAATGCGCAGACCGTCCTCGGAGAGATAGACCGCGTGTAAGAGCTGGAGGGTCTCACCGAGCACGTCGCTCGAGGTGGGAGCAGAGAACTTGAGCGAATCCTGTGCGGGCACTTTGCCCTTGTTGACGGCCTTCAGCCACTCAGCCATTTCGACGCGCAGCGACTTGGGGCTCTGGAGCCTCACCCGTTCAGCCGCTTCGAGCACAAAGCGCATGGCCGTGCGGGGGCTCTGAAAGGAGATCCCCACTTCGACCTTTCCCTCCTTCTTGGTGGCGGCGAGCGCAGCGGGGTACTGACGCACGAGCAGGTCCGCGTAGTTGGCGTTGGTCGTCACGACGACGTCGATGGGTGTCGGGGTCTTTTGGAATTCGGCGCGCCAGGCCCGGGCGAGTTCGAGCACCTCATCGTCAACCTCGAACGTGCCCGCGAGGACCTCGGGCATCGACGTCATGCGCGAGAATCGGTATCCCTTGATCTCGCCGGAACCCCTCACCCGCGCCACCAGGTACGAAATCCCATTCAGGACGTCGATCACGAGTGGCTCGACCTCTCGATCCTTGTTGGTCGAGGACTGGTAGCCAAAGCGCAAGGCGCGACGCATCCGAAGAGCGCGCACGACCGGGGTGTAGTAGGCGGAGAACTCAAGGCCGCCCTCGCTCGCAGGCGTCTCATTAAAGACGCTGAAGGCGCCCGAGGATCCGAAGCCACAGAAGCGAAGGCTCAGTTGCACCACGCGTTGTTCGGCCCCGTCGAAGTGGATTACCGGCGCGTAGCCACTCGCGGGGTCCACCCGGTAACCAATGCTGTCGTCGGGCAAGGTGACCGTCTCGATCTCAAAGCCCAAGTCGCGAATACGGGCCTTGTCGCGCTCGAACTTCTGACGTACGGCCCCTTCGTTTCCCTCGTAGGCGCGGATTTTCTTGGGACCCTTGGAAGACACCGGGTACTCATCGACCTTGAGTTCGCGAATGATCTCTTCTTGGGTGAGAGGACGCCCGTCGCTCCAGGCTCGTTGCAGCAACAACACGAGTGCCACCAGGCGTTCGCGACTCTGCTCGATACCCCCGCGGATGTTGCTCACTGGTCCCACTTCACCACTCCGAGGGTAGCGGCGCACTGTGACAGCGTGGCCCGATGGTCAGTACCCGGCCTTCTTCTGGTCCTCGAGTAGAGCCTCTTCGCGCCGCCACGTTCCCGAACGCCCTCCCGATTTCTCCCACAGGGCCACTTCTTCGATAGTCATGGTGCGATCGGTGGACTTGCACATGTCATAGATCGTCAGGGCCGCGACGGTGACCGCCATGAGGGCCTCCATTTCGACGCCCGTGCGGTCCACGGTATCGACACTCGCCTCCACGTCAATGTGGGTGTCCGCGATGACGAAGTTCACGTGGACGTTGCCCACGAGCACCGGGTGGGACATTGGCAACAGCGCGGCCGCTTGCTTTGCGGCCTGCATTCCCGCCACGCGCGCCGTCGCGAGCACGTCACCCTTGTTCATGGCGTTGGCCGCGACGCTGGCGGTAGTGGCAGCGAGCATGTTCACCCGACAACGCGCGAGCGCCCGACGGGCGCTGACCTCTGAGGGTCCCAGATCGCGCGGAAAAGCTCCATTGAGTGAATTCCGACGTAGTTGGTGGAAGTCGTCCACGGGGCCATGCTACTTACCTCGCGACTGGCCAGGCAACGACGCCCGGTACACTGCTCTGGTCGTCGCGTGCCTCAGGAGTCACCATGCCAACCTACGAATACGAGTGCCAGTCGTGCCACCAGCGCGTCGAAGCGGTTCAGAAGTTCTCGGACCCCGACCTCACGGTTTGCGCGAACTGCGGGGGCGAACTACGCAAGGTATTCTCCGCCGTCGGGATCGTCTTTAAGGGCAGCGGCTTTTACAAGAACGACAGCCGTGGCAAGAGCTCGAGCGCCACGCCGACGACCCCGAGCACACCAGCGTCAACACCCGCTCCCGCCGCCACGACCGAGAAGAGCACTCCCGCTCCCAGTACCACGAGCACCACGAGCACGGACTAAGAGCCCGAAACCGTAATCCCTTCGATGGCGAGCGACTGTCCCGCCGCGCTCGCGGGCAGCCATTCGACGTCATTGCCCACGAGAACGATGTCGAGCAACATACGCTGAAGCGTCGAAGCGACGGTGATCTCACGCACCGGTTCGGCGAGTTCGCCATCGCGAATCATGAGACCGGTCACACCGACCGAGAAATCGCCCGAAATCGGGTTCACGCCTGAATGGACGCCCGTGAGCGATTCGACGAATATTCCGTTACCCACGCGTCGAAAGATCTCAGCCTGGTTGACGTCACCCGCCATGAGTTGCAGCGCGCGACACCCGGCCGAGGGAGAACCAGCGATGCCACTGCGAACGGCACTGCCCGTCGACACGGTGCCGGCTCGACGCGCCGAGACGGTGTCGTACACGAAAGCCCTGAGGCGCCCGTCCTCGATGAGCACGTTTCGACGACACGAGAGGCCCTCGCCGTCAAAAACGCTCGCCGAGAAGTGTCGCGGGTCGGTCGGATCGTCGAGCAACGTGAACATTGAGGACGCGACGTCCTCGCCGATCCGGTCGGCGAAGAACGATCGTCCGTAGTTCACCGCCTCCCCACTCAGTGCCCCGCCAATAATCGAAAGCAGCGTCGCGGTGCTGCGCGGATCAAAGACCGCCGTGCAGCGCATCGACGCGGGCTTAAGCGCACCCAACATGCGTGTGGCACGAGAGACCGCATCAGTGGCCGCCACGTTGATGTCGAGATCGCCGGGCGACCGGCCCGCGCTGAGTCCCCATCCGGTCTGGTCGCCAGTGCCATCGGTCGCTATCGCCTCGACCGACACGTAGGCGCCCGATCGCTCGTAGGCGGCCTTGATACCAGTAGTGGACACGATGACCGCTTCAGCGACGTAATCCGAGTAGTTCGCCGAGTCCACCTGGCGGATGCGGTCGTCACCCGAGCGAACCAGACGTTCGAGTTCAATGGCCATCGCGATCTTCTCATCGAGCGAGGTCGAGAGCACGGACTTATCGGCGAGCGTGAGGTCCGCGGGCGTGACACCATCGGGGCGCGCAAAGGCAATGTATTCGTCCTCGGTCGCGAAACGGGCGTTATCACGGGCTTCACGCAGGGCGTCGTAAATCGCCTCGAGCTCGAGCGAGCCCGCCCACGCGACGCCCACCTGGGCACCGCCCGCACTGTCACGCAACACCCGTATACCTACACCCGAAGAACTTGCGGTCGAGAGATTCTCGACCTCCCCCTGATACGCCTGAATCTCGGTGTCGACGCCGCTCGAGAGATAGACCTCGATTTCCTCTCCCGGGGTAGCCGATTCGAGGATGCGAGTCGCCTGTTCGAGCAATGTCATGACGCTGTGCCACCAATGGTCACGCTCGTGAGTCGCATGGTCGCTTGGCCCGTCCCCACCGGCACCTGCTGGCCGTCCTTACCGCACGTGCCTGGCATCATTGAGAAGTCGTTCGCCACCGCGTCGACCCGTTTGAGTACCTCGGGACCGTTACCAATGAGGTTGCAATCACGCAGTGGTGCCGTGATCTTGCCATCTTCGATCAGGAACGCCGACGTCATACCGAACACGAAGTCTCCCGTGGCGGTGTTGACCTGGCCACCTCCGAGTTGGGCCACGTACACGCCACGTGGCGTCTGGGCGATTATCTCGTCAGCGTCGGACGTGCCTTCGAGCAAGTACGTGTTGGTCATGCGCACCATGGGAAGGTACTGATAACTCTGGCGACGTCCATTTCCCGAAGAGACCCGACCTTCCTTGCGGGAGCGCAAATAATCCCACATGTAGTCGGTCAAGACACCGTTCTCGATGAGTACGTTACGCGCACTCGGACGACCTTCGTCGTCGAGCGCCAAATAACCCCACTCGCCGGTCACGGTGCCGTCATCGACCAAGGTAACTAGCGAGCTCGCCACCTGCTGTCCGACTTTTCCCGTATAGACCGACGCGTGCTTCAAGATCGCGTCCGCCTCGAGTCCGTGGCCGCACGCCTCGTGGAACAAGATTCCCCCCGAACCCCCCGCCAGCACGACCGGAAAATCGCCCGATGGTGCCGGACGAGCGTCGAGTTTGGTGATCGCCTGCTGGGCCGCACCGCGGGCCGCCTCTTCTACCGCACCTTCGCTGAGTAATTCAAAACCTCTGGTGCCCGCGATCGGCCGGTAGCCGGTCTGCATTCCCGTGTCACCCGTCGCAACACAAGAGATATTGAAGCGAGTTCGAATCTGATGGTCTGACGCGTACACACCCTCGGAATTTGCGACGACGAAATGCCGACTCGAATCCCCGAGAGCGACCTGAACCTGAGTGACCGACGGACCCTGCGAACGTGCGACGTCATCAGCGTGACGCAACAAGTCAATCTTGCGCGCCTTATCGACGTCGGCCGGAAGCATCGTGGCGTGCGTCGGATAGTGCGTCAGTGGACCCAGAGCGATCTCACGTACGCCGCCGCCACCTTCGCGTGCGACGGCGGCCGCCGCCTGGGCGGCTGCGAGAAGTCCACTTTCCGAGAGGTCGGCCGTGTGTGCGAAGCCTGTCGTTTCGCCGACGACGACGCGGATGCCCGCTCCTCGGTCTCGTCCCGAGCTGAGCTCTTCAATTCGGCGCTGATCAAGCACGGCCGAGGACGTCGCGCGATCTTCGACGAACACCTCGGCGAATTCACCGCCGCGAGACATCGCTTGCGCGAGAGTGTTTTCGAGAACTTCCTTGCTCACGAGTGTGTCCGACATGGTGACCATCGTACCGCGCGATTAATTTTGTCCCGCGAAAAGGCCTCGTTTTCGCGTACCTTCGACACGAAGTCGTAATACTTTTGAGATAAGAATCGGCTAAGTCCACGCCGTTAGTGTGATGTAGTCGAAGCGTGAACTATTTCCATTACGGCCACGGTGAAATCATTCCAAAGAACCAGGCCGTAGGAAACGCAACGTAAGGGAGAACTAATGAGTGACGGCGACAACAACCACGAGGAAAACGGACACGAGACTCGTCACGGTGCGTGGAGGGCGCGTCGACGCGGGGCGCTGGTCGTCGTGCTAATCATCGCGCTACTGGTGCTCCTCGGCGACATTCTCAGCGCCGTGGCCCTGGGGCGCACCTCGTCTTCGTCAGCGCGTTCCACGGTCTCGGTGACCGGAACGGGCACCGCGATGGGAACTCCTAACACTTTGAACTTTCAGATTGGCGTGAGCAGCGTCGCGAAGAACGCTTCTAACGCACTCGCCGCGAACAACACCCGAGTGGCCGCGCTCGAGGCGGCGTTGATCAAGAGCGGCATCACCAAGCGCAACATGCAGACGTCGGGTCTCAACATCTATCAGAACACGAATAACAACGGCGTCGTGACTGGCTACACCGCCCAAGACGATCTCAACGTGACCCTGCACGAGATCAGCAAGGCCGGTGCCGCACTCGACGCCGCCACGAACGCCGCGGGCAACGGCGTCCAACTCAGCAACTTCGAGTATTCCATTTCCAACCAGAACGGCCTCTATCAGAAGGCTCGCACGGCGGCGATGAAGAACGCCTACACCGAGGCGAACGACATCGCTAAGGCCGCCGGTGAGAGCGTCGGTTCGATCGTTCACGTGACCGATCAGGAGAGCACGAGTGGTTCGACGGTGCCAACGCCGGTGTTCAACGCTTCAGCGGGCAAATCGTCCTCCGTCGTTCCGGTGCAAGCCGGGACCCAGACGGTGACCGACCAGGTGTCGGTGGTCTACGCACTGAACGGCTAAGCCGTCCTGCTTCGTGATTTCTTTCACGCAAGGGGTGATTCTGGCCCTTCGTCGCTTTCTGGCGACTCGTATTCAGATCAGTTTGCGCTTACCCGGAAGTAGGGTAAGAGAGTGATTTTGTCGTCCATTGAAACTCCCGCCGACCTCCAGGGCCTCACCTACCAAGAACTCAACAAACTGAGTGCCGAGATCCGCGAATTCATCATCTCGACGGTCAAAACCACCGGGGGACACCTCGGCTCAAACCTAGGAGTCGTCGAACTGACCATCGCCCTGCACCGGGTCTTCGAGTCCCCCAAGGACATCCTGCTGTGGGATACCGGTCACCAGGCTTACGTCCACAAGTTGCTCACCGGTCGCCGCTACGGCTTCAAGGGTCTACGCCAGCGCGGTGGTCTCTCGGGCTATCCCAATCGCTCAGAGAGCGAGCACGACTGGATCGAATCCTCGCACGCCTCGACGGCCCTCTCCTACGCCCATGGCCTCTCGGTCGCGCTCGAACAAAAGAAGGAACTCGTCGGACACGGCGGCCAGCGCCACGTCGTGGCGATCGTCGGCGACGGTTCACTCACGGGTGGAATGGCCTACGAAGCGCTCAACAATCTTGGCGTTTCGAATCAGCGCGTAGTGATCGTGCTCAACGACAATGGACGTAGTTACGCTCCAACCATCTCGAAACTTTCCACTTCACTGACCACGCTGCGCCTGAACAAGCACTATCTCACGCTTCGCGATCGCGTCCGACACTCGATTCCGCGCCTGCCGGGCGGTCGAGCCGCGTACCTGGGTATCGATGGTTTCACCTCGGTGGTGCGCGAGATGGTCACACCGCACACCTTCTTTGAGAACCTTGGCGTTCGATACGTCGGTCCCGTCGACGGCCACAACATTGAACAGCTCGAAACCGTGCTCAAGAGTGCGGCGCAGTGGGACGGACCGATCGTCGTGCACGTGCTCACCGAAAAGGGACGTGGCTACGCTCCTGCCACGAGTGACAACTTGAAGATGCACGACTACAAATTGCCGCCACGACTCAACGAGGAGGAAGTGGCACCTCAATCGTTCACTCAGGCTTTCTCTAACTCTCTCATCGCGCTGGCGAGCGCCGACGATCGGGTAGTCGCCATCACCGCGGCCATGGCGGGTCCCACCGGGCTCCTGGGATTCCAGGATCGCTTCCCGAGTCGCTTTTTTGACGTGGGCATCGCCGAGCAGCACGCGGTCACCGCGGCCGCTGGCATGGCGATGGGCGGTCTCAAGCCCGTCGTCGCGATTTACTCGACGTTCTTCTCGCGGGCATTCGACCAGGCGCACCTCGACGTGGGACTGCTCAACCTTCCCGTGCTCTTCGTCTTCGACCGCGCGGGCATCACGGGCGATGACGGTCCGAGCCACCACGGAGTCCTGGACATCGCCTTGTGTCTCGCTATTCCGAACATGACCATTTTCGCGCCCTCGAGCGCCGAAGAGATCCCCGAGATGATGGCGACCGCGCTGTCGATGTCGGCTCCGACGGCGATTCGTTTTCCCAAGACGCTCCCCCAGCCATTCGACAACAAGATCGGCGAAGGCCTCAAGGCTCGCCTCGTCGAACGCGGCGACGGGTCGCTCTGCGTGCTCGCGGTCGGAAAGATGGCGCCCAACAGTCGGCGCGCGCTCGAACAGATGGGCATCGAACGCTCACGAATCACGCTCTATGACGTACGCGTGCTCCCGCCCGATCAGGACATGATTGACGACGCGCTCGACCACGATCGCGTCATCACCGTCGAAGACGGTACCCGCCACGGTGGTGCGGGAACCTTGATGGTCTCGGCGGTTCGCAATCGCGCCCAAGAGTTCGATCGCCCTTTCCCTTCTACGAGGATCCTCGGCGTTCCGCGGGCCTTTCTCGAGCACCACCGACCCGACGCCCTGCTCGCCGAGATCGGGCTTGACCCCGAAGGGCTCGCCAACGCCTTCTCGAGGCTCTTGAACGATAAGCCGGAATTTCCCCGAGTGCTTCCAGAATCACCCCAGCCTCGCTTCTATTGAGCCAGAGGACAAAGACACCGTTACTGTGCAGAGATGAACTACGACGTGGACAAGTCCGACGACGAGTGGCGCGCACAACTCGAGCCTGATCGCTTCGCGGTCCTTCGCCAAGCCGCCACCGAGGCGCCCTTCAGCGGCTCATTGTTGAACCTCGACGCTAATGGTGTCTTCACCTGTGGCGGATGCGGCCAGCGACTCTTCACGAGTGCTCAGAAGTTCGACTCGGGTTGCGGATGGCCGAGCTTTGACGCGTGCGAACCGGGCACGATCGTCGAACGCTCGGATCGATCGCTGCTGCGTGAACGCACCGAGATACTCTGCTCAAGGTGTGGCGGGCATCTGGGCCACGTCTTTAATGACGGTCCGACGCCCACGGGACTTCGCTACTGCGTGAACTCGCTCGCTATCGATTTCGACGAGCAGGCGTAATCGGTCCTAGACGTCAAGGAAGCGACGTATCGCAATGGCCGATCCGACTGAGCCAATGACCACGCCCACGATCAGCACGACAGCGTTCGTGCCCAGCAACGCACTCGTGTCGAGTTGGAACTCATTGTGCAGCGGGTACCAAGTGTGAAGCGCAGTCACCGCGAGCATCGCCACCACTGAACCCAACAGACCTTGGATGAACCCTTCGGTGATGTAGGGAATGCGGATGAACCAGTTCGTCGCGCCGACGAGTTTCATCACCGAGACTTCGCGTCGGCGCGAGAAAATCGCCATGCGAATCGTATTGAGAATCAGCACCGTCGCTGAGAGCAAGAGCACACCCGCCAAGGCGAGGAACACGATCTGGATGATGCGAATGGCGTGATTCATCTCACGAATCTGTTGCTCGGGCGCGGTGACGCTGTAGACGCCGGGTTGGGAAGAGAAGGTCGACTCCACGACGAACGCGTTCGAAGGCACCGTAGGCACGCAGCGAAACGAGGAGGGTACCTCTGATGCGGTGAGGACCGAGGACTCCGACTGGGGCAGCAGCTTGATGGCCTCTTGAAAGTCCTGTTGTTGGGTGTAGTAGATGCAACTCTTCACGATGGGCAGGTCCGCGAGTTGGCTCTGTACGCTCGCAATCTCGTTCGGGGACGCGGTGGGCTCCATCCAGATGGTGACTCGAGTGCCCTGCTGCCACTGCGCGGAGGCTTGCGCGGCGCTCTGTTTGAGTAGCAGCGCCGAGCCCACCAGCGAGAGCGACACGGCGACCGTGAGCACCGCCGCGATGGTCATCATCCGATTTCGCCAGAGGTTGCCAATGGTCTCTTTCAGGGCGTAACGAAGGTACACGCGCACTAGAGAATCGCCCCTTCGTCTATCCCGTAGACACCGCGAACCTGGTCGCGGATCATCTCACCCTTGTCCAGTTCGATGACTCGCCGACGCATGCGGTCCACCAGGGCCTTGTCGTGGGTCGCCATGACCACGGTCGTGCCCGTGCGGTTGATGCGCTCGAGCAACGCCATGATCGACTCGGAATTGGCGGGGTCAAGGTTACCCGTGGGCTCGTCGGCGAGCAGGATGAGCGGGCGGTTCACGAACGCTCGCGCGACGGCCACCCGTTGCTGCTCACCACCCGAGAGTTCACTAGGCAGGTTGCGCGATTTATCGGTGAGACCGACCAACTCGAGGATCTGGGGAACCTGGCTCTCGACGGTCGAACGCGGCCGCCCGATCACCTCGAGGGCGAAGGCCACGTTCTCGAAGACGGTCTTGTTGGGGAGCAGGCGAAAATCCTGGAAGACGCAGCCAATGTTGCGGCGAAGGTAGGGGACGCGCCACTTGGGCAACTCCCCGATGTCGCGACCGGCCTCGAGAATGCGGCCCTGGTCGGGCAACTCCTCGCGAAGCAAAAGGCGCAGGAAAGTGGTCTTTCCCGATCCCGACGCTCCGACCAGGAACACGAATTCACCCTTGTCGATGTTGAGCGAAATGTCCACCAGCGCGGGGGTGCCGTTCTTATACGTCTTAGAGACGCCTTCGAAACGAATCACGAACATACCCCTTCAGGTTTGGATGGAATCAGCGAACTCGCCGATCTAGGCACCTTTCATTCTAGTTTGGCCCCTACGCACGCTGGCGCCACGAAATCCCCCAGTTCCAAGGGTTCTGAACTTCTTATGTTCGAGCTCTCTGACGTCGTAGTTCGGCTTCCATGAATGAATCAAGATCACCGTCGAGCACCGCGTCGACGTTTCCAGTCTCGTAGTCCGTGCGATGATCCTTCACCAGTTGATAGGGCGCCTGGACGTAACTGCGAATCTGCGAGCCCCAGGCGTTGTCGCCGCGGTTGCCGCTCAGCGCATCCATTTGCGCTTGACGCTCAACGCGTGCTCGCTCGGCCAGCTTCGCCTCCAGGATCTGCATCGCACGCGCCCGGTTTTGGTGTTGGCTTCGTTCGTTCTGACAACTGACCACGATGTTGGTGGGCAGGTGCGTGATGCGAATCGCCGAGTCGGTCTTGTTCACGTGCTGTCCCCCGGCGCCCGAGGATCGGTAAGTGTCAATACGCAGGTCCTTCTCGTCGATCTCGACCTCACCCGCGTCATCATTCAGCAAGGGGGTGACTTCGAAGCTGGCGAAACTCGTCTGTCGACGCGCCTGGGAATCGAAGGGACTTATGCGCACGAGACGGTGCACGCCACGCTCGGCCGACAGCCAGCCGTAGGCGAATCGGCCCTTGACGATGAAGGTGGCCGAGAGCAATCCCGCCTCTTGGCCTTCGGTGACTTCGTCAAACTCGACGCCGAAGCCGCGTCGTTCAGCCCAGCGCGAATACATGCGAAGCAGCATCTCGGTCCAGTCCTGGGCGTCAGTGCCACCCGCACCAGCGTGAAGTTCGACGATCGCGTCGTTCTGGTCATACTGGCCGCTGAAGAGACTCTGGGTTTCGAGCGCAGCGACCTCGCGCTCGAGCTTGGCGACGCTGCTCGCGAGCTCATCGAGCAGGGCCCAGTCCGCTTCACCCTCCACGAGCGCTTCGCGCGAGAACTCCACCAGAACGACGCTGTCGTCGAGGTCACGACGCAATCCGTCAAAGAGTTCGAGATCGTTGTTCAAACGGCCGAGTTCGGTCGTGACTTCTCGGGCGCGCTCCTGGTTCTCCCAAAGGTCCGGGTCGGCTACTTCGACGCTCAGCGCCTCGCGGCGCACGCGACTCAGGTCGATCTTCAAGTACTCCTTGGCGGCACGCCACCGACTCTCGAGTTCCTCGAGGGCACCTTGCGCATCGCGAAGGGAATTCTCCGCCTTAGGATCGGCCATGGCACTGCTTGAACTTCCGACCCGAGCCACACCAACACGGATCGTTTCTTCCGATCTTGTCGCGCTGCTTTGGCGCGGCGGTCGTTGACGTCTTGTGCGACGGGAGTTCCGCACCGCCCGGGGCGACCTGTTCGGCGTTGGTCGACGCGCGTTCGAGACCTTCGTCACCGGGGGCGGGCTCGATCTGCGCCTCGACGTGGGTGATGTAGCGCACGTAGTCGGTGTCGACCGCCTCGAGCAGGTGCTCGAACATCAGGTAACCCTCTTTTTGCCACGCGGAGAGCGGGTCGGTGTTGGCGACCTGACGTAGGTGGATACCGTCGCGTAGGTAGTCCATGTCCGACAGATTCTCACGCCAGCGCTGATCGAGGATCTGAAGCATGACGTCACGCTCGATGTCCTTGGCGGTGTCGATGCCACCGGGAAAGTTCTCGCACTTCTTCTCGTACTGGGCCACCGCCTCGTCGACGATGACCGCGATCACGTCGTCGATGTCCTCGTAGCCACTCAGAGCATCCACGCCGAGTTGGGTCGGCGTGTAGATCTGAAGTTCGTTGAGTAATCCCGCGAGGTCCCACTCCTCGGAGAAGGAGCCTTCGAGACGCTCTTCGACGAAGTTCGTGAGTACTTCTTCGACGAGCACGAGGGTGGCGTCGTGAATGTCCTCACCGTCGATGACCTGCTGGCGACGAGCGTAGATGACCTTGCGCTGCTCGTTCATGACTTCGTCGTACTTCAGCACGTCTTTGCGGATTTCGGCGTTGCGACCCTCGACGGTGTTCTGCGCCCGTTCAATGGCCCGCGAGACCATCTTTGCCTCAATGGCTTCATTCTCGGGCATCGCGCGATCCATGACCCACGAGACCGCCCCCGTGGCGAAGAGTCGCAACAGGTCGTCTTCGAGCGAAAGAAAGAAACGACTCTCGCCGGGATCGCCTTGGCGACCCGAGCGTCCTCGCAACTGGTTGTCGATTCGACGAGATTCGTGCCGCTCCGAGCCCAGCACGTAGAGCCCGCCCAACTCGCGAACCTTGTCGCCTTCGGCCTCGCAGATTGGCTTGTACTTCGCGAGGGCGACCTGGTAAGCCGCGTCGTATTCCTCAGTACCCGGCTCGAGCCCGCGTCCGAGCGCTTCACGGTTGGCGAGACCCTCGGCGTTGCCACCGAGGATGACGTCAACACCACGACCAGCCATGTTCGTCGCCACCGTCACGGCGTGCAGAGCACCCGCCTGGGCGACAATCTCGGCTTCACGGAAGTGCTGCTTGGCGTTCAAGACCTCGTGGGGCACACCAGCCTTGTCCAACTCGCGCGAGAGGAGCTCGGATTTCTCGACCGAGGCGGTACCCAAGAGCACCGGCTGACCCTTCTCGCTACGCTCGCGGACCTCTTCGACGATCGACTTGAACTTGGCGGCTTCGGTCTTATAGATCAGGTCCGGCTCGTCGAGACGGATGTTGGCTCGATGCGTCGGGATCGGTACCACGGACAGCGAGTAGGTACTACCGAACTCACCCGCCTCCGTCTCGGCCGTACCGGTCATGCCAGCCAACTTCTCGTAGAGCCGGAAGTAGTTCTGCAGGGTCACGGTCGCCCAGGTGTGGTTCTCCTCTTGGATGCGCACGCGCTCTTTCGCCTCGACCGCCTGGTGCAGACCGTCGGACCAACGTCGCCCGTCAAGGGTGCGACCCGTGAATTCATCGACGATCTTCACGACGCCGCCGTCGACGAGGTAGTCCTTGTCGCGGTGAAAGAGTTCCTTGGCCCGCAGCGCTTGACCGAGTTGGTGGACGTAGTTGGTCGCAACCGCGTCGTAGAGATTGGCGACACCGAGCAGCTTCTCGACTTTCTCGATACCCTCTTCAGTGGGCACGACAGTCTTCTTCTCCTCGTCGACTTCGTAGTCAACGTCTCGAGAGAGAGAGCGGACAATCGAGGCGAACTGGTAGTAGAGCTTGGTGACGTCTGCGGCGGGTCCCGAGATGATCAACGGCGTACGAGCTTCGTCGATCAAAATAGAGTCGACTTCGTCGACAATGGCGTAGTGGTGACCACGCTGGACCATGTGCTCCTTGCGCCGGGCCATGTTGTCGCGTAGGTAGTCGAAGCCGAACTCGGTATTGGTGCCGTAGGTGACGTCGCTCTGGTAAGCCTCGCGCTTCTCATCGAATTCGGACAGATCGGGACCCACTCGTCCCACGCTCAGCCCAAGGAACCGATGCAGCGCCCCCATCCAGTTGGCGTCACGCGTGGCGAGGTAGTCGTTCACCGTGACCACGTGCACGCCCTTATTCTCGAGCGCGTTCAGATAGACCGGGAGGGTCGACACCAAGGTCTTACCTTCACCGGTCTTCATTTCTGCGATCCAACCGAAGTGCAGGGCGATACCACCCATCAACTGCTCGTCGTAGTGACGCTGTCCGAGCACGCGCGTGGCGCCTTCGCGAACCACCGCGAACGCCTCGAACAACAGGTCGTCCAGCGTCTCGCCCTCGGCGAGGCGCTTGCGGAACTCCACGGTCTTGTCGCGCAATTGCTCGTCGCTGAGTGCGGCCATCTCGTCACTGAGGGCGTTGATGGGCGCGACGAGTTCAGCGAGCTGACGTACTCGCTTTCCCTCTCCCGCCTTGAGGACCTTCTGAAACAAACTCATGGTATGTAACCCTACCGGTCGTGGTCGAACTTTCTAGGGGCTGCGAGTGCTGACCTGGTCTTTGACCCCACACTTGCCTGCGGCGATGTCCGTGCTCGCCACCGGCAGCACGAGGCTCTCCGGCGACGACGTCGCACACTTCACCGGCTCTCGTGGCGATCACCTTGATCGTCCCGAGGCAGGACTTACTTCTAAACCGCGCCATGCTCAGCGTCCATAAGACGCCTTACGTGGGTCGTTTAGCCCGCGGCTGGCATCGACTTGCAACCACAGACCACCCGCAGCCCTGGTGACATCCTAGGCCTTCGCCCTAATTATTGGTATCGGTCGAGCGCCTAGGAACGGCCGGTGATCAGGACCACGCACAGCCGTAGCCCGAGCACCAAGGACGCCACCGGGGCCAGTACCCGTCGAAACCCCTTGGCGGTCTGCCATTCGAAGCGCAAAGCGCTGCGATGGTGGGCAATGAGCATGGCCCGCGACTCGCGACTGCGCGACAGACCCTCGAGGTGGGTCACCGTGGCTTCGCGAATTGACGCCACCGTCGAACCCACTTCACGCACCTGCCAGCACAGCGCCATGTCCTCGGCGAACATGAAGTAGCGCTCGTCGAATCCCCCCACGGCTTCAAAGACGTCGCGGCGCACCATGAAGCACGCGCCCGAGACCCAGTCAACGCTGCCGTCGGCCCTCGCCGAGCGGTACCGACGAGTCGCGGGATTCGCCGGCCAGACCGGCGAGAGCAGCGCGTGCAACCCGGCGAGCCAGAAGTTAGGAAAGACACGTTGGGATGGGTAGACCGTGCGGTCGGGACGAAGGATCTGAGGGCCGACGAGCCCGACGCCCGGGTGCGAATCGAGGTACGCCACCATCAGCGCCACGGAATTCTCGTGCATCTCCACGTCGGGATTCGACACGAGCAGGTACTCCAGTCGAGCACCCGCCGCAGCCCCGCGATTGACCCCGCGACCGTAACCCAGGTTCAACCGGGGGGTGACGAGTACGACGTCGCGCTGTGCGAGCGCGGGCGGACTGGATCCCTCTTCGCCGTTCTCCACCACGACGACGTGGGTGACGCCGTTGGCGTGCAACGAGTCAATGCAAGCTCCCAGGGCATCGCCGGCGTGATAGTCGACGACGACCGCCGAGACCCTTGACGAGATGGTTTCGCTCACGTTTGTACCCGTCGGTCGCGTTCGCCAAGCAAACGCGCGACACCCTCGCGCCAGGACGGCAGAGCCGCCCATTGCCCGCGCCACTTCGCGGTGTCGAGGTCACTTCGCGCCGGCCGGGTCGCCGCGGGTCTTGGCTCGAGCTCGCTCGTGAGAATCGGTGTCGCGAAGTCCTCCCCTCGACCGAGCAGGCTGCCCGCGTACTTGGCGACCTCGAACCAACTCGTCGTGCCGGTGTTCGCCACGTGCCAATAACCACCCGGACGTTCACGCACCGTCGTCACCAGGGCGCGCGCCATGTCGCTCGCCAGCGTGACGGTGCCCACTTGGTCATCGACAAACCGTACCGTCTCACCCATGGCTGCTCGTTCCGCGATGACGTGCAGCACGTTCTTGCCCCGCACGCCCATCACCCACGAGACGCGCATGATCGTGTCGTCGCTGGCGCAGAGCAACTCGCCCGCTCGTTTGGAGGCACCGTACACGTTCAGCGGATTCGTCACGTCGTCCTCGACGTACCCAGTGCCTTTCGTGCCGTCAAAGACGTAGTCCGTGGAGATCGTGATGAGGTGCGCCCCCACGTCGTGCGCGGCGAGCGACATGGTCTCGGTCGCCTGCGCGTTCACCGCGAAACAGGTGACGTGGTCGCTTTCGGCCTTGTCGACTTGGGTGTAGGCGGCCAGGTGCACGATGACCTCGGGTCGCGTCGTGGCGATCGCGCTACGTAGGACATCGCGATTCGTGATGTCGAGTTCGTGCCGCGTAAGAGCGAAGACGGCGAACTCGTCGTCGCCCACGGGCTTGGCGTCGGGCTGGAAGCTTGGATCGGCGCCGGGCGGCTTCAGCGCGCGCAGCGTGTCGACCAAGTCCACCCCCACCTGACCAGCGGCACCGGTCACCAGCACTCGCACCGCGGGGCTCATGAGGTCTCGCCTCGCACGTGCACGACGTCACCCGCGTCAAAAGTCCGCCTCGTCGCGCCAACCTGGACGATTAGTCTTCCGGCGTGGTCGACACCGATTGCTTCACCCACGAACACGTCGTCGTGGGTCTGGACCCGCACGACGCGTCCAAGGGTGGCGAGCGAACGCTCGTACTCCTCGCGTAGTCGCATCGTGCCTTCTCCGTTCTCGAGCGCGCGTCGGCGCCATTCGACCTCTTCGAGCAGTATGTCGAGCAACGCCCGAGGAGTGATGGTGACCCCCGCTTCGGCGAGGACGTTGGTAGCGCGCTCGTCACTCGAACCCGACGTCTTGAGGTTGACCCCGAGGCCGACCACCATGGCAAAACCGTCGCTGGTCACCACCACCTCGGCGAGTAGCCCGGCCAGCTTCTTCTCGCCCACCATCAGGTCGTTCGGCCACTTGAGGTCGGGTCGCACGCCACAGAGGCGCACGAGGGCGGCGCGCGCTCCGAGCGCCACGCACGCCACCGCCAGTTGAAGTTCGCCCTCGCCCAATGGCGGGCGCAGGAGTATCGAGCACAGGAGCGACGAACCGGGTGTCGCCTCCCAGACCCGATCCAGACGGCCCCGGCCCGCCGTCTGGAAGTCCGCGTACGCGACGGTTCCTTCGGCGGCGCCGTGGCGAGCCTTTTCTCCCAGCCACGTATTCGTAGAGTCGATTTGGTCGAAGTGCTCTATTCGCCACATAATGGGGTTCACACCCAAACATTAGGGTTTGGGTGACGGGTGATAGAAAAAGACGGTCCCCGTACGGAGGTTCTCGTGTTAAAGAAAGTCCTGATCGCCAACCGAGGTGAAATTGCGGTCCGAGTGATGCGGACCTGTCGTGAGATGGGGATTACCACGGTCGCGGTCTACTCTGACCTGGATCGTGACGCGCTGCACGTGCGCCTCGCGGACGAGGCCTACTCGCTCGGAGGCGCCACCGCCACCGAGAGCTACCTCAATACCCCGGCAATCCTTGACGTCATTACGCGCAGTGGCGCCGACGCGGTGCACCCGGGCTACGGTTTTTACTCGGAGAACACCGACTTCGCGCGCGCGATCACCGACATGGGCGTCAAGTTCATTGGTCCGCCTCCCGAAGCAATCGAGGTCATGGGTGACAAGATCTCCTCGCGCCTGGCCGTCGAAAAGGCCGGCGTAGCGGGCGTGCCCGGAAGAAGCCAGACTCTCCAGAGCGCCGACGAGATCATCACCTTCGGCCACGAGGTCGGCTGGCCGGTCGCGATCAAGGCCGCCTTCGGTGGCGGCGGGCGAGGCATGAAGGTCGTTAACGGTCCCGAAGAGGCCAGTGAGGCCCTCGAGAGCGCACAACGCGAGTCACTCAGTTACTTCGGGCGTTCCGAGTGCTACCTCGAGAAGTACTTGACGTGGCCTCGACACATCGAAATGCAGATCCTCGCGGACACTCACGACAACGTCCTTTGGCTGGGCGAACGTGACTGCTCGGCCCAGCGTCGCCACCAGAAGCTCGTCGAAGAGTCGCCCGCACCCAACTTCCCCGACGAGATTCGTCAAGCAATGGGCGAAGCCGCGGTCAAGGTTTCGCGCGCCTGCGGATACGTGAACGCGGGCACCGTTGAGTTCATGTACCAAGAAGGCGAGTTCTTCTTCTTAGAGATGA